>Ga0316202_10001239_pt1 | contig 20790 bp, 20 predicted proteins | sample 3monrhotite_MG_FD_204934 | JGI IMG/M metagenome (GOLD analysis project Ga0316202, IMG submission 204934) | Microbial mat bacterial communities from mineral coupon in-situ incubated in ocean water Damariscotta River, Maine, United States -... | ecosystem: Environmental > Aquatic > Marine >... | reverse complement strand
TGGTTGTTGAAAAACTTTAACTTTTTTCCGTAGTCCCGATGTACCAGGTTTTTGGCCTTCAAATGGGATTGTTGCTTGCGTATTGATGCTCATATGATGCCCTCCAAAACAGTGGCGAGCAGCTTACACGACAAATCTTATTTTCACCATGAGGGGAGTCTTAAAAGCTTTAATCTTATTTTTAATTAATATTCCTATGTTAAAGATGCACTGTGCAATAGTTGCATATAACAACTGATATGCTATGCTTCGTACTACAGGAGCGAAAGATGAGTGAATCCATTCTAAATTTTCAGCTGGAGCAGGCTATAGGGTTAAATGTTAACCGTGCAGCTTTTTTGATGACTGAAGAGATTTCTAAACGCTTTGCAAGCCATGGCTACCCATTATCGACGCAAGATTTCGGCATTCTTTTTCATTTGTCTAAGCAGGGGTCGATGACGCAAGTTGAAATTTCGGCATTGATGATGCGAGACAAAACTACCATTACTCGCCGCATTGATAGCTTGGCAAAAAAAAAACTTGTAGAGCGCAACTCAGACCCAGATGACCGGCGCTACTTTCGAGTGAGTCTCACTATTGCCGGTGATCGAGCGCTGGAGGTAATGATCCCTATGGTGCGGGATTTTCAGCAAGAGGTTTTAAGTGATATTCCTGACGAAGAAAAAGCCGTTACAATCAAAACACTGAAGCATATTTCAGACAAGCTAATCAATATAAAACGAGAAGAATCTCATTTTATTGATAGGAGTTAATATGAAGGTCGTTGTGCAACAAAGAAGTGCAGGGAGCAATATCATTACGTGGATCATCGCGATGGTCGCACTGCTATTTGGCATGATGACCATAAAGTCTGGCGGACAGGTGTTGCTAGGTGATGAAGTCGCTTTAGCCGCAGCTGGTGATTATGTCCCATTCGTACTCTGGTTTAATTTTGCGGCTGGGTTTGCTTATTTAATAGCGAGTGTTGGCATTGCCCTGCGTAAGCAATGGTCGGTATGGCTCTCTTTTCTAATTGCGGTATCCACGCTTCTAGTGTTCGCTGCATTTGGTCTGCATATCTTTTTAGATGGAGCCTACGAAACTCGGACTGTTGGTGCTATGATTTTGCGCGCCACTGTCTGGGTGATAATATCCATTCTAGTTTATTTGCAATTAGTACGTCGTTCATAAAAAGGAGAAGGTGATGAATAAGATTATTTTGATGGCCCTAGCTTCCACTCTATTGCTGGCTGCACCTGCTTATAGTGCTGAGCCGACTGGCTTGGAGATCATGCAGCAAGTGGATGCGCGTGATGATGGTGATGACCTGATTCGGAAGATGAAGCAGCGACTTGTAGATCGACGCGGCAATGTACGTGACCGGGAGATGATTTCGTTTCGCAAGGATTACGGCAAAGATAGTAAGTCCATCACCTATTTTCTGGCACCATCCAATGTGCGTGATACGGCGCTGCTGACATGGGATTATGATGGTGTTGCAAAGGATGATGACCAGTGGCTTTACCTTCCAGCCCTGAAAAAGGTGCGCCGCATCTCATCCTCCGACCGAGGAGATTACTTTATGGGAACCGATTTCACCTTCGAAGATATCAAGCAGACGCCTGAGTTGGAGGATTACAACTGGACATTAATCGGTTCAGAAGCATTGGAAGGACAAGATACGTGGGTGGTCGAAGGCGAACCTAAAACTGATGCGTTGAAAAAGAATTTGGGCTATTCAAACACTCGTTATTACATTCGCAAAGACATCAATATGTATATTCGCGTTGATTTCTGGGATCGTAAAGGGAAAGAGCTGAAGCACCTAATATCTGAAGATATCCGAGAAATTGATGGTGTATGGACTGCTATGCGAAGCACGATGAGCAATGTGCAGAGCGGCCATCGCACAGAACTCTCGTTCACTGACCACCGCTATAATAGCGGCTTGTCTGATCGCACGTTTTCTGAACGTATGTTAAAACGCGGCTATCGCGGCAACTAAGTAAAAAGGACGACAGATGAAACGAATATTTAACTGGGTACTTACCCATCCAAAATCAGTACTACTGCTACTTGTGCTGGCAACCCTTTTGGCTGCCAGTCAGATGCGTCATATCTATATCGAGACCGATATGGATACGATGCTGCCCAAACACAGCGATGCCTACATCAACAAGCAGGTGCTAAAAGAGCGATTCGGCACTACAGATTCGGTGATTATAGGGATCATCAATGATGAAAAAGATGGTGTTTACAATATAGAAAGCTTGAAGCTGGTTCAGGAGTTAACGGACTGGCTGGAGGAGCAGCCTTATTTCCGTACGTTGGCACTGAATGATTTATTGTCACTGGCAACGATTAAGGATATTCGTGGTTCTGATGCAGGGTTGGATGTTGAAAAATTCATGGATGAGGTGCCAGAAACGCAAGCACAGATAGACTATCTGAAGCAGCGTATGCATGAATTCGGAGTCTACGAGGATGTGATTGTATCTGCCGATGGTAGTGGCACGATCTTTGCCGTACGACCTATGCCTGATTCGCGCCACCAATACGCAGAGATCTATGATCTTGTGAAGAAGAAGGTAGCAGAGCTTGAGGCACGAGGTGGCCCTGAGAAATTCTTCATTTCTGGCCGCCCGATCATTGAGGGCGTATTCGGTGCTTATATGCCGGCAGAAATGAAGCGTATGCAGCCGATGATCATGGCTCTATTGCTTGTTTTACTCTACCTCTCTTTCCGCACCCCGCGCGGGGTGCTATTGCCGATCATAGTGGTGTTGATGGCCGAGATCTGGACGCTAGGAACCATGGCGGCTCTGGGAGCTCCAATTTACACGATTACGACCATGTTACCGATTCTAATCCTTGCTATCGGTATTGCCGACGCTGTGCATTTTCTCAGTCGGGAACGCCTTCTCGCTCATTATAAAGCTTATGCACACAGAAAGGAGCGTATGGTCGAAGTGATGCATGAACTATGGAAGCCGATGTTAATGACGACGGTGACAACCGGGGTGGGCTTTCTTTCCATGTTGGCATCTGACCTGCCGCCGATTCGAGATTTCGGTGTATTTACAGCCGTCGGTATTGTTTATGCGCTGCTGATCACAATGTTGCTATTGCCCTCGGCATTAATGCTATTGCCTGAAAAAGAGAAACATGCTGAGCGCAAGCCGCTTTTCTCCGGTTATGTGGAGTGGTTGGGCGGTGCCGTTTTGAAGTACCCCAAACGCATTATGGCCTTCTTTGCTATATTGCTGCTTGTTGCGCTTGTTGGTGTAACAAAGCTGGATGTGAATGCATCGTTGGTGGAGCAATTTAAACCTGATGATCCATTGCGTCAGGCCGACCAGATGTTGAACAAGCACTTCTCAGGCACCACCAGCCTTGATGTGATGATTGATACGGGGCGAGAGAATGGTCTTCTGGAACCAGTGTTTTTGCAACACCTTGCTGATTTGCAACTGGAGATCGAAAAAGATGCCATGGTTGGAGATACCTCTTCTATTGCTGAGTTTCTACAGACAATGAATCAAGCGCTGCATGCCGATGACCCTGCTTGGAAGCGTGTTCCAGATTCATCTGACCTTGCTGCGCAGTATCTACTACTCTATTCATTCTCCGGTGCGCCGGATGATTTTGAAACCTTTATGACCGGCGATTACCGCCATGCCCATGTGCGTATTAACCTAAAAACGGATGAAACCAAATTGGTGGTCAAGCTGCTTGATCGCCTGAAAGCAAAAACCGATCTTTGGTTCCCAGAAGCCGAGGGTTATAAAGTGGCGTGGGCAGGAACAGGCTTCACTATTCACCGCCTATCTGAAATGATTATCGATGGTCAGATTGCTTCACTGACGACCTCAATACTTGCGATTTTCCTGCTCTGCTGGTGGATGTTTAAACGTCTGTTGATTGCGGCGATTGCCATGATTCCTGTGTCGCTCGCGGTTACGGTCAATTACGGCATGATGGGTAATTTCGGTATACCGCTGGATATTGCGACAGCACTGACCGGTGCCATGGCGCTCGGCATCGGAGTGGATTTTGCGATTCATTACCTGCATCGCTATCACGAAGAGAGCACGGCTGGAAACAGCTATGAAGAGAGTGTTATCAATACCAATCGAAGTGTTGGCCATGCCATCTTGTTTAATACCTTTGTGGTTGTGGGTGGTTTCTTGGTATTACTCTCTGCTGCTCTTTATCCGCAGATGAAACTTGGTGCATTGGTTGCAGCAACCATGGTCATCTGTTACCTAGCTACCTGTTATCTATTCCCTGTATTGTTGGGTCTGGGTAAGAAAAAGACCAAGGTATGAAATGCTTCTCCTTTTTGATGATTGCGGCGGTGTTGCTTTTTCCTGCAGCTGCCTTTTCAATCGAATGGACGATGCACGGCTCTCTAAAAAATGAGTCCGCTTATTTTATTTCGGGAGAGACGCGGCTGGATAAGTTGCAGAACAGGTTGGATCTGAAGCCGGAGGCCATACTAAGTGATCGCTGGGAATTTCGCGGCAGGGTGCTTGGCTGGTATGACGCGGCAATGGACATCGAACCAACCAACAGAACTGATCTTACACCGGGCATCAAGCAGCACTACCGCACCTACCTGCAAAGCAAGGAAGCCTACCTGCTCTATGGCGGCGATGATTTTGATTTCCGGATAGGTCAGCAGCAAATCGTCTGGGGTAAGACCGATGGGCTGCGTATGCTGGATATTATCAATCCGTTGGATATGCGTGAATTTATACTCGATGATTTCCTAGATTCGCGAATCGGCTTGTGGTCTGCACGGTTAAACTGGTATACCGATATCGGAGGCTCTGAACACGAGTTTGAATTTATTATCATCCCAGATGCGCGCCCCGGAAAGTTCGCGCCTGCAGGGTCTCGATGGGCATTTGCTCTTCCCGCTGCACCTGCAGGATCAACGCTTGCTGTAAAATCTGGCGCTGAGCCGAGCTGGAGGCCTTCGGATATTGAAGCAGGCATGGCATGGCGTTCCAATATTTCTGGCTGGGACTTATCATTGAACTGGTTTTATGGCTGGAAAGATTCACCCAATATGCAGAAGAGGGCAACGCCTGGCCTGATGACACTGACACCTGTATATCAACGTATGAATACGGTGGGTGGTTCATTCTCCAATGCATTCGGAGCGGTGGTTTTACGTGGTGAAGTGGCGGTCAATATCGCTGAAGGCATCAATAAAACAGGTGTTACACCTACCACTTCGATTGGCAGACAAACAACGGTGAATGCCGCTTTTGGACTGGATTATACCAAGAATAACTGGCGTGTGAGCCCGCAATTCTTTGTTCGATACCTGCCGGGCTGGGACAATAGTGTCGCTGAAGATCAGGCATCAGGTTTTGTCAGCCTGATAGTCTCAACTGACTACTTGAATGAGAAGCTAAAACCAGAAGTAATTGGCTTGTATGATTGGGCAGATGGTAGCTGGATGATGCGGCCCAAAGTTTCTTATGAATTCAGTGATGAGGTCACGGCAAGAGTGGGTGTTGATCTGTTCGGAGGTTCTAACGGATTTTTTGGCCAGTTTGACAAGAATGACCGGGTTTACACGGAAGCCGAATACACATTTTAGGGTGCTAAATAGCGAATATTTATAAGCGTCAAAGGAGCGAATATGAAAAAAGTTATAATCCTTGCAACAGCAATATTGATTTCAACCAGTGCTTGGGCCACAGATAGTATTGATGAAGGTAAAAAACTATTTCAATCAAATTGCCTCTCTTGTCATAATGCCGAGCTTGATCCGCCAATGGCACCACCGATGTTCGGTGTGCAGAAGCATTATAAGCGCGTTACCTCTGACAGGCATGCTTTTATCGATAAAGTAACTGCTTTTGCGATGAACCCATCCGAGGATAAAGCGCTGCTTAAATTGGCGGTTAAACACCTTGGTGTGATGCCCAACCCGGGTGTGGAAGAGGATGACCTACGCAAAATTGCAGCCTACATTCATGATGAAACCTTTGCGCCACCTTGTGCACACTGGAAGGCAGGCATGAAAGCAACCAAGGCCAAGGGTGATTTGCGGCATTTTAAAAAGGCTCAGATGCGTTACAATAAGATGTGTGTGAATCAACCTGTTGCAACGAAAAAAACTGCGGCAATAGCCTCTGATGGCTCTTTGAAACAGATTATGCAACAGCTAGGTGAAGATTTCGATAGCCTAAATCAGGCAATCCTTCGAGAAAATTTTACTGAGGCTGCAAGAGCATCTCACGCCATTGCCTTTCATGATAAACCTTCAATGGCTCAACGTATGAAACTTATGAGTTCATTGGGTATGGAAATGAAAAATTTTAAGAAGGTAGATGGTATTGTGCACGGGTTGGCGATTAAACTTGAAGAGGCAGCTAAAGCCCAAGACATGCCGCTGTTGATTAAGCATCAATCACACATGCTCAGTGCCTGTATGGCTTGCCATACATCCTACCGCAGTAGAGTCGTTAATCTTTTGAAGTAGAATAATTACAAAAAATAAAAGTTAAATTATAAAGAAAAATGGCATGACAGCAGGGCATGTGCCCCAAGTTTTGCGAGCGCATTTATCATTTTCTTAGTTAATCTATAATGGAGCCGTATTGATGCTCATATGGTGCCCTCCAAAGCAGTGGCAAGTGGCTTGCACGATGAACTCTATTTATATGGAAAGAGTATAAAGAGCCCACTAAATGAGGGGTAGTCCATGATGGATATGTTTGACATAGGCTGGGCTGTCCAACGCAGTTTTACCATTTGAAATTACTGAGGTACTTAGGGCTGAAAATAATAGTGATAATAGGTGTAATAGATTAAATTAAGAAAAACAACTATGTTAAAAGCAGCAGTAAGGGTTCTCTTTGTCTCAGCCCCTATGATTTTGTTGTCTGGCTACCTAGTGTATTTACTGCGAAACTGGCTTGCTTCCTCCAATGTATATAATATTTCAGAACCAGTTTACCTAGGAGTTTTAATGCTGGTGATGTGGGGAGCAATGTGGTTGACCACAGGACAATTACTTAAAGATTTAAAGAAGGAAAGTAAAGGGAAGCTCATTGAATCTAAGGCAGCTAGCAAACATACGAGTGTATTAACTGGAAAGGAAGGGTGAAAGAGTTTACATATAGTGAATTTTACGTTGAGCGAGCCTTACATAATACGGAAGTATTCTTGAAATTCTGCAACGAACGCGATTACACTGGCTCCTCTGGCTTGAATAATTTAGAGAAGTGCCTAGAGAACTTGAAAGAGGGGCATGTAAAAAAAGCAATTGCAAACAGTTGCGATTTACCGCTAGGGGGAATGGGAACCTTTTTGGATGGGTTTGTAGAAGTAGTTTATCCCCATGAGAATCACACTTATGTGAATGTAATTTTTGATGCTCTTCTGGATCGTTGGAAAGGTAGCATGGAATATTTAGAGATGGAAAAAGAAGAGCGCACTAAAAGAGAGTCACGTATTATCATTGAAAGAGAAGCAAGGCATAATCGAATTATGGAAAAATCCAGGTCCCATAATAAACCCTAACTTGGTCACAAAACTAATCTCTTCTTTTGGCTCAGACTGTGTGAAAACGCAGAATCATTTTCTCAGGGGCCGATGTGGCTAAGTTATGATGTGTGCAGATTCGCTAAAATAGACAAATGCTGTATGCTGGTCGATATACGTAGCGAAACCATTTAATCCGACATGGGGTTATCGATTTCGTGAGAGTTTTATCCCTTCACTACGTGTTCGTGAACAAACCATAGTGTTTGTTAATATGGACATTCCTTTTGATTTTATCCGCCGCTTTGGCAGCTCCGGCCATCATTGAAACGTTTCAATAAAAAACACCTGTATGTGCAGGTCGTTTTCTTTTTGCCCTTTTGCAAATGCAACAGGTGTAAACGGGTCCGAGTCACAATAAAATAGCCCTAGTATTGATGGCATGAGTCTTCAATGCGCCTGTTGGGTGTAAGGAAAGCATCATATGCATAAACAAACATTTGGCGTCATTGGGACTTCAAGAATGGAGAACGAGCAACGTGTACCGATCCATCCCAAACATCTGTCACGCCTGCCTACAGAACTTCGTCAGCAGCTGGTGTTTGAACAGGGTTATGGTGAACCTTTTGGTATCGCAGACTCGGAAATTATCGCACAGTGCGGTGGCATGGCCACGCGCCATGAACTATTGGCTGAGATTGGCTCGGTGATTATCTCCAAACCGGTACAAGAAGATTTACAGGAACTTAAAGAAGGGGGGGTCCTTTGGGGTTATGTGCATTGTGCGCAGCAACGCGCTGTCACGCAGACAGCAATTGATCGCAAGCTGACCCTTATTGCCTTTGAAGATATGTTTGTCTGGAGTCCCACAGGACAGGTTGGTCGCCATACATTTTATAAAAATAACGAAATGGCTGGTTATTGCGCGGTTCTGCACGCTCTGCAACTTAAAGGTATCGACGGTCACTACGGCAACCAGCGTAAAACAATTATTTTCAGTTTTGGTGCGGTCAGTCGTGGAGCTATCTATGCACTCAAGGCACATGGGTTTCGAGATATCACTATCTGCATTCAGCGACCAGATCACGAGGTGCGTGAAGAGGTGCTGGATTGCCACTATGTCACCATGCGCGCAGGTGGAGAGGGTGAAGCACGCATGTTGGTTCAAGAGCACGATGGCAGTGAAAGACCGCTATCAGATCTAATCAGCGAATCAGATATTATCATTAACGGGGCCTATCAAAACCCTGATTGTCCGACCAATTTTGTAACCGAAGAGGAGAGTTCATGCTTTAAACCCGGTTGCCTGATTATCGATGTCAGTTGTGACGAGGGTATGGGCTTCTATTTTGCTAAACCCACCACATTTAATGCGCCGATGTTCAAGGTTGGCACGGTCGATTATTACGCCGTTGATCATACACCTACCTATTTATGGGAAAGTGCCTCCCGTTCGATCTCAGCAGCTATGATTGTGCACTTGCCATCTGTGTTAGCAGGCCATGAGAGCTGGCAGTCAAATGAGACGATTCGTCAGGCTGTAAATATTGAAGATGGTGTGATTCAGAAACCTGTTATTCTGTCGTTTCAGCATCGCCAGCCTGACTATCCCCATGCACCTGTTGCTACAGGGTCTGACGGATAGTTCAAAGACTTTTGGGGCCATAAATAAACTATCAGACTGGATTATTTTGCAGTTTTAATGATTGGATAAAATTAAACAGGGTGATTTAATGGTTAATATCTCTGCATTGACTTAATTGTTAGGGTGATGTTTTTTTTGATGAAAAGCGGGGGCTAGCACCTCCGATTTTTCATTTTTTCAGTATTAAGATAAATACAATTAACTTATCAAAAAAGTGTCTCTTTGGGCTATTCTATGGATAGATAAATGTAAAAATATGTTATTTTTAAGGAAAAAACATGAAATTTCTATTATTTATCAATTAAGTGAGAGAGAAGTTAGTCAATTCAACCTGCCCATATTAATCTAATTCGGCTTCTTCTTAAATGACTTCTTCCGGCCAAAAGCGGACATTCAGATTTTAGGCTATAGTCGCTCCTTAAGAGGAAAGGGGGTAATAACACGAGATGACAGAAAGAGTCAAATGCCACAATAGAGAATGCGAATGCAAGATTCTATTAATGACAGCTAACAAAACGGGTGGGATTTGTATGCCATGTTACAACACCAAAAAGCATGCAGAGCGCGAAATATATATCCTTGAAAACAAGAAAGATGTTGATTTGTTCAAAGGTCTAAGTGATCGAGCAGAAATTATTATAATCATGCATCAAAAGCATCCCTCTGACCCGTTGGTGAACTATGTACCTTATCCTATTCCTATTGAAGATATTTATAGCCAACTAAGTAAACATGAAGAAAAACATTTGATAGCCTATGTTGAGAGGCAATTACTTTTGAATAACGTTGATGTTGTTGAGTCCATCGGCCTAGAACTCGCCGCTTTTAGGGGTGCTGATTTATCTATAGTCCACAAAACGATGTTAGAGACTCATGAATACTACCCATGTCAATTGTTTAAAAACGCCAATTCAGAAACAGTAAATACGCTATTATCTCGGCTAGAAACTGATGATGTTGAACGAGGGAATATTTTATTATCTTTAGCTTGGGCAGGGACTCCTGCCGTAATTTTAAAATTTTCTGAGTGGGCACTAAATCCACCAGCTTGGTCTAAAGATTTATATATCCCCGTACATGAATACGCAAAAGATGCTGGCTGGATATTGGCCAACGATCTAAAAAAAAGAACCCTGTATTTAGACAAATGCTACTCTCTTATTCCAAACACTGGTTCAATCAACGATGAATTTCTTAACACATGCGTTATATCTGAGAAATCATGCCATTGGTGCAATAGAAAGCTCACACACCTTTTAGAGATAAACTTGAAGAATACTTTGTATGATTTTCTGTCAATTTCAGGCGAAAGGTTGGTAATAGCGACATGTGATACCTGTTCAAGTTATTCGGATTCAATTTTTATGGATATCACAAATAATGGAAATGCGGAATGGTCTAAGTATAATAAAAAACCAGGCTATTTACCTGAGGACTCAGCTGATTGGGAATACATGCCAACCAATTGTTTGAATATATCGAATAAGCCCAGAGCTGTTGACTATGCAGCAAACATGTTTCTACCAACAACTTTCTCTCAAATTGGTGGCATGCCCACTTGGATACAGGATTTTGCTTATCCAGACTGCCCAAAGTGCAATGAAACCATGGTGTTCTTAGCTCAAATATCCAATGAGGATATTGTTGAATACGGCGAAGGAATTTTTTATAACTATATTTGTCCTATGTGCAATATTACAGCGACGAATTACCAACAGACCTGAAATGTATCACATCACTTAACCCGCTTATTTTTGCGGTGTGAATGACCGATTTGGGCCGAAAATGGATGTTCAATTCATTGTGATGTGTACGAAGAAACAAGTGAAAGCGGCATCAGAATATTCGATTTCATAGGTATGGCAAAGCTTTACATGAAGAGCGCTGTATCATCATATTTACTACCACACTTCTTTTCTTGCATCTGTATGTGGATGATTCACGATGCTGGGTTTTAAAGTACGACCACATAAATAAAAAATGTTTGTATTATGGGCTATATCAACTTTTTGTTGGAAGCCTTTAAGTGCGGACGGTGTATTGGAAAAGGTTTGAGTATGACTGTATTGACATTGCCCATTGCGATCGATGTTTTAGACTATTTGGGCACGGCCGCTTTTGCTGTGACGGGCGCTTTGCGCGCTATGAGCAAACGTCTGGATTTAATGGGCGCTGTGGTATTGGCCGTGGTGACAGCTCTAGGTGGCGGCATGATGAGGGATGCGCTTATTGGTCATCATCCACCAGCTGCATTTGTGGATCAAAGCTATCTGTTAATCGCCATTACGATTGGTATCGTAACTTTCTTCTGGGGTCGTCATATTCGAGAGCAAGAAAGCTGGTTGATTACGCTGGATGCAGTTGGGCTTGGCGTGTTTACGCTGGTGGGTGCCAGTATTGCTCATGAGGCAGGCTTGAGTGCCTTTGGCATTCTATTTATTGCGATGTTGACGGCTACCGGTGGCGGTGTGTTGCGTGCGATGATGGTGGCTGAAATTCCATTTATTTTGAATAAAGAAATTTATGCATCAGCAAGCTTAATTGGCGCGTTAAGTTATCTTGCATTGACGTATGCTGAGGCAAGTAGCTTTTGGATAGCTTTGATTGTAATCATGATGACTACCAGCATACGATTGATTGCATGGCGTTGTCACATACAGCTACCACGAGCGTAGCTAGATAAATGCTCAAGAGGTGAGAAACTTGCATATCAAACAAGATGATTCACGATGCTCGACGTGACTCAATCTTTTTCCAGCCAAATAAAAAACGATTTTTCTCCTGATTCACCGTTAGCTACGGGGCTTGCGGGCTATGTGCACCGTGAAGAGCAGGTGAAATTAGCCTCTGAAATTGCCGATAGTTTTGATAAGGGCAGCGTATTACTTGCAGAGGCTGAAACAGGAACAGGAAAAACACTGGCTTACTTGATTCCTGCATTGCGTTTGGATGGTAAGGTATTGATTTCTACACATACCAGATCGCTGCAAAATCAATTGGTACACCGTGATATTCCGGCTGTAACCAAAGCCATGGGCGTACGCCGAAAAATTGCTCTATTGAAGGGGCGCAGCAACTATTTATGCCCCTTTCGACTACAAAAAAACTTAACATCGGCAGGCCTTGATCTATGGGCGAGAAAGCCATTGTTGAAAGTCTTAAAATGGTCTGAAAAGAGCATAGATGGTGATTTATCCACCTTACCCTTTGATGCCTTTGAAAAGGGTATTGGCGCGATGGTGACCGCAACTGCCGAGCAGTGTAGCGGTTCCAAATGTCCTGAATTTAAGAAATGTCCATTAATGAAAGCCCGTGAAAAAGCCATGCAGGCAGATATTGTGGTATCAAACCATGCTTTATTATTGGCAGATGCGGCCCTTAAATCGGGTGATTTTGGCGAAGTTTTGCCGCAATTTGATGCCTATGTGCTTGATGAAGCGCATAGCTTACCTGATGTGGCATGCCAGCATTTTGGCATTCAACTTAATCGTATGCGTTTGATTACATGGTTGAATGATTTTCAAGGCTTATTGGACGAATTAGGTGATGAGGATGCGCTTAAACAGGATGCTTTGAAGGCAGGTCGTAAAGTTTTGGATGTCTGGCTTGAACCCGACTTAGCCAAGCTGAGTGAGGCATGGAAAGTCTTGGCAGACTTTGCGGCAAGCAGAGCTGAGCGCAGTGAAGATTTGCAAAAGCTATCGGAAAGGGCGGATGAGCTTGCACACGATATGAAAGCGATTCAGAAACCTACGGAAGGTTTTGTGGCTTGGAGTGAAGGGGAGGGTGAGTTTAAGCGTCATATGCTTGCACCTGTCGAAACCGGGCCTGTTTTGCATGAGCATTTATGGTCACGCTCTGCTTCTTTTGTATTACTTTCGGCAACACTGCGGGTATCAGGGCGGTTTGATTATGCCCGTGAACGCTTGGGCTTGGAGGAAGATGCTCAAGAGGTCTTTCATGTGTCGCCGTTTGATTATGAACAACAGGCTTTGACTTATTTGCCGCGCCATTTGCCTGATCCGCGCAGTGATGCGGGTAAAGATGCCTTATTGGAAGAAATGGTGACTTTATTGAAGGCATCACAAGGTAGAGCCTTTGTACTGTTTACATCATGGTATATGCTCAATCACATTGGTGAGGGCTTAAGCAAACGCTTGCAATGGCCTGTATTGATTCAAGGTAAAAGTGGTAGTCGAGACGCTATTCTTGAGCAATTTCGCGAAGATACACACTCGATTTTATGTGGGACACGAAGCTTTTGGGAAGGTGTGGATGTACCTGGAGAGACCTTATCGATGGTGGTTGTGGACAAAGTCCCATTTGCACCGCCGAACGATCCATTGCTGCAAGCTCGTATTGCGCATTGTGAGAAAAAAGGTGGAAATGGTTTTATGGATATTCAATTGCCAGAAGCCATTGCTGTACTGCGACAGGGAGTCGGCCGTTTAATTCGTTCTAATTCTGATCGGGGTGTGATGGCTATTTTAGATTCACGGTTGTATCACAAACGTTATGGGCGAGATGTGGCGCATAACCTTCCACCAGCGCGTATTGTAGATGATTTGGCTGAGGTTCGTTGGTTTTTTGAGTCTTAGTATTTTAGCCATAAAAAAGGCCGGCTAAAAAGCCGACCCAATGATTGTTTCTTGGAAAACCTTAAAAAATAAATTCGCGCTTTTGTGGAAGGGCTTCCATATTTTGTAGCAATGTTTCAAACATAGAGGTTTCTATATTGGATGTTACGGTCTTTTGTGTGTGAATTAATGTAACCACAGGGTTCTTGCCAATAAATGCGACCATTTGAGCATTGTCAGTTAAAAGTTCTGTTAGGTGTTCTGGGATCGAGTTTAAAGAAGCCCCAATCACAATAACATCATAATCCTTAGCGATAGAAGTATGGTTTTTTACCTCATCAGTATCCATTGCATTGATGTGAATGACCGTAGCATTTTCTACACCGTGGTCGGATAAATTTTTACGCGCAACCTCACTTAATTCTGCATGCAACTCACAGGTAGTGACTTCAGCACTATGCATCGCCAAGAGCGTTGTTAAATAACCTGTTCCCGTACCAATTTCTAAAATACGTTCGTGCCCTTGTAAGTTCAACTGTTGCATAATGCTTGCTTCTTGTAGTGGGCTAAGCATTTCTTGATTGCAGGCGATGGGAACATGACCTTCCATATATGCCAAACTTCGCACATCTTGGGGAACATAATCCTCGCGTGGCATGCTATCTAGCAAATCCAGTAATTCTGGCTCTAATACTTTGCAACAACGAATTTGATACTCAACCATATTGCGGCGAGCTACGTCTAAGGCGCCTTGATTACTAGCAATTTCAGTCATACTTTCCCCTTTCCCTTGTTAAAACTTTATGCCACGACTCAAATGTTTGTTGTGACATGAAATAGCACAGCCTATACAAGATGAAACCCTAGCAAGAATCATAATTTTCTCAATCTGAGATGCCAGTATGGTGATAGCGCTGACTGTTCATGCAAGTGCTACGGTAAGGCAGCGTTTTTTTGCAGTAAATAGCTGCGTAAAACTTTGCCTTTTTCACCCAATTGATTGACTTGGATAATAACCTGCTTGTTTAGAGTGATTTTAAGGGAGAGTGCATTGCCACTGGTAAGTCTTAATGGCTTTGAATAGGTCACTTGCATGCTTTCGCCTTTTTTTAACAAAGCTTCTCGAATTAGTGTTGGAGGCTCATTGCTATCGTGTAGTTGAAGCCAAACATCGTTTGTTACAGCTGTGAACTTATAGTTGTAAGTTAACACTTCATTTATATCAGTTCTTTTAACTTGGGCTTTTTGTTCGATTTTTAACGTTGGCTTAAGTGTGCTGTCTTTACTACTTGGCAGACTAGTAGTGATAGCTTGTTCAATAGGGTCTTCTTGTTGTGAGTCGTTGAGTTTTTCAGTGCTGGGAATATTGTTTTCATGTGTGATTTCATCTGCATTTTGCATCGTTACAGCTGAGTTTTGCATCAACTGCGAAGGTAGAGGAGCGGGGGTGTGATCAAATATATTCAATATAATAAATAACAAAACAAAAGCTACTGCAGCAAAAATCATCCATGATTTTTTGGGCGCAACGGGTGGGTCGGGGAATGTGAGGGGCTTGGTTAAGTGGTAATGCCCTGATTTAAGCTTTTCAATGGAGTCATCTAAGTTTAGATTTAAATAGTCGGCATATTGGCGTAAGAAGCCTAATGCATACACTTCGCCAGGCATGTCCGACCAATCACCAGCTTCTAGGGCTTTAAGGTAACTTTCTCGAAGGTTTAATGCGTTGGCAACCGTGTCAATGGAAGTAGAAGTTCTTTGCCGTTCACCTTTCAAAAGCCTTCCAACTTCTAGAAGGATGTCCTCTTTAGAAACTGTTTGTAGCTTACTCACACTGCTGTCTTCGCCAGGCATTCTATAGGTGTCCTAAACGCGTAAGCTCATCGCTTGCCCAAGCACGGTTTAATGGATTTTTTTCCTTTTCAATATAATTTGCCAAGTGTTTGCGTGCAGTCTTAATATCTGAACGTTTTACCAGTAAGCTTATCAAGCTTTCTAAAGCAGGACGCAGGGTAGGTTGCTTGCGTAACATGGTCTCATACAAAGCTTGAGCATAGTTTAATCGCCCTGTTTTTACGTATACTTGTGCTTCTTTAAGTTGTGATAAGTTTTGTTGCGGGTTCAACATAGCTGCTTTGCGGTAGCTTTTTATCGCCTCATCAGGTTTATTTTGCCCCGCAAAGACATCACCCAAAAGTAGTAATGCCATGTATTGCTTACGATAACGAGGATCCTCTAAAGCTTTATCAAGAATCTTTTGTGCCTCATCGAAGCGCTTTAATGATACCAATAAGCTGCCGTAGTTGGTATATAATGAAGAATTCCCACCTATTGCAATAGCTTGTTTATAAACGGCTTCTGATTTTTTTAAATTGCCTTGTAAGCGCCATGCGTAAGCCAAAGCTTCCAACGTTTCTGGCTGCTTAGGCAGTAGTTCATTGGATTGCATCAATTCATCAAATGCTTTGGGCAGTTGGCCACGCTGGAGTGAGTCCAGACCAATTTGGTAATGTAATTTAGCACTTTTAGCTTTATTTTCTGGGACCTGATGGGAACAAGAAAGAAGAAAACTTGCACAAATAAAAATGATCCAGTTTTGACGAATGAAATACATCATAATAAGCGCTCCACCAGCGCATGGATGGGGCGTAAAGCTTCATCCCCCTGCTGGCTCAAATCGGCAAAAATGCCGTGATCTAATGTTGTTTGACAGTTACATGTGCATGGATTCTCGGGCTGCTTGAAATAGTAATCCAATAGGCCTTGAACTTTCTGGACATTATCTTGCATGACTTCCAATACAGAGGATACAGAAACATCCTCTTCATCTTCATGCCAGCAGTCATAATCGGTACACATGGCAATGGTTGCATAGCACATTTCAGCTTCGCGAGCTAATTTGGCTTCCGGCATATTGGTCATGCCAATCACATCCATACCCCAAGAGCGATAAAGCATCGATTCAGCGCGAGTCGAAAATTGAGGCCCTTGCATGACCAAATATGTGCCATCTTTATGGGTGGTAATGCCTGCTTTTTTTGAGGCAGATGTTAAGGATTTCTGTAAACAGGCGCATACAGGGTCGGCCATGGAGACATGTGCCACAATAGGGCCATCAAAGAAGGTTTTTTCACGATTGATGGTACGATCCACAAATTGATCAACCAGCACAAAATCGCCTGGAGCAATATCTTCCCGTAAAGAGCCAACTGCAGATACTGAAACAATACGTGAAACACCCGCTTGTTTTAATGCGTAGATATTGGCGCGATAATTGATTTTATGCGGTGGGATACTGTGCCCAGTTCCGTGGCGTGGTAAAAAGATAATTTCCTGATTGTGATAGCGCGCAAGTAACAATGGAGCCGAAGGTTTGCCCCACGGTGTGTCCATATCCAACTTATCTAGTATCTCAACACCTTGCATGGCATATAAACCACTGCCACCAATAATGCCGGTACGTTTTGTTACCGTCATTATGCCTCCCCTAATCAAGCTTAATCTCTCTATGCAGTAGCCGATGATTTAAGCTGACCACAAGCAGCCATAATATCTTGTCCGCGCGAACGCCTTACAGTTGCACGAATACCTTTAGAAATCAAGTCTTGTGCGAATTTGTTCATGTGTTCTGTGGGGGAACCTTCATAAGGGCTACCTGGATAAGGGTTAAATCGAATAAGATTGACACGTTCGCGTTCGGCGTTGACGAATTTAATCAAGGCTTGTAAATCTTCTTGGCGATCATTGACACCATCCAACATAAGGTATTCCAAGGTAATATGACGCTGATGCGGTAGTGGGTAGAGATTTAAACATGTACGTAATGTTTGTAAGGGGTATTTTCGGTTGATAGGCACCAAGGTATCACGATCTTCGTCCAATGCTGAATGCAATGAAATAGCTAAATTAACAGGGTGAACTTCACCCAAGCGATCAATTTGTGGTGTAAGCCCTGATGTTGATACCGTAATACGGCGGCGCGATATATGTAAGCCATCTTCAGCCATAAGGATATTGAGACTTTCATGCAAACCTTCTTCATTTGCCATGGGCTCGCCCATGCCCATATACACAATATGTGTGACTTGGTCATGCAAACCTGAAGGTAGAGGATTATTACGCAAATCTTCTTTGACGGCTAAAACTTGAGCTATAATTTCACCGGCGGTCAAATTGGCTTCAAATTTTTGTGTGCCAGTATGACAAAATGGGCAATCCAACACGCAGCCTACTTGTGATGATATACAAACAGTGCCACGTTCAGGCTCTGGAATAAGCACTGTTTCAACGGTTTTTCCGCTTGGCAATGCGAATAAATACTTGCGTGTGCCGTCTTCAGAGCATTGAGACTGAATGAGCTTAAGTGGCTGACAGCATAGGTTGTCATTGAGGGTAGCGCGTAAATCTTGTGGTAAGTTGCGCATATCATCAGGGTTTAACACACCTTTATTACGCCAACCCATGATTTGTTTGGCACGAAATACGGGAAAGCCCCAATCGGAAACCATACTTTTTAAACTTTCCAAATTTAGGGCAGGTAATTGCTCAAGAGTCTTATTCATGCACGTATTGTACATTTGAGAATGATTTCGGATAGCTTGTTGCGCGTGAATACTTTAGCAGCCTTAGAAGAAGTGACAATTAAGCGAGATGAATTTGAACAAATGTTCCGATTTTCTCGTTTGATGTTTCAATTAAAACAAAATAATCATTACATAGCATCATTAAAAGATCAGCTTCCAGCAACAGCCGATAGCATGTTTGATGAGCCATCGATACTTATGGGTTATGACTTTCATTTGACCGATGACGGCCCTCGTCTTATTGAAATTAACAATAATGCGGGAGGTTTGTATACGGGGCATGACAGATGGATGAAACAACCAAATATTGATGCTTTAAAAGGCTCTATTGAGGAACGTATCGTACAAATGTTTCCTGACTCTTGGCAATGTATTGCCATTATGGATGACGACGTGTGCAATCAATATATGTATCCTGAAATGGGGTTCTATGCAGATTTACTGCGCCAAGGCGGGCGTACGGTTTATCTTGTTAGCCCTGAAGATATACAATTAAAAGATGATAGTTTGTATGTGGAAGACCAGCGTATTGATGGTATCTATAACCGTCACACTGATTTCTATCTAGATACGCCTGAGCTTGCACATGTTCGCCATGCATTGATGGCAGGGCAGGTAGCTTTAAACCCACACCCGCGCAGTTATGCATTGCTGGGTGATAAATCACGTATGGTGGATTGGTGGCATAAAGGTTTACTGGAAAACTGTGTGGCTGAGCATGATTTGGCCTTTATTCGTCACATTGTACCTGAAATTCATTTGCTTTCAGAATGTGATAAGGCGCAATTATGGCAAGATCGTAAGTCATGGGTATTTAAGCCAGCGGCACGGCATGGTGGAAAAGGCGTTGTCTTGGGTAAAGCCATGAGTCGCAAACGTTTTGAAAGTTTGGATGATACAAGCACTGTTGTGCAACGTTATGTGCCGCCAAGTCAAATTGAATATCATGATGTTCCTTATAAATTTGATGTGCGTCTGTATATGCATGGTGAAACATTGATTGCAGTTGCTGGGCGTTTATGGCGCGGGCAAGTAACCAATTTTCGCGAAGATGGTAGCGGTTGGGTATCCTTAAATATATGACAGGTTTAAGTGTCTCTGTGGTTATTCCTGTGCTTAATGAAGGCAAAGCATTGATGCAATCGATGGCACAGTTTAAAAACTTGGCTGAAGAGAATGACCTGATATTTTGTGATGGTGGTTCAGAAGATGAAACATGCGATTTTTTGCAACAGCATGGCCTCAATTATTGTCACAGTCCGCGTGGTCGTGCTTTACAAATGAATGCTGGCGCAGCTTCTTCTAAAAGTGATATTCTTCTTTTTATTCACGCAGATACCATGATATTCACAAGTGATATTGCAATAGTGAAGAAGGCTATGTTGGATATATCTGTCGTGGGCGGGCGCTTTGATGTGCGTTTATCTGGTAAAGCTTTCGCATTTAGAATCATTGAATTTATGATTAATCTACGCTCGCGTATGACTGGGGTTTCGACGGGTGATCAATGCCAATTTGTGCGTCGTTCTGTGTTTGAGAAAATGGGCGGTTTTCCTGAGCAAGCACTGATGGAAGATATTGAATTTTCAAAACAACTCAAACGATATGGAAAGATTGCTAGTTTAAAGAACAAGGTTAGCACTTCCAGTCGCCGCTGGGAGAAGCATGGCATTGTAAAAACAGTGATGTTAATGTGGAAATTGCGTTTCTTATACTGGTTAGGAACACCACCTGAAAAATTAGCGGAGATATATCACAGTGTCCGATAGTAGCACGCTTGTTATAATCATGTGTAAGGCACCTATTGAAGGCAAGGTTAAAACACGCTTAATGTCGAAATATACAGCTCTAGAGGCCATGCAATGGCATCAAGCCATGGCAAACACAGTCATTGAGCGAGCCAAAGGTTTGTTTCAAGATGTTTGGCTGGCGGTTGATGATATAGAGCATTCGTTTTTTAGCACTTTTGAGCTTCCTGTTTATGCGCAAGGGGAAGGTGGCTTGGGCGAGCGTATGGCACATATCATGTTGCAAGCATCAAAGTTTGGTTTTCAAAAGTTGTTATTCTTAGGTACAGACTCTCCGCATATGAATGATGAGCGTTTGATTCATGCTAGTTTAGCATTGAATGATTACGATGTTGTGTTTGGTGCTGTAGAAGATGGTGGTTATGACTTGATTGCAATGAATCATGCTTATCCAGCATTATTTTCAGGTGTTTCTTGGAGCTCAGAGCATGTTTTGACGCAAAGCTTAGCCATTGCTGAACAGCATAACTTACATTGCCTTGTGCTTGAAGAAAGTTTTGATGTAGACACACCCGAAATGTTAGATAAAGCTCAAAACCTAGGCTGGATGATTCAATCAAGTTAAGGTTTTTTTTATCCTATTTCCCTTCTTCTTTGGCTCTAGACTAGCAGATTATCATGGATAGTCTGATATTATGTTTAATAATAGTAAGTTAAGTGGTTATAAGGTTAGAAAAATTATTTGGTGT
>Ga0316202_10001238_pt1 | contig 20791 bp, 14 predicted proteins | sample 3monrhotite_MG_FD_204934 | JGI IMG/M metagenome (GOLD analysis project Ga0316202, IMG submission 204934) | Microbial mat bacterial communities from mineral coupon in-situ incubated in ocean water Damariscotta River, Maine, United States -... | ecosystem: Environmental > Aquatic > Marine >... | reverse complement strand
AAACCGCGTCCTCGAATTGTTTTAATATGCTCCTGATCTTTACCACTGTCACCCAACAGCTGTCTAATGTCTGATATTAGCTTTGATAGAGACCAGTCTGTCACAACCTGGTTTGGCCATAATTCTTCTATTAGTTTGTCTTTTTCGACCAGTTCTGGGTATGAGTCACAGAGGATAATAAGTGCTTTGAGCGTTTTATCATCATCAGTTATGAGCGTCTTGCCACGGTATAGTTTTTGAATATTTAGATCTAGTTGGTAGTCACCAAATTGGTAAAACATGTTTATCCCTTTCACGTACCTAGCTTTGATACAACTAAAAATAAAAGCTATTTATATTTTTTATATCACTGAGTTTACCCAGAAAAATATCTTAGGGCAATTTTTCAGTCATTTTATAGGAACTTTAATCACACCTATAATCTTGTAAGTTATTGAAATTGTTGAGTTTCAAATTGTTTCAAAGAAATTCAAGCTTCTTTCAAGCTTTCTAAGTGCGACAACTTTAATCTCATAGCATGTGATTGAAAGCTAAATGAGCCACTGTTGAATACAGCGCCGCGGTTGATTTGAGTTTCACTAAAAGCAAATGATAAAAATGAAATAATTAAAATCCAATAAAGATGATAATTTATGTCAAATAAAATAGTTCGTAGCATAATTTTAATATTCTTCTTAAGTCATTTCAGCAACGGTTGGGCTGAAACGACTTATAGGATTGAAGGTCTATTTGATAGCCATGGAATTGAGATAGAGGGTTGGTTAAACAACACTCAAGCATTTGAAATCAAACTTGCAAACGATACAGTTGAGCAATCAAGTTCAGTACAACTGGCGGAATATCCTGTAATACCACAGTTTCAAATATATATTGGTGATAGCGATGTCACTGAAGTGTTTACGTATAAGGATGGTCGAATTGAATTTACAGGAGGAATTCCGCTTCCTGTGGGAGAGAACCAACTCACAATAAAGCTATTGAGTGATAACGAATGGCAGATTATTGGAGAACTGCCAATAAAGGTTCTATCTTCAGCTGGATTTAAACAGGCGAGTTGGACTCCTCGGCTAGAAATAAATACTAATAGTCAATTAGATGAACATCCAATTGGTGAAGCGACTGCCTCTGAGAAAGCAACCTACACCGACGTAACGGCTAATATTGGCTTGGTTGGAAGCCATCAGCGAGATGATTTGACTATTGATTCAAGTTTTGACTTTTTATCAGTTTCTAATAGGCAGCAAGCAATACAATTTGGCAGCAAAGAAAATCGTGCAAGAAAGTTCGACCTGATGAACTACAGTGTCACAGTACAGAATGGAAATCACAATATTGTAATGGGCCATACCAGTTATGGTAGTCATCCGTTGCTAATTGATAGTCTGTCCCGAAGAGGCATCAGTTGGCAGTATCAGGGGGATTCGCAACTTAGTTTTAATGGTGCATTATTAAATGGCAGTGATATTGTCGGTTTTGATAATTTTACTGGTCTTTCAAATCATAATGAACAATATGTAAACTCTTTAGGCGTTGCCTATAATGCATTTTCTGAATCAAGAATTTCTGTGCTTATGGAAGCCACCTATCTTGATGCAGTAAAACAATCGGTAAATGATTTCGGTATAGGTGAAATAGCCAGTGCAGAAGAAAGCCAAGGATTAGGGTTTAAATTTGTCGCCTCAGATACAGATGCGAGATTCAATGGTGAGCTATCAGTAGCGCTAAGCCGTTACAGCAACCCAGATGATGATTCCCTGAGTTTTGGTGATCAACTGCTACAACTTGATTCTGAAACAGCCATTGCACACAACCTAAGTCTTTCATACGTTTTAGTGCAAGATTGGGAATCACAATGGGGATCTAATGTTAATCTGGTCATCAATGGAAGTCATAATAAAGCAGAGCCATTGTATCAAACATTGACCGCCTATATTCAGGCAAATGTCATCAGCAAGCATATTGGTGCTCAATATCAGGTAGGAAGTGTTAGTGGTAATTATGATAAGCAATACTCACAAGACAATCTTGATAATATCGTGAGTATATTGACTACACGAACTGAAAACGAAAACTTTAATGCCCACATTCCTTTAGCTTCTATTTTTGCAGATGAGAACGCTGATGATGGTCAACCATCTTGGTTGCCTGAGCTACAATATAGCTATCAATCCAGTCATCAATTTGCAGTAAATTCACCGGATCAGCTATTCAGTGGATTTAATGGCGCCAGCCATTTACCTGATCAGTTAACCAATACTCATACAATTGCTTCTAGTTGGCAATTAGAGCAACACTCAATTTCATTACAAAGTAATCACACTGAACAAGATAATCGCCAGATAGATAGAGAAAATTCTGACTTCTCAAATTTACAGCATATGTTTAATTTTAATTGGCAACAGGATGATCAGAGCAGTTGGACATTTTCTGTCGCTAGAAATAGGCAATTTGATCTGGAAAACTTAAAGATTCAATACAGTAATACGATTGGCGTTTCATACAGTTATCAGTCCATGTCTGGTCTAGGGTTGAATATTAATTATGGGTTAAGTAAAGAAGAAGACTCCTTGGATGAGGCAGAAAATACCGCCTGTAATGCCGATATTGGATTGGTTAAGAACCTAGTCAAAGGAGACTGGTGGTTTCCTGCCGATGGTAATATTAGTTTAAGAATAAACTACAACGAGAGTAAATCATTCAACCGAATATTTAATTTTCAAAACCGTTTTGGAACAATAGTAGCCCAACTGGGTATCAGTCTGAGCTTTTAAATAGGATAACCATGATGAAGACGAAATATAGTTTATGTTTAATTTTAGCAATGGTTACATCGCAAATTTTAGCTGTGTCAGGCCGTCATCCGACGGGTGTAAATGTTAACTCAAATGGCCCAACAACTGTTGTTATTACATTTCATAATATTCAGCCTACAGAGCAGCCTGTCGATGCATTTTGGTGTGGCGATGTAACGACTAGTGGTGTCGTTGTAGGAACTAATCCATGTGTTTCTGGTACTTTGTTAGGGCATTTGCCAAGGCAGTTAGATATATCGCGTTTACAAGCAGCGGCTACTATAGACCCAGACGGCAATACCGACCTCAATCAAGGTCAGAACAATAACTTAGCAGGCCCTCGCAATATGACGGATGTTATGAGCATTCCAACAGCCGTTATACGAAGAGCCTACCAAGAAGCTCAAAGAGGTGCCTCGTCAGAATTCTTTTATGTCAGACAATTTGTTAACAATGGCATCAGTACCTATGTAACTGTTACTTGTCGCATGGCAGGTGGCGGTGCGCGTACGCCGTTATCTCTAACCAAGGTAGACCTAAATTTTAATGACTTTAGTTCACGTAACGCAGTTACAGTTTTTCAACAATCTGAGCAAATTGAGAACTTCTCAGCATCGATTAATTACACGGGTAGCGGTTTACTTAAAGGACGTTGGGAACTGGTTATGCCAGGTGATGCTGAACCCACACATTTTGATTTATTATCGGAGGCTAGTCTGCCCATCGAAGAGCGCCCATTACAAAAACGTTATCGATTAATCAGTCGCTTTCAAAAGTTTTTACCACCGACAGGCCGAGCAGTCATTCCAGGGCCTGATCCTAGGTTGTTACCAACCATGGCTACTGGGCTACATCGAATATTGTTTAGAATAGAAGCGAGCAATGATAAAGAAGGAAATACCAATACACTCAGGGGGATTGCTGCAACGGGCGGCGCAGCAGGCTTTGCTATGCCAACGCTTAGGTATTTGGTTAGTGATAGCAAGGACAGTGTTGCAAACGGACAGAATAGTGATGCAGCTATAAAATTATTGTTGCCACAAAATAAACAACGAATACGTTCTAATAATGTAAAGTTTAGTTGGCTCGAACCCAAGCAGTCAGCAAATTTATCAATTTATCGGATAGAATTTTATCAAGCAGATAAAGAACAATCTCTGCTTACTTCTGCTTTGTTAAAACCGAGTACAACAACCTATACGCCTACACAAACGATTCTCAAGAAGCTTAATAGTGGATTTTATTGGCGAATTGTTGCACTGAACAAAAATGGTGATGAAATACATCACAGTTCACTGCGCTACTCAGAAATAATACATATAGATCAATAATAATTGACGTTCAAAACCTAGAGGAGAGCATAGAAATGAGTAAATATATATCACGGGTATCATGGGCCGTAATTATGCTAGTTGTTAGTTCGAGCTTGCTGCAGGCTGCAACGACAAAGTCAACCAAGAGTAGGCTTCAAACAAATAGAAGTGCTCCAGCAACAAAAGAATTTAAGGTCAATGGTATCTCCGCTTGGTCAGAGGCTAAGAAAAACGGCTATAAATTTTATCCTTATCGCACAACTGGGAATAAAACTGGCTCTGGAGAAAATGGCCAGGCAACTTTTCTTGTACGCTCAGATAAAAAGACATGTGCTGGTAGGCCGGCTCAAATGGTCGGAGGTGTGAATATGCTACTTCATCCTTGTCATGTAGCGGGTCTTAGAAAAGATGGATATAGTTACTTTTATTTATTTCAAGGTAAAATGCTGAAACGAGGTTGGAAAATTAAGAGTATGAAAATCAGCGGTAGTTACCAATGGACGTCGAAAAAGTGGCGAGCAAATACAGGTCAAATTTCAACTTCTATAAAGGTAAACAGCTCAAGGCAACAAAGTGGCGTATCAAAAGCGCAACTTAAAGAGATTGTTTTAATTGGCCCTGCTAACGGGAAATGGACCGATGCCTTTAGTGCAATGTAATGTATAGAAACAATTTTAGTGGAGCATCTGTTGTGGAACCGCGAGAACAAATTCAGCAATAGGTGCTTCAAATAACTCACCTTCATCCGTTTGCATGGTATAGCTACCACTCATGGTACCGACATCAGTTTCCATCGAGGTGCCAGAGGTATAGATAAAGTCTTCACCAGGCAATAAGCGCGGTTGCTTGCCAATAACACCATCACCTTGAACCTCAAGCACCTTCTGGTTGAAGTCTTTAATAATCCAATGACGGCGCAGCAAGGTTGCTGGTTCTGTTCCTGTATTTGTGATGCTTATAGTATAGGAAAAAGCAAAGAAATTTTTATCAGGAGAAGATTGCTCCTTTATGTAATTGGTATCTACTTTAATATCGATTGAGTAAGTCATATTATTCACTTTGTTTTAAACCAAGTTGATAAGCTTTTAAGAGTAATTCTCTAAGGGTGTGGTTCGTTTTTAAGCTTTCCATTCCTGAATCCTGTACCAAGACATCAAGTTCTTGCTGTATTTTATTCTCATGCCAAGCTAATTCAAACAGTTTAAAATTTAACACGCCTTCTGAAATAAATTCAGTCACTAGTCCTTCTGCATTACTATACAAAATGGGTGCTGCCTGAATCATTTCATATTCATAAGAGTATAAATCAAAAGCATTGTTTTCGGCGATTAATTGATGGAAATCTGGATAGGTGCCTGATTTAATATATCTATCAAGCTGTACCTCGACTGACGGTCTGTGCACCTTTCCTTTAAAAGAAAACTCAACTGAAATAGTAACAAGATTACTCATCGTTTAATCCGGCCTTTAAACTAATGCAATTAATAACGAAGTATTACAAATAGCAGTGGTGATCTGCAAGATAGCTTTGCAACGTTATCATTCACAGTATAACCACCAGCACTGAAGATGTCTCGGATATTATCATTAACATCAGGAATACATAAATATAAGAATTTTGAATCGTTTAAATTATCTTTAAAATTTATACAATCAGGAAGTTAGCGTTGCAAACAGCAGTGGTAGTTTCTCTGGTAGTTTTTCAACATTATCTATGACTGTATAGCCACCAGCACCGAAGATGTCTTGAATGTAATCATCTGCCTTTTTATCTAGACTAATGCAGTAACTGTGCATGCCTTTAGAAGAGAGTTCATCAACCGCTTTTTTAGTGTCACGGATTAAGTAATCATCATCATCGACATCAATATCTGATGGTTCACCATCGGTTAGTATCAACATAACCTTTTTATCAGTTTTTTGTGCTTCTAAATAATGCGAAGCGTGGCGTATCGCTGAGCCCATGCGAGTTGAAAATCCTGCCTGCATGGCTGAAATTCTGCTCTTTACAGTATCATCAAATTTTTCACTGTATCCTTTAATATGATAATAACGAACATTGTGTCTCGTGTCTGAATGGAAACCAGCGATAGCATAGTTATCACCCAGTTGTTCGATCGTCCAAGCGAGGAGTGACACAGCCTCCTGACTTAGTTGTAAAATGCTTTGCTCAGCACCATCTGGAATGTCATTTAATGATTCCGATAAATCGAGTAGAATCATAACCGAGATATCACGGCCATCATGCTTGTGATTCATGTTGATTCTTGGATCAGGCTGGGCACCACTTTTATAGTCAATCAATGATCGTATGGCGACGTCTAGGTCTAATTCACTGCCTTCTTCCTGATAACGTTGGCGAACATAGTTTTGTGGCTTTAATAAATCCAATAATTTCTTAAGTCGTTTTGCCAACTGAGCATGTTTATCTAAAATAGCATCAACATCAGCTGTGGATCCTGATGGATGAACGGCTTCATAGACACTAACCCAATCTGGCTTAAATGATGTGGTGGCGTAATCCCATTCTGGATAATGCCTAGGCGGTAAACCATCTAACTCTAACTCTTCTTTTTCCATTTTTTGTTTGTCGTCAAAATCTTCGGCTTCATCATTTTCTTCAATAAACACCCACATATGCCGATTATCATCGCGGTAGTCGACTTCAGTATTTTCAAAGCGCATATTGGCCAGCTGATCACTTTGTAAACGAGTTCGAGCAATAAACGAAATAGCGATATCTACCATCTGCTCAGTGCTTGCTCCAGCATTTGATACTGCCTCTTGAAACTGACGCACAGCATTTAATATGTGTTCGTTTTGATAACCGTGCTGGTCATCCAGAATGGCCCGTGACAACATAGCCAGTCGATGACGAATACAGGATTCCCTTTCTGAATCACAATCATCTTCAATTGGTTTAGGATGCATAGCTAATAATTGCTTTTTTAAGCCCGGATACTCTTGTAACATTAAACACTCAACTCGTGAGTCTTCCAAATGCTCAATGGCTACCCGTTGAAAAGGACTAAAATTATCAGCGACCAATTGTTTCGTCCAACGACGGTGTGCTGCTATATGAGCAATCGTTAGTCGATAACGATCTATCCCCGATACCCCATTTTTATCATCATAAACATCAGGAATTCTTATCCCAAGTTCATCGTAGTATGGAACGGGTTTAGTTAATGGATCAAAGCCTAAGGAGTAAGGTACAAAATACGATTCATCTTGCCACATGCTGCGTAAGTACATATCAAGCTGACGCTCGTGATCCATGTACAGAGTACCGTGACGTTCACGCTGTAACATAGCCTTACTATCGGCTGATTGTAAGCTAAAATAATCTTTTTGTCGTTCTGGGTGATTACCATAATTCCTCACCCCATAGTCTACCCAATTACTTAAACCTTGTAATGAAACCTGACTTAATAAATACGGTGTTTGGTTAAGTAATTTCGGTAATCCTGGGCTTGGTATTGTGGCATGATGACCATGGATCGAAACCGTAGTTTGCTCCATCATTTTTAATATTATGGCTAAAAAATTTAGTACTTGTTCTGTAGAACCAAGCCTTCTAGAGGCTTCGGGCAGGCACTGCATCAGTGGTGGTATGGAATTGCCATTGGGCGTTCGAGACATAGACCAGACTGTTTCTGAGATAACTTCTAGAATCGCCTCATCTAGACGTTGCACCATTTGAGGCATTTCTTCGAGATAGATAGAGACTGGCTCCCAACCTCTGCCGATCATACATATTTTCGAGGCCCCATCGAGGTACTTATCGACGCCCTCAGAGCTCAGATTACGAAGTGCATCTTTTATGTAATCATCAAAACACTCTTCAATTTGTTTGAAGTTACATTTTAGTTGACCACGATAGTGTTGAATATCAACCGGTGACATTTGATGTTAACCAAAAATACTTTCAATGGCATGGTCAAGAGTATCAATAATATCTGCATCATCAGTGATTGGGCGTACCAGTGCCATCCGACAAGCCGCCTTTTTATCAATGCCGTTATTCATCAAGGTAGCTGCGTAAACGATTAGCCGCGTAGATATTCCTTCATCTAAACCATGACCTTTTAAATGCCGAGCAGCGTGTGCAATCTTAACTAATTTAGTTGCAGTGTCTTCATCAATGCCTGCTTCCTTCATGATGATGGAAACTTCAAGCTTGGTGCTAGGATAGTCAAAGTTCAATCCAGTAAAACGCTGCTTGGTCGACTGCTTTAGATCTTTCATTAAACTTTGATAACCGGGATTATAGGAAATAACTAATTGAAAGTCTGGATGCGCTTCAATCAGCTCACCTTTTTTATCCAATGGCAGCGTACGACGATGGTCGGTTAAAGGATGTATAACAACCGTGGTATCTTGTCGCGCCTCTACAATCTCATCTAAATAACAAATAGCACCAATTCGAGCTGCCGTTGTTAATGGACCATCCAACCAGCGGGTACCATTGGCATCGAGTAGATATCGACCAACCAAATCAGAAGCAGTCATATCCTCGTTACAGGCAACCGTAATAAGTGGTTTACCAAGCTTCCAAGCCATATGTTCAATAAAACGCGATTTACCACAACCAGTGGGGCCCTTAACCATAACCGGCAAGCGCGCTGAATAAGCCGCTTCATAAAGTGAAACTTCATCCCCTTGCACTTCATAATATGGTTCATCAGAGATCTTATATTGATCGGTATCGAATGGTTCTGTATTTGTCATAAACCTAACCCTAATTACATTAACTTAACAATATCATTCTTTTTAGATAAAAAAAGCCCCACCTAGTGGTGAGGCCAAACTTACACTAGTAGTACAAATAAATTTATCTATGTACGCCGAGTTTCTCTCTCCATCCTGGGTAGATGGCATCTGCATCGCCTGGGAATGATTCGAATGCTCGGGCAAATTCTTTATGCTCTTTCGCATACTCAATAGGATCTGCTCCAGACTTCCAGCAATCGAATGCCTGATGTAAAGAACGAGCACCATCAGCAGGAGAGTCAATGTGACCATACGAGCCACCACCTGAGGTGTTAATGACGTTACCATGTCCTAGGTTCTCGAAGAACCCTGGAAGTCTTAAGGCATTCATACCACCTGAAATAATCGGAGTAGTAGGCTTCATGCCATACCATTTTTGGTAATACACAGGACCCTGACATTCATCACGCTCAATCATATACGCAATAAGCTTATCATCATTAGTACCTTCCATCTTACCGTAACCCATTGTACCCACGTGGATACCTGAAGCACCCTGTAGACGAGATAGCTTAGCTAATACATAAGCATCATAACCACGCTTAGCAGAAGGCGATGTCACCATGCCGTGTCCAGCACGATGATAATGTAAATATTGATTTGGATAGTTACGTCTTGCAGTGGTCACCATACCTGGGCCGCCCACAAAACCATCAACTAAGAACGCAACATGCGACGAGTTTTCACCAAAAGTCTCTAAAACATAGTCTGCACGAGCTAACATCTCATAGTGATCATCTGCGGTAATATTGGCTGAAAATAACTTAGCCTCACCAGTTTCATCCTGAGCACGTTTCATGGCATCAGATACCAGAGGAAGTACTTTTTTCATTGGGCAAAATACCTGGTTACCCTGAGGCTCATCATTCTTAATGAAGTCACCCCCAAGCCAAAACTGATAAGCCGCTTTAGCAAATGGTTCCGGACGCAAACCTAATTTAGGCTTAATAATAGTACCGGCAATATAGCCACCATCTACCAATGGACGACCTAATGTACGCCACATATCAGAAATATCTTTAGATGGACCATCAAATTCTTGTAAAAACTTAGGTGGTACCCAGAAGTCATAAATCTTAGCTTCTTTGACATCACCCATACCTTGATTATTACCAATGATCAGCGTTAATAACGATACAACCATGGCTCTTCCATCAATCACATTGCGATCGAATAGGTCAACCGGGTATGCAATACGCATATCAAGCTCAGCTTCATCAATATGGTATACAAGGGCATCGACACCTTTAGTGAAGTCATCCGTTGTAGATACTTCAACGTTAGTACCTGTAGAAGACTCAGCAGCAAAGTGTGCTGCTGTCTCTAAATAGCCATAACCTTCAGCAGGTTCCATTTTATAGGCAACCAAAAGGTGTTTACCTTCAGCTAATAATGTTTCTTCATCTAAGCTTAGGTCTGTATAACGTGCGGACTGGTCCATTATAATTTCCTCTAGTGTATTTAAAATCTGCGGGTCATTTCTCAGCGCTAACTAAGCTTCAATGACACTTTAATTTTTAAGATGAAACTACTATAAGGTTTTACGAATATAAATAAAACTCAATGATATTTATGAAAAACATAAGCAAATGCTTATATTTAGTTGAATATGATAGCTGGTTCACGTTAAGCACGGTCCAGTTTTAGGAGCCGCCGTGAACCCGTCCGTGGGGGCTTGGCAAAATCATCCCTGATTTTGACACTCCTATAACTGGACCGTGCTTAACGTGGTATAGCTTCATATAATGAATAGTTACTAATTGGATTCCAGCCTAAGCGAGAATGATCTGAAACATAGCTTTACGTGTTTTGTCTTTTAATAATCGAGAAGTTATTAAGTGCGAACTAGTCTGGCTGTTCAACAGGTGTCGGAGGCATGGATGCCGACGCCAAGCCCCCATGGATGGGTTCACGGCGGCCTGTGGAACAGCTAGGCTAGTTCGCACAACCCACTACCATTTTCAACCAATATAATTACACTCTGTGTACATACTTACTTAAGCGGAACTGAATTAAATGACCAACTAGGTTTGTTTATAAGGACTAGAATTTTGCCAACTTTCAAATTGGCTTTGTAACTGCGTGGTTTCTTGTTCAATGTAATTTTGGATCGATGGTCGAATGGAATCTGAAGTAAAGTAGTAGGCACCGTAGGTGTATTCGGGGATAAAGCCACGGCGGCGTTTATAGTCGCCTTGAGTACCAGGTTGAAAGCATTTGATATTATTTTCTATACAGAATTTGATGCCTTGGTAATAGCACACTTCAAAGTGTAGGCCATCGATGTCTTGGATGGTTCCCCAATAGCGACCATATAAAGTGTCTCCTGCGATAAAGCACAATGATGCTGCTAGTGGCTGGCCTTCGTATTCAGCGACAATAACCAATAGGTTTTCACGCATAGGTTCTAAGATTGCATCATAAAAATGCTTGTTTAAATAGCCTTCATGGCCTGATCTTTTAAGGTAGGTCCGTTGGTAGCAGAGGAGAAAGAAATCCCAGATTTCTTGGCTAATTTTTTGGCCAGTATAGTGATTAAAGTTAACTTTTGATTGTTGAAACTGTCTGCGTTCACGTTTTATTTTTTTACGTGCTGATGATTTTAATTGTGCTAAAAATTCATCGAAGTCTTGGTAGTTTTTATTATACCAACTGTATTGGTGGCCTCTACGGATGAGGGCGCCAGCCTGTTGCCAGTATTCGGCTTCTTGCTTGCTGACGTACAGCGATTGGAAGTTACTGACATTCAAGTCGTCTATATGGGATAGGATTTGTTTATAGGTTGTTGCTGAATGTGTTTTTTGAATTAATCTTGGGCCCGTTACTGGTGTAAATGGAATCGAGCTGACCGCTTTTGGATAGTAGTTTAAACCGGCTCTATGAAAACCATTGGCCCATTCCCAATCGAATAGATACTCGCCATAAGAATGGTTTTTGATGTACAGGGGCATAAAGCCTGTTGTTTCTTCATTTTGAGAAAATTGTAGGTGCTGAACATTCCAGCCAGTTTCTGTGTTCACGCACTGAGACTCTTCTAAAGCATGGAGAAAACTAAATTGGTTAAATACATTTGATGGATTGAGCCACTTTGACCATTGCTGATGGTCGGTCTCATCTATGGATGGTATTAACTTGAGTTGAGGTTCTGATTGGCTCATAGTTTGGTTAGCAACCTAGGGCGAATCTAGGTTGCTAATTGTTTGTTAAATCAGGCCAAATCTTCAGAGAGTTCTACCCAAATAGGGCAGTGATCAGAAGGTTTTACCATGCCGCGAAGTTCATAGCTAATTCCGGCACCAATGACTGAATCGATTAAAGGTTCAGTACAGAGGATTTGATCAATACGTAAGCCGCGTTTGGGTTCACGATCAAAGGCTCGGGTTCGGTAGTTAAACCAGCTGTAGAGTTCTTCTGAGTCAGGATAAAGTTTACGGTAGGTATCATGTAGACCCCAGGCCATCATTTTGGCATACCATTCACGTTCTTCCGGTAAGAAGCTGGTGGAGCCTTCTCGAAGCCAGCGTTTAGCATTGGCTTCACCGATACCAATATCAGTATCTTCAGGGGCGATATTAAAGTCACCCATTACAATTAATGGTTCTGATGGGTCGCAGTGTTCTTCTAGGTAAGTCATTAGGTCTTCATAGAAGGCGCGTTTGGCTGGAAATTTTATGGGATGGTCTCTTTTTTCTCCCTGTGGGAAATAACCATTCATTACTTTAAGTGTTCGGCCATCAGCCATAGGATAGTGGCCAATAATCATTCGACGTTGTGCATCTTCCTCATCTGTTGGAAAGCCCATCTCGACCTTGGCAGGTGCTTTGTCGCTCAAGAGGCAAACACCATAATGGCCTTTTTGGCCAAAGTAGTCAGGATGAAATCCAACGCCCTTAATCATTTCAACTGGGAATTCTGAGTCCTGAACCTTACTTTCCTGTACGCCTACAATATCGGGTGCGATTTGATCTTTCAATGCTTCCAGTTGGTGTTGGCGTGCGCGAATACCGTTTACGTTAAATGATACTAATTTCATATTATTTCCTGAGATCTGTATTTAGAGAGATATTTATTATTATCTCAATTTGATGAAGTGAATTTAATGGTTAATTCACTACATAGCAATAACTAATATAACTTTGCTGTTAATCTAGTATTTTATAGTACTTCTTAGTGTGAAATTAATGTAATAGTTCCAAACAATTAAGTTAGAATTAATATCACTAACATTCGGTTAATTTGAGTGATATGTGTCTGTTTCAATAATTCAATGATGAGTGGTTAATTATGATTGAGCAGTGACTTTATTCTTTGTATTAAAGTCATTGAATTAAATGGTTTAGATAACAAATTATCTTTCAAATCCTTATCGACTAGATGAGCATTATTAGTATCTCCAAAACCACTTGATAATTGAATCTTTATCTTAGGGTATTTTTCCCTAACTATGGCTGCAAGTTGGTATCCATCCATATCCGGCATAATAATATCTGAGAGCAGTAGATCGACTTTATTCTGATTTAAAATCTCCAATGCTTTTTGAGCGTTATCTGCCGTGATAATATTAAAACCATAAGAAGAAAGTATCTCTTTACTTAAAGAGCACATATAAGGTTCATCATCAACAATCAAAATGGTTTCTGTTCCTCTGTAGTCTTCGTCTACAACGGTATTATTTTCTACTGATATTTCTTTGTGATTAGTATCATTATAACGAGGAAAATATAAAGTCAATTGAGTGCCCTGTCCCAGCTCTGAATATATGTTAATGGCGCCTTTGCTTCGTTCAATAAATCCATAAACCTGACTTAAGCCCAAACCGGTTCCTTGTTCACCTTTGGTCGAGAAAAAGGGATCAAATATTTGCTCTTTTGTTTCTGCATCCATACCGTGCCCAGAATCTGTAATACTGAGTAATACATATTCGCCTGCTATAAGACTTAAATTTTCAGCTTCAATTTGGTTTAACCTTTGGTTGGAGGTTTCTATTGTTAGCTGTCCATTCCCCTCGATTGCATGCATTGAATTAATGCTCATATTGAGAATGGCATCTTCCAATTCACTAGCTTCTAACCAAACTGGCCATAAATTATCTAATAGTATAAGTTCAAAGTTAATACGAACAGTCAACGTTTTTTCTAACATGTCTTGTTGATTGAGTAATAATAAATTTATATCAGTTTTATCTGCAGTAGAGAGGTCTTTCCTAGAAAAACTCAATAGTTTATTTGTTAGTTTGGTACCCCGTTCACTGGCACGAACTAGATTTTGAGCATATTTTTCCAGTTTAGGCTGTTCATTAAGGGCGCTTTCAAGTAATTCGGAGTAACCAACTATAACACCAAGCATATTATTAAAATCGTGAGCAATGCCTCCTGTGAGTTTCCCTAAAGCATCCATTTTCTGTGAGTGGCGAGACTGTGCTTCTGCATGTATTTTAGCGGTTATATCTAGATTAGTAGAACGTACTCCCGTTTGCTCTCCGCTTTCATTATAAACAGGCATGCAGATGTGACTAATCCAAATGGTCCTTCCTGATTTAGATAATAGTCGTAAGTCAAGAGCTTCGTGTTCACCCTCATTATTAATGCGATGAACATGCTGTTCCCAGAGGTTAGAATCATCAGGGTGAACTATTTGATCCATTAAGTTAGGGTTGTCATAAAACTCCTGTTCTTCATATCCTGTTAACTTTAAACAGTAAGGGGAGACGTAGACATATTTGCCATCAATTTGACGCAAGTAGGAGAACTCATGTGCAAGGTCCACCATGGCACGAAATTGCTCGCTTTTATGTCTTAATGCGCGTTTAAGCAGTACACCTCTTGCTAGTAATGCACCTGCAATAATTGCTACCAATGTTGGGCGAATTAAAAATTCCAACGTTAATTCATCAACAAAACGAAATGACTGACTGATTGCGATAGGAAGTATAAGTAGGAAAATTAAAAGAATATTTATAAGGTAAATAACCCAAGTGGGCTTTTCTACATCAGGATTAATTACATTAAGAACAGCTGATTTAAGACTCAAAACTAACTCCTAATTGTGAATTTGCTACTTATACTACTTTTTAGTATATAGCATTATAATAATATGAAAAACTAGAAGTAGTCTATGAATAGACGTTTTGTACTATTTATTTAGATAACTGTAGCGTTTGATTAAATGTGCTTAATTAAGAATCGTTGTTTCTAGAGTAACCTTTACAGAAGTTATGTCTTAGTTTTGTTAGAAGTGAATGCTAATAGCTCGATTAAGAAGAAATGGTTGTGTCATTTTTCTAGTGGTGATGACCTCCTATTCCATGTGCATGACCATGTTGTAGTTCTTCAGCTGTCGCTTGACGTACATTGATGACATCGAGTTCAAAATTTAACGTTTTACCGGCCATGGGATGATTAATGTCTACTGTGGCCATAAATTTGCCCATTTTTATAATCGTTACTTCGCGTTGCCGCTGATCCGTATTAACCACAGCGACCATACCAGCCTGCCATTTTCCTTTATGGTTGCCTATAAGGTGTTTAACCGGAATCCGTTGTTGTGAGTCTTCAATCAATTCACCGTAAGTTTCACTGGGTCCAAGTTCTACACTAAAACTGTCACCAATTGTTTTGCCTAACAGCGCATTTTCAACACCGGGCATCATATTATTATGACCACATAAAAATGCTATGGGATCAGTTCCATAATTGTCTTCTAGTTCCGTGCCATCTAATGCTTTAATCTTATAGTTAAATTGCACTACGGTGTCTTTGGATATTTGCATTGTTAATCTCAGTTTCTTATTGGTTAAATGTATTGCTTGAATAGTGAAAGCATAAACCGTATCTCAACCAAAGTCGAATAGGTAAATTCTAAATATTACACTTTATTTGGAAGGCCAAATCTTTAATTAATACCCAGAAAACCACCGGTTTGATGAGTCCATAATTGGCTGTAAATACCTTGTGTTTCGATTAATTCTGCATGGCTGCCTTGCTCCACGACCTGGCCTTCATCTAAAACGATCAGTCGATCCATTGCGGCAATGGTCGATAACCTATGTGCTATTGCTATTACCGTCTTGCCTTCCATTAATTGATAAAGTGACTCTTGGATTGCGGCCTCTACCTCAGAGTCTAGAGCTGATGTTGCTTCATCCAATATCAATATTGGGGCATTTTTTAATAACACGCGGGCTATGGCAATGCGCTGGCGCTGGCCGCCTGATAACTTAACACCTCGTTCACCTACCTGAGCATCCAAACCAGTATTTCCATAGGGATCGGTTAACTGGCTGATAAATTCTGACGCCTGCGCCTGTTCTATCGCGAGTTGTAATTCAGCATCTGTCGCATCAGGTTTACCGTAAAGTATATTTTCACGTATTGAGCGATGCAGTAATGATGTGTCTTGAGTCACCATTCCAATATGGGCGCGCAAGGAATCTTGGGTAACTTCCGTGATAATTTGATTATCTATGGCGATATTGCCACGCTCAACATCATGGAAGCGCATTAATAAATTTACTAGCGTGGATTTACCTGCACCAGAGCGACCGACCAGTCCGACTTTTTCACCCGGCCGTACGTGTAAATCAAGATCCTCAAGTACACCAGATTGCTCCCCATAATGAAAACTAACCGAGTTATAGTCAATCGACCCCATTGTCACAGACAATGGCTCAACATTGGGTTGATCAGTGATTGCTATTGGCTTTGACAAGGTATTTATACCATCTGTTACGGTACCGATATTTTCAAATAATGAACTAATTTCCCACATTATCCACTGGGAGATACCATTAAGTCGCAGGGCTAAACTGACGGCCACTGCGATTGCGCCTACCGAAATCGCACTTTCTGTCCACAACCATATTGATATTGTCGCGATACAGAATGTAAGCAGGTAATTATTGAACTGAACTAGAATGCTAATCTTGGTTACCATTCTCATTTGTCGATAAACAGTTTTCAAAAAATCGATCATGCTGTCTTCAGCATATTCGGCTTCTTGCTTAGTATGGGCAAATAACTTAACTGTAGAAATATTGGTGTAACTATCAACCAGTCGGCCAGTCATAATTGATCGGGCATCAGCCTGCTCAGCTGAAATACTTTTTAATTGTGGCACTAGTTTCCATTGAATGGCGATATAGGCAATCAACCAAAATAGCATGGGTAACATTAACCGGTAATCTGCAGTCCAAATGAGTACCAACATCGATGAAAAATACACCAGAATATAAACCATCACATCGAGTAACTTCATGACGGTTTCTCGAACCGCCAAAGCGGTCTGCATTACTTTCGTTGCGATGCGTCCGGCAAAGTCATTTTGATAAAATGAAATGCTCTGCTTTAATAAGTACCGATGTGCTTTCCAGCGTATCGCCATTGGGTAATTACCCAATAGTGTTTGGTGAACAATGATGGCATGCACGAATAATAAGCAGGGGATAACTAATAATATGACTACACCCATCGCAATTAAGGTCGAAGACTCATCTTGCCAAAGTGTCTCAGGGTTTTTAGTCACTAACCAGTCTACTAGCTGTCCCATAAAGCCAAACAATGATACTTCGAGTACGGCGATAATCGCTGTTAATACCGACATAACAATCAAAGGCATACCAAAGCCTTTGGTGTAGTGCTGACAAAAAGCCAGCAAGTCACTGGGTGGCTGTTCGGGTTCGCCTTGGGGCAAAGGGTCAACTAATGATTCAAACAGTTTAAACATAATTTACTAGATACAATTTGGAATTAGCTTAAGCATACTCGAAGTTGGTTTGGATTAGCACCTGTCATTTCAAATTAAGGTCCAGAATACGGACACAATGTTAAGATATTTCCTACCTTAGTTTAGGACCATAGGCGAATCTTTTAGTAGCAATTGCGTTATACTTCTTCGATGCCTAAAACCATACTAAAAGACGTATTTGGATACGACCAGTTCCGCTCTGGCCAAACAGAAGTGATTGATACTTTATTGGCGGGTGAACATGTATTGGCTGTTATGCCTACCGGATCTGGAAAATCATTATGTTTTCAAATACCCGCCTTGGTTAAAGGCGGCTTAACGCTTGTGATTTCTCCCTTGGTGGCGTTAATGGAGGATCAGGTTGCTGCTTTGAAACTTGCCGGTGTTGCAGCTGAAACGATTAACTCATCTCGTCAACGTGAATCCAATGTGGACAGTTGGCGGCGAGTTACTTCAGGCGAAGTGAGGTTGTTATATTTAGCTCCCGAACGATTGATGACCGATCGAATGTTAGCCGCTCTAGAGCGACTTCCTGTTAGTTTAATAGCTATTGATGAAGCACATTGTTTGTCGAGATGGGGGCCTTCATTTCGACCTGAGTATGAAGCCTTGAGTATTTTGAAAGATCGCTTTCCCACTGTCCCAATTGCAGCACTGACTGCGACTGCTGATCATGCGACACAAGAAGATATTAGTGCCAAACTATTTGCCGGTAAAGGCCGTACCTTTGTGTCAGGGTTTGACCGGCCAAATATTAGTTTAAATGTTGATATTCGGACCGATGCAAAACAGCAGTTGTTGGATTTATTATCCAACCATAAGGATGAAAGTGGCATCGTTTATTGTCTCTCTCGAAAGAAGACCGATAAAATGGCTGCCTTTTTATGCCAGCATGGCATTCGTGCACTGGCGTATCATGCTGGAATGAGTGCCGAAGAACGAGCAAGCAACCAAGAAACGTTTATGAACGAAAGCGCAGTTGTCATGGTGGCTACTATTGCATTTGGAATGGGAATTGATAAGCCGGATGTACGCTTTGTGTGTCATACAGATATGCCTGGTAATGTTGAATCCTATTATCAGGAGATTGGTCGTGCAGGGCGAGATGGTAAGCCTGCAGTGGCGCATATGCACTATGGTCTCGATGATGTTCGAATGCGACGGCTTTTTATTGAGCAGGATGGCAGCAGTGATGATCATAAACGGCGTGAACACAAACGTCTTGATTCATTGATCGCCTACTGTGAAGCACCAACCTGTCGTCGCCAAGCATTGCTCGACTACTTTAATGAACACATTGAAGCCTGTGGAAATTGTGATATCTGTCTTAATCCTTACGATATGGTTGAGGGAACCGAAATAGCACAGGCATTAATGGCAGCCTGTGAAGATACCGGCCAGATTTTTGGGCAATCGCATTTGATTGATATTGTTCGGGGTGCTGATACAGAAAAAATTCGCTCTTTGGGACACAATCATTTGCCTGCTTATGGGCGTGGTGCAGAGCTGAATAAAAATGCTTGGCGTTCTATTATTCGACAGCTGGTTGCCTCAGGCCATCTAAAAATTGATGTGACTGGTTATGGTGGGTTGAGCATGACTTCCAAGGGTAGGGCCGTTCTGGATGGTGCTACAGATTTTTGGTATAGAGAGGATTTAATTAGACAGGCAGAACTACCTCAGAGAAAGAAAAAAGTACGTATCGAGACGGCTGACCTTAATGATGAGGATCTGGTATTGCTAGAAGCGCTTAAAGATTTGCGCAGAGCTATTGCTAAGGAACGAAAGGTTCCAGCATATATTATCTTTGCCGATCGCTCACTAGAAGCAATGGCTCAGATAAAGCCCAGTTCAGAATCTGAATTTGCCACAATTCATGGCGTTGGTGCGGCTAAGTTAAAAGACTTTTCTGAGCAATTTATGGCTTTGATAAAAGACTACGCCTAATAGCTTAGTCTTTTGTTTCTGGGCTATGCTGCCAATCAGAGTAATGTGCCGCGATGCCTCTAAATAGCGTGATGTTCTGAGACATATAACTATCACCTGTTTCATCAGCACCCATAAATTCTCGATGAGCCGCATTTTTGGCAATTACGATTCCAGCCTTTGGATTAATATAGATGTACTGACCATAGACACCTACAGCAAAAAATTCACCATCAGCATGGGGTGGGATCCACCATTGATAACCATATCTAAATACATCCTGGGCTGCAGGATCGACATTTTCAGCTGGTGGTGCGGAGACAGAAGTAGACTCTTCAATCCAATCTGCAGGGATAATTTCTACATCGTCCCGCTTACCTTTATTTCTTATGAGTTCACCAAACAATGCATAATCTTTAGTACGCATATTTAGCCCCCCTAAGGCAAAGGCATTACCGTCACCATCAGTTGAATATTTTGCGTCAGCACTTGCACCAATCTTAGACCAAAGATTATCGATGAAATATTGTTGTAAAGTGGTACCCGTTGCAGCTCTTAAAACCATTGAGACCACATGGGTATCAATAGAACAATAATGCCAGGCTGTGCCAGAAGGGCGGGCAATAGCATTTTGGTCTGCAGCAAAATCATCAAGTGAACCGCCAAGAGCAAGAACGGTACCCATTTGATTAATATCTGAACTTGGATCGAGGTAGTCTTCATCAAAATCTAAACCACTGGCCATGTTTAAAACATCACGAAGTGGTACGCCATCATAGGCAGAGCCTTTAAGACTTGGTGCATATTTGGTTACAGGATCATCAATACTTTCAATGTCACCATTTTTTACGGCTAGCCCTGTTAAAGCAGAAACAAAAGACTTGCTCATCGACCAAGATATACGCAAATCATCTTTATCAGTGTCTTTGTAGTAATCTTCAAAAACTACGGTTCCATCTTTTACAACAACCAAGGCTGTGGTTTGTAACTTCACAAGCATATTGGCCGTTGTTCTAATGATGTCTCTATCAGCATATGTCTCAGGTAATGGTTTTAAATCATATTGCCATTCATCCACTGTGCCACTGCGAGGTAAATCTGAGGAAAATAAAACTTCATCCATATGTGAAAAGTTGTAGACAATCTTATCTGCATCGAATAAGGACTTTACATGGATTAAGCGCTCTATACTGCTCCAGTTATAACCAACTAAAAGGCCAATGACTAGAAGTGCCCCTAATAAAA
>Ga0316202_10001237_pt1 | contig 20800 bp, 17 predicted proteins | sample 3monrhotite_MG_FD_204934 | JGI IMG/M metagenome (GOLD analysis project Ga0316202, IMG submission 204934) | Microbial mat bacterial communities from mineral coupon in-situ incubated in ocean water Damariscotta River, Maine, United States -... | ecosystem: Environmental > Aquatic > Marine >... | reverse complement strand
TGATTAGGGGGCGCAAATGTCTGAATCCAAGCCTATAGGTCTGTTTGCACGCTTTTTAACGCTGTGGGTATTCCTTGCCATTGTTGCTGGTGTCGCCTTTGGTGCCTGGATACCTGAGCTGTTTCAGTCAGTAGGAAGCGTTGAGATTGCACACATCAATTTACCTGTCGCGGTATTGATTTGGGTGATGATTCTGCCGATGTTGCTCAAGATTGATTTCAGCTCCTTGCATGAGGTTTGGCATCAGCGGCGCGGCATTGCCGTCACCCTTGGTGTGAACTGGTTGTTCAAACCATTTTTTATGGCCTTGCTGGGTTATATCTCTATTTATCACCTGTTCACATCGTTCCTTGATGCAGAGATGCTGGACGGTTACTTCGCGGGTTTGGTGATTTTAGCTGCGGCACCTTGTACAGCGATGGTCTTCGTCTGGTCGAAATTAACCCGAGGCGATGCCCAATTCACGCTTTCTCAAGTTGCACTCAATGATGTGGTGATGGTTTTTGCGTTTGCACCTATTGTTGCTTTGCTGCTCGGTTTTGCTTCGGTCACCGTGCCCTGGGATACCCTGCTTCTTTCAGTTCTGCTCTATATTCTGGCACCGGTTCTGGTGGCATATGTCTGGAGGAAACAGCTGCTCAAACGAGGCATATTTGATGCCGTGTTGCAGCGTCTGGACCCTCTGTCGATGGCTGCATTACTGTTTACCGTGGTATTGCTCTTTGCTTTTCAGGGGCAGGAGATCCTGCAGCAACCGCTGGTGATTGCCATTCTGGCTGTACCGATTGTGCTGCAAGTTTATGCGACCTTTGGTTTGGGCTATCTGTTAAATCGCAAACTTTCTGTGCAGCACAATGTGGCCGGACCATCTGCCTTGATAGGTGCATCAAATTTCTTCGAACTTGCGGTTGCAACGGCCATTGCACTCTTTGGCTTTGAATCCGGTGCTGCTTTGGCAACGGTGGTTGGTGTGCTGGTCGAAGTGCCCGTGATGTTAACGCTGGTATCCATAGTGAATCGCAGCAAGGGCTGGTACGAAAAGGGTATAAAGCGCTGACATAAGGGTGACGTATTCATAGTAAGGATGCGTTTTGAGTAGATGAAAGGAGTAGTCACATGACAATCAAGGTAGGTATGAACGGATTCGGCCGCATGGGTCGCCTGGGGCTAAGGGCTGGTTGGGATAGAAGCAGTTTTGATGTGGTGCAGATTAATGAGACGGCCTGCGATGCAACCTGTTCGGCACATTTGCTGGAGTTCGATTCTGTTCATGGTACCTGGCACTATGATTGTGCAGCAGATGGTGATGAGATCCGTATTGATGATCGGCTTTTGAAATACAGTTCCAACGAAGCGATATCAGACACAGATTGGTCTGAATGCGATATTATCATTGAAGCAACAGGGGTATTTCGCAAGCCCGAACAGCTGCAGGCCTACTTCGATCAGGGTGTGAAAAAGGTGATCGTGGCGGCACCCGTCGAAGGCGCATTGAATATTGTTTATGGCATTAATGATCATCTCTATGATGTGGATGAGCATCACCTGCTGACTGCCGCCTCCTGTACGACCAATTGTCTGGCACCGGTTGTTCAGGTCATGCATAAGGGGTTGGGCATCAAGCATGGCTGTATGACCAGCATTCACGATATCACCAATACCCAGACGATAGTTGATAAAGGTCATAAGGACCTGCGTCGGGCCCGTGCATGCGGACAATCGCTGATTCCGACCAGTACCGGTTCTGCCAAAGCAATTACGAAGATCTTTCCGGAACTGGAAGGCAAGCTCAATGGGATGGCGGTGCGTGTGCCGCTGCTTAATGCATCACTGACCGACTTTGTATTTGAAGCGGAACGGGAAACAACGGCAGCAGAGGTGAATGCTCTGTTTGCCAAAGCTGCTGCAAAAAAACTTAAGGGCATACTGGGTTATGAAGAGCGGCCACTGGTATCGGTGGATTACACCAATGATCCACGCTCCTGCATTATTGATGCGCCAAGTACGATGGTAGTTGATGGAACACAGGTGAAGGTGCTGGCCTGGTACGATAATGAGTGGGGTTATGTGAACCGTATGATGGAATTAACCCGCAAGGTCGCCCGTTCACTCTGATGTCGGGCATTTGATGGATCAGGGCTTCCGCCATTACCTGACGGTAACCGCAGGTTACTGGTCATTTACCATTACCGATGGTGCGATCCGCATGCTGGTGGTGCTTTACTTCCATCAGCTGGGTTATTCTCCGCTGGAAATAGCCATGCTGTTTCTCTTCTATGAATTCTTCGGCATCGTAACCAATCTGGTTGGCGGCTGGCTGGGTAGCCGTATCGGACTGAATCGAACCATGCATATCGGCATGATCATGCAAATAGGTGCATTGCTAATGTTAACTGTGCCGGACACATGGTTGACCGTAGCTTATGTGATGGCGGCACAAGCGTTATCGGGTATTGCCAAAGATCTGAACAAGATGAGTGCAAAGGCGGGTGTGAAGTTATTCGTACCGGATCAGTCCGATGCCAAGCTATTCCGCTGGGTGGCAGTGCTTACCGGTTCCAAGAATGCACTGAAAGGCGCGGGATTCTTTATCGGCGGAGCATTGTTGGCATGGCTGGAATTTAGGGGAGCATTGTTTGCGCTCTCGGGCATGCTCTTGTTTGCGCTTGCGATTACCTGGACCCTATTACCAAACGACTTGGGAAAAACAAAGACCAAGGCAAAATTCTCACAGGTGTTTTCAAAGGATCCTCAGATCAACTGGTTATCTGGTGCCCGTTTCTTTCTATTCGGGGCACGGGATATTTGGTTTGTAGTAGGATTACCCGTGTTTCTTCAATCTGTACTTGGTTGGACATTCACGCAGGTGGGGGCATTCCTGGCATTGTGGGTGATTGGTTACGGATTCATACAGGGGATAGCGCCGAAGATTATCAAGATGACTTCCAGCAATGAACCTGGAGCAAAAACACTGGTGATTTGGGCAGCTATATTATCGCTGTTACCTGTCGGAATAGCTGTGGCTTTACAGCAGGGCTGGGATGCCGGAACGGTACTAATTATCGGTCTGGCACTATTTGGAATCGTGTTTGCGATGAACTCTGCAACCCATTCATATCTGATTGTCTCATGGTCTGAGCATGACAGGGTATCGATGAATGTTGGCTTCTACTACATGGCTAATGCTGGTGGTCGCTTAGCTGGAACTGTGCTTTCCGGTCTGGTCTATCAACAGCATGGCTTGGAAGGCTGCCTCTATTGGTCTGCGGCATTTGTGCTGGCAGCAACGCTGGCTTCTATTAAACTGGAGCGTATGAATTCATCTCTAACAAAGGCTCAGTAAGTTGAGTCAATCAGATCATGGCTGCTTGATACGAGCCTGGCACCAGCATAGCGGTGAACTGCGTGGCTGGTTGCTAAAGCGGGTTGAGAATAAGGCGGAAGTTGAGGATCTGTTACAAGATGTCTTTTTCAAAGCGTTGCTGCAAAAAGAACGGTTCTGCCGTGTTGAAAATGCGCGAGCATGGTTGTTCCGGGTAACGTCCAATGCTGTGATTGACCGCTATCGCTTGCGGAAAGATTACGTCTCTCTCCCTGATGACATTGTTCAGGATGATGAAACTACTATTGCTGTGGATGATTTGTCACAATGTATACCGCGTGTTCTTTCAGAATTATCACAGCCGGATCGTGAGGCCATTACTCTTTGTGATCTGGATGGCATGAGTCAGCAACGATATGCAGACATGAAAGGAATTACATTGGCTGCAGCAAAGTCTCGAATTCAACGCGCACGTATTCGATTGAAAAAGCAGTTGGAGACAGCGTGTCGGGTGGAGAAAGATGATCTGGGGAATGTCTGTAGTTTTACTCCTAGACCTCCATTGCATTCATAATTAGGAGTATTCTTTTGTAAGGTCTTTTGTTGTATCAGGTGATGATTAATTTGTTATTGTGTCCATGGGTTTAGGAGAAAAGTCATGAAAAATATCTTGATGTGTATTCTGTTTTTTGGACTCACTTTTCCTTCATATGCAAGTGAACAGAAGCTGGAAGGCTATATCTCTGGTTTTAATTATGAAGTAAGAAAAGAAATGAAAATAGATAGTGAAACACTTATTCAATTACTCAAGGAAGATCGTGTGGAACTGATTGATATCCGCTTCCTTGAAGAATATGCAGCATGGCATGCAGGATACTCAAAGCATATACCATTGAATGAGTTACCTGACAGAATTGCTGAGATTGATAAATCCAAGATTGTTGTCACTGCCTGTCCTCATAAAGACCGAGCAATTATTGCGATGGTCTACCTCCGGTCAAAAGGTATTCAAGCAAAATATCTCACAGATGGTTTAATTGGCCTTACTGAAAACCTGCGCGGAGATCGTGCGAAGGACTTGGTTGATGCGCGTAAAAAGTTAAAGTGAATTGAATTCATATCGAACTCGAAAGCCGGTTTGAAACACGCTTCGGTGCAGTACAAAGGCTTTGTCATCGGGAGGCGGTGAAATAATTATTGATGCATAAGGTGCATCTTTTTACGACCACGTTCGTCATACCTAATGAGGAGCAGCCTTAAGAGGCTATTTTTCTATCCATTAGGAGAGTGCTTGATGAGACAAAGCATACGTAACTTCTCCAGAAGTCACCCGTACCTGTTCCTGGGGATGGCCGTGTTGGTTTGGTTTGGTCTATATCAACAGCTGCTACCATTTTCTGAAGCTCTGGTTTCAATCTTTCCGGTAGAGCCACGCACTCATTTAGGGGGTGCTTTACAGTTTTTCTTTTATGATACACCAAAGGTACTGATGCTGTTGACGGGCATTGTGTTCCTGATGGGGATTGTTCACACCTATATTTCACCTGAAAAAACGCGAGCCATATTAGCCGGGCGCAAGCTTGGTGTGGGTAACACTATGGCTGCTACGTTGGGAATTTTCACACCATTTTGCTCATGTTCAGCCGTCCCTTTATTCATCGGTTTTCTACAAGCAGGTGTTCCCCTTGGTATCACCTTTTCTTTTCTAATCGCCGCTCCTATGGTCAATGAGGTGGCTTTAGCACTGCTATTTGCCATGTTTGGCTGGAAGGTCGCAGGCTTGTATCTGCTTCTTGGGCTTACGGTCGCAATCGTTGCTGGCCTTGTTATCGGTAAATTGGGGATGGAAAAACATCTGGAAGACTGGGTTCGTGCGATGCAGAACACAGAGGTGTCGAGTGCTATAGAAAACCAGAATATTGGTTGGGGAGAGCGCATTGATGAAGGTTTTAAGCATGTATCCGAAATCGTAGGAAAGGTCTGGCCCTATATCATCGCTGGTATAGCGCTGGGTGCAGCCATCCATGGTTATGTGCCGGAAGACTTTATGGTTTCTATTATGGGTAAGGATGCTCCCTGGTGGTCGGTTCCTGCAGCAGTGGTACTCGGTGTACCGATGTACACCAATGCAGCAGGTGTCATTCCTGTCATTGATGCCTTGATCGGTAAGGGCGCCGCTCTTGGTACTGTGTTGGCCTTTATGATGAGTGTGATTGCACTGTCTGCGCCTGAAATGATTATTTTACGTAAAGTGCTCAAACCCACTCTGATTGCCAGCTTCGTTGGCGTAGTTGCGGTTGGCATTATCGTGGTGGGTTATGTGTTCAATGCGCTGGTGTGACTGTGCTACTTACTGTTTTTTTTATTGAAAACTTTTTTAATGATGAAGGAGAATGAACATGAAAAATATAAAAGTACTCGGCACTGGCTGTGCCAACTGCAAAACTACCATGAAAATGATTGAAGATGTGGCAGAGGCAAAAGGTGTCGCTATCGAATTAGAAAAAGTTGAGGAGCTTCAATCCATTATGGGCTATGGCGTGATGAGTACCCCCGCTGTTGTCGTGGATGGAAAGGTTGTTCATGCCGGTGGCGTCCCTTCGCGCAGTCAGGTTGAAGCATGGCTTTAGTTTGTTGGTGATGGGATGAAATGCAGTTAAGATGAAAAAATGAATGATGAAAGGAGTGGCGCTGTGTTGAATTTGACTGTCATAAGGTGTTCGTTTGTAATGTTGTGCAGCATATTTTTGTGTATGCCAGCTACCGGTTATACAACAGGTTTGGGTGAGATCTTGCACCGGGTTGAGAAAAATGCACCGCAACTGAATGCTGCGTCAGCCAGAGCAAATGCAGCTGAAGCAGGAGTCCGGGTGGCAAAAAGTCAGTACTGGGGGCATGCCGAACTGCTTGGTCGGGACAGCCATTTCAATAATGACAGGCTAGTGAATCCGATCTCTTATCCACCAGTTTTGAATCGTTCGTCCTTTGATCGCAACAGCTATGCTTACGGTGCTGTTTTTACACTTCCCTTGGATATTGATGGTCGAATTTCAGCTAAAATGAATGCGCAGAAGCACCTGAGCCTGGCATCTCTGGCCGGGGTGAAGCAGACCCGGTTATCGTTGTTCGGACAGGCTGTAGGTCTCTACCGGGGGCTACAACGGTTAGACGGTGTGAAGAAGGCTCTGGAAGAGCAACTGAAGGCATTGCAGGGGCATGAAAAGATTACGCTTGTCGCTGTTCGAGTGGGGCGGGTTGCTGCAGTTGAACTGCTGCGTATCAAAGCTGAAATTAAATCAGTTGAAGGAGCCTTAGCTGGCCTTTCCGGTGATGAGGCAATCATTCGAGCCCATATGGGGGCCCTACTCAATGAACCGCTGTTTCTGCCGCCTGTTGAACTATTAAGTGAAAACCCGGTGGCTAGTGCAGAAATGGAGCCGAGTGATGGTATTCTGCTCAACAGGCCCGATATTAGTGCCGCAGGTAGTATTACCAAAGCTGGTGATGAAGATGTAAAGGGAGCCCGGCGTGAGTGGTTGCCGAACCTGTCATTGCAAGTTGAGACTATGAGAGCTCAGGGGTATACAGCGCAGGGGCAGAATATCTGGGCTGTTTCAGCCCAGATGAGCTGGCAGTTTTGGGATGGTGGCAGGCGTTTTGCACATGCTGATCAGGCGGGTGCAAACAGAGAAGTGGCGCATCAGCAGTATCAAAGCACGTTGAATCTGGCTCGCGCTGAATTGCAATCAGCAGCTGCAGGTTGGAAATCATCCGCATTGCAATACGAGGCTGCGGCTGCAGGGCTACAGGCTGCTCTTGAAACCGAGCGCATTCAGTCGGACCGCTTTACCAGTGGACGTATTTCATCTGTGGATTTGATCGATGCAGAGGCTGCATTGGCTCGAAGCAGGTCTAATTATACAAGCGCACTTACCAACTGGTGGCTGGCCGACGATCAGTTACACCTTGCCCGGGGTGAAGCTCCGGTTGCCTACAAACAGTGAGAGGAATATCCATGCTATTGAATAGAAAAAAAATACTCAAATATGTCATACCCCTGTTGTTGATTGCAATCACAGCACTCTTGTTGAATGCAAATCTTAAGCAGATTGATGAGAGCCCGGTCATGGTGATATCACCGTGGGCTCTTCAAACTGTGATTGTGCAAACAGGGTTGGAAAATAAGGGCTTTCCTGCTCTTGGTAAGGTCGTTAGCTCCAGTGAGGTTCGTATTGTTCCGCAAATCAGCGGCACTGTACTAAAGATGGGGCCCCGAGAGGGCGGGCTGGTAAAGAAAGGGGATTTGCTTGTTCATCTGGATACGCGTGAGTTGGAGGCAGTGGCTGAATCAACACAGGCAAAGCTTGCGAGTGCGATTGCCATTGAGGGCAATAATCAAAAAGAGCTCCTGCGTGAAGAGGAACTTTTCGGTGAAGGTGGTGCATCTGCAACTTCAGTAGAACAATATCAAACTCGGGTGCGTTCAGGACAGGCCAATGTTCGCTCTCTGAAAAAACAACTGGAGTCGTTGCAGATCAAAATATCTTACGGGCATATTCGTGCGCCGATCAATGGGCGTATTGCTCAACGACTGGCCGAGCCTGGTGATGCCGTCTTTCCCGGTAAATCTGTTTATTCGTTGACTGCTGATCAGGGGGGGAGAGTGGTTGTGCGGGTCCCTCTGGATACGGTTACTCGTATCAGGATTGGAGGAAAAGTTATGCTCAAGCTGGGTGAACAGCAGATGATGGCCAGAATTACCCGTATCAATCCATCTCTGGATGCATTGTCCATGGGGAGCCTTGAAATTGATCTGTCTGAGAGGCCGTTCAGTTTACCCAGTGGCGCATCTATTGCTGCGAGGGTAATTACAGAGGAGGCCGGGCCCGGACTCAGGGTGTCTGTTGATGCATTAAGGCCGTCAGAACAGAAAGGGGAGCGAATGCTGTTCAAGGTTGTGCCGGAGAAACAGCCGTACATTCAGCTGACTCCGATACATGTGCAGTTGTGTGGTAGGTATTCCTGTATTGTTGAAGGTGATTTACTAGCTGGAGATCGTATTGTTGTGGCTCATGGCAGTGTGCTGTTGCGATTGCATGATGGTGATAAAATCATGGATGACTGGTCTAGTATTGCTGAGGAGCATTTATGAGTTTTGCTCAGGGACTGTTGTCCAAACCGCATGCTATCCTTGCTGCTACAATTACTTTTGTATTGCTTGGTATTATTGGTTTTTTCGCCATACCCACGAACCTGTTTCCTGATACGAACAGGCCTTCGATCTCGGTCGTGGTGCAATGGCCGGGAGCGATGACAACTGATGTTGCCAGTGAGATAACCCATCCTCTGGAAGTTCGACTCCAGTCCATTGATGGTGTGCGCCGGGTAACTTCGACATCTCGGGATGAAGTGTCTGCCGTGCAGGTGGAATTTGAGTATGGCAATGAAATCAATACGGCAGCCAATGCGGTTACAACCGAATTATCCAGAGTGCGAGGGCAATTGCCCCGGGGAATTCACGAACCACTGGTGTTTAAAATAACCGATGCAGCTCATGCCGCAATGGTTCTTGCTATTCGTCCAGGCAAAGAGTCCGGGCTGAGTCTTGCCCAGATACGCAGAGTGGCTGAAAACCAGTTACGTGACGCGCTGCTAAACTTGCCGGGTGTTGCTGATGCCGAGGTGTTTGGAGGCCCGGTTCAGCAGGTGACAGTGGCTCTGGATCGTAATCGTTTGCAGGCCCATCACCTGACTGTTGCACAGGTGATGGCTGCACTGGCTGGGTCCAATATATCACAACCGGCGGGGCTGGTTTATCAGCAGGATAGTCGCTATTTACTGACTGCGCAGGCGTTGGCAGCAGGCCCTGAAGATCTTGCAACTATACTGGTGCCATTGGCCAATGGTGCGCATGTTCGTGTTGGAGATTTAGGGTCTGTGGACTGGGGTGCCGCCGATCCATCATCTCTGTATCACGGTAATGGTAGCCCTGCAGTTGCTGTATCTCTGTTACGATCAGAAAAGGGCTTTACCAAACCGGTTATTGATGCTGTTGATACGCATCTTGCAGAAATACAGGCTCAGTTTCCCAATCTTGATATTAGTGTTGCAGATACTCAGGGGCGTATTATCGGGTTGACGGTAAGTAATATGCTCGATTCATTGCGTGATGCGGTAATCATGACTCTGATAATAATTTTACTGTTTCTTGGAAACACGCGAGCAGCTCTGGTCGTTGCATTTTCATTACCTCTGTCTTATCTGTTGACCTTTGCGATACTGTGGTGGATTGGCTTTGAGTTTAATATGGTGACTCTCTCCGCGATCATCGTTGCCGTGGGGCTATTGGCCGACGATGTGGTGGTGGTGATTGAAAATATTGAACGACGTATGCGAGAGCTGGGAGAAGAGGGACATACCGCTGCTATTCGCGGACTGGATGAAATCCTCCTTGCAGATATGGCAGGCACAATCAGTACGATTCTTGTGCTACTGCCGATAATTTTTATTGGCGGTTATGTTGAAACAGTACTGCGCCCATTAAGCATTACATTAGCTATTGGACTGTTTGCCTCACTGGTTGTCTCTGTCACCATGATTCCACTATTGACGCCTTTTGTACTAAAGCCCGGTGCAAAAGATCCTTTAGCCTGGTTACTGATTCCGTTTAGACGTTTTATCCTTGACCCTGTGAGACAGGCTTATATCAACATGGTTAGTTGGGGGCTGGATAATCGTTCACTGGTGTTGATTCTGTTTCTAGCGCTGTTTGTGGTTTCGGCATCACAGCTGCGCTTTCAGGGGCGAGAAATCATGCCATTGATGGATACCGGTATTTCCCAGATTCGTTTTGAGGCTGCACCGGATACCAATGATCACCGTATGGGAGAGTTGCTAAATAAGGTGGAAAGCGCCATTCGCAACGAACTCTCTGAAGGCTGGTTGATTTCGATGTCCAGTGTGGTTGGAGCTGAAGCGGGTGTAAAATCATTTGGAGCTTCGCGTTTGTTGCAACAGGGTGAAATCACTTTGAATATAGTGGACCGTTTTCATCGAGACAAATCACTCTCCGAAATTAACAGAGCGATTCAAGAGAGGCTGCAGCATATTCCGGGGCTGATTTCTGCCAATGTATCCGCCTTTGGTTCCACCCCTCTCTCATCGATTAAGGCTGCTGTGAATGTAATGATAGCCGGGCCTGATCCTACTATTTTAGACAGGCTTGCCGAAGATGTGATGGATAGATTGAAATCTGTGCATGGACTAACCGGTATGGAGCGAAGCTGGCAGGGAGGGGCAAAACGTATCACATTGAATGTGGATCCGGCTAAGGCCCGATTATTTGGCTTGTCAGCAGGTGATGTTGCTGACCAGGTGGCAGTTGCTGTTGGCGGTGCTTCTGGTGGAAGCCTGCGTATGCAAGGGGAAAATGCGGTTCCTATCTGGGTTCGCTTGAAAAAAGATCAGAGAACCGATCTGGAAGTGTTACATGCTATCAACATCAAAACGAACAGTGGTAGTTTTATTCCCCTAGCCTCTATTGCAGAGCCCAGTATCTTGATGGCCCCTACGGCAGAAACACATCAATACCTGGAACCGACAATTGATGTGCTGGCCTGGAGACGGAATGTGGCAACTTCGGGATTACACGATGAAATAGCTCTGGCACTTTCAGATATCAAGTTACCACATGGGTATAGCCTTCATTATGAGGGTGAATACAAGCAATTGCTGGAATCTTTCGAGCGCTTGGTTAAAGCAATCGCTCTGGGGATGGTGCTGCTCTATCTGATGCTGGTTGTTACTTTCCGCTCCTTCCTTGACCCGGTCGCGATTATGTTCTGCCTCCCTCTAGCTGTCATCGGGGTTGCTTTTGGTGCGATACTCGGAGATAAGTTTATGTCTATGCCAGCCCAAATGGGCATGATTCTGTTGATGGGTGTTGTGGTGAACAATGGTATTCAGCTGGTAGCCTTTACCAAGATGGCGATGCAGGATGGGATGGAATTGAAACAGGCGATTCTCGATGCTGTGGCAAAACGTACCCGACCTATCTTAATGACTGCCATTGCATCATCGGTAGGAATGGTTCCTTTGGCTATGGAGTGGGCAGTTGGAATTGAGCGGTTGTCACCTCTTGCTTTTGTGGCGATTGGTGGATTGATCGCAGGCACTTTCTTGATTCTTCTTGCTGTGCCAATTCTTTTTCACCTTCTTGAATCAGGCAGGGGACGCCTGATAAAAGAGAAGCCATAAAATTTCTGAACATATAAATGTAATCGGGGAGTAGGTGTAATGCAGGAAATATCATTTATGTTGTTACTTGTTGGACTGATTGCCATCGTCAATCCACTGGGAGCACTACCTGTATTTTTGTCGGCGTCCGATTAACCGGGCTTCCATGGCAGTGGCTGCGGTTCTGTTGATCTCGGCCTGGACCGGAGAAGCGCTGTTGGGCTTTTTCGGGATCACTATTGATGCATTTCGTGTCGGAGGTGGGTTGTTAATTCTGTTGATGGGCATATCTATGCTGCATGGTCAGAAGAGTAGCGTGAGGCACTGTCCTGATGAGGCTGAAGCGATAGATTGCAAAGAGGATATTTCTGTGGTGCCGCTGGCCATACCTCTAATGGCAGGCTCTGGCGCAATCAGTCTTGTTATTCTTGATGCGAATAAAATGGATCAATGGGAGGAGCATGCTCTGTTTGCATCTGCAATTATTGCGGTGTCTGTGATTGTCTGGCTGGTATTGTTCGTTGCAGAAAAGATGCGGGATAAGCTGGGTATCATCGGTCTGAACATTGCGACGCGTATTATGGGACTGATCCTTGCTGCAATCGGGGTACAGTTCATGGCTGATGGTTTGAAACATCTGCTGCATGGTCTGGCCTAAGTTGCCGGAGCTCATATGGAAAATATGAATAGAGGTAGTGGTTTACTCATGAAGTGTATGGAAGTTCTTATTACAACAGCAGAACAGGAGGTCTATCGGGGACGAGCGAGTATGGTGATTGCCCCCAGTACCAGAGGTGAAATTGCAATTTTGCCCGGTCACGCACCGCTATTGGCGATACTTCGACCAGGCGAAATTCGTGTGGACTGTCCTGTTCATGCTGATTCTAGCGAGTGCCATACGGATAACATGGTCGTTTTTGGTGGTTACCTTGAGGTTCAGCCGGATAGGATTACGATTCTTGCCGATGCGATAGAACGTGCTCCTGATATTGATGAAGCACAGGCAAAATATGCACTCAAACAGGCCAAAAAAATGCTGAAGTCATCGGATAAATGCAAGGCAAGTCGAGCTCTGCTTGATCTCGATTTGGCAATAGCCAAATTACAGGTTTTGCGCAGAAACAGTAACAGTTCACTCTTTAAACCATAGAATAACTCACCGATAGGGAGGGAAGGCCGGACATACTGATTCATTTCTGAATAATGAGAAAATCGCGTTATTCTACGGTCAGGGGCATTTTTGTGGTTAAGCAGCCTTCGTAAATTCACTCATCGTAGCGAGTTCGAATAGAATGTTTTTCAACAGGAGCACACATGCTAAAAGAATATATCCATAATGAACGCATTGCTTATTTCTCCATGGAAATTGCATTGCAGAATGATGTTCCTACTTATAGTGGAGGGTTGGGTGTACTGGCGGGTGACACCATTCGTTCAGCAGCTGATTTGAAAATGCCGATGGTGGCGGTGACACTGGCAAGCAGAAAGGGATATTTCCGACAGGCTATTGATAGCACCGGGCATCAGTCGGAGACAGATGACCCCTGGTCTGTGGAGAAATATGCTATACCACTGCCAGCGAAGGTGGCCGTACCTATTGAGAATCGCAATGTATGGGTTACCGGCTGGTTATATGTACTTGGTTGCCAGGAAGGTAGTGGGCAGCCAGTCATCTTGCTGGATACCAACCTGGATGAAAATATAGAAGAAGATCGCAGAATTACGGACCATTTATATGGCGGTGATAGCGCCTACCGGCTGAAGCAGGAGATTGTGCTTGGTATTGGCGGTGTACGTTTACTGCATGCGCTGGGTTTTAACATAAGACAATACCATATGAATGAAGGCCATTCTGCCTTGCTTGTACTAGAGCTATTGCGGCGAGGGGCATTCCCAGCCGATGACCTGCGGAGTGGCGAATCACCTTATGACGTACCCGGCATTCGGGAACTCTGTAATTTCACAACGCATACACCGGTAGAGGCCGGACAGGACAGGTTTCCCTATGATCTGGTACACCGCATTCTGGACGACTTCGTCGACAGGGGTACCCTGCTTGCTCTGGCGGGTAAGGATGATCTGAATATGACTCGCCTGGCCATGAATATGAGTGAATATGTCAATGGAGTGGCAAAAAAACATGCGGAAGTATCGCGTAATATGTTCCCGGGTTATCGCGTGCGCGCAATTACTAACGGAGTGCATGCCCATACCTGGACCTCCATCCCGTTTCGTAAGTTGTTCGATGCACATATGCCCGGTTGGTGCCATGAGCCGGAACAATTGCTCAGAGCCGATTGTTCTCTGAACGGAGCTGATGTCTGGCAGGCCCATTGCGAAGCCAAAGCAGAGTTACTTACGATGGTCCGGGAGCATACAGGCGTGGAGCTGGATGCAGCGTTACCGGTATTGGGTTTCGCCCGTCGCATGGCAGCCTATAAACGTCCGGATTTGTTATTTCATGATCTGGAACGTTTAACTGCAATCGCTGCAAAATATCCATTTCAAATTGTGCTTGCTGGCAAGGCTCACCCGAGAGATGAGGGAGGAAAACAGTTGATCAGCCAGATACACGCATATATGCAGACATTGAAGAGCAGTTTGCCGATCGTCTTCCTGTCCAATTATGATATGGATATGGGGTTGAAGCTGGTTTCAGGCTCAGATGTATGGCTTAACACGCCGTTACGGCCATATGAAGCTTCCGGCACCAGCGGTATGAAAGCCGCTTTTAATGGCGTGCCCAGCCTGTCTGTACTGGATGGCTGGTGGATTGAAGGGTGTATCGAGGGAGTGACCGGCTGGGCGGTGGGTGGTGATGGACAGGAGGAGAAAATAGGGAGCGATACTGCGGCACGTTCCCTAAATGATGCCGATTCACTATACCAAAAACTGGAGCAAGTCGTACTGCCCTTGTATTACGAGGACAGGAATGGCTGGATAGATGTGATGCAAGGTGCTATCGCCAAGAATGCATCAATCTTTAACAGTCATCACATGATTCGTCGTTATGCAGCAGATGCCTATATCCGTTAGTCGCGGTTCACCGCTGCCTCTGGGTGCCAGTCGGTTAGAGGAAGGAGTTAATTTCGCGGTATTCAGTCGTCATGGTAGTGCTGTATGGCTGCTACTATTCGGTGATTCGGCCTGCGCTGAGCTTATGCAACGGGTTGAACTGGACCGGGCAGTTAACAGAACAGGGGATATATGGCATATCTGTATTCAATCAAGTGGTGAAGATATATTCTATGCTTGGCAGGTGGATGGCCCGAATGAACCGGGACACTGCTTTGATCGTCACAGGGTATTGCTGGATCCGTATGCCCGGGCTCTGGCTGGTACAGTCTACTGGGACTTTTCCTGCGGTTGCAAGAGTGGCGAATCGCAGAACAACCTATTGACGCTCCGGCCCCGATGCTTGCTGGTGAGCCGGAGTTTCGACTGGCAGGGGGATGTGCCACCGGCACACCCATGGTCCGATACAGTGATTTATGAAACCCATGTGCGGGGGTTAACCATGCACCCATCTTCAGCAGCAAGTCACCCCGGTTGTTTTTCTGCAGTTGCTGAGAAATCTGAATATCTTAAGGCGCTTGGAGTTACAGCCGTTGAACTGATGCCTGTGCAGGAGTTTTTTGAGCATGAACTTACCCGAAAAAATCCGCTAACTGGTGAGTGTTTACGTAATTACTGGGGCTACAGTACAGTATCATTCTTTGCTCCCAAGGAAGGATATGGGAGTCGTAGAGATCCTGGCTGTCAGGTGGATGAATTCAAACAGATGGTCCGCTCATTACACGGCGATGGCATTGAGGTCATTCTCGATATGGTCTTTAATCACACGGCAGAAGGGAATCATATTGGTCCTGTGATTAATTTTCGGGGGCTGGATAATAGCATTTATTATATGTTGGAAGAAGACAGGCATTTCTATCGAAATTACTCCGGAACGGGTAATACTTTAAACTGTAACCACCCGGTTGTACGTGACTACATTCTCGATTGCCTACGTTACTGGGTGATAGAAATGCATGTGGATGGATTCCGCTTTGACCTGGCTTCGGTACTGGGGCGTGATGAGCAGGGGACATTGTTGGTCAATCCGCCATTGCTGGAGCGGATTGCGGAGGATCCTGTTCTTAGTGGTGTGAAGCTGATAGCAGAGGCCTGGGATGCAGGCGGGGCCTATCAGGTTGGGCACTTTCCCGGTCTGAGGTGGTCGGAGTGGAATGGACAGTTTCGCGATGATGTCCGGCGTTTTTGGCGTGGTGATGCAGGCATGACCGGTAAACTGGCCAGCCGTCTTTCCGGTAGTTCTGATATTTACCAAGGGAGTGGCAAGTCTCCTCTTCACAGTATCAATTATATTACCTGTCACGATGGTTTTACGCTCAATGATCTGGTCAGTTATGATAACAAACACAACTATGCTAATGGTGAAGGAAACAACGATGGCTGTAATGACAATTACAGCTGTAACTATGGGGTGGAAGGCCCGACGGACGCCCCGGCAATAGATGCCCTGCGCTTGCGTCAGAGTAAAAATATGCTGGCAACATTGTTTTTTTCGCGTGGTGTTCCTATGCTGCTCGGTGGCGATGAGTTTCGGCGCACACAATATGGCAATAATAATGCTTATTGTCAGGATAATGAGACCAGCTGGTATGATTGGCAGCTGCTGCAGCATAATCAGGAACTATACGAATTTGTAAGTACATTAATCAAGCTACGCAAGCAGTTTCGCGTGCTGAGCTCAGAACATTTTTACAAGCCGGATGAAATTCACTGGTTTGGCCCTGACCTCAAAGAGCCGGACTGGCAGGGGCCAGATGGTTTGCTTGGTTGTATGCTTCCATGTGCAACCCTGGAGGGAACAATGGCTGAGCGCTCCTTATGCCTGTTGTTGAACGCCAGCTTATTGTCGGTAGATTTTCAACTACCTGAATTAGCTTCCGGGGAGGGGTGGCAGCTGCTTTTGGATACTGCTGTCTCAGGTGTGTTGAACACGGATCCTGCTTTTCTGCAAAAACATTGCCTTCTGCAGGCTCGTGCCGTGACGTTGTTGGTTGCTCATGCCTGACTGTTTGCCGCACTAAAAAATGATGCATCTGTTTGTATGTTTTATCATCTACTAATCAGTATGTAACCACACTCCATATACGCACTGTAGCTATGGAATACTAGAGCAAGAGGAGTTAGTTGTGATGGAATCATCTACCGTTTCACCTACATTAGCAGAGTTGCATGAAGCCAACCTGGATTCGATACATCGTTGGTGGCGGGCTGCAAACTATTTGTCTGTCGGTCAGATTTACCTGCTCGATAATCCGCTAATGGAAGAACAGCTGACGCTGGCGCATATCAAACCTCGCCTGCTCGGGCACTGGGGAACCACGCCCGGCCTTAATTTCATCTATGTCCACCTGAATCATTTTATCTGCCAGCGCGATTTGAATATGATTTATATTGCTGGCCCCGGTCATGGTGGCCCCGCTATGGTTGCCAGTGCATGGCTGGATGGTACTTATTCTGAATACTATCCGAATATATCGCAGGATCGAAAAGGCATGCAGCGCTTGTTCAAGCAATTTTCTTTTCCCGGGGGCATTCCCAGCCATGTGGCACCTGAAACGCCCGGCTCGATTCATGAGGGCGGCGAACTCGGTTACTCGCTCTCGCATGCCTATGGCGCAGTGTTTGATAATCCCGACCTGATCGTCGCTTGCGTGGTGGGCGATGGGGAGGCGGAAACCGGGCCGCTGGCGACGGCATGGCATTCCAACAAGTTCCTGAATCCTGCAACAGATGGGGCAGTATTGCCGATCTTACATCTGAACGGTTACAAAATTGCCAATCCGGCCGTGCTGGCGCGCATCCCGCATGATGAACTGGAAGACCTGCTGACTGGTTACGGCTACAAGCCGTATACGGTCGAGGGTTTCGATCCTGAATTTATGCATCAGGCCATGTCGGCGACACTGGCACGGTGTCTGGATGATATTCGGGCCATTCAGCATGACGCGCGAGAGAACGGGGTGCAGACCCGTCCACACTGGCCGATGATTATCCTGCGTTCGCCCAAAGGGTGGACGGGACCAAAGGAGGTAGATGGCAAGAAAGCCGAAGACTCCTGGCGCTCCCATCAGGTGCCACTTTCAAGCATGAAGGACCGCCCCGATCATGTGCAACTGCTGGAATCATGGCTGAAGAGTTACAAACCGGATGAGCTATTTACCCCGGAGGGCGCGCCCTGTGCGGATATTACGGCTCTGGCGCCGCAAGGTTGCCGACGAATGAGCGATAACCCGCATGCCAATGGCGGACTACTACTCAAGGATCTGCGTATGCCGGAGTTTGACGCGCATGCAGTCGATGTTCCTGCGCCAGGTACTGTCGATGGCGAAGCGACTCGAGTACTCGGCAGCTTTTTGCGCGATGTGATGGTGTTGAACGGGAATACAAGAAATTTCCGTGTTGTCGGGCCGGATGAAACGGCATCCAATCGACTTGGCAATATGTTTGAAGTGACTGATCGCGCCTGGATGGGTGAAACGGTCGTCGGAGATGATCACCTGGCCCCCGATGGCCGGGTGATGGAAATCCTTTCCGAGCATACCTGCCAGGGTTGGCTGGAAGGTTATCTGCTGACCGGAAGACACGGCTTTTTCTCATGCTACGAAGCATTCATTCATCTGATTGACTCGATGTTCAATCAGCATGCCAAATGGCTGAAAACTACGACGGAGGCTATACCATGGCGCAGACCGATTGCCTCGTTGAACTATTTGCTTACATCGCATGTCTGGCGGCAGGATCATAATGGGTTCTCACATCAGGATCCCGGCTTTATTGATCATGTGATCAACAAGAAAGGCAGTATTATCCGCGTTTATTTTCCGCCCGACGCCAACACGCTGCTATCAGTGGCGCATCATTGTCTTGGCACGCGCAACTACATCAATGTTATTGTGGCTGGCAAACAACCAGCGGCGCAGTTTCTGACTATGGATCAGGCGATCAGGCATTGTACGCGCGGCATCGGTATATGGGATTGGGCCAGTAATGATCGCGGTGCAGCGCCGGATGTGGTGATGGCATGTGTCGGAGACGTGCCGACGTTGGAAACGCTGGCTGCGGTATCCCTGTTGCGCAACTACCTGCCGGATTTGAAGATTCGGGTGGTGAACGTGGTGGATTTGATGAAGCTGCAACCCCAGTCAGAACATCCCCACGGTCTTTCCGATATGGATTTCGACACGCTCTTTCCGGTCGGTGTGCCTGTGATATTTGCATATCATGGTTATCCCTGGTTGATTCACCGCCTGACCTATCGCCGTCATAATCACAGCCATTTGCATGTTAGGGGCTATAAAGAAGAAGGAACCACCACCACGCCGTTCGATATGGTCGTTTTAAATGAGCTGGATCGCTTTCATTTAGTTTGCGATGTGGTGGATCGTTTGCCGCAGCTGTCGGATCATATGGCGTACATCAAACAGGAAATGGGCGATCATCTGATTGAACATCAGCGATATATTACGGAGCATGGTGAAGATATGCCGGAAATCCGCAACTGGCGCTGGAAGAACTATTCCGAACAGGAAGGTAAACCAGAGTAATCAGCCAATGGGTATCATCCCCAGTGATAGTCAGCTAGACGAATAAGTGTTGTGATACACTGGGTGTGGAGATATATCTGTTATGCATTTTAGAAAAAAATATCAGGTTCATGAAGGACAGAAGATTCACCTGGTCGATATTGACCCGGGTGCGCGTGATGAACTGCTTGATAAAGAGGAAGCGGAACCCCTGATTCAACACTATTCGGAGAAGCTTAGGGATTTGCAGTTCCGCCTGTATGCAGAGTCCGGCCAGAGCCTTCTGATCTGTCTGCAAGCGATGGATGCAGGAGGTAAGGATGGAACGATAAGACATGTACTTGGCTATATGAACCCTCAAGGCTGTCGGGTGCAGGCATTCAAGCAGCCGACTCCGGAGGAGCAGGCTCATGATTTCCTGTGGCGGGCACACCGGGCTGTGCCAGCCAAGGGAGAGGTAGTGATCTTCAATCGTTCTTACTATGAGAATGTGTTGGTGACTCGGGTCCATGGACAGATTGATCAGCAGGTATGCATGCAGCGCTATGATGGCATTAACCAGTTTGAACGGCACTTGACGGATAATGGAACCCATATCCTGAAGTTCTATCTGCATATCAGTAAAGAAGAGCAGCTCAGGAGGCTGACAAAACGTCTGGATGATCCGAATCGTTGGTGGAAGGTATCCGAAGCGGATTTTCAGGAGCGTCAGTACTGGGATGATTACCAACAGGCATTTGAAGATATATTTAACCACTGCAGCAGCAACCGCGCACCCTGGTTTGTTATCCCGGCCAATCACAAGTGGTATAGAAATCTGATTATTTCACGGATTGTTGTGGAATACCTGGAGTCACTGAATTTGCAATTACCACCGGTGTCTGCGGATATTGAATCTATCCGACAGCAATACTGTGCAGCGTGCAAATAACTGATGCAGCAGAATTACACTTGAAATACTTACGCATAGGTGACCTGTGGGGTGGTATCGCTGCTTCAGCGCTTGCTGCAACGATGTTGGTTGTGGGTATTGCTGGGAGAACACAGAATTGATATTAAAGAGGGAGCATGGATTCTGTTGTTGACCGGGGCCATGACACTGGCTTCGTGAGCCTTGTACATGCATGACATCGTCCGATTCACAGTCGCAGTGCTCCGGGGAGGCTGTTGGTTTTATTAGCGAAGCCTGCTATGTGGCAGGGATAGTTCACTTGGTCTTGCTCTCTACGGATTGGTATATGCGCGTGACTTAGTCACATTTGTAAGAGTTTTATAAACGAGACGACCACATGAACATTAGTTCATTCAGGGGGAGGGTTTTCCATGAGACAAAAGGTTCTGTTTTTATGTACCGGAAATTCATGTAGATCGCAGATGGCAGAAGGCTGGTTAAAGCAGCTTGCCGGAGATCGCTATGATGTTTATTCGGCAGGGATCGAGGCCCATGGAAAGAATCCGCGTGCTATTGCTGTGATGGATGAGTCCGGTGTGGATATTTCCGGGCAGCAATCTGAAGTGCTACGTCTGGAGCTGTTGGAGAAGATTGATCTGTTGGTGACGGTTTGCGGACATGCCGACCAGTTTTGTCCTGATTTGCCTGTCAGGTGCCGTAAAGAGCACTGGCCCTTTGATGACCCTGCAAAAG
>Ga0316202_10001235_pt1 | contig 20847 bp, 21 predicted proteins | sample 3monrhotite_MG_FD_204934 | JGI IMG/M metagenome (GOLD analysis project Ga0316202, IMG submission 204934) | Microbial mat bacterial communities from mineral coupon in-situ incubated in ocean water Damariscotta River, Maine, United States -... | ecosystem: Environmental > Aquatic > Marine >... | reverse complement strand
GGAAGCGATAGGAAGTGAACTGCACATTCGCCTGACGAGGCGTGGCCCGATGATCGCGGTTGAAAATATCGACTGCGCCATCGAACCGTCCATGCTTAAGTAACCCGTACCCTGCTGTTTTATATTGCCCATTGGGATAGAACGGGACAGCACTTTAGGCCAAGAATCGCAGGCTTTGCGGAGGCAGCCGAAGAGGGAAGCGCAGGTAATGCAAGTATGACGTGAATCAGAGCCTCATGACCGGCTCCAACAAAAGAGGCTCTTGCGGTTGCGTCTGATTACCTGTCTTGGAATCCGCAGAGAGAAGAATGGGCAGGAGCCGTGTACTAGGCCCGTACGCACGGTTCTGTGAGTAGGGTGAGGTGAGCTTAGTTGCTCACCTCACCCTACTCGATGTTGAAAATGAGAACGGTGGACTAGTTCTGGTATTTTGCCGCAGAGGGGATCCCCGTCTTGGCGTTTTCCCTTTGTAGTTGATGAATCAAACCGATTTTTTCAAGCTGAAGTTGGGCATGTGTTCCGATCTGGGTCATAAAGAGCAGGTCGTGTTCAGCAAAGGGAGTGTTTTGCGGGTGTCCGGTGACAATCATAACGCCAGCGACGCGGTCCTTGATTCTTAGCGGGATACTCAGCATCCCGGGGGCAGTGATGAGGTGTTCCCGCTCTTCTACGGAACTGAGGGAGTTGAGTCCATCTGGCATCTCTTCTGTCACAAGGACCGGCTTGGCTCGGCGGGCGACAACCAGTGAGAGCCCAGCCGGTATCTGTTTCGCATAGGTCTGACAGATTGATTTGCTGATACCGTGCGAAACCTTGATCCCCAAGTTGTCACCAGTCCGATCGAAGAGAGCTACAAAACCGGTTTTTGCACCGACTTCATCAACCGTGGCGCCAAGCATCTGAGTGAAGATTGATTGGATATCTTTACATGAAGCGAGATTCTTAATTGCTTCATTGAGAACCTGCATGCGATGGAGAGTCTGATTGAGCAAGCGGTTCTTGGCCTCCAGCTCGACCACCAGAGTCTCCTTTTCAAGTTTGAGCCGCTGGTGGGTAAAGGCTCGCACCAGGGTATTGATAAGGATCTCACCCGTATCGATGGGACGGATGATGAAGTCGTAGGCGCCATGACGTAATGCTTGGAGAAGGTTGAAAGAAGAGGCGTTGTGTGTCAGCAGGACAACCTCGACATCTGGATAATGTTTTTTTGTCTCTTGTAATAAATAGAGCCCGCTTTTTCGGGGCAGCTCTGTCTCACTGAGAATCAAATTGATAGGCTCGTGAAGTAGGATTCTTAAGCCTTCTTCGCAGGATGAAGCCTGAATTGCCGTGATCCCCTGGCTTTCTAAAAGCGAAACCAGATGCTCGCGACGATCATCCATATGGTCAACAACCAGGACTTGTTCGTTTGTCATATTCGCCTCACTAAATTCATTAGAGCGGACACTATACCACTAAGTTTGATGAGGATACAGGCTTTTGTCTATTGGTAAGCCGATAACTAGCTGAAAGTATGGGATAACAACGAACCATTCGCTTCGCTAGATTTCCGGCCGGTCTTGACGTGCACGTTTTCGGTAGAACGAAAAGAGTGCGATCAGGCAACCGCTAGCAATCAAAACTCCTCCAAAGGCAGAAACATGTGCACCCGGATCATAGTTGATTGTCAGGCTGCTATAGATAGTATAGATCGGTTGTCGGGGCCGTATCTGTACCTCGGCCAGGGGCTCTGGAGCAGCTTTAGTCAAAAAATACCAGCCCCGCCAGTTTTTATTGTCTTGCTGACTCAGGTAGAACTCTATTGCAGGAGCACCAAGTTGATCGTTGCGATAGAGCATCTGACCATTTTTGTCATAACGTGCATCGGCAAGAAACCGCAATACTTTTAAACGACGCCCGTCCTTGAGTTGGATCTGACTTCCCGTTCTTAGGTCAACCTGTTTCCCTTCAATCGTAAAACTGAAGCCGACTGGAGTCTGACCGAAACTGGCTGGAGTTATGACGATGCCGTCCCTTAAGAGAGGTTGGTTGATGTGAACCTCTCCTGCCAATATCTGCTGATCTCCTGCGAGTAGCCGAACCTGACTGCTCATGTCGGTTGGTTGCCCACTTGCCGCCAGTGTCGGGTGAAAACTGTCGACGGCAACATAGTGTCCGGGCCAATGAGGTAGGGGGGTTAACTTGCCAATTGTACAGGGGAGGGCGATGTGCCGCCAGCCACCGATTGCCCCCCAACTAAATCCTGTAAGAAGAAATATGACTCCCAGATGGATGAGATACTCGCCGGATTTACGCCAGCGGATGTGGATGTGGAGCAACCAGTCAATAACGCAACAACTGGTGTTAATGAACAGCAGGAGCATCATTGCGACAAAACTGTAGAACCACCAGATAGAGGTTGACGAGTGTGGTGCGACGTCACGTAACCAATGGCCAAGGGGCATGCTGTCAAGAGAACCGAAAACTTGAGGATTACCAGGAAAGAGCAGAGACCCGCCCATCAGTAAAAATGTCGCTAGTGTGGCGACTAATATGGCGAGTTTTAGAGAACAACAAAACTTCCAAATACGCATAAGTAAACTTTGCTTAATCGAGGGGGTGATTGCTTTCGAGAAGCAGGCCAATCCCTAGGTAAGTGAAGAGCACAATTCCAAATCCGAGAATCGACAAGAGGGCATATCCTGTCCCTTGCCAGCGTCTGACAAATTTAGCGTGACACATCCCTGCATAGAACAGCCAGATCAGAAAAGACCACACTCCTTTAATATTCCATGAAAACCAGTAACCCCAAGCTTCGTAAGCCCAGATACCGCCGATCAGCATACAAAGAGTAAACAGGACAAAGCCTAAGAAAATAGATTCTTCATTCAACTTACGTAACAGCGGCTTGTCAGGTAAAAGTGCGGATTCAAAATGCTGCTGAAACAGGTAGAGGAGGCTAAGCGAGAAGGCCATCGCAAAAAAAGCGTAGCCCAGAAACGACAGAATGATATGAGAACTGAAATATATGGTGTCGAGGCTAGGAATCAATTTAGGCAGGGCGCTGTCTCGACTGGCTGCAAAGCCGATTAGGGCAAGGTTAAGCAACATCACAAAGAGACCGGCGGCGCCGATTTTATAGCGTAAATCGAAATAGATATAGCAGCAGGCGAGGGCCCAACTGAAGAAAAAGAGAGTTGAAAAGAGGTTAGTGACCGGGAGGAACCCTGCCAGTTCCCAGCGCCATATCAGGCATCCGGTTTGTGATATGAACCCAGCAAGAACCAGAGAGAACGCAATTTTGTGCAGGCGTGCAGAAGGCTTAAAAAAGAGTCGAAGATAAGTAAGGACTGAGCAGAGATAGGAAATCCCTGCGAGCTGAAATAACAGTAGATTTTGCATGTTTAAGCCAAAGGTAAAAGTGGGGGACCGAAGTTAGAGAAACTAGCACGATAAAGTTGTTATTGTGAAGATGTTTGCTTGTCAACCTATCATATGGCAGCCGGTTGACAGCTTTTGGGCTGCATGATAGTTTTCGCGCCATGTCGCGAGAAATCTATAGTTTGAGGATGCGTTCCAGCCGGGGAGATAAGCATATCTCCGGTGCCGAACGGCTGCTGGATTTTTCGCAACTTGAAAATGCCGCTTCCGGCATGCTGGCCCGTGCACTGAACCATCCGCGAGGTAGGGCCGAGAAAATTTCGTTAACGCTGCAACCTATTGCTCACACAAAAGTGCGAATTCGACCTCTTATCAATCTATCAACCTTTGAGGTTGATGATTGGCGCCAGGGGCGCGATTGTGCCTGTCGGTTACTCGAAAAATTGGATCTAAAACCATCATTGATTCAGCAGGCAATGGATCAACTCGCTGCAGGGCCTGCTCCCTATGGTGGGGTTATGCGTGGAGCTATGTTGATTGATGCTGACACCGGCCTTCGTCTTGAGGCAGATCATTCGCGCGGAGTCCGTGTCAGTCGAATGGATGTTGAACCCGCCGCACAACAAAGTATTGAGCTTTTATTGAGTGCTGAGCACCTCAATAACCCGCGGGTTGTTGAGGCCTGGGTTTTAGCAAGCAAGGTTGCTCTTTATCCGCAGATCGTTGCTGAACTTTGTTGGTCAGACGATCCCGATTATCAAGCCGGATACGTTGCTTCTGCACAATATGGTTACCAGCGCATTACTCAACTCAAAGAGTTCGGCAGCGAGATCGGTGGGCGAATTTTTTTTGTACGTCCAACTGAGACTCTACACGTCTTGATTGATCGTCTTCAGCACGAACCTGTCTTGTTTGAAGCACCTTTGGAGGGATTCCAGAGCTTATGCAGCATTTAAGCAAATATTTATCGGAACTGTCCGCGCAGAATATGCTTCGTTTTTTGCGTGAGATTGAGTCGTCCCAAGGTCCACACGTGCAGATTGCGGGCAAAGATTTCTTGCTGCTCAGTTCTAATAACTACCTCGGGCTGGCAAACCACCCGGCACTGATTGAGGCGGCCTGTGTTGCGACGCGTGATTTTGGTGTTGGTTCAGGAGCCAGCCGTTTGGTTTCGGGAAGTATGAGTCTGCACCATCGGCTAGAAGAAGAAATTGCCGAATTCAAAGGGGTTGAGGCCGCTCTGCTGTTCAACTCAGGTTATGCTGCCAATAATGGCATTATTCAGGGGATTCTCGGTCCAGACGATAGCGTTTTCTCCGATGCGCTGAACCATGCATCAATTGTCGATGGTTGTCGACTTTCCGGCGCAAAAATAGAGATCTATCCGCACAATGATATGGTCGCGCTTGAACAAATGTTGACGAATGCTGCAAAAAAGCGGTCAGGCCGTTGGCTGATCGTGACTGATGGGGTCTTCAGTATGGATGGCGACATGGCCCCAATCAATCGCCTGGTTGAACTGAAAGAGCGTTTTGATGCCTGGCTGATGATTGACGATGCGCATGGTGGTGGTGTTCTTGGAGCCAATGGCCGTGGAACCGCCGAGCATTTCGGATGCCTTGATAAAATCGATTTGCAGATGGGAACCTTTGGTAAGGCATTCGGCAGTTTTGGAGCCTATCTCGCTGCAGCCCGGCCGGTTATTGATTTACTGATTAACCGTTCGCGTTCGTTTATCTTTTCGACAAGTCTTCCCCCGGGTGTTGTTGCGGCCAACCGTGCCGCGCTGAAACTCGTCAATAGCAAAGAGGGCCGATTGCGGCGCGAGCGGCTTGAGGCCAATCGCCTTCTGTTTGCCGGATGTTTGCAGCAGGCAGGTCTTGATCTTTGTGGCAGTACGACTCAAATCGTCCCTGTTTTGACCAGAGAACCGGAGCCGACCATGCTGGCAGCCCAGAGGCTTCTTGAGGTCGGTATTTGTCTAAGTGGTATTCGGCCACCAACGGTCCCTTTAGGTGCCTGTCGTTTGCGTGCAACCCTGATGGCGGATCATGAACCACAGGAGGTTATTGCTGCTGCTGAGCAGATTACCGCTGTTTTGGCTGAACTGGAATCTCATAATGTCCAGTGATCTTAAAATGTTACAGCTGGATCATGGCCGGTTTTGCTGGCGAGAGTCTGGTGAGGGCAGACCATTGGTCCTGTTGCATGGTTGGTCGATGTCACATGCGGTCTTCTCCGAACTGGCCGATCTGTTGTCTGCCGATTATCGCCTTCTGATCCCTGACCTGCCAGGTCATGGAGAATCTGCTACCGTTGATCCTTGTGATCTGAAGTCTTTCTCTCAACTGTTGGCCGTTTGGTTGGATAATCTTGGTCTTGACCAGGTTGATCTGCTTGGCTGGTCTTTGGGTGGACAGGTCGCACTTCAATTTTGTGCAGATTATCAGTTGAGGGTAAGACGTTTAATCCTTTTGTCGAGTACGCCCAGGTTTTGTATTGGCGATACCTGGTCTGCTGGCCTCTCACAAACTAAATTGCGCACATTACGCCGTGGCTTACAAATGCGATATCTGGCAACCATGGGTGAGTTCTTCGACTTGCAATTTGAGGGGGAAGACCTGTCTTCTGATCGTCGTCGGGAGATATTACGTTTTGCCGTCAGACCTGCTGGCCTGCCTGAACCAGAAAACGCAATTTCTACTCTTAAAATCCTTGGACAGGAAGACCTCCGCTCCCTGCTGGATTTGATCGAGCATGACTCCCTGATCGTGCACGGGGAGAATGACCAGATTATTCCACTGACGGCAGGGGAGTATCTGTCAGAAAAACTCCAACATGGGCAACTCGTGAGTCTGCCTAGTGTCGGTCATGCTCCCTTTCTGAGTTGTCCTACACTTTTAGTACAATTGATCAAAGAGTTCTGCCGATGACACTGAATGAAAACAGTTTAAAGATCGATCAGGTCCGGCGAAATTTTTCACGGCACGCCGACGAATATGACCGCTACGCTCTGGTGCAGAAGTCCGTTGCCAAAAAGCTGATGAATCGTCTGCCTGAAATCCCTGTCGCAGGCAAGGCACTCGAAGTTGGTTGCGGTACTGGCATTCTAAGCCGGATGTTTCTGCAGCAGCATCCAGAGACAAGATTATTACTTTCGGATTTGGCTCACGGCATGAGTTGTCGGGTTGCGGCGGACTTTCCATCTCACCTCGTTGTTGATGCAGACGCCGTGGCTTTGCCATTTGCTGCTGAGAGTTTTGATCTGGTGTTGTCGAGTTCAGTTTATCAATGGGTCGATCACCTCTCCCAGGCTTTTGCCGAACTCCAGAGAGTTTTGCGTCCTGGTGGGCAGGTTGTTATGGCACTTTTTGGCGACCAAACTCTCTATGAATTGCGACAGTCTCATGCTGAAATCTCAACTTTGGGCCAGTCGCATAGTCAGGGGTTCCCCGATTGCGATCAGGTTCAAAACGCACTGGGGGATCAGTTTGATGTCGAGTTTCTTGAGAGTAACCTGGAGATTGAATGGCACAGTGGGGTTCCGGCTTTATTGTGTGGGCTGAAAGCGATTGGTGCACAAAATGCCAGTCGGAACCGACCTGGGGGGTTGGCATCTCGTCGTTTGATGCAGCGCATGTATGAATGCTACGAGCGGAGATTTGGTCGGAAAGGAATGATTCCGGCAACCTATGAAGTTATCTATCTGTTGTTACGGAAAAGATAAGGGCTCAGATTTTTTCACTATGCCTTCGAATAATAAGAGGCCGTTCTCCTTGGAGAACGGCCTCTTATTATTCGCTAGAATTTCTTGCCGAATCAGTCCCCGGTATGGCACTCTTCAGGCGGCGCGACAAACATTTCGCTGAGCAGGGCACCGACGACCTTTTGTGCTTCAGGACAGGTTACCTGATAGAAAACCTCGACACCTTCTCTGCGGCCAGAAATGATCGATTTGTTCTTAAGTAGTGCCAGATGCTGTGAGACCGTTGCCTGCGGTAAACCAAGACATTCCCAGATTTTTTTGACATTACATGACTGAGACATCAGGCCTGCAACGATTTTCAGGCGCACTGGATGACCTAGAACCTTTAAAATTTCAGACTCACGTGAAAAATCCTGGCTTTTGTCGAAGGGGAGTTCATCCATTTTAAGCCACCTCAGGAAGAGTTAAGTTGAATATATGAATATTAATTGTCTGTATTCTGCAGGTCAAGCCAAATTGTAGACATTGCACTATTTATCTATCAACACTTAATGTTTGTCGGGGCTTCATTTTGATTATTGCAACGATCATCCTTTTCGCGGGCTTGGCCCTGCTCTATTTAGGGGCTGATTTTTTGGTTAAGGGGAGTTCGCAATTGGCACTCTCAATTGGTATCCGCCCCTTGGTGATTGGTATGACTGTTGTGGCTTTCGCAACCAGTATGCCGGAGATGATGGTCTCATTGGCGGCGGTCTTTAAGAATTCATCCGATCTGGCCGCTGGGAATGTTATTGGTTCAAATATCGCTAACATCGGTTTGATCCTCGGTGCCACGGCTTTGCTCGCACCCATGGCGGTTTCTCGAGGGACCTTGTTTCGTGAAATACCGATTATGCTGGTTGCCAGTTTGGCCGTTTTTGTGATGGCGCTTGACGGCCAGCTAGACCGGCTTGATGGTTTTATATTGATAGTCGGGCTGATCACTTTTCTTGGTTATTGTTATTATTCAAGTCGCAAATCCTTGGTTTATGCTGAAGAACCCTCTGTGGACGAAGAACAGACTCCGCAGAATGGCCGTAATTTTCTTTTGATTTTGATAGGGATTGCCGGTCTTGGGATTGGGGCCGAACTGATGGTGCGTTCTGCTGTATTTATTGCTCGCCACCTGGGTGTTTCCGATTTGATTATCGGCGTAACCGTTGTTGCTCTTGGGACCAGTCTCCCTGAATTCGCAGCTTCGACGGTCAGTGCTTGGAAAGGTGAACCAGACCTCAGTGTTGGTAACGTCATCGGCAGCAACATCTTTAATCTCTTCTTTGTTCTCGGTTTCTGCTCTCTGGTGCGGCCAATTACGATTGAAAGCGGGGTTTTAAAGTATGAACTTCCATTGATGCTTTTCTTTAGTCTTGCCCTTTGGCCACTGGTTCAACGTCGCCTGCGACTTGGCCGAACCGAGGGTGGCATTCTGCTTCTGTGCTATCTGGCCTTTATTACTTATTATCTTTTGTGACATTATGTACTGATGAAAAGACAGATACTGATAATTTTACTGCTCGTTCAGTTTGGATTGGTTCCGCCGGTCTCAGCGGATGTCGTCGCAGAGTCCACCGACTGGTTGCCCGTCAGCGCGGTGTTGGGTGAAATATTGGATTACAATGTTTCCTTCCTCTGGTTTAAGAAAATTGCACGCGGACAAATCAGGTTTGAACAAGGCGAAAAAGACGGGACATACATTGCGACTCTTTCAGCTGCAACGCGCGGCACTGCAGCCTTTTTCACCCGTAATCGGGTAGAAACATACACGACTCTGATGGAAGAAGGCCCTGATGGTCTTCTAAGACCATTATTGCAGACCTCAGACACTCAGAAGGGGAAGGGTTCGCGAGTAACCCACCGTATCACCAGTTATGCTTTTGATTTTGATGCAAAGCAAGTGATCTATAGCAAAGCAGTCAATGGCAATGTCGAACAGACGCAACGCTTGTCGATGGACGAGCTAACTCCCGTTTATGATTTTTTAACCGCTTTTTATAATCTTCGCCTTGGGCGTCTGGGGCCGGTGATTCCTGGTAGTGGTATTAAATTATCGGCTTTTTCCAGAAAAGGGCCTGAGGAAATTGTGATATGCAGGCTCTTTGAAGAACAGCAGAAGTTGATGGATGTGTCAGCCGATCTGTTGCTGTGTAAGGTCTTGATGGCACCCGGTACCTTCAAAACAAAGGGGCGAGATGTGTATGTCGCATTCGATCAACAGTTGCGACCGCAACTAGCTGTAATCAAGAATGTTATTGGGTTGGGCGATGTGCGAGGGGAACTGACTCGCACTTCAAAAATAAGTTATTTACGCTGAATTTTATGATGAAAAAAACAACGACCTATGTCATCGGCCACCGCAACCCGGATACCGATTCTATCTGCAGCGCCATCGCCTACGCTGAACTTTTGCGCATTCAAGGGGAGCAAAACGTTTATCCGGCGCGAGCAGGAAATTTAAACCAGCAAACTGAATTTGTCATGGAGTACTTTAGTCAGACGCCTCCAAAGCGTTTGTCTGATGTCTATCCACGTGTTGGCGATGTGATCGGCGAAGATCCCGTCACAATCGATCTTGAAGAACCTTTAGCCGCAGCACTTGAGTTGTATCATCATCACAAGATACGGATGCTTCCGGTTGTAGATAAATCCAAAAAGCCCCATGGCTTACTTCTGCTGAAAGACATCACTGAGCTTTTTCTGCTGTCGACTGAGCCAGGGGAAATGCGACGCGTCCATGTCACATCGCAGTCGGTTTCGCGTTGTTTGCAGGCTCAGGTTGGTACACTTTATCAGGCCGATCAACTAGAACACCTTGACCTGTATGTTGGCGCGCGGGATTCAGATTCTTTCAGTTCCTGGCTTGAAACTATCGATCCAAGGGGCAGCATTTTAATAACAGGTTGTCGACCTGAAATTATTTCTGCTGCAATAACTGCGGGAGTGCGGATACTTGTTATCTCCGGTGGTGCAGTACTTGATCAAAGGTTGATCAATGAGGCTAAGGCTGCTCAAGTCAGTCTTATCTTTAGTCCATTTGATACTGCAAACTGTTGCTGGCTGACCCGTTTGGCGACACCTGTATCAGCCCTGATTGGAAAGAGTTTTTTGCAGGTTGGTCGCTCAGAATTGCTCACGGATCTTCGTTTGAAGTTGCTGCATCAAGATGAGGTGGGGGCTATTGTTGTTGATGGAGATGATCGGATTATTGGTATTGCCAGTAAGAGTCATCTCCTGAAAAATTCTCCGATTCAATTGATTCTGGTAGATCATAATGAGCTGAGCCAAGCAATTCCAGGAGCTGACAAGGTCGATATTATCGAAGTTATTGACCATCATCGGCTCGGTAATTTTCAAACTGATCGCCCTATACGCTTTATAAACCAACCATTGGGTAGTACCTGCACTATTGTCGCAACGCTCTATCAGCAAGCGAGAGTTGAGCCTGATCCCTTGATTGCCGGTCTTTTGTTGTCTGGTCTTCTGTCTGATACTGTCATTCTCAAATCGCCGACGACAACAACTATTGATCGCGAGATTTGCGTTTGGTTGGCTGAGTTATCCGGTCTTGACCCTGTCTCATTTGGGAACCGACTCTTTTCCTCCGGCAGTCCAATGGCAAGCGGCATTGGTGCCCGTCAATTGCTAACGACAGATTTTAAAGAATATGAAGTCGGTGGGAAATTTATCGGACTGGGGCAGGTTGAAGTTGTCAGCTTTCACGCATTCTATAATCGTAAGTCGGAACTTGAGGAAGAGTTAGGGTGTCTGCGAGCAGAGAAGGACTATCTCCTTGCGGCGTTACTGGTAACGGATATCGTAGAAGGGACAAGTCTTTTGCTGACCGCGGGCCCTAAAGAGCTCCCTTTGATGATCGGTTATCCGCAACAGGAGTCAAACCTTTATCTCGCCCGAGGTGTTTTGTCACGAAAAAAACAACTCGTTCCCCATCTGCTCAAAATTATCAAAACTGAGACGTCTGCTTAATTCCTATTTTTTTATTTTCAATAGCGTTCGATATTCGTAACAGAAGGTTCTTGGATTTTGGATAAAAAAAACCCCGCGTCAGGAGGGAGAACACGGGGTTAAAGGGTTGGCCATGTTCCGTCGAACAACTTCAGCCACGTTTTTATTATAAACAGTCAATGTCTGGCGTCAAGTTAAAATTTGAATTTTTTAAAAAATTAATTTTAAAATTCAATAAAGTAAAACTATATGCGTCAAACAGTGGAAATGCTGCGGAAAATTCGGTAATCTTAGTATCCACCGTTACCCAAATGAGATGATAAATGTTGAGAATCCCTTTTCTCCGGAATATTTTATTTGTCGCAATCTTGTTTGCGAGCGTTTTCCCACTTTACGACCTCTTTTATATAATCCCCTCATACCAGAATCTCCTCCTTCAGGAAACTGAACGCGAAGCTGCGCGGTTTGTTCGTTTCATCATTGTCAGTAACTATTTGGACGAAATCGAACTGCTCCCAGGCCGTATTCCAGAATCACTTATTAACGATATTGTGCAACTGCAGAATGATGAAGCTCTGGTTAAACTCAGAATATTCTCACCCGCAGGTGAAATTGTTTTTTCGACAGACAAAAGTGAACTCGGAACTCTCAATAAGAACACTTATTTTAGAGAAGTCGTTGCGAAAGGGGTGGCTTATTCAAAAATTGTGCACAAGGAATCTATTACCGCTGAGGGGGTAACGACGGATATCGAGTTGGTAGAGTCCTATGTACCCGTAATGATCCGTGGTGAGTTCCACGGAGCGATGGAAGTATATTACGACATTACAACGGGCCAGATGGCACTCGCGTCGCTCTCGCAACAATCTTTTTCTATGCTTTTTACCGTTGCCGTTGGCCTTTTATTAATGATGCTTTTACTATTGTTTCGGGCGTACAAAAATATTCTTGCGCGCGAGAATGCTGAAATTGCCTTACAGACAGTCAATCAGAATCTTGAAAATCGAGTGGGGCAGCGAACCATAGAGCTTTCAACGGCTAATCAACTTCTATCCGCAGAAGTCTCCGAAAGAAAAAAGGCTCAACTGGCTCAAAAGCAGTCTTTTATCTCCACTCTTGAAGCTCGGGATAGGATCGATGCCATTATATCTTCTGTGGCTGATGCCTTATTGGTAACCGACCATCAGGACTCAATTTTACTGATTAACCCAGCTGCTGAGCTTCTCTTTAATGTTAAAGCGACTGATGTGCTTGGGCACCGATTGCCAGATGTGATCGGTTACGATGAATTACTGCTCGAAATAGCAAAGTCCAGAACTAAACTTGGTAACACTGAATCTGTTGATTTTGATTTCGTGATGGTCCATGAAGAGAATAGGAAGGTATATCAGGGACGTGCATCCATATTGCGTGAAACTTCAGTCAATGGGCGTGGCCTGATTCTGTTAATTCACGATGTGACTCGTGAGCGACAGATTGATCAAATGAAGAGTGAATTTGTTTCAATGGCTGCCCATGAGCTTCAAACCCCTCTGACGATGATTCTTGGATACAGCGAGCTTCTGCTCGATCTTACAAAAAAATTCAATCCTGAAGAAAAAAGAGACTTTCTCCAGATTATCAATGATAAATCCGTCGAGCTTTCCGGCTTGATCGACGATATCCTTGATCTCTCTAGAATTGAAGATGGACGTGGACTAAAACTTGATTTTACCCGTGTCGATGTTGCTACACTCTTACGTCAGTCCATTGCCGGGTTTGACGGGACCAATTCTCAGCATCAATTTGTCCTGGAATTTGCCACGGAGTCTGTGTTTGTTGATGCAGACGAGTCCCGCCTGATACAAGTTGTCGAAAATTTAATTGCCAACGCCATTAAATATTCACCGAATGGTGGAATGATCCGAGTTGTCCTAGGTCTTGAAGAGAATTGGATGCGTCTGGATATTATAGATCAGGGCATTGGCATGACTGAGGAAGAGAAGGTCAACGCTTTTGAACGTTTCTATCGGGCGGATTCTTCGAACACGGCTGTACGAGGTACTGGTTTGGGATTAAGCATCACGAGATATATTGTTGATGCACATGGTGGGAAAATTGACATATTCAGTCGCAAAGGGAAGGGGACTCGTTTGGAAATTCGTTTGCCCCTTGTTCATTGATTACATTTATTGATATACATCAGCGCAAAAGGGGTGCCTGTTTTAGGCACCCCTTTTGTATTTCAAGTTTCAAAAACTTAAATCAACCTTTGGGCCCAGAATGGCATTCTTTGCACTTGGTTGGTCCGTTCTGCTCTTTATGGCAACCTTTACATCTTTCATGGAAAACTTTTTTTGCAGCAGGTGCTTCGGATTTTACGCCATGGCAACTACGGCAGGCAGTTCCTTCACCTTGATGATGGCAGGTCTTGCAATCGGCAATCCGACCCTGATGTTCTGCGTGGTTGAATGTAATCTCCCCCATTGATGCGGGTAACTTGATTTCGGCGGGGCCTTTGTTGTCGGCGATAGCCATCGCGGCGATAGAAACCATGGCAATAACAACGAACAGGGTAATAAATTTTTTCATTTCAATTCTCCTCAGCTAGGTTAGGTGATGCAGTCTCTGAATCTGTTTGACCAGAGATTGACATAGGCTGAGACACAAATCATTAGACATCGGTCGAAATGTCGCCTGATGTCGGGTCTAAATCATGTAATTATAATTAGATAGGTTGTTTTTTTTTACTTCTGATTTGCTCTTTAACCCAACAATATACCAGTGTTTGTCAACCTACTTCCTTTCTGCTAGACTCCGTCTGATGTTATTGAGCTGTTAATTTTCTATTAGGGGAAATCGATGAAAACATTCTCCTCACCCTCTGTCTCGATAGATGGTGAAGTCATACGCCGAGTGCGTGAAGAGGGGAAGTTGACCCAACTTTATGTTGCCAAGGTGGTCGGTGTAACGACCGATACTGTCTCGCGTTGGGAAAATAATCGTTATCCCACTATGCGCCGTGATAATGCTCTTAAATTAGCGGAGGCTCTCGAGGTTGATCTGGCGTTGATCCTGAAAAAAGACGAAATCCTTTCTAATGAACAAACTACTGAGAATCTTCCGCCTGTTACTAAAAATAAAAGATATCGAAATCTGTTTGCCGGTCTCCTGTTTATTCTGCTGATCGTTGTTTTGTTCTTTTACTTTAGATCATCACCGAATCCGCAGAATCTGTTGAGTGGCCACCGCCATGTTCCAAATTTTACGGCTCCTGGTGCTCGGGTCCCGATTCAGCTTGAAATCAGTTCTGAAAAGAAACTTAAGGGTTTGATCGTGCGTGAAGAGTTCCCCCCCGGATGGAATCTGGTCGAGGCCGACCCGCCGCCGGCGAGTCTTGATAACCTGAATGGTAGTGTTCGTTGGATGATTCGTGACCCCGCACAGCTCAAAAAGATCGTTTATATTCTGCAACCTCCGGTCGATATTCCGTTTGATACTCAGGTAACTCTGAAGGGAGAAGTTGTTGCCAATCCTGATGGTCAACGGTTTTCTCTGCCTGTCCCAGGGTCCAGTGTTTTAAAAATTGCCCCACTGCACTGGGCTGATATGAATGGAAATTCGATTATTGATGATCTTGAGATTCTGGAAGTATCGGATATGGTCGATGCGTCAGAGCAGATCCATTATGACTGGGATCTCATCGAAGAGCTTTGGGATGCCGGTGGTTATCATTTTGATGAAAAAGAACGCATTTTTACACCACTCAAGCCAACTGTCCCATCGTCTGTGAAATAATGGTTAGCCTACTGCTTGTCATCATGAACATATGCAGGTGGCGGTAGAGATTATATGATCCCATTATTGCGACCAGTATTCCTGCAATTCTAAACATCCAGACCCGTTTCGCAGTTCCAATTAAGTGTGCGGCACTGCCTATGAAAAAAAGCGCAGGTAACGTTCCAAGGCCAAAGGCGAGCATTATTCCGCCGCCTTTAAAAATATCTGCACTCTGGGCTGCGGTCAGGATCATTGCGTAGAGAAAACCGCAAGGTAAAAAGCCAAAAAGCAGGCCGAGGGGCAAGGCTGCAGCCGCTGGTGGTAGTTTGCGTAAACTTCGCGTTAATTTTGTCATGCTACGGATAGGCCCAGCAAACTCAAAGCGATTCAGGTTTAGCCAGGTAAATAGACCTGCTGTACCGAGGCCAGCAAGAATCACAAAGAGATCACTCCCCAGCAAAAGGTAACGGGTAATTCCATGAAGTGAATGCTTGTAAACCATCGCTGACCCGACCCATCCGACCGCAAGACCAATCAAGGTGTAAGTGATAGTTCGTCCCAAGTTGTAGAGCAAATGGAACAATAATCCTGCCCGGCGTCCATCGGATGACAGACCAAGTGCCGTGACCAGGCCGCCGCACATGCCGATACAATGTCCGGAACCAAACAGGGCCGTGGTAAAAGCCAAGGTATATAACGGATCAAAATTCACAACAACTCTCCATAAAAAATTTTCGCAAAGCTATTCAACATATCGTACAAACACAGGTGAACACTCTCCGGGATTATTGCGGATACGGACCTGCTGAGGGCGGGCCGTCGTCATCGTCGTCTAACATGCGATATTTGGCCGCCTCTATGTCATCGAATTCCCCTTTTTTAACCGCATGCATAAAGAAGAGCCAGACACCGGTGCCTATACAGAATGAAAGAAACATCAGCATTAGGATTGTTGTCGTCATGGCGGTGGAATCCTTTTTAATCGCAACGAATTGAGAAGAACACCGATTGAACTCAGAGCCATGGCCGTCGCACCATAGACCGGTAACAGCTTGCCACTTGCTGCCAGTGGGATGGCAACCAGATTATAGCTGAAAGCCCAAAACAGATTCTGGCGAATGATCGACATGGTTTGTTGTGCCGTCTGTAGCGCCCAGGGCAGCAACAGAAGGTTTGGCCGGGTCAGAAGCAGTTGCGCCTGCTCCATGGCTATGTCACTGCTACCGACGATGGAACAGCTCACTGTGGCCGCGGCCAATGCCGGCGCATCATTGATACCGTCACCCGTCATGAGAACCCTGATTCCTTGACTTTTCAGGCGTTCAATCTCCTGGGTTTTTAATTCAGGACTCAATGTTGCCAGCCACTTATCAATCATGAGACTCTCAGAAAGTTTTTTGACACTGCCTGGCTGATCTCCTGAGAGAAGCAGGGTTGAATACCCACGATCCCGTAGTAATGAAAGGGCGGTATCTGCTTCACTCCGCGCGATATCCTGCAGGGTAATCGATCCAAGATACCGGCCGTTCTTGGCAAAATGAACGACACTCTCGCTCGTGTCGACCTGCGCTGCTGGAATCAGGACCCCTTGTTCCTTAAGGAACGCGGCACTCCCCCCAATAAGTTGTTCGTCAAAGGAAATCAGTCCTTTGCCTGGAATTTGCTGAACATTGTTGAGTGGTTTGAAACTGATATCTCTACGTTCGACTTCTTTGATTATTCCCAGGGCCAGAGGGTGACGGCTGCCAGACTCCAGACTCGCGGCATAGTGCAACAATTCATGTTGATCATCGACCGCGTGACTATCAATAACCTTTGGCCTTCCTTCAGTCAGGGTTCCTGTCTTGTCAAAAGCGAGCAGATCGAGGTGGGCTGTCGCTTCAAGCGTATCTCCTCCTCGGAACAGGACCCCTTCTTCCGCCGCTCTCCCGGTTGCGACCATGACCGCTGCAGGTGTTGCTAGCCCCAGAGCACAAGGACAGGCAACCACAAGAACCGTAATGGCATGCAGCAGTGCGTTCTGGTCTGCTCCCCAGTAAAAAAAGGTGATAACCGCGATAGAGAGTACTGTTGGGATGAAGATTCCTGAAGTACGATCTGCCAAATTTTGAATCGGGGCCTTGCGGGTTTGGGCTTGTTCGACCATTCGACCGATGCGTGCAATAAATGAATCAGCTGCTTTGGCTTCGACTTTAAGCGTCAATGTCCCATTAAGATTCTGGGTGCCTGCCTTTACCCTTTCCCCCACTTGCCGAAAAATCGGGATCGACTCACCATTCACTACTGATTCGTCAACCTCTGAATTGCCAGACATGATGACTCCATCAACCGGAAAGCGGTCACCTGGAGAAACCAGGATGAGATCCTCCGGCTCAAGTAATCGACTGTCAACCTGCTGTTTTTGTCCGTTGATGAGGCGGCAGGCAATGGGCGGCGCAAGTTGGAGGAGGCGATCGAGTCCGGCTGAGGCGCGATGTCTGGCACTGCTCTCGAAAAGACGTCCAGCCAGAATCAGAGTGATGATCATCGCAGCGGTATCGAAGTAGACTTCACGCCCGGTGAGCAGGGCATACAGGCTGTAGCTGTAGGCCGTTAGTGAGCCCATAGTGATGAGTAAATCCATGTTCGGCGAGAAGTTGCGCACTGAAAACCAGGCACCACGTAGAAAAGGGAAGCCGGAATAAAAAACGACGGGTGTTGTGACCAGTGCTGCCAATATTTGTAATAAGAGGCGGGTTTGTGGGTCGATGCCTTTGAAGTAGCCTGCATAGAGTGCAATAGAGAAACCCATCAGTTGCATTGAAAGAAAGACCGCGGTGCCGAAACGAAGCAGAAGGCAGCGGCGTTCGCTCTCCATTGAACTGCGGAGGCTATCTTGACTGAAGGGACGAGGCATATAACCAAGTTGGGATAGTTTTAAGCATAACTGCTTAATATCGGCCACTTGTGAGTCGAAGCGGAGCGAAAGACGGTGGGTTGCAAAGTTGACTCTGGCAGCAAGGACTCCAGGGATTTGCTGCATGTATTTTTCTATCAACCAGATACAACTTGCACAGTGAATACCGTCAATAATCAAGCTGATTTCAGCTCCAGCAGCGGTTTCAATAATAAAGTTTTGCAGATAGGCTGAATCAAATTGAGTCGTATGGACTTCATTTAAAGGCTGATGTTTGAGTTCAGTGCGGGAATAGAAGTTATCCAGACCTGCTCCGTGAATAATGAGCCAGGCACCACGGCAGCCATGACAGCAAAACAATAATTCTTTACCTTCATTCCTTTCAATGACCAGATCGGCTGGCGGGATCGGCAGACCACAGTGGACACAACTTTTCGGTTCATTTTCTGTCATTTCAAAGATTGACCAGCAGTTGACGACTAACGCGGGCGCCCGCTTGTTCAAAATCTATCCTGGCTTGCAGGCTACCACTAATTTCATCAGGAAGATTGAGCTGGTAGAGGCCTGGTTGAATTTCGGTTGGGTGCAGGCGTAGGACACGGCTCTCTTGACTCAGAAACAAGGTTAGTTCTCCAGTCGCCTTGCGAATCGGACTGTCTTCTGCGTCGGTCAGTTTGAAGTTAAGACTTCTGTTGTCGATTTCAGTTTTAAGTTGCCAGCCGCGGCTAGCTGCAGCACGTTCTTCAACGCGGGTGTTGTTGTATTTGAGCCCCTTGCTGTAATAGTTGTGATCAGAGATCTGACTCCCGCGAGTTGAGGCTTGACGGGCAGACCAGCCGGAGAAGGCAAGAAACGAGAAAAGTAAAAGGAGAATAAGATAAATATAAGGGCTTTTTATGTTTAATGGGATCATATTACCTGCTTTGATTGGGGGTGATGAGGGCGTCAGCTTCAGATAACTGGCGACCTTCAATGTTTTTGAGTATAAACCTGACCTGGCTGTTATTGCCGGTGAAAGGGGTGATTAAGACAAAATCTACTTTTTGATTTTGACCCCCTTGCAGGACAATATTACGGGTTGGTCCTTTGAGAAGCAATTCTTGATCATTATCCGGATCTTTAGCAAAGATATCGAAGTTGGATTCGACCGTTGTCCGGTTGTTAATCCAGGCGTTAAAGAAACTAGCCTGGTTCCCATCATCAAGACGACGACTCGCCACCTGGTGTGACATGGAGACCTTCAGGGTCGCTTCTGGTCGTAGCTTTACCGCAAATACAAGTAATATCAGCAGGCTGATGAGCCCCAGTGCCAAGGGGAGGGTGCGTGGATTGATAAGGGCGCGACGGGCGCTCTCCTTGGCTCCGAAATAGTAACCGATCAGACCGGGCTGATTGCGTTTGCTCATAACCTTCCGGCAGGCATCAAGGCAGCGTCCGCAGTTGATGCATTCGATCTGATAACCCTGTCGGATATCGATCTCCATTGGACAGCTGCGAACACAAGCGCCGCATTTAATGCAACGTGGAGCTTCAGATTCTGGCAGTTGTAAGGCGAGCGTTGTTTGATCGATCAGAACCGTTTGAAATCGACCATAGGGGCAGAAATCCCGACAGATCAGGCGGCGTAAGAATGCCATGTCGAGATAAACAGCCGCGGCGACGATCAACAGTGTTCCGAGTGCAAAGGGGTGAAGTTGCCCGGTAAGGAGTTGTCCGAAATAGCGACGCGGCTCAATGAAGTACCAGAGCAGGTTGCTGCCGACCAAAAATGCCAGCGTGATAAAAAAAAAGTGGAGCAGGGTTTTACGCCAAATGGTGCCTTGAAGGCGATACTTGGTTGTCTTCAGGTTCAATTTTCCGGCAGACCATTCAGCAAGATCGCTTAAGGTCGTTTGAGGACAAGCCCATCCACACCAGACTCTGCCGAAGACCAGAGTCGTGAGCAAAAAAATGAACACGAGTATGAGGCAGAAAAAAAGGAGAAGGTAGAGTTCTTCGATTCTTAAGGTGGCACCGAAGAGGTGAAGACTTAAGGACGGAATGTCGATCCGCAGAATGCTGATGTCGTTGATTCGCCCCCAGGGAAGCAACAGAATCAAAAGGCTGATGAGCCATTGAAAGCTCCGCCGCCAAGGACCGAGTATGTGATTATATTGCATTGTCGCCAGTAAGTGCAAAGGGGGGAGCTGAGCTCCCCCCGTTTATAGATCTATTTGGCTGTTATCTGCTGTTGATGGGCTTCCATCTTTTGTTCAAACTCCTGATGTGAACTCCAGCCACTTAACAGGAAGTAAGCCATGAAGATGACTCCCCAGATTATCAAACCGTAAAAGAGGACATTAAAGTAGACTGGTGGTGCCTGGTGGCTGTCTTTGATGCCATCGGCGTAATCGTTGTTTTGTGGATCTATATCGTTCATAAGAGCTATCCTTATCTAAAGAAGCGGTGTTGGAGCAAGTCAATCATCATCCAGCATGCGGTACTTGGCGGTTTCATTTTTGTCACGGTTTTTACGGCTATAAGTCCGAACAAATATCACCACTAAGATCACGAAGAGACCGAAAGTAACGCCAAGGTAGAGGATTGATCCGAGGTCCATCATTTATTTATGTCCCTTTTCCTCATCGTAATACTTGAGGAAATTAACCACTTGCCAGACTTTGTCCGACCCGAGGCTACCAAAGGAAGGCATGCCGCCAGACGAAATTCCATTGAAGATGATTTGAAATAGCTCTGCATCTTCATAGTTTGAACCTATCAGCTCTGGACCGATACCTCCCTCATGATGTTCACCATGACAGGCTTGACAGTTGTTCATGTAGATCTCTTCCCACTTCTCCATACTGTCGTGCGGAACTCCCAGGTAAGGGTTGGTTATCTCGCCGACGATAGTGGTTTCAGCTGCTTTACGCCACGGAATGTCGCTACCCAGTTTCTGTAAATACGCGACAATTGCATCCATCTCATTTTTATTTGCGAGATCGCTGATCTGTTGTTCTGTATAGGGAAAGCCCAGAACATTCATTTTACGACGGATCATTTTTGGATCGAGCCGATTATCTTTGTACCAGCCATAGTTTGGCATATTTGATTTAGGAATCATGGCACGTGGTGAATCCATATGCTT
>Ga0316202_10001234_pt1 | contig 20850 bp, 29 predicted proteins | sample 3monrhotite_MG_FD_204934 | JGI IMG/M metagenome (GOLD analysis project Ga0316202, IMG submission 204934) | Microbial mat bacterial communities from mineral coupon in-situ incubated in ocean water Damariscotta River, Maine, United States -... | ecosystem: Environmental > Aquatic > Marine >... | reverse complement strand
TAGCATTTACTGACACAAATTTAAGCAATACAAGATGGATAGGTGTTTCAAATGCTGCTTATGCAAACGGCGTATCAGCAGAAATAAAAACTCGCGGAAGTGTTATAACTAACAGCACTTTTAAGGATATTGACACAATATTAGGAGCCGCAGCAACAGCGGACACAGCAGCATCAGCCACAGCAGCAATTTCTTATGATTCAAACTCCGACAGATACTTAGCTGTTTACCGTCATGGCTCAACTAATTATGGAACTTGTGTCGTTATACAAGTAGATTCTTCAAACAATCTCACATTTGGAACTCCAACAACTTTTGCGTCTTTTATTGTTAAACCAAATTTAGACGTTGCTTTCGACTCAAATGTAAATAAATTTGTAATTGCTTACGCGAATAATACGCCACAATCTCTTGCAAGAATTGCAATTATAAATCCATCAAATAATTCTGTGACCTTTGGTACTGAAGCAAGTGTTACGACAGAAACATCAATAGAACATGCAATTTCTTTTGATTCCAATGTTAATAAGTTTTTAATTTGTTACGGCCGATACAGCCCTGCCGGCGGTAATGCAAAAGTTGCTACTATTAATTCAAGTGCTAATACTCTTAGTTTTGGTGCGGAGGCAACTTTCGACTCTGCTGCTAGAGCAAGATATTCACGAAGTGCTTTTGATTCTAATATCAATAAAATTATTATTTCATTTATTCCGCATTCAACAGCCAATGGAAGTGCAATTGTTGCCACAATTAACGCATCAGCTAATACGGTTAGTTTTGGTTCTGCTTCAATTTTTGCAAGTGACCAAAGCGTTAACTCATCAAGGTTTCCGCAAATTACTTATGATTCAACTTCAACAAAAAGCGTGATTTCTTACGAAGATACTAGTGGTACTAATAATGCGCGTGTTGCCACCATTAATTCAAGCACTAGCGCAGTTACTTATGGCACAGAGGCATCTATTGATTCAACAGCAAATGCTGCTTCTTATCAAAATATTGTTGCAATATCAGGGAGCAAAGTATTAATTTGTTACGAAAAAGGAAGCAATGGAAATTATAAAATTGCGACAATTAGTGGAACTTCTTTACTTGTAGGCGATGAAGTTCAATTTGTTTCTGGTTCTGCATATTATTTTGCACCTTTTTATAATCCAACAAATGACCAAGTTGTTTTTAATTATGCTATTGGTTCAACAACTGGCGGTGTTGCAACATCTTTTTCAAGAAATCTATCAGCAGGGACTTCTTACTTAATTAACTTTGACGGCACGATAACCACAACAGCAAGCGACTTTACTGTTTCTATGGGTACGGCTTTAAATTCAACCACAGTCTTTACGAAAGGTGTATAAATGAAAACTATTATTGATAACGAAACTAACACTTCCAAATATCTTGTCGCAGATGATTATGTAATTGAGTCATCGGAATCTTCCATAACTATGGGTGATCCAGTTGATTTTATTATTGGCGATCTCAACTCTACAAACTCTACCGTTATTGAAGGCGTTACTAAACCAGATGATTGGTTTGGTTGCAAATACACTTGTTCAGAAGATGGAACGTTTACAATGGTTGATGGTTGGGTTGATCCTAGAGAAGCCGAGTAGATGAATGATAGAAATTTCATTAGCTGTTGCAGCAGCAGAAAAAGCTTTCAAGCTCATAAAGTATGGGGTTGACAAAAGCAAAGAAATACACGAGATGCAAGGAACTATTGCAGCTTTCTATGATGCAAAAGATCAAGTTACTGAAGCTAAAGCACAGTCAGAAAACTCATCTGCTGCAAACAAGATGTTCGCAAAAGATTCTGTCGAATCGTATGCGTTACAAGCAGTATTGGCAGAAGAACGAACTAAGAAGCTAGAGGCACAACTAAAGAGAATGTTTCAAGATAAAGGTAAGACTGCTTTGTATTCACAGATGATGAGGGTCAGGCAGCTAGAAAGATCAAGAAGATTACAAGCAGCAAAAGCAGCAGCAAAAAGAAAAAAAAGAATAGCTGACTTAACTTTTGTATTAGTCATAACAGCCGTAGGAGTCGGTGCAATTGCGTTAATGATTGGGTTTGTTGTTACAAAAATAAGCTAAGGTAGTAAAAAATGGTAGAAGATCGTTTAACGCGAGTAGAGCAGAAGATAGACACGTTACAGGAAACTATTGTTTCTTTAGCGCGTGTAGAAGAACGTCTTGTTACTGTTTTTAACAGACAGTCTACTATTGAAAACAAAGTAGAAAATATAGACAATAAAGTAGATGAGTTGTCTGAAAACATAGTAAAGGCTAGAGTAACAGAGCGTTTAGTTTGGGTAATTATTGTAGCTATTGTTAGCGCTGCTTTTACTTACATAGGAAAATAAGATGACGTATTTAGAGCTAGTAAATAGCGTTTTAAGACGCTTACGTGAGGATGAGGTTTCTACGATAGCAGAGACAAGTTACTCAGCTTTAGTAGGCGACTTTGTAAACGATGCTAAACAGATAGTAGAAAACTCTCACAGTTGGTCTGCTCTTCGTACAGCTATTGATTTTAACACAGTAGCGGGTACTTCTATTTATCCTTTAACAGGAGCAGGTCAGTATGCTGAGTTAAGAGAAGCAATGAACGTTACAAGTAAAGCTGTCTTTAACATGAGCAATAGAACTGCTATGAACAGAAACTATAAGATTAGTCCTGCTAGTGGTACACCAACAAGCCTAGCTTTTAACGGTGTGGATGATAACGGAGACATTACTGTTCAAGTATATCCTAACCCTGATGGTGTTTATTCTTTATACTTTGACGCTTTTGTACCACAGACTTCTTTAACAGCAGATGCTACAAGACTAAAAGTACCTTTTAACCCTGTATTACAGTTAGCGTTAGCTATGGCATTAAGAGAGCGTGGTGAGACAGGTGGTCAATCAGCAGCAGAGCAGTTTGCTATAGCAGATACAGTATTATCTGACGCGGTTGCTTTTGATGCTAACAAGTATCAAGAAGACATTTTGTACGTGCCAGTTTAAAGGAATATAAATGGCTCAACAACTACAAAGTATTACAATGACAGCACCGGCGTTTGCGGGGATTAACACGCAAGACGCTCCGTTAGCACAAGACCACACTTTTGCTGCTGTAGCTGATAATTGTATTATTGACAAGGAAGGACGTTTAGCTTCTCGTAAAGGTTATCAGTTACTTAACGGTAACGACTTGTTAGGTACGTCAGCAGGTGTAGAAGCACTGCATGAGTTTGTTGCTGAAGATGGAGACATTACTTTCTTATCGGCAGGTAATAATAAAATCTTTACTGGTACTACCACTATGGTAGACGCAAGCCCTAGTTCTTACACGATCACTACAAATAACTGGAAGATCGTATCATTTAACGACCATGCTTTTTTATTTCAAAGAGGTTATGAACCTTTAGTTTTTTCAGATCACGCAGGTACAGTAGACAAGATGTCTTCTCATGCTCATGCGACAGGCACTCCCCCGCAAGGGCATGAAGTGTTAGCAGCGTTTGGTCGTTTATGGGTAGCAGATTTTACAGCAGACAAGTCTACAATCTATTGGTCTGACCTATTAGACGGCACAGCGTGGTCAGGAGGCTCTACAGGCTCGATAGACATCACTAAGGTATGGCCTACAGGGTATGACACTATCGTTGCTATAGCAGCCCACAACGGCTTCCTAGTGATCTTTGGACGCACCTCTATTGTTATTTACTCTGGTGCTGATGATCCTGCAACAATGACGTTAAGTGACACTATATCTAACATAGGTTGTGTTAACAGAGATGCCGTAGTTTCTACAGGTAGAGACTTAATATTCTTAGATGACTCTGGTGTAAGAAGCCTAGCTAGAACAATACAAGAGAAGTCAGCACCTATTGGTGATGTTTCTAAAAACGTAAACAATGATGTTAAGTCTTTGTTTGCTGCTGAAACAGGCAATATATCTTTACATTACTCACCACAAGATGCGTTTGTGTTATTAAACTTTCAAAATCTTGGTGTGGTGTACGCATTTGATACAAGATTTCCGTTACAAGACGGCAGCTATAGAGCGACTACGTGGTCATCTATTAACCCACTGGCTTTTACTAACACATCATCAGATAAGATGTATTTAGGCATTAAAGACGGTATAGGTGAGTACAAAACATATAAAGACAACGCAGCAAGTTATCAGTTAAGTTACTTTAGCCATCCGTTAAGCTTTGGTAATACTTCTAACTTAAAGTTTTTAAAGAAGATAAACCTAACTACTTTTAACGGTGCTGAGTCTACTGTAGTTTTAAACTGGGCATATGACTATTCTGGTGCATATAAGAAACAAGCGTACACATTACCCCAATCAAACGTGGGTCAGTACAACATATCGGAGTTTAATACGACAGCAGAGTATTCATCTTCAATATCGTTAATTAACAGACAGAAGATTAACACCACTGGTCAAGGCACAGTAGTAGCTATAGGTGTAGAGACTACTATTGATGGTAAAGCTATTGCAATACAAGAAATTAACATTCAAGCCCTTATGGGAAGGATAGTATAAGATGTCGAATTACACTAAATTGACGAACTACGCTGCTAAAGACTCGATGGTCAGCGGAAATCCTGCCAAGGTGATTAAAGGAATAGAAATTGGAGCAGACTACGATGCTATTGCTGTAGCAGTAAACAGCAAATCTAACAGTGCGTCTCCTACTTTTACTGGTACTGTAACGGTAGCTGACTTAACAGCTACAGGTACGGTTAGCTTATCAACTATAGATGGTGGTACTTATTAGTGGACACTAAGGAGGCTCGTCAAGCTCTTATATTAGAGTTAGCTAGAGCCACCAGAGGCAAGTATGAAGTAGATGAAATCATGGAACTTTACTACTTTATACTTGAACCAGACTTAGAAGAACAACCTAAACTATCAGTAATTGATATAAACAAGGAAAAAAATGCTTGACATAGATTGGAAAATAGTGCAGAAGATGTTATACTTTAATAATTTACTTGACAACAGCACCAAAAGTGTACTAAGGAGATTTATATGATTGTAAAGAAACTAGGTAAGTTTGTAAGAACTAAGATGCAAGACCTTAGTGAGAAGCAAGCAGGTGTAGGTACTATCTGCGTTATAGTCCTTATGATTATCTTAGGTGCTACATAATGCTTGGTATGGTTGCTTCTTTAATAGACCCTGTAAGTAACATTCTTGACAAGTTTATTCAGGATAAAGACTTAAAAGAAAAACTGTCACATGACATTGCGACGATGGCTGAAAAGCACACGCAGCAACAGGTCATGGCACAGCTAGAAGTTAACAAGGCTGAAGCAGCGCATCGTAATATGTTTGTTGCAGGATGGCGACCTGCCGTAGGGTGGGTCACTGTCGTAGGTATGGCAAGTAACTACATATTAATACCTATGGGTAACTTTGGTTTAGCTGTAGCCGAAAGTGACATAACTATACCTTTATTACAGATGTCTGAGATGATGCCTGTATTGCTAGGTATGCTTGGTCTAGGCGGTATGCGTACCGTAGAGAAAGTTAAAAGCGTCAGTAGAGAGAAGTAAATGGGAACTTTAGTAACTCCAAGACCAACGTCAATGGTGTGGGACAGCGCTACTAACAGGTTTGTTCCTGTTGGTGAAACTGCTGAATCACCAGTACAAGGTTTGCTTGATGATGTCTTTTTAGATAGGAATGTATTTGATGCTAACGTATTGAACAATACTGTTGACAACATAGAAGCAGCTAGAAAATCTTCTTTGATTAATGATGTTAATTATAACTATCAACGTGGAGAACCTATTCCTTTTAATGGTGTAAGTTTTTTAGACGGTCTTAGTTTAGACCAAGACGACCCAATAGCTTCTCTATTTGGTGGGCAGTATGGTATACAGACTTCCCAAGAGATGTTTGATGAAACGTATCAAGATGCACTTGCTGCAGATGCTTTAGACTCTATAGAGCAAGAAGGTCAATTTAGCAGCGGTAACGCTACACTAGATATGTTAAACCAAGCAATAGCTGACAAAGAAGCAGGAGTTATAAAGACTAAAGGTACAGAGCAAGGTGTTGTAGAAATGACTCCAGAAGAGTCTGATGCTGCTTATGACGTAACTATTAAGGGTTTGACTGACAAGTTAGTTAGTATGGGAGTGCCTGTATCTGACCTACCTGTTCCTGATGAAGAAATAGAAACAACTGACGACGATAATGACTTGTTTGGTAATCTTATAGAAATGTTAACAATACAAGGTTTTGACCCTAACGCTGAGTTAGCGACTGTAACACCTCAAGAACCTGTAACACCTCAAGAAACTGTTTCTCCACCAGTTACTCCTCCTAACGGTAACGGTGACGGTGATAGCAATAACAACGGTAACGGAGCAGCTCCTAATGGCAACGGTAACGGCAACGGTGATGATAACAATGATGGTAACGGTGACGGCGCTGCTAACGGCGATGGTGCTGACGCAGGTACACAAACAGTAGTTACAGACGGTATAGACGGTATAGACGGTATAGACGGTATAGACGGTATAGACGGTACAGACGGTACAGACGGATTAGACGGATTAGACGGAATAGCAGGTAAAGACGGTAAGGACGGTAAAGACGGTCTTATAATGTCTATGTTAGCAAGCCCTATAGCTAATAACTTATTTGAAACAGAATTTGGTTATGATTATTTAAAACCAGAATACATAGACAGGCTTTTTAGAGGTAAATTAAACATGAACAATAACAGCAGAGGTGCGTAATGGGTCTTCTATCAGATGCGTTGTCAAAGTTAAACCCATCTTTAGTTAGCGACGCTGCGTCAGGTTTAGGGGCTATTTATGGCTTCAATAAAGGCATAACTGACGTTAAAGATGTAGGAACAAGTGCGCTTGAACGAGCTGCTACTGAAGCAGCTAAAGTTGGCCAACAAACTCAGTTTAAGCCTTTTACTGTAACTTCTAATATAGGAGGAGCTACTACAACTCCTACAGGTGGTTTAGGTCTTACGCTATCACCTGAACAACAAGCAATACAGAAACAGCTACAGGACGTTAGCGCTCAATCTATAGGGGTATTAGCAAGCCCTGAAGAAAGAGAACGTGAGCAGACTAACGTTATTAATATGTTGTTAGGCGCTCAAAGCCCACAACAGAGAGAGCAGGAGATAATGCAGAGGCTACAAGCTACTGTGTCTCCTGAACAAGAACGTGCTAGGCTTGGTTTAGAGCAAAGACTATTTAATCAAGGTAGGCTTGGTGTACAGACTTCTATGTTTGGCGGTACTCCAGAGCAATTAGCATTAGAGAAAGCTATAGCAGAGCAACAAGCAGGACTAGGCGTTAGCGCTATGGAACAGGCTAGAGAAGAGCAAAGGCTACAGTCAGCTCAAACACTAGCAGGACTAGAAGAAACTAGAGCTAGGTTAGGATTAGCAGGACAGTTTGGTTTAGAGTCTTTAGCTGCATCATATAGTCCTTTAGAAGGTTTACTAGCAACGCTTCAGCCTTCATTACAAGCAGCAGATATAGCAGGAGCAGGTACTAGACAAGGCGCTCAGTTAGGTACGTCATTGCTTGAAGCAGGTTTAACGTCTAAACTAGGTGCTGAGGTTGCTGCGAGTAACTTACAACAACAGCAAATACAAGCTATTACTAACCTATTAGGAGGTACACAAGCTAACACAGTAACAGGAGCAACAGGTAGTACAGGTTTATTAGAAGGTATACTTGATAGCTTCCGCACTCCTACAGCAACGTCAAGTGCTAATACTATAACTGGCACAGATTTTTCTGATTACATTAAAGAACTAGAAAGAAAGAGACTAGAGGGTTATATATAATGGCTGAGATAAACATTAATACATTATTTTCAGACGTTCTTGGAAACTCTGCGGATCAAGACAAAGCCAAACGAGATGAGGCGTTTAATCAAGCTAGTCTAGTAGGTACTCTAGGAGGAATGGCTGCTTACTTAGCACCACAACGTAGTGCTGATCTTTCTAGTTCAGCAGGTGGGTTGCTTGGTATTGATACTCGTACAGAATCTCAGAAACTAAAAGAACAATTACAGTCTTTAGGAACACCACAAACTGATGAAGAACATAAAGCCTATGCTGACTTGCTTGATAAAATACAGGCAGGTAGCGGTGTGCAGTATATGATTGCTTTAGGACAAGAAAGAAGAAAACAAGAAGATCTTGATATTGAACAACAAAAAGCAGATATAACTCAACAAATGGCAGACACAGGAGCAGGTGAGCTTGATTTTAAAGGAACACAATTAGAATCTTTAGACGCAGAAAGAATGAGGCTAGACGCTAGAGAAGCAGAAAATAGAAAACTAGAACAATTAAAAATAGACGCAGAAAATGCTAGAACTGCTGCAATAGCAAATCAAACAAGCGTAACTGCTATTAAAATGATTGAAGAGGCTTTTGATGCCAGTGAAGAAGCTAGATTAGCAGGCCAAGAAGCTAAACAAATTGCTGACGATATAGCTCGTTTAGATCCTTTGTCAGGTTCTTTAGCTCGTATGGACGAAGCTAGAAAAAGTTTTTTTGGTAATGAAGAAAATGTGTCTGATTTAAGAAGACGAATCAATACAATGACAGTAAGTATTGTAATGTCTAATCTTCCTGCAGGGGCAGCTTCAGATAAAGATATTGCATTAGCTCAAAGCACAGTACCTACAGCAACTATGAATCCTCGACTACTAGAAGCTTATTTTAGAGGTGTTGCTAAAATATCAGCACTTAACAGTTATAAAGAAGAATTAAAAGTTCAACACTTGTCTGAAAACAATGGAAACCTAGCGGGTTTTGCTCAAAAATGGAGAGAAGTCCAAAACTCAGATAATTTTATTTCTGACGTTGAAAGAATAGCAGGTTATAATTTTATTATTAATGACGAACAACTAGAAAAACAAAATCAAAAAACTATAAAAAACATTGAAATAGCAAAACAAGCTGATAAAGAAGACTTAGAACAAGCAAGAAGACTTGCCGAAGAAAATAAAAGAAAGAGAGCAAAAGAACGCGGAGATAGGTTTATTTCATCTATGCAAGGCGCTTCTCTTATTTAAGGAATAATTATGGTTGACTTTAACAGAATGACAGAAGACGAACTAGATCAATGGTTAAATCAAAACGATCCTGAACGTCAAACGTTGCTTAGAGACGCAGGTGAGTATCTAAAAGAAAATTTAGACCTTCCTGTGGGTATAACTGGAGCTTTAGCAGGTGCAGCAGCAGGATCGGCTGTGCCTGTAGTAGGTACAATAGCAGGAGGTATTATAGGCGGTGCTTTAGGTACTGGTATAGGAAGTGCTGCGTCAGATGTTATAGAAGACGGTGAGATAGACGCTTTAGATGTCACTAAAAGTGTTGGTATGTCTGTAGGAATAGACCTTGCTACTTTTGGTGCAGGTAAACTTTTAAAACCATTAGCACAAACATTAGGAATAACTCCAAAATCTTTGTTAGGAGCATCAGAAAAAAAAGGATTAGAGTTATCTGATGAGTTAATAGATATTAATAAACTTGAGGCAGGTTCTTTAGACAGTATTAGAGCAACTCAACAGTTTTTAGAAAGCGAAGGAGGAAGTCTATCAGCAGCTCAAACAGGACAAGCAAGTTTTTTTAGACGTTTATTTGAAGGCATAGGCGATATTGGTATACTTTCTGGAAGAAAAGCAAGAAACAGAATCGCTACAAACAATAAAATTATTTTAGATAGTGTTGATGGTTTGTCTAATCGTGCGGGAAGTGACGGTATTACTTCTGAAAATATTGGAGAGGAGTTATTTGGAATTGTACAGGCAGGTAAACAAGCAGCTACAAAACTTTATGGAGAAGGGTTAGACAATATTGTAAAAGAATCTGGTAAAACTAGAATTAACACAGGCGCTATAAAAGGTGCGCTAATGGCTTTTGTAAAGAACAATGAAAAAGATTTAGGAAGTGAGTTAGTACCTAGTGTAAAAAAACAAATAAACCAGTTGTTAGATGACGTTACAAACTCTCCTGATGTTGCTTCTCTTTTAAATAAAAACGTTAAAGACGCTTCTGTAGAGTCTTTAATAAGTTTTCAAAAGCGTGTAACTAACATGATAGATGAGGCAATGCCTAACTCAGCTAATGCTAATCCAGTAGCAGTACGTCAATTAACTCAGCTATCTCAAGCTGTAAAGAGAGGTATAAACAAATCAATAAAAAGACGTTCTCCAAATCTTGCTTCTGCTTATAACGAATTAAATAAAACATACGGAGCAACAATGCAAGGACTACTACCTCGTATTAACTCACGATTTGCTACGGCTGCTAAAAACTCAGATTATCACGCAATAGGTAATATGCTGTTAAACAACAATAACGTTAGTAAAATAAAAGCAATGATGAATAGTGTAGATACTGCTTATCAAACAGCAGCAAAAGCAGGACTAAAACCAGAAGGAGCTGCCAAAACAGCATTACAAGCTAAAAGAAAAATTAGCGAAGCGTATATGCAAAATGTATTTAAAACTATGACAAGAGAATCTGACCCAACTAAGTTTGGTAATTTTGCTAGGAATCAACTAACAGCAGAATCTTTAGCAAAGTCAAAAGCTATATTAAACGCTAAAGATTTTGGAAGATACAAGATGCTTCTTAACGTTATTTCTGACAACTCTAAAGGCGTTGAGAATACTATGTTTGGTCTTGCTTTTCGTCAAAGAGAAACAGCAGGAGTAGCAGGTTTGCTTGGAGCAGGAGGAGCAGGTGCAGTTTTTTCTTCTATACCTATGCTTGCAGGTATACTTGTTCTTCCTGAAGTTTTAGGAAGAATTGCAACAAACTCTAAAGCTGTTAACAAACTTATTAGTTTAAACAAAAACGCAATTAAGTTTAAATCACCTGAGAATTTAGCTTATTCAGTAAACGACATTATTAAAACAGCTTTTCCTAACGAAGAAGAAAGAAAAGAACTAGGTTTTGACATACAGAATCAATAACTAAGGAGAAAGACTATGCCATACGGTAAAGGAACATACGGTAGTAAGGTCGGTAGACCACCTAAGAAAAAAGCAATGACTACAGCTAAGAAGAAACCAATGAAGAAGATGAGGAAGCGATAGAATGGCTAACGGTCTTTATAAAAACATCCAAAACAAAAGACGCAGGATAAAGGCAGGTAGCGGTGAGACTATGCGTAAGGCAGGTAGTAAAGGCGCTCCTACAAACAAAGCCTTTAAACAAGCCAAGAAAACAGCAAAAAAGAGATAAAAAAAAGCCTGCATAGTCTACGGAGGCAGAGACTATACAGGCTTCAGGCACTACACACAACACACTATATAGACTTAACTATACACCACAAACACCAGAAGCGCAAACACTTTCTGAGTTTTCTTCAAACACTACACCTTTATGCTTAGTAGCTTCTTTATAGCTACACATCGTTAAAGGCTGTCCACCTCTAGCACCGTCAGGGTAACAAGTAAAGCCTCTAAGTCTAGGAGCATACTTAGCTAGTATCTTAGCAAACTCCATAACTCTGTCCTCGTTGTTACCCTCACTGCCCCATGAAGGCAGGTTGATAGTAGAAGATATAGACATATCAACATAGTCTTGAACGTCAGCTTGGAACTTCAGTCTACGCTCAAAGTCATTAACCATAGACGAGGAGGTCTGTATCTTATCAGGGTCTAAGCCGTGAGAAGTGATTAAGTCTTCTGCTGTAGCGTCTACAACATACTCATACTTCCACTTGTCACCACCTACCAAGTAACGTCTCTTGTAGGCTACAGCGTATAAAGGTTCAATACCAGTGGTCGTACCTGCTAGTATGCCTATTGTACCTGTAGGAGCTACTGCTCTGTACGCTACAGGTCTTGATATACCTCTAGCGTCACACAAGGCGTTAGCTGCTTTCTCAGACTCTTCACGGTAAACCTCTAACCACCTATGCAACTCTTCAGTTACTTCGTAGTCACTGCCACGCTTTAACAAGAACTCGTGCATACCCATCAAGCCCAAGCCAAGTCTCCTGTTTTTGTTCCGTACAGCATACACCTTTTTTGTGGGTAGGTCTGCTGTAAGCGTTCCTGATACAAGGAACATGGAGGCAACTCTAACAATTGTTCTGAATTCTTCAATATCGTCAATCGCACCAATATTAATGCTGCCAAGATTACAAACATCTGAGTCATCTTCGCTAGTAACTTCTGTACACGCGTTTCTGAGAGTTTCATTTTCTTTATCTCCGAAATTGAAGGAAAACCCCGGCTCCCCAGTCATCAAAGCCTGTCTACAGTTCTGTACAAACGTGTCAGGTAAGAAGCCATTATTCACTGCATCCAAGAACTTATCATCATAGTTTAAACTGATGTTAGTCATGTCTAGGGGTGCAGGGAAGTTAAAGTTGTTTTGTTTAGCATCAAACACTGTAACACCGTCAGCGATGGGTAGTGAGTGCCAGTCTTTAGCTGTTAAAAACTGGTGTGCATCGCCGTGTTGCCAGTTAAGCGATGCGTAGATAGCTGATCGTCTACTACCGCCCTGCATCACGTTCCTGCCTATCTCGTTAATACTGTTCATTAACGGTAATGGTCCTGACGCTTCACCACCAGTACGACCTAACGGTGAGCCACTAGGACGGAACACGCTATAGTCTATGCCTATACCGCCTCCGCTCATTAAGCAGTCACTAGCTCTCTGTACTAGCTTACCCCACTCTTCTCTAGTATCTTCCTCACCTTTAAGCAAGTAGCAGTTGTTATAAAAACTAGCCTGTCGTCCTGCGTAGTAAATATAACGACCTCCTGCCATGAACTTAAACTCTTTCATGGCTTTCTCTAATACGTCCATGTCATCCTTCTCAAGGATGCCAGTACAAACGTCAGTGACAATATCTTTAACCTTCTCCGTCCACGTTTGTGTCTCGTTAAGAGCGTACTTGTTGCGGAAGATTGACTCACCAAAACTGTTCCTAAACTCACTCATAAAAACTCCATTTCTGTAATATCTAAAAATTTTATTTCTTTAAACTGTTTCAAAGGCATCCAACAACACGGCTCATAGTCTTCTGGATCGCCTCTGTCTTTTCTTCCTCCCATACCTAGTCGAAACTCGACTTCAGCTAAGTCTACATAAACAACACGATCGGTAAACTCTACAACTAACAAACATTTTGTTCCTGTGTGTTGTGTCAACGTCTGCGCTGTTAAGTATTTGTCTAAAGACAACATATACTCGTCGTATCGGTCACTAGGCATATTTCTTTTCTTTAGTTCAGCCCAAGCATAAATAACACCCGACCTAGAAAGAGCGTAATCTACCTTGTATTTACGCCCTAGCTTTATAGTTTTACAAGACCAGTGTTGTGAGAGCTTTTCAGCTAACTTGGTTTCCGCAGCAAGTGTGTTATTATTTTCATATATAGGTCTCATGTACACTGCTCCTTTATCAGGCTATCTAAGTACCAACGTGCTTTCCTTAAATCCTCTACACCATTTTTATTCTTCCAACGATGCAGATACTTTATTAAATTACCGTTTAAGTAGCCTACAAACTCTTCTTTACTAGAACGTTCTTTAATGTAGTCAATACACTCTATGCCTTCGCCCTTGTAGTGGCTTGGGTTGATAGGGTCTTTAATAGACTCAGCTTCAGACGCTTCCTCTAACTCTCTCCTAGCCTTTACAGCTTCTATCTGTCTTTCTTTTATCTGCCTAGCTACTCTATCCCAGTCTTCTGGGGTACTTTTGTCAAGATAGCTCATCAGTCTCACCTCCTAAGTCTTCAATTATCTTATCTAGTTTATCTTCAATCTTGTCTTCAAAGCGTTCTACTAGCTCAGTAGAGTTAATCTCTAACACCTCTAAAACAAGAATCTCATCTAACAAGGACAACTGCTCTTTTATTTCAGTAAAAGTATAACTCATTTTACAGGCTCTCCATACTTCTTTCTCAAGTAAGACATACTTATAGGCAACTCGTCAAAGCTACCGTTATTGACTTCGTTAAAGACCCATATACCACGCCAAGACTGGTTAGTCTGTGGTGATAGATAGCTCTGGTCTTCTTGATAAAAGATACCTGCAAATAAACCAGTAACAGAAACACCGTCGGCTCTACGTGCGTAAGCAATGTCTCTGTCCTGTACGTGACCCATAACACAGCTAACCATCTTCTTAGTAAGCATCAGTTTAGCTGAACTAACAGGTCTGCCCATAACACCGGAAGTAAAGTAGTGAGAGTAAGCTATACCGTTAATCATCTTAACTTCTAAAAACGGTACAACTTCCCAACCCATCTTCTCTAAATTAAGATCAGCAAAAGACATTAAACCCTCAAGCTCTGGACTACCTTCTACTGCTCTAGTGATCCTGTTCTCGTGGTTGCCTAACAAGAATACTAGCTTTGGTTTCCACACCTTATGCTTGTTAGTCCTCTGTCGTTTCTGCTCATCTCTAATAGGTTTTAAGAAAACCTCCATAGCTTTCTTACCTGCCTCAACATCAGCTTGGTAGCGTCTTCCTTCAAAAGACTTAGTGCCTTTATCATAGCTAGATAAGCTAGGGAAGTCCCAGTGATCGCCTAAGTGGACTATGACTTCTGGCTTCATAGCTACAGCGTACTGTCCCGCCCACGCTAAATGGTCTGTGTTAGAGTCTGGTTTGACTTGAGTATCTGGAATAATAAAGTGTCTCATAGTTTCTTCCTCGCTTCACGTTCTGCGTTAGTTTTAGCTTGATGACATTCTAAACATAAAACTTGCATACCCTCTGACTCACAGAACAGGCGCTCTGAGAATCCTGCAATGTCTTCATAACTGCTTAAAGACCCTGCGGGAACGATATGGTCAACTTGGATTTCTTTATTGGTGTGCCACTTGTTACACTCAGCACATTGATACTCGTACTTATGTCTCTTACCTTTTACTGTACGTTCTGCTTCTTTCTTTACTTGGAATTTAACAGGGTAGCGACTGTAAGCCTGTCTTAGCGCTGACCGTATGAACTGCCAATATCTAGCCTCTGTCCATTGCTTCCCTGCTCTAGTGCGTTCTACTCGTTGGTTCGCCATAGAACCGTACTCCTTCAGGTCTTTCTCGCGGAGGCATCCATAGCTGACCTGCTACTCGTCTAAGCCAAAGCAACCTAGCGTTCTCAAGCGCTCTGTCATAGCCTAACTGGTCTTCGCAGATGTCCCACATATCGGTTTCCTTTTTACAGCCTCCTATGAGGTCTTGAGCACCTCCCATTCCAATACCATCAACTCCTATGATATTGTCAATAGAATCGCCAACAAGAATCTGCTTATAAAAATGCTTTAATCCAAACTCTGAAGTAACGAAATACTCTTCACCTTTAACAAAGTTAAAATGTAACCCTGCAATCTGGTCAAAGTCTTTATCAATACTGACTATCACAGGACAGTCGTTTAGGTAGGCAGTAGAAGCAGCTATAGCAATAGCATCATCAGCTTCCTCACCTTCCACCACAACAGCGTCCCAATAACCTACAGCATGGTCGCGTACTTGCTGAAGCAATAACGGCTTCTCTCCCTTCCTGTTACCTTTATAAGGCGCTGTCACAGCAACGTCATGCCTAAAGTTATTACCACCAGTAATATAAACTATATACTCATGGTCTGGATAGGCAAGTAAAGTATCAGAGAGCAGAGAGTCAAAAGCTCTCTTAGCGTGTCTAAAGCCGTCATTAAAAGAAACCTGCGCGTCAGACTCGCACGCACAGGCTACTCGATAGCAATATATATCGCCATCTATCAGCAACATTATAGAGCGTCTTCCAACGCTACATCTATCTCTCCACCGTCAGGTGAATACTCGTTGAGGTCTGTAATAACTAGCTTGAGGCAACTAGCAGATCGTCCTTGCTTGCCTTGAAACTGCCAGTCATAGTGACCCAACACAGCTTTAGCTTTAGAGCCGTTACCGACAAGACAGCTAATCTCATCACCATGCGTGTTATAAGCACGTATAGGGTTGTTAGATTTTACTGTGATGAACTTACCTCGGTCATCCTCTTTAGTCTTAACAGCTAAACCACGCTCTTCTAAAGCCTCAATAGCAGCATCAGAGAGTAAGGACATATCTACTTGATACTTACCAGACATATCATTCTTGTTGTGAAGATTAGCCCAGTAGAGAGTAGTGTTTAATGTTACAGGTTTATATGCTTCCATAATTGTATTCCTTTTAAGTTAAAATATAGAGGTGTATATGCTAGTGTCTAACTAGCTGTTTAAAGCCTATACAGTCTATCATACAGGCTAACGAATATCAATGAGTTTCAGACCAGTTGTTGCCGATCTTATACTCACCGTCCATAGGGCAACGGAGGTCAAAGTCCTCACCTGCCTTACGTATCGCGCTACGAAAGTGCATACCAACGGCTTTAGCAAAAGCCTCTGGAGTCTCTACCTGAAGCTCATCATGGACGTTAGCGACAATCTTGAATGGTATACCTACCGCCCTAAGACTATCAACGCCATTCAGTAATGCTTGCTTCATCAGAGAAGCCCCGCTCCCTTGTAACAGGAAGTTTAAAGAGCTATACGCTTTCCTAATACGAATCCTTCTACCGTCTAAGCTAGGGACGCTATTGTTTTTAGTAACTATAGCCTCCACCGTTAGCTTTAACTTCTTGAGTGACGGTATGTTATCTAAAAAGTTAGTCTTTAACTCCTTACCAAGAACAGAGCCTCCACCTGCAATGCTGCCTATCTTGCTGTCACCTGCACCGTACAGGAAAGCATAGATGAAAGTCTTAGCCTCGTCTCTGGTTTGTAGCCCTGCTGCTTGTTGGTTAGCGCTGTGTATGTCACCTTCCAGTATAGTTCTGACGTAGTTCTCGTCTTTCATATAGTGGGCAAGCATACGCAACTCAAGACCAGAAGCATCTATACCAACTAGCTTGTTGCCTTCCTCCACTATCCAACATGAACGACACTGACCGCCTAGTTCAGCCTTCAACTTCTGTACTGGTGTTAAGCCGTCATGGACTTTGCGCGTTGCAGGGACTTGAGCCATGTTAGGTGATATGTGCGTCATCCTGCCTGTAGCTGCTCCACTGCTAAACACTCTACCGTGTACCCTGCCATCATCTCCAACAGACTCTAGCCATGAACCTACCTGACTAGCTCTTTTCTGGACTAGTAAATACTCAGCCACTAATTGCGCTAGTGGGTGGTCAATAGCTTCTAGTACGTCCTCGTCAATCCTGTAGCTACCGCCTTCCGTCTTCTCAGTAAAGCGTATACCAACACTCCGCAAACGCTTTGCTATCTGTTGCCTACTGCCTACGTTAAACTCCTCCACGTTATCCTTCAAACGCTTACCTGTTTTATCAGAGTAGCGCTTTGTAACGATGGGTTTAAACTCAGTCTGTAGCTGTGCCTCAATCTCGCGCATACGGAAGTTTAGAGAACTGTACAAATCATTAGCCTTATTCAAATCAATCTTAAAGCCGTTCTCTGTCTGTATCTCTAGCTCTTCTGTAACGCGATGCTCTAGCTCTATGCAGTCATTAGAAAACTTATCCTTCTTCAGGTCTGCTAGTAGCTTCTTATACACTTTAGTAGTCAGGTTAACGTCGCGCTTGCAATAGGTAATCATCTCCTCACACAAGCCTCCGTCATAGTCCGTGAAGTCATCTTTAGGGTACGATAGACGCTGACCCCAACTACGCAAACTATGCCCTCCCTGTACAGATGGATTATACAACCTTGACAACAGCATAGCGTCAACGTGCTTCTTACCGTCCACCGTTATATTCCAAACACGCTTCAATACAGGTATATCAAAGCCTATGCCGTTGTATGTGACAATGCCGTCATGCTCATCTATCAAAGCCTGTAACGTGCTAGGCTCAGTATGGCACTCCGTCTGTCCAGTCTCTATGTCTTCAGTACACGCGCACCAGATAGTTGAGTGCTTAGTGTCTGTCTCAATATCAATAGTTAACATCGCTACTCCACTTCATAATCTGCAACGCCCAGTCCAATGTCTTGGGCAGTCTTTAAGTCTATGCGTTCCTCTAAAGCATAGTTAGCAGTAGAGCCTCTGACACAATCACTGCACTCATTCAGATAATCACCAGTGCTTGCATCTTTCAGAGTGGCTTCGTAGTCAGTCAGAACAGCATTACAGGCTAAACATCTCATAACTCATCTCCTAAGTTTATTTCAGTCATCCTTCCAGTCTGGCTGTCAAAGAACAAATCAGAACAGCGTCCAGTCTCACCGCTAAAGCGATTCTTTAGCACTCTAACCTTAGTCGTGTTTCTGACGTTAATGTCATCAGCCTGTCCGTCACGCTCAAGCCCTAGCACTATGTCGCTCAGTTGAGCGATAGAAGCAGAGCCTCTGAGTTGTGACAAGGACGTAGCCGCGCCTTCCTCGTGTCCCTTGCTGTCAGGTCTTCTCAAATGACTAACAACAAACAGAGATATTTCTGTCTCCTGTACAAGCATCCGTAGCTTAGTCATTATCTCGTCTAATGCTTTACGCTCGTCTAGGTTAGACTGAGCTGACACAACGATAGAGACATGATCTAAGAATATATACCGACAGTCCAACGCTTTAGCCATGTAGCGAACACGCCCTACGATGTTGTCCACATCAGTTGATCCGAAGTGATCTAACAAGTACAGGCGATCATTACCAAGCGTCTCGTCAAATGCTTTCCTGCGCTCTTCCTCAGTGCTAACCGTGGTCGGTAGGTGTAACTGTTTGTTTGCAGATAGAGACATAATTGATAGTGCTGTCTTCCTCGTGCTTTCCTCCAAGAACAACAGACCAATATTATGCTCACTCTGCTGTAGAGCTGAGTAAATAATCTCCTTCATAAACTGAGATTTACCTAGTCCACTTCCTGCGGTTACAGTCACAAGCTCTGCGGTACGGATGCCGTAAGTCAGCTCGTTAACGCCGTTAAAAGGATATACCACTTCAGCCTTCTGCATTGGCGTGTTGACCTCATCCCACAGGGTAGAAGCTCTAACGATGCCATCAGGTACGTAGCGTTCAGATTGCCAAAATGCTTGAGTAAAAAGTTCCTTATCGTCATTGATGAGGTAGTCGCAAGCGTCTTTGTAATCCTTCTTATGCTTGACGATCTTAGCCTTACCTCCAAACAGTTGACCCACTTCATCAGACGCTATAATGCCTTGCTCGTCTGCGTCAAAGCAAACAACAATAGTCTCAAAGCTGTCTAGCCATTCGTACGACGCTTTGCAGTCTTTCAGCGCACTTCCTGCACCGTTGCGGATACTGACGACAGGGTACTTACTGCCTTGCATCTGGTAAGCCGCTAAAGCGTCATACTCGCCCTCACAGACGGTGACGTACTTCCCGCCTTTAGAGAATAACTGCTGACCAAAAAGCCCACCTTTAGCCCAGTCTCCGCTAGTCTGGAACCGCTTATCGGGGTGTCGTATTTTGACCGCCACAGGCGTTACAGGCTCCTCAGCATCAAAATAAGGATAAAGCACCTGATTAGCCTTGACCACAACGCCGTACGCCTTCATTGTAGTAGCACTCAGACCTCTCTCAGGGACTCCTACGAAGCTCTCTGTGGCTAGTAAGGGTAGGACAGCATCAAAACCGTCTCGTCCTGTCAGTGGCTTCTCTGGAAGCCTAACAGCCACTTCTGACGGTCTTTTATATACTCCGCAACTGTGGCACTTTGTCGATCCATCTTGGTTAATTGCAAGTGCGTCACTACTCCCACAGTCATTGCATGGTTGGTGTGTGTTCAGGTAATTACTCATCTGTATATTTGACCTCCAAAAGTTGTATACATAAAAAAGGCAGCATTAGCTCAAAACCACCGATCACAATCGGCTTCTCATAGCCAAAAGAATCATAGCCTATATCGTCTCTTTCTGGTAGTGTGCCAAGATATACGCCAAACCCATGATTGAATTTAAACATCAAGTGCCAACTAACCATGATTTACTCCTTTACAGTTTTTAAAATTCATGTTAATCTACTGATGTCACCCCCGCCGGTATAGCCCCAACTGAGCCACTACCTTCCGCGTCCGTTCAACCAGATCCTTAACTTTATTATCTTCAAGCATTAAAGACGTTAATGCCTGTGGTGGATGGTTTAAGTCATAAACCACGCGACACACACAAGCATTATTATCATCTTTTAACGTCTCGCATTTAGTACATACCATAATGAGCATCTTCCATAACTTCTTTAAAAGTCTGGTGAGTAAGTTCGATGTGCATATCTGCTATATAGGCTAAATAGTCTAAAGCTCCTCGTCTAAGATGCTTACGGACAGCTATAGCATCCGACAGGTTGCCACTAACAGCGAACGTCATCAGAACGTCAGCGCTTTCGCCTCCGTCGTACATCTCAAAAAGTGCGCGGTCTAGTGAGTCTGCTTGGTCTGTCGCTCCGTTGATGAAATTACCTTTAATCAACTCGTCAAGCTCTTCCTGCGGAACTTTCTCCCACTCAATGCCGTTATCTTCGTCAAAATAGTTGAGCGCAACGTACTGCTCCTTGAGCCAGTCCATGATATTATAAGATTTAAACTCCATCACTTAGCACCTCCACAGCTTCACTGAGCCTGTTAATCTCCTGCTGAACTAAGGCAATGGTGACACGGTGAAAGGCTTCCTCACCTTCCACCACAACAGAGTTGTAGTCTTTCATGTCCTGTAAATTTTCCCGCAATAAATCTAAATTATTAGTTAAGTGAAAAGTTACCATTTCGAGCATCCTCCGCTTTTTTAAGTTTCTGTAATTGTGTGCCGTACACGCCTAACTGACGCACTAATTGAGCTATCTCGTACTCGTCAACGCGGTTAGGTTGTCTGATTCTTAACAGACGCGCAAGGCG
>Ga0316202_10001233_pt1 | contig 20853 bp, 23 predicted proteins | sample 3monrhotite_MG_FD_204934 | JGI IMG/M metagenome (GOLD analysis project Ga0316202, IMG submission 204934) | Microbial mat bacterial communities from mineral coupon in-situ incubated in ocean water Damariscotta River, Maine, United States -... | ecosystem: Environmental > Aquatic > Marine >... | reverse complement strand
GTGGTAAAGTTGATGGCGTCTTTGTTGACTGCGAAAGCGAGTACAACCGAGGAGCCCCGTGAGGGAAAACTTCATGCGGGGATCTGTACGGGGGACGCTGAGCAATCAGTGTTCCTACCGTGACTACCCCCACAACCTGAAGAAAATAAACGGCATCCATTTTTTAGGTACAGTTAAAAATTGCGAACTCTGAAAAAGGAATCTTAAGATGTTAGCAACGCATATAGACGCAGAACGTAGGTACGATAAGATAAGATACACTTAAATCAATATCAAATCAGATTGACTCTATATCAAATTTAGAATTCAGACTTATTGATAGCTTGGCATTACTCGAAGCTGAAAAATGGAAAACATCAGATTGCAGACGTGTGACATGGGATTGCTTGAATTATGAGAAATTTAAAATGAGGTATCCCAAGCGATTTGAATTAGCGCTATGGCATAATAATAATCTAACGATGTTTGTCGATTGGAAGGCCCACGTATAATGCTACTGGTTAGATGAATCCGCTAAAATTGCTTCCCGTAAATTTTTAGATCCAAAATATGATTCGGCCGAAGAGCCGACAGGCCTGGCTTCTGGCAAAACAACAGAATCTGGAAGTTTTGTTGATGACAATAAGGAACCACATGATGACGAAAAGGGGTAATGATTTTTAAAGATGCCTGAAATTTATAAGCAAAGAATACCTCACCCAAAAGAGGTGAGCTTGAAAGATTCACGCACGAAGACTTCAATAGCCTCTTTAAGAAGCGCCAAAAAATATAAATTAAAGGGCTTAAATCTTGCCGCTAAAGAATAGAGCGGCAATGTAAGATATAACAAACAAGGCCTTACATAACGTTTGGTTTCTGGCCAGTGACTGAACAGCTGCTACCCGTCAAATGCAGACATTGTTATATAGTTCATTGCTTGATCAATAAGAACAAATCATAGCAGAGACCCTGATGTCCGCTCTGCAACAACGGATAGCTTGTTCATAAACGAATTCAGCAAAGGGACCCAAGCTTTTCGATTCCATGCTTACTCAGATTCAGGTTCTTTTTCTTATGCCACTTCTTTTTCAAACACGAGTCCGGCAATGATCTTATTCAATCGCCCTTGCTCACCCGTTTCTTCCTTTTGAGATAAATTTTCCTTGCCCATATTGAGAACGGATAGCTCTATACGCTTGATATACTCGTCACTACAGTCGGTCACCTTACCCTTAAGCTGTTCCAGGTATTGCACAATATCATCCGGCGATTTCACCCACGCATCAATAAACATACCTTCTTTTTCATTAATTCTGGGTTTGGTCGGGTGTTTCGACAACAGTACATTAAAGTCTTTACACCAGTCTTCTGGCGCCTTGTGTGACAACTTAAAAAAGAGATCAATATAAGGCTCTTTCCTGATCATTGGCGGTCTTTTTTCATCGATACCGATAATTTTAATATCACTAATGCCTTCCACTATGAATCCTCCTTTGGACATTTGTAACAGATTGGCCCTGCTGTATAGAGCCTAGTCCTAAAAATTGGATTTGGGGGCTGTATCGGTCATTAACGCCGTCGTCCTCCCACCTTAGGCGACTCAAAGCTAATCTTCAGTGGTTTACCGTTAAAATCCTTACCATCCAGGCCTGTAATAGCCGCTCGGGCCTCATGGCCTTCCATTTCAGCAAATCCAAATCCTTTGCACTGGCCCGAAAAAACATCAGTCACCAATTTGGTTGATCGTACGACGCCAAACTCAGACAACAGTGCCTGTAGGTCTTCTTCGCGAGTACTAGCGGGTAAATTGCCAATAAACAATTTTTTCAATTCACTTCCCTTTTAAATACGGTGGTCGTTGAAAAAAAATAAACCAAAAAAAGAACCCCGCAAAAGCGGGGTTCTCTGTATCAATTAAGCGATGAGGAGTGACTTAAGAAGCACTGACATTACTCGCCTGTAGCCCCTTGGGGCCGTTCTCCACATCAAAAGAAACTGCTTGGCCTTCAGCGAGGGTTTTGAACCCACCGCCCTGAATCGCATTGAAATGAACAAATACGTCATCACCGCCATCATCTTGAGAAATAAAACCAAAACCTTTCGATTCGTTAAACCACTTTACAGTACCTGTAGTCATAATTTTTACCTTAAATAAATTAAATAATTGGATTGTTGCGTACAGGTGAATGAAACGAGGAAATAACTGGGGAAACACGAAGGGAACAACCAAAAAGCGCCTATCACATAATCTGTAGCTGGAGAGACTGTAGGCCACTATTCATAATAGTGCAAGCATTATAATCAATATTTTAGCAAATATAGGTGAAAACTTGCCTTAGAGGATATTATCCTTCTTCATGAAGAATTAGGACATCTCTCCTTAATAACCCCTTTCTGCTGCCAAGGTGTGTTACATTCTCATCCAGATTCTCCTGGTTTACCTGACACATTCCAGTCTGTGCTTCTTCATGATTTTTATTGATAAGAAATCTACGAAGAGATGACCCTCTCCTGTACTGCTTCTCTCAATTGCATGGGAAAGTGCTAATCCTGATAGTCAACAGGCAAGCGATGCATTCCATTCGCGCCTTATTGCCTAGCTTAAGCTTAATTATTTTAATAAGCCGCAAATATCAGAATGAACGGACAAAACAACATCAGTACTTTGGAAAAACTCTCTCAAAAGAGAAGACTAAAAACACGCAGGACAAGATTCATCATTGAATATATTGAGAAAGCGTTCCTCCAAAAAATATGGCTGGTGATTATTGGTATCGATATATCGTTAAGCAGAACAAGAGAAAAATTACCCACTTTAAGAGCAAAGCCTTGATAAAAGCGGTGCTGAACATGTTGAAAGCTTTACTGAAGGCTTTAACGAGCGATATAGCGGTGGCATTTTACGTAATGCACATTCTAAGCACAGTAAAAAATGAAACGTTACCCAACATGCGCGCCCCTATATCAATGTCTGACATTTTGTTGGCCTCTCAACATAATTAAAATTTCCTTAGGTAACCTCACATGCATATAGAGATAATCACCACACCCAATGAAGCATTAAAGGAGAGTGGTTTTGGAACAATAAAGGCCTGCAAAAGCATCTTGGACGCCATTAATCGGATGGGGTTCAATGCCTCCCTAAATATTTGCAAAACGAAAAATGATTTAGAAGACATCATAAAAAGAAAGCCTGGACTGGTCATCTTAGCGGTAAAATATATTCCCGCCATTAAAAATGATCATACTTGTGAAGATAACATTTGGTTGTCTGACTACTTTTCCCGCCATAACATTAATTTCACAGGATCATCAAGACAAACATTAAAATTTGATTCCAATAAGGTGCTCGCCAAAACACATCTCACAAATAAAGGCATTAAAACTGCAAAATATTTTATTGCTATACCTGGCCAGTATAAAATCGAAAGTGAATTACCCATCACGTTCCCATTATTTTTAAAACCATTGGATGCGGCAAATGGTAACGGAATTGATGATTTATCCTTTGTCACTAACTTTACAGAATACGAAAATAAAATCGTATCGTTATACGAAACGTACAAGCAACCAATATTGGTGGAAGAATATTTGGATGGTCGTGAGTTTACCGTTTCTATTATCAATACATCTGATGAAAAACTTATCGTATCCGCAATTGAAGTTATACCGCCAACATCAACGCATGGGCTTAGAATTTTAGGCTCACAGGCGAAAAAAGATAACTCTGAAGAACTCATTGAAATTGTCGACAATGAGGTTTCAAACAGAGTCACAACACTGGCTATTGAAGCATTTAATGCCTTGGGCGTTAGAGATTTTGGACGCATCGACATTAAAACGGATAATCACGGGGAATGCTTTTTCATGGAGGCAAACCTAGTACCTGGCATGACACGTGGCTCCAGTTATTTTCCCAAAGCCTGTGAAATAGCACATAAGCTTACTTACGATAAAGTCGTTGAACTACTCCTGTCCGGAGGACTTGCAAGAGCTGTCTCAACCGTTCCCCCCAATATTTATCCCGACTCAAATAATGATTTTGTCACTGCTGTATAAAAATTAAGATCAAGGAGTTTTGGTAGTATGTCCTATGAACTTTTAGTCGAAGTTACCCGTAATAACACCGTCGAAAGTCGGCATTTTGGTGCTGCCGTAGTGTGTGATTACAAGGGCGCTATTGTGCAAAGCTGGGGTGACATCAAAGGTTTGGTTTTCCCACGCTCTGCGCTAAAACCAATGCTGGCCATTCATCTGGTTGAAAGTGGTGCCTGTGTTCAGTACTCCCTAAGTGACGCAGAATTATCGTTAGCCTGCTCATCTCATCAGGGCGAACAAATGCATCAAACACTGGTGCAATCATGGCTAACCCGATTGGGATTAACGGAACAACATTTGGCCTGTGGCGCAGAACTACCCGAACATACCGAGAGCGCTCACCAACTTTTAGCTTCCGGACAACAAGGCTGCCGCATTCATCACAATTGCTCAGGCAAGCACACCGGATTTCTAACCACTGCCCTGCACTTGGATTTATCGTTGGAAAATTACCAGCGAGCGGACCATCCCTTACAACAATTATCCCTGGAAATACTTTCCGACCTGGCAAACATTGATATTAAACAATATCCAATGGGGGTTGATGGATGTGGATTACCGGCACCCACCATGCCTTTGCAACAGCTTGGACGAGCCACAGCACGATTCGCCAAGCCTGTGAATTTGTCAGCTGAACGCGCGCAGGCCATTTACCGACTTCACGAAGCCATTACCAATGAACCTCTTTACATTGCCGGGCATGGGTCCGTGGTCAGCGAGTTAAATGAAGTCACCAAAGGCTCTGTGCTAGCTAAAACCGGTGCCGAGGGTGTACTCACAGCGGCTTTACCTGAGCAAGGCCTAGGCATTGCAGTAAAAATTGCGGATGGTAGTAGTCGCGCGTGTTCAGTCGCATTATTAGCCATTCTGGACTATCTGGATGCTTTATCTGAAGAAGAAAAACATCAACTTCAGGCGCATATCGCCCCAACAATCGCCAATTCAAGAGGCCTAATTGTGGGAGATATTCGCCCAGCGGCACCCTGGTTGTCGTAAAAATGCGGCCTGTCCCAAAGGCATCCCCACAAATTTCATTTGCATAACACCAGCCCTAGGGAGTCATTCACAAACACTATCTGGATTTTAGCAATACGGCGATAGCTGTCGTTGATTCAAGTTACATCGAACAGCCGCTATGGGCTGCAGCGGACATTCAGCAATCGTTACTATTTTCTACATTTCCTGACGGGCTTCTTGAGTAGGTGGACACAGTACACTGCCGTAAGAACAAAAGACGCAGCAATCACCTTGTTTAGGTTTAAGCATTGCCCCGCAATCTTTGCATTCATAGAAAAACTGACAATTGTCTGCTGGCATTTCCTCGACTTCTTGATAGCCACAGTCAGGACAAGTGATTTTTGAACGGAATTCAATCATATCAATTTCCTTCACGCTCCTGAGGCAGCACACCTATCGCAACGTCGGTTTTCTACTATCATCCAGATCGTCGCAACGACCAATCCAGTTAATGCCATATAAGACAAAATCTCGGAAACAAATACATAGAGCGAAATAAAAAATAGGACAGCAGAGATAACCGCCAATGCAAGTAGAATACGATTTTGTACCTTTTTGTACGAGGCGACATGTCCAATCAGCGCAATCACGATCAAGATATGCGCCCCATAAAAAAAGAAGGCTTCATATTTAGACAGAGCACCAAGGCCAAAAAACGCACCTAACAATGCCAACTTAGGGAAACAAATGGGACATGCAGCTGCTGCAACGATTGCCCCAAATGATCCAAAATTTTCCAGTTTGAATTGCATAAAACTTAGATTGCTTTACCAATACCAGCAGCCCTAAGGCTATGTTCATCAGGGGCAGAAACCACGCAACAATCAGAAAGCTTTCCGTTGATGACAACAGCTGGTACCCGATGAATCCCTAATTCCTTTGCGCGTTGTGATATTCCTTCTTCGTTCATGTTAAGCACAGATATATCACAGGATGGGCAGGCAATACTTTTGACTAAATCCACTATTTCCTGACATGTGGGACAGCCCGCACTATATATTGCAACCTTTCTTGTATTCGTCATGATTATTTCTCCTTTAACTATTTATTAGCTATATCTTCGTCAAACGCGTTAAGAATGGGGCAGTCGCTAATTGGGTCCAAGGACTTACACTTGGCGACTAAAGGCTGGAGTGCTGACTTCATTCGTTCAAGTGCATCAATCTTTTCCTGGATATCGGTGATTTTGGCTTTTGCCTTTGCTTTAATGCTCGTACAACGCGCATCACGTGTGCTTTTTAGCTTAATCAGTTCTCCTATTTCTTTTAAAGAAAACCCAAGTGTCTTTGCGTGCTGAATAAACTGGATTTGCTTTATGACCGATTCAGGATACTGGCGATAGCCAGACCCATTCCGCTTAGGCAGCGCGATCAATCCTTCACGCTCATAAAACCGAACGGTCTCCACGCTGACATAGCTTTTTTTAGCAACTTCCCCGATACGCAACATTAGTGACTTAACCTCATTCAACTAAGGAGAGTATAAACCCTGTAGTACACTACAGGGTCAAGAGAAATAGAACGAATAATTATTCAATAATGTTCTCAAGTAATATATAAATGAGCACGACATGACAATAACCTTAAAAAATATTGCGGAATTGATATACAGGACTGTATCGGCAGAAATTCTCACCAATGCAACGGTTTCTCATACATTTTCTTATTCTTACCCTATTGGGCAGCGAGACAAACCGAGGCTAAACTGATGCCGTTAAGTCACCAAAACATGAGCAAAGAGACTACTAGTAAGAAGGGCGGACACCTTAATGAATTATTAGGCTTACACCATGAGCGGATGTAGCAATCAAGATTGTTCTATTGATAAGTTGCTTGAGCGACAGCGCGGAACATTACAAATTGTTCTCATTATAAACGCTGTTATGTTCATCGTTATTATTTTCGCCGCACTTTATGCTAAGTCTACTGCTTTGATGGCTGATAGTCTTGATAACCTTGGAGATGCATTGACTTATGCTCTTAGCCTTTACGCGGTTTCAAGAGGCGCTACCGTCAAAGCAAAAGTTGCCCTATTTAAAGGTGGCCTCATTTTACTTGCCGCTATCGTTGTTGCCGCTCAAATTATTTATAGATTATTTGTACCAAGTGTACCGTTCTTTGAAATAATGGGTGTTTTTAGCCTTCTTGGCCTTGCCGCTAATTCCCTTTGTCTTTTTCTTCTATGGCGGCATCGAAACGAAGATGTAAACATGAGTTCGGTATGGGAGTGCTCTCGGAACGACATAGCATCCAACCTTTCAGTTTTTATGGCCGCTGGTGCCGTCTGGTTCACCGATTCCGGCTGGCCTGATATTGTAATTGCGATTGGCTTGGTGTGGTTCTTAATGAGATCCGCTTTTCGTGTAATTTCTTCAGCATTGATAGAGCTACGCAAAGCACCCTAATGCAAAAATTGAACGTCTGATTTTGCCGATAGCGGCCACTCCTCTTGTTCTCACCGGTCGTCTGCAATCAGTATTCTGGAGCTTTTCGCCAATTTTCGTCAAATGACTACTCTACATTTTCAGCCGTTTAACCACTTTCATAATTGCCCGTCCGCGACAATGTACTCAATTAACTGGCTTCGTGCTTAAACAAGCAATTTGTAACTTAATAGTGTGTAACCCACACAAAATGCGCCTACCTCATTCGCACCGTGATTAACCACATTTAGAGTCACCACAATTCAGGCACGTCATACACCCATCCATTTTGATCACAGCCTTGGTGCTGCACTTGTTACACAATTGCGACCCGGCAGGAAAATCCGCGGCATCATCACAATTAGCGTCTTTTTGATCCGTTTCAAACTGCGCACGTTTCTCCGCCACCAGCTTCAGCTGATGTTCGTCCATCCCATCGTCTTTAATCAAGCCAATGATTTTCATGTGTGACTCAATGGCATCACCCAGTTCGGCGACCAGGGAGGGCATGTATTTACCGCCCTTTTTGAAGTAACCACCACGCGGATCAAACACGGAATGCAATTCATCCACCAAAAAAGTGACGTCGCCACCTTTGCGGAACACAGCAGAAATAATACGTGTCAGTGCCACAATCCACTGGAAGTGGTCCATGTTTTTGGAGTTGATGAAAATTTCGAATGGTCTGCGCAATTCATGTTTGGTACCAGAATTGAGCACCATGTCATTTATGGTGAGGTACAAGGAATGCTCAGAAAGCGGGGTTTTAATTTTGTAGGTTGAGCCCAGCAACATTTCCGGGCGCTCGACCTTTTCGTGCATATGCACAACATTGTTTTCTTCATTTTCTGCTATGGCCAGGGGCTGAGCCTCGACTTCAGGCTTTTCTTCCTCTTCTTTGCTAACACTGTAGCTGACAATTTTACTACCGAGTTTAATAGGCATTTTATTTACTCCTGCTTGCGACCCATTCCATTTGGCGCATTCTCATAAATTAATGATTAATACTGATCTGAAAAATTTCAGAATTTTCCGTAATAGCCTTCTTTTAAGGCATCATAAAGATTCGCGGCAGTATGAGTTTCACCATCATATTCAACTTCTTCGTTGCCTTTGATTTCCACTACGCTACCATCTTCTAACGTGAATTGGTAAGTCGTATTTTCCAAATCCTGCTCTTTTACCAATACTCCCTGGAAAACTTCGGGATTAAAGCGGAAGGTGGTACAACCTTTCAGCCCTTCGTCGTAGGCATACATGTAAATGTCTTTAAATTCCTCAAATGGGAAATCTGTGGGCACGTTGGCGGTTTTGGAAATGCTCGAATCAATCCATTTTTGTGCAGCAGCTTGTACATCTACATGCGCTGTGGGCGCGATATTGTCGGCGGACACAAAGTACTCTGGCAGTTTTTGGCTGTCGTCTTCCGCGTAGGGCATGGCACTGGCATTGATCATTTTTTGATAAGCCAGCAATTCAAAGGAACACACGCTCACCTTTTCTTTGGTCTTTTTACCTTCACGAATAACGTTGCGTGAATAATGATGCGCAAAGCTGGGTTCGATGCCATTGCTGGCATTGTTGGCCAATGACAGGGAAATAGTCCCCGTGGGCGCAATGGAACTGTGATGCGTAAAACGACATCCCAACTCGGCCATTTTTTCGATCAGTTCAGGCTCGATTTCACCGATTTTTTGCATGTAGCGGCTGTATCGCGCGTGAAGCACCTTACCTTTTATACTGTCACCTACTTTGAAGCCATCTGTTTTCATTTCGGGGCGCTTGCGCAACATTTCTGCGTTCACAGTAAAGTCTTCTTCCATGATAGGGGCAGCCCCCTTTTCTTCTGCCAACTCAACGCCGGTCTGCCAACCTACCATCGCCAGTTCGCGGGTGACTTCTTCGGTAAATTTCAGCGAGTCAGCATCGCCATAGACCATACGCATCATAGTAAGCGAGGAACCCAAACCAAGATATCCCATACCGTGACGACGCTTGTTCATAATCGCTTTGCGTTGACCTTCCAGTGGCAGGCCGTTGATTTCTACCACGTTATCCAGCATTCGAGTGAAGATGCCTACGGTTTTGCGGAATTTTTTCCAATCAAAACGGGCGTTGTCGGTAAACGGTTCCAGCACAAATTTGGTGAGATTCACTGAACCCAACAAACAAGAGCCATAGGGTGGAAGTGGCTGTTCGCCACAAGGGTTTGTGGCCCGAATATTTTCGCAAAACCAGTTATTATTCATCTCGTTCACTTTATCGATAAGGATGAATCCGGGTTCGGCAAAATCATAGGTGGAGGTCATAATCATGTCCCACAGGCGGCGGGCATGTATGGTGCGATAAACTTTACAGGCGACCAGACCTTCGTCATTCTTCACATACACTTTGTCGGTAGGCCATTCGCGCCATACCACTTGCGCGGGATCATTAATGTCAATATTGTCGATTTCTATTTCTTTTTCACTGAGTGGAAATGCTAGACGCCAGTCTTCGTCAGACTTCACCGCTTCAATAAATTCTCGGGTGATCAATAAAGAGAGATTAAATTGACGCAAACGACCGTCTTCACGTTTGGCACGGATAAATTCCATGACGTCCGGGTGGCCCACATCAAAGGTGGCCATTTGCGCACCACGGCGACCACCGGCGGAAGATACGGTGAAACACATCTTGTCGTAGATATCCATGAAAGACAGCGGCCCGGAGGTATACGCACCTGCACCGGCCACAAAGGCACCTTTGGGACGCAGGGTAGAAAATTCATAACCGATGCCGCAACCCGCTTTTAATGTCAGGCCCGCTTCATGCACCTTTTCCAAAATATCGTTCATGGAGTCATGCACAATACCGGAGACCGTGCAATTAATTGTGGATGTAGCAGGTTTGTAGGCCAGCGCACCGGCATTGGAAATAATGCGCCCGGCGGGAATCGCGCCATGGCGCAGGGCCCATAAAAAATGCTCGCCCCATTCTTTACGTTTGGCATCCGTTTCTTCCACATCCGCCAGCGCTTGGGCGACACGGCGATAAGTATCATCGATGGTTTCATCCACTACGATGCCATCTTTGCCTTGCAGGCGGTATTTTTTCTCCCAGATATCCACCGAGGCGGCCTGGACGGGAATGTCTTCAACACTGGTAGTAATGGTATTCAAAGTAGCGGCTTTCATAAGACGGGCACCCTCGTCACGGATTTTTACAATCAGCCCAACGCCTGCGCCAGCCAGCTTGCGCTGTCTGTCAACAATCGTGGACCCTCCAAAGACTTAAACTCAAAATCCCGCAAGTGTTTACACTTGCAGGACTTAGGTTAAACACAAGATATTGTGTCTGCGGCATAGGATAGGTGCAAGACCGAACACTGTCAACGCGGCCTTCAATAGATATCTTAAAAAATAATAAGCAATAAAAACAACTATGTACGCTATTTTTATAGTTTAATCCCACACTCGCGATTCTGTCTGAGGAGAAAATAAAAATTTCGGGGACACAATATATAGTGATCGGTATTTTTCAGAGGTTTCGTCTTTTTTTAACCTAACACATCCGTTAAATCGACGGCGAGTGACTAATAAGCTGCAGAAGATAAAGTATTTTTCAAGTTATTTTGGACGAAAACGTATCGCCCATACGGTGAGTTCAACATGTTCTGAAAAACGCTTTATCTTCTGTGCCTTAGGCGCTCGCCGTCGATTTAACGGATGTGTTAGGTTTAACCCAGCTACTTTTTTATCTCTTCTTTGAGTTAGGATTCAATGCAACAGCGTCAGGTGGGCCCCAGTCTCGTGTGCCCTTAAGACCAGCGCCCTACCATTTTTGATTTCGCTAATTTACAAACATCGTGACAGTTTTCAGAATCGTTCTGTTTTTGCCACAAGGTAATAAGCTCACACTTTACTCGTAAACTTACTGAATTCTGTCCAACGTTTTTGCAGCTACCTTGGCTGGCAATGGAATGTAACCATCCTTCACCACGACCTCCTGTCCTATCTTTGATAACACCAACTTAATGAATTCACGCTCCAGCGGAGCCAGTGGTTTGTTGGGGTGCTTGTTGACGTACATATACAGGAAACGTGACAACGGATATGTTTTGTTGACAGCATTTTCTGAGGTGGCAGCGACAAAAGGCTTGCCGGGTTTCTTCGCCAACGGCACGGCTTTCACGCCTGAAGTCCTGTAACCGATGCCAGAATAACCAATACCGTTGAGCGAACTGGACACTGACTGCACGACAGAAGCTGAACCCGGCTGTTCATTCACATTGTTCTTAAAGTCACCTTTGCACAATGCCTTTTTCTTAAAATAACCATAAGTACCGGATACAGAGTTACGACCATACATTTGAATTTTGCGTTTTTCCCAGGCTCCCGTCAGACCCAGGTCACCCCATTTGCTGACAACCTGTTTGCCATCACATTTCCGGGTGGAAGAAAAAACAGCGTCTACATCGGCAATACTCATGCCCTTGATAGGATTGTCTTTATGTACGTAAACCGCCAGTGCGTCAATCGCAACAGGAATAGCCATTGGTTTATAACCAAACTTTTTTTCAAACGCGGCGATTTCTTTGCTTTTCATCTTGCGACTCATGGGGCCTAAAGCTGCCGTCGACTCAGTCAATGCGGGAGGCGCGGTTGATGAACCCGCCGCTTGGATTTGAATATTAACGTTCGGATATTCACGTTTAAACTCTTCCGCCCACAATGTCATCAGATTTGCCAACGTATCAGAACCAACACTGGATAAGTTACCAGACACACCGCTGGCACGCTGGTAATCAGGCAGGTCTGCATCCAGTTCAGCGCCAGCAGAAACGACACCGGAAAACAATATGCTGGCGGCAACCGCACTGACAATTGTTTTACCCATTATTGCTTTAATACAAAAACGCTCTGTATTCATCGGTTTTTTTACTCCCAAAATTAAAATATTACGACTCGCTAAAAACATATATTGTTTTTGCACATGACCAGTGTCGCGCGTAAAAATGACATTAGTATTACAGCTTGCCGATCCGTCACACTACATCACTATTTTCGACGTAAATATGCAACGAAACACACTGCCTGTGCCGGGCTGACTTTCGATATCCAACCGCGCTTCATGCCGGTCAAGCACATGTTTGACAATAGCCAATCCCAACCCGGTGCCACCATGTTCACGCGAACGCCCAGCATCAACGCGATAAAAACGTTCTGTCAGTCGATGGATATGTTGAATGCCGATACCGATGCCATCGTCCTGCACTTCAAAACAGGCGTTATCGCCATCGCGATACCAACGCACAGTAATATGGCCTTGCTCCGGCGTGTATTGCACCGCATTAAACAACAGATTGGAAAAGGCGCTGGCGAGCTCTTTTTCGCTGCCGCGCAACCAAAGATTGTCATCGCTTTCCAGGTGGATATGATGTTGCTGTTCACCACTGAGTACACCCGCATCCTCCACTAAGGAAGTTAACAGCGCAGACACCGCAACGGGATCACGCACTACCGTTTTATCTTCATCTTCCAGACGCGACAACATCAGCAAATCTTCCACCAGCCGGGTCATACGTTGCGCCTGTCCCTGCATTTGTTGCAGGCACTTGCTCCACTGCCTACTCTGCTCATTATCTTCTGCTGCCATATTTTCCAGATAACCGGAAATTACCGTCAACGGCGTGCGCAATTCATGTGACACGTTAGCAACAAAATCACTGCGCATGCGCTCCAGGCGCTTGATACGGCTGATGTCTCGTACCACCAGTAACTTGTGTTGATTACCATAGGGCACGACACGAAAAGCAAAATAACGCTGATTATCCAGTGGCGAAACCATTTCCAGAGGCTCTGAAAAATCACCACGCGCAAGAAATTCGCTAAATCGTGAATGGCGAATCAGGTTATCAATGCGCTGCCCTGTATCCTGTTTGCTTTGCAGCCCCAGATAACGTTTGGCTGCTTTATTGAACCATTCAATGTAATCGTCTTCGGTGAGCACCACAGTAGCATCCGGCATGGCGGCGGTACTTTCTTTAAATCGTGAAAGAATCATCGCCAGCTTTTTTTTACGCTGGCGATCACTGCGCTGTAACTGATAGATATGCTCGAAAGCCTCACCCCAAATACCCACAGCATTCGGTGGTTCGGTTTTTTTGCGCCGATAGTACCAGCGCTCTAACCTATAGAGATTATAAAGGTGCCAACCAAGGTAGATCATCAAAGCCAGGGTAAACATGCCATGTGGCACGCCCAGCAGCCAGCCCACAAACAATGCCCCGCCAAACAATGCTGTTATGCGCCAAAATTCATGAAGCCAAGGATTGAGCATGCTAGGAGTGCTGTCTACACCTGAACAGAAAAACGATAACCCGCACCGCGTACGGTCTGGATCAGCCCTGCCGCCTGGTGAGGTTCTAATGCCTTGCGCAGGCGACGGATATGCACATCAACAGTACGATCATCAATATAGACATTACGCCCCCATACCCGGTCCAGCAGCTGCTCGCGCGCAAATACCCGCTCCGGGTGCTGCATAAAAAACTGCAACAAACGATATTCCGTTGGTCCCAATACGATTTTTTCCTTGCCTGCACACACTCTGTGACTGGAAGGCTCCAAGGTCAACGGACCAATGGTGACGGGAGCTTCATTGTTCCCGCCGGTACGCCGTAACACCGCTTTAATGCGCGCAACTAATTCCCGAGTGGAAAAAGGTTTGGTAAGGTAATCATCCACGCCACCTTCCAAACCACGCACCATATCTTCTTCTGCGTCTCGTGCCGTCAACATGATCACCGGCAGATCGCAGTTGCCACTATCACGCCGCAACTGGCGCGCAAAATCCAGCCCACTGGTACTCGGTAGCATCCAGTCCAGTAAAATCAGGTCCGGCGCATGATCAACCAATAGAACACGCGCCTCTTCAACGCTGCCTGCCGCCAGCCAGCGAAAACCGGCCCGCTCCAGACTCATGCCGATCATATCGCGAATCGCCATTTCGTCTTCCACCACCAGTATTGTGCTATCAGCCATCTCCACACCTTGCTCTTTTACGCATGCTGGCATTAAACCGGGACAATGTTACCGTTTTATGACATTCCCCGCGGCAAAGCCCGGTCCGGTTCCCGAAACCGCTAGACCACGCTATCATAGCCACCGACACAGGGGCGAGTTTGGCAGACATCTGATTGTCTAGCGGTACTTGTCACAAAATACAATAAAAATCATCAGATACAACAATCAATACCGCTAACACGGCATCCATAAGGAGTCATCGTGGCCTTTACCACCATTTCCAGCATGTTCGGCACGTCGCCGGTTCGCCCTCTGCAAAAACACATGGAAAGCGTACAAGCCTGCATTGCGCAGCTCATGCCTTTTTTTAATGCCGTGCTGGCCGAAGACTGGGATGAGGCACGCAAGCAACAAACCGAGATTGCCCGCCTGGAAAATGCCGCTGACGACTTGAAACGTGAGTTGCGCCTGAATATGCCCAGAAGCCTGTTCATGGCTATGTCCCGTCGTGACCTGCTGGAAGTGCTCACCATGCAGGACAAAATCGCCAACAAGGCCAAAGATATCGCTGGACTGATCACCGGTCGTGAAATGCGTTTCCCGGCTGATTTTGGGCCACTCCTCATAGACTTCATCGCGCGCTCCATTGATGCCTCGGCGCAGGCACAAAAGGCGATCAATGAACTCGACGAACTGGTGGAAACCGGTTTCCGTGGCAATGAAGTACAACTTGTAGAAGCCATGATCCATAAACTCGATAAGATTGAAAGCGACACCGATACCATCCAGGTCAAAATCCGCGCCGCACTGTTCGCTATTGAGACTGAACTTAATCCGGTAGAGGTGATATTTCTGTATCGCATCATCGACTGGATTGGTGATCTCGGTGATCTGTCGCAACGGGTTGGCAGTCGCCTTGAATTGATGCTGGCTAGGTAGGCGGAAAGATGATTATGGAATACGGTATGATTTTCATCACGCTGGCCTGCGTGTTCGGTTTTTTTATGGCCTGGGGCGTGGGGGCCAATGATGTCGCCAATGCCATGGGCACCTCGGTGGGATCAAAGGCGATCACCATCAAACAAGCGATCATCATCGCTACCTTCTTTGAGTTTGCTGGCGCTTTTTTAGCAGGCGGACAAGTCACCGCCACCATTCGCAAAGGCATCATCGAAACCAGCAGCATTTCGAATTCACCCGAGATACTCGTTTACGGCATGCTGGCATCCTTGTTGGCGGCCAGCATCTGGTTACTGGTGGCCTCACGCTGGGGCTGGCCGGTCTCCACCACACACACCATCGTCGGTGCCATCGTCGGTTTTGCCATCGTCGGCATTGGCATGGATGCGGTAAAATGGGGGAAAATTGGCACTATCGTCAGTAGCTGGGTAGTCTCCCCAGTGCTCGCCGGCAGTATCGCCTATGCGCTGTTTATCAGCGTGCAAAAATTGATTCTAGGCACTACCGACCCCCTCAAAAATGCCAAACGCTATGTGCCCTATTACATTTTTCTGGTGGGCTTCATTATTGCGCTGGTCACTTTGATGAAAGGCCTGAAACACGTCGGCATTCATCTTGAAACCAGCGAAAACATCATGATCGCAATACTGACCGGCGTAGTTGTGATGTTCATCGGCAAGTATCTCATCAGTAAACTAAAACTTGATCCCGAAGCCGACCGTGACTTCCATTTCACCAACGTCGAAAAAATCTTCGGCGTATTAATGATGATCACCGCCTGCGCCATGGCCTTTGCTCACGGCTCTAACGACGTAGCCAACGCCATTGGTCCATTAGCAGCCGTCATCAGCATCGTTAACAGTGGCGGAGAACTGGCACAGAAATCGCCACTGCCCATCTGGGTACTACTGTTGGGCGCTGCCGGTATCGTCATCGGCCTGATTACTTATGGCCACAAAGTTATTGCCACCGTCGGCACTGGCATCACCGAGCTAACACCAAGTCGTGGATTCGCCGCAACCCTGGCCGCCGCAACTACGGTGGTCATTGCATCAGGCACCGGATTACCCATTTCCACCACACACACATTAGTAGGAGCCATACTCGGCGTAGGCCTGGCACGCGGCATCGCAGCACTAAACCTCAACGTGGTACGCACCATCTTTATGTCGTGGGTTATCACTCTGCCAGCCGGTGCAATCCTGTCGATTATTTTCTTCTTTATTCTGAAGTCCATTTTTTCCTGACGCAGACCCATAAACCGGTAAAAATATGTCCACACTGTTTGATTTCGATAAGCCCGCAGACACCTATGCAGTGATGGGCAACCCCATCAGCCATTCCCGCTCACCGCAGATTCATGCTGCCTTTGCGCAACAAACCGGACAGCGCATTGTGTACACCGCTACACAAGTGGACCCCGGTGGTTTTGAACAAGCGGTGGGTAACTTTTTTGCCAACGATGGTAAAGGGCTAAATATCACCGTACCCTTCAAACGCGAAGCATGGGCACTGGCCGGTGAATTGGGGTCTGAAGCCAAACAAGCCGGAGCAGTAAATACCTTGCTGATGAATGCCGAAGGCATATTGGTGGGACGCAACACTGATGGCGTAGGGCTCGTACGTGACATCCTGCACAACCATGGCGGCCACATCACCGGAAAAAAAATCCTCCTGATCGGTGCCGGTGGTGCTGCACGCGGCGTGTTGCAGCCACTGTTGGTCGAAGCACCTGATCAACTGCTAATAGTGAACCGCACTCCGGGCCGGGCACACGAACTGGCTACCGACTTCAACACTTCGGGTAATCAACAGAGCGTTGTCACTGGTGGCGGTTTCGATAACCTGACAGGACAAAACTTCGATCTCATTATCAATGCCACCTCTGCCAGCCTGCAAGGCGAAACCCCACCTCTGCCGGACGAAACCTGCACTGCAAACACTTGGTGTTACGACATGATGTACGGTGCTAAGCTCACCCCCTTTATGCTTTGGGCCGAACAGCATGGCGCGGAAAAATCCATGGATGGCCTGGGTATGCTAGTGGAGCAGGCAGCGGAATCATTTTTTCACTGGCGTGGTGTGCGACCGGAAACGGCACCAGTAATTCAAACCATTCGTACCCAATTACTGAGTACATAAATTGAGTTCACAAAACCCATGCTCACCGATGACATCAACAAAGCTTTTGACTTTGACGATAATTATTTACCACCGATGACGCTGCGCAGTGGTAACGAAGTCGACAATTACAATGACATATTGCCATTCAACGCCCTGTTGGATGAGCCAACAGACGAATATCTTGAAAGCTATTATGGTGGCATAAACTACCTGGACACAGACTCATGGAAACACTATCTGCCAATATTGATCAACTTCACGTTACGCAACTACACTACCAACACATCAATGGTGATTGATTCATTTGTTTCTTCTCTCAGACCACCAGACCGGGAACCACCAAGACTGAAAACACTGAACAAGCAACAAGAAGACATTATCGTGAAAGCTCTTGATATATTAGCCTTCGACGAGAAGTCAATTTGTAAGGAAGAAGCCATTCTTGCACTGGAAGAATATTGGGCCCCTGGCGCTCTTTATCGCGGTAACAACACCTAAGGAACATGCGCACCCTAAATATAAATAACTTGTAGCCACTGTACATTTTGAAACTCAGGCTGAGTATTTGCCGGATGATATCGATAGGGTCCAGTCTATCTTTCACAAAAAAGAGGCCTATGCATGGTTTAAAGATCTACTAGAGAGAAAAGACTTATTACAACAGTGGTAGATTTTGAAGCCGTTGCCCAAAATAAGGCGTTAAGGGAGTGGTGTGAAATAAATTCGATAACCATTAGCGATCCAACCATTGATCCCTAGAACAGCACCGACCAATCAAATATGAAAAAATGATGGATCATAAAATAAACTTCCCCCTTTATTCATAACCCTAGGCCACTTTATTGCCCGACATTTAGTTTCATTTGTACGAATTGATCAAATGACCATCCTGATTATACCATTCATAAGTGCTAACTTTTTTGCCTTGCTTATATTCACCTTTTTCTTTTACGTTGCCATTTTTCCACCAACTAACGTATTCTCCATGATATTGACCTTTTTCAAAATAACACTTAACGTGTTGCTGGCCATTGTCATACCAAGATTCGTATATCCCATGTAACTTACCATCACAATAGAATGCTTTAACAGAAGGTTTATGACCGCACTTAATTTCCCTAAGTCCATTTAAAATACCATTTTCATACTCACAAAATTCTATTTCTCCGATGTCACGATTCAGAATTTTTTGTTTTACTTCCTTCATATCTATTACATGCTCAAGTTTTACTCAAAATTGACGAATGTAAAGGTGCCAACTGAAAAGATAAAGCGATCAGCGAAACATTCGGAATCAGAACTGTTGAACGAATGCGATTATTCATCTTTTGCCTTATCCAAAAGCTCTTCCGCGTACTTAATCATACGTCTACATCCCCCAGACTTATTTTTCTCATCATATTTTAGTAGTTTTGGTAAGAGCTTAGTTAATACATCCACTGCAACTGAACGTTGATCTACCTTGAGGCAATAATTAGCAAAATAGGTTTCAGTTGATGATTCAAAATCCAGACTTGAATAACCCAGCATTAATAAACCTGCCCTTAATTTATTAACAGTGCTAAAATCCAACTTGGAGTCGCAGAAAAGCCTAATTTTCCACCCAAGAATCACTCTTTGAATGTCAATTATCTCATCAGGTTTATCAACAAGCTTTATGCTCTTCCTTTCTGCTTCATCTAGCAAACTATTAACCTGATTCATATCATCTGCATACGAAGCACTTGAGGCAGCTTTTTCAATGATTAAAGTAACGTTCTGTCGTATTTTCTCTCTATCACTCATAACTAGAAATTCCAATAATCACAACGTACACTACCGTTAAAATCCCGAGCCACTTCAGGCCAATAATCACCATTACGTACACATTCATCTTTACACGTAAAGCACGCACTGTGGTTCCATGAAGGACCGGGAATACTTTGAAGGCCGGATTCTAAACAACCGGTAAAGTGATCATTGCAAGTCATTCCACAATCATCCGGTCGGGAACCAGCAAATGCCGGGCTACCCAATATAATTCCACCCACAACTAAACCAAGCTTAATACTTCTAAGGAAAAATAATATTGCTATAAACGCTGCAATGGCGAGAATCAAGCCTATGTTCTCTAGAACACAGTCAACCAACTCTTGTGCAAACCCAACAAAAAATTGCGGCAACCCCGCTAGTATTGGTGTAAGTAAAAATGGTAAAGCTCCACCAGGACCACCACTCGTCGCACTACCATTTTCACCACCGGAAATCTTATAGGCTCCAGCACCACTGATCGGATCGGAAATAATGTACCCCTCTCCCATCCAACCGTTATAAACAATAGGATTTTCATGCACGGTGACGACTTTACCAACTAAAACAGAGTTACGGATATCCATTTCTGTATCCGAATTCAAGTTAATTGCACTTAATGCAGAACTCAGATTATTAGTATCAATCATCCATATTTTTTGCTCTTCTGATCCCGCAATCGCCAGAGCTTTTACAACACTAACACTTTTCACTTGAATCAGCTCTGTGGAAAACATCCTTTCCGGCACTAAATGCTCCATTCCACTGCCACGATACCCTGAAGCTCGCACAAAATTTTGAAGTTTTTCCTGATCATTGTCTATAGCCACAGTCTGTAGCGCTAGCGCATCAACATCCATTGATAAACCACGAAGCTCAGTATTCCTCGGTATGCCAAACCAATACTGCGTCTGTAAACTAGTTGAAAAAATACCATAACTTGGCGCTCGGTACGTCACCACACCTGCCGAATGTGCCTGAACCTCATCTTGGGCATCATTTTCGGCAAAATACGTCAATATAGTTTGGAATAAAATGTCTCCCACCGTATCGTGCCGATTTAAGGTGGACAAAAGTACATTATCATGACTTTGAAGAATACCACCCGTTTCCAGGATTTTTTCTTGAAGAAGAAGTTTCTGATCTGCAGAAATACCCTGAAGATCTAATCCTATTGCCCGGTATTCGCCCGCCACTGGATGGTTAACAGCTTTGGCCCACCCCTTTGCGGGATTATAAAGCCCCAGAGTTTCATACAAAGCACTACCCATGGTACCCGCACTAGCACTGCTTTGAATTTCACCGTCAACAGTAAACTCAGCGGTAAGATTAATTGGCTCTTCAGCAGAATCTGTGGGTAAAAATGAATAGAAACAAGGATGAAACACGGTAATTGTCAACATCTGGCGCATCCCGAAACCTTCTGAGAAAATGTGAGTACGAACAAACATTGACCTC
>Ga0316202_10001232_pt1 | contig 20874 bp, 21 predicted proteins | sample 3monrhotite_MG_FD_204934 | JGI IMG/M metagenome (GOLD analysis project Ga0316202, IMG submission 204934) | Microbial mat bacterial communities from mineral coupon in-situ incubated in ocean water Damariscotta River, Maine, United States -... | ecosystem: Environmental > Aquatic > Marine >... | reverse complement strand
GAACGGTGCTACAATGAGCCATGGCTTGGAACCTCCTGTATTCAATGCGTTTTTGGCGAAATTCATTGTAACACAAAGAGGTTCCAGGCCTTCTATTTATTGATCAAACTGTGAGACAGCAGTGCCCTCAATTTTAATAAATATCCATATTCATCAATCCTGGAGGAGAACATGAGCACCAACTGGAAACAAGAAACCATGGCAGTGCAGGGCGGTTATTCACCCAAAGCAACCCAACCCAGAATTCCTGCCATTTGCCAGAGTACGACCTTTAAATTTGACAGCGCAGAGCATGTCGCCAAGCTCTTCGATCTGGAACTGGCCGACCCAATGTACACCCGCATCAGCAACCCGACCACCGACGCCTTCGAGCAGAAGATCGCGTTGATGGAAGGTGGTGTCGCTGCCCTGGCGACCTCTTCAGGGCAAGCAGCTACAAGCCTTGCACTGTTGAACATCTGTCGTTCAGGCCAGCATGTCGTAGCAGCCAGCACCCTGTATGGCGGCACATATTCGCTGTTCTCAAACACCCTGCCAAAAATGGGGATCGAGATCAGTTTTGTTGATCCCGAAGCTTCTGCCGAAGAGATCTTGGCGGCCTTCCGTCCCGAGACCCGTTGTCTGTTTGCAGAAACCATCGGCAATCCGGGACTCAACATTCTTGATTTTGAGAAGTTCAGCGCTATCGCCAAACAGCAGCAGGTCCCGCTGATGATCGACAACACCTTCGCGACTCCGATTCTATGTCGGCCTTTTGAACTCGGCGCCGACATTATCATCCACTCGGCAACCAAATACATTGATGGTCATGCCACCAGCGTCGGCGGCGTCATCATCGACGGCGGACGATTCAATTGGGATTGCGGCAAATATCCAGAATTAACCGAGCCTGACTCGAGTTATCACGGCCTGCAGTATAGCAAGACCTTTGGTCCGGCGGCCTACATCGTCAAAGCGCGCGTTCAGCTCATGCGCGATCTGGGTCCGACCCCTGCCCCGCAGAACAGCTTCCTCTTCAACCATGGTTTGACCACCTTGCCTTTACGCATCGAACGTCACAGTGAAAATGCCCTGGCCCTTGCTAAGCATCTGCAGGCACACCCGTCAGTTTCATGGGTCAACTACCCAGGGCTTGAATCACACAAAAGCTATTCTCTGGCTAAGAAATACTTACCCCTTGGCTGCAGTGGAGTTATGACCTTCGGCATCAAGGGCGGGCGCGAAGCGGGAATTAAGTTCATGGAAGCCTGCAGGCTGATCGCCCTGGTTGTTCATGTCGGTGACGCGCGCTCTTGCGTTCTTCATCCGGCGAGTACCACCCACCGTCAACTCACTGAAGATCAACAAAAATCTTCTGGTGTAACCGCCGATTTGATCCGTTTGTCAGTTGGCATTGAACATATTGATGATATCATTGCCGATGTTGAGCAGGCGCTTGAAGTCAGCCAGAGCTAACCTTTTCTAAGTCATCTGTTGTCTATGAACTGTGGCGGGCCCTGATTCCAGGGTCCGCCTTTTCAATTTCCTTGCGCGTTTTTCAGTCAGCTGGTATAGATAATAAAAATTGATTCTTGATCACTTTGCTAGTATTTAAATATAACCATAACCCGGTTCAAAGGAGTCAAACAGATGTCTGATGAAAATAACTACCAGGATGGCACGCTGACCCTTCACGCAGGCCAGGTACCCGATCCAACCACCAATTCACGGGCTGTACCTATCTACCAGACCAGTTCCTATACTTTTAACTCGGCCGGACATGCCGCCAACCTCTTTTCACTCAAAGAGATGGGGAATATCTATACCCGCCTGATGAATCCAACCACTGACGTACTGGAGAAGCGTCTGGCTGAATTGGATGGCGGCGTCGGCGCTCTGGCTCTGGCTTCGGGTTCTGCTGCGATCACTCTGGCGATTCTCAACATTGCCAAATGTGGTGACAACATCATTGCCAGCAATTATCTCTATGGCGGCACCTACAACCTTTTTCATCACACCTTCAAGCGGATGGGGATCTCGGTCAAGTTCGTTGACACCTCAAATACCGCTAATGTTACTGCTGCAATCGATGCCGATACCAAAGCCGTCTTCACTGAGACCATCGGCAATCCGAAAAACAATGTTGATGATTTTGAAGCTCTGGCGAAAGTCGCTCACGATAACGGCCTCCCCTTTATCGTTGACAACACCGTCGCCACGCCACTGTTGTTCAAACCGATCGAGCACGGTGCTGACATCGTTTGCTACTCTCTGACCAAATTCATCGGTGGCCACGGAACTAGCATCGGTGGCGCGGTGGTCGACAGCGGCAACTTCGACTGGTCGAGTGGCCGCTTCGCCGAGTACACCACCCCTGATCCGAGCTATCACGGCCTGGTTTATCATGAAGCCCTGGGTAACCTGGCCTACATCCTCAAGATGCGCATCACTCTGTTACGCGACTTGGGCCCCTGCCTCTCACCGACCAATGCCTTCTATTTCCTGCAAGGGCTTGAGACTCTGCATGTAAGGATGCCACGCCACTGCGAGAACGCACTCAAGGTCGCCCAGTTCCTCGAAAGTCATCCGCAGGTTTCCTGGGTCAATTACCCGGGTCTGGAGAGCCACAAGGATTATCAGAATGCACAGCGCTACTTACCCAAGGGGCAGGGCGCAATTCTCGGTTTTGGTATCAAAGGTGGTGCGACGGCGGGAACCAAATTCATCGATAGCGTCAAATTGGCCAGCCATCTGGCGAACATCGGCGATGCCAAAACCTTGGTCATCCATCCGGCTTCGACCACACATCAGCAGTTATCTGCTGCAGAACAAAAAGCGGCAGGTGTCACTGAGGATTACATTCGCATCTCAGTCGGAATTGAAGACGTACAAGACATTATTGCCGATCTGGATCAAGCCCTTAAAGCCAGCTAGAACAATACAGTTCGTTTGAAGTTCAGCGGACGACGGGAACCTTCCCGTCGTCCGTTTTTTTGTGTATAGTCCCTCCCCATGAAAAAGATTCCTTTCCACATCGTTTTGGTCGAACCGGAGATACCGCCGAATACCGGCAATATTGGCCGCCTCTGTGCCGCAACCGGAACAGTTTTGCATCTAGTCGGCAAGCTTGGTTTTTCACTGGATGACAAGCACATGAAGCGCGCCGGGCTCGACTACTGGCCCGAAGTCAATCTACAGCGCTGGGATTCTCTGGAGGAATTGCAGGATAATTTCCCCAACGGCCGTTTCTGGTACATGTCGAAGAAGGCTGAGAAGAACTACACTCAGGTCGAATTTTCCGCCGGAGACTTTCTGGTTTTCGGCAAAGAGACCAAGGGCCTTCCTGAAGAGTTACTTAATCGTGTTGAAGAGATGGCGCTCCGTATCCCGATCTTTTCTTCAGCGGTGCGTAGCTTGAACCTGGCGAATTCCGCTTCAATCATCCTCTACGAAGCGCTGCGACAGACTGGGCAGTTAACGGATTAAAGAGCAATTCGCAAGATACAAATATGGATAGGTTTACACATCAAAGAGATTCAAATAAAAAATGGCCAGATCTTCAAGATCCGGCCATTTTTACTTTATAAAACGGTTTGTCAGATGAGTCCCAGTAATTTTCCGCTGCGCTCCAAAAATGCTGCCATACGCTCTTTGGTGAGTGCCATATGTGAGAGCATGGCCAGATCGTAAACCTGCGCGGTCAGAAGTCCCGTCTTCTCTTCGTCACCTACATCTTTCAAGGCGAGCAACTTTTCGATAACCGGGCTGGCTGTATTGATCATCAGGGTATGCTCAGCGAACATATCCATCTCGGGGGCATCGCCCCCCTGCCCCATATTGCGCATCATCTCTTTAAATCTACGGGATTGCTCATTGAGCAGGATCATCCCTGGTACCGAATCGTCCTTGAGGTTTTCAAGCCGAATCGTCAAGCCCTTGATCTCGAGTTCCTCTTTGAAGATCTCTTCGATCTTCTCATTGCGTGTTTTGTTGTCGCCATCGACAATTTTCGAACTTTCATCCTGTTCAATCAGGTTCTCGGTGATATCGGAATCGACCCGTTCGAACTTGGTCTCCTCCCCTTTAGATTCGAGAAACTGGATAAAATGGTTGTCGATCATCGCATCGAGAATCAACACCTCCATCTTCTGCGATTCAAACAACTTCAGGTAAGTCGCTTGAGTCCCCTCGTCGTTGGCGTAGTAGACCTTGCCTTCATGCTGCTCTTTAGCCCGTTCCAGATAATCAGGCAGGGTCGTGTACTTCTGCTCGCCGGTACTGCGGTAGATAACCTGGTCCTTGACCTTGGAGTAGAACTTGTCTTCGCGCATCATGCCGTACTTGACGAAGGTGTGGATATCGTTCCAGATCGGCGCAAACTCCTCGCTCCCCTTCTTGGCCAGTTCCACCACCTTGGCCGCCACCCGTGAACTAATAACCTCACGAATCTTGCGAACCTGAGGCTCATTCTGCAGATAGCTGCGTGAAACATTAAGCGGCAAGTCAGGCGCATCGAGACACCCCTGTAGCGGGGTTAAAAATTCCGGAATCAGTTCCGGGCAGTTATCCGACACAAACACCTGATTACAGAAGAGCTTGATATGGCTTTTGGTGACATCGAATTCATTATTCAGACGCGGAAAATAGAGAATCCCCTTCAGGTTAAAGGGATAATCGATATTCAGATGAATCCAGAAAAGCGGCTCACCCGACATGGGATAGAGCTTGCGATAGAACTCACGATAATCGTCATCTTTGAGTTCTGTTGGAGACTGGGTCCAGAGCGGGTTGCTGTCATTGATCTGCTCACCGTCAAGCCGAATAGTAATGGGAAGAAAGTTGCAAAACTTGACCAGAATCTCACGCACACGATCCTTGTTTAAAAATTCTTTCTCGTCTTCGGCAAGATGCAACACAACCTCAGTCCCTCGCTCCTTGCGCTTACCGACACCCAGACTATACTTGGTGGTGCCATCGCAAGACCAATCCGCCGGCTCTGCATCAGCCTGGTAAGAGAGGGTCTTGATCTCAACTTGGTCTGAAACCATGAAGGAGGAATAGAAACCAAGGCCAAAATGTCCGATGATCTCATTCTTGTCTTCAAGACCCTTGAATTTCTCGATGAAATCCTCGGCCGAACTGAAGGCCACCTGATTGATGTACTTGCGCACCTCATCGGAGGTCATCCCCAGCCCGTTATCACTGACACTCAGGGTATGATTCTCTTCGTCTATCTTGATATCAACAGCATACTCATCGCTGAGTTTCAACCCTTCAACCAGAGCGATATTCTTCAATTTGCTGATGGCGTCAACTGCGTTGGAAACAAGCTCGCGCAGAAATATTTCTTTTTCGCTATAGAGCCATTTTTTAATAATAGGAAAGATATTCTCGGTATGAATCGAGATTTCACCGGTTTCGATTTTGTTTTTAGTTTTTGCTTTGGCAGACATCAACGTTCTCCTTAAAGTACTGATTCTTGAATGAATTACAGCAACTCAAGTTAAGGATGTCGAAGCGTTTTGTCAACCGTGGAATGGGAGAAAATCACGCGAACGCGCAAAGTGATCGGAATGGAGAGCAGACTGAAACACAGGACTAGAACGTTAACGGACCCGCGATACTCCGACAAAGGTAAAAGATAGCAAAAATAAGAGGGAAAATAATATTAACGATGAAGTGAATCAACAGACCTTGTGTGCGCCCCCAGGCCTTCTTCATGGCAGTCAGGCGAAAAAACTCACGATCGGACATAAGTCGCAATAAAGAGATTGTAACGACATAAACAGCAAAGAGAGCTTTGACAAGATCTGCGTCCATACTGACCTCCCCAATCAAGAACTTTTTCGAATTATAACAGTGTTATCCTAAATCCACAACCTTATGTTTTTATTACTTTTATAAGTATTGCATACCATATTCGATGAAACTTTAATCATACAGAACCTGGTCTTTTTGTGGCTCTGAATTGCACTTTTGCTACGCATACACAGTTAATTTTCAGTCAAAAAATGTTCTTCGTACATGTCCTCAAGTTGACGCAGATGACGAGCCTCATCGTTAAGAAGTTTATGAAACACTGGAGCCATGGGTGCTCCCTCGCAACCCTTGATCATCTTCTGATAAAAATCCATCGCCTCTTTTTCAAGATGAATAGCATAGGCCAAAGCCTGTCGAACATCCGCATCTGGTTTCAATACTTGCTGCCCGAGGGTGTAATCCAAATTCATGGTATGAACTCTCGTGTGTGTTTTACCTTCACCATCCATAGCCCCTTTCAATAAAGCTTTTTCGAGCTCTTGCTTATGCTGCACCTCATCTAGCGCAGCATCACGCAATACAGCCCGTGCATGCTCATTTTTAAGGATAGAAATAGCCTTCAAATAGGATCGAAATCCTCTCTCTTCCATTTCGATCGCTTTTTCGATTGCAGCCTCAAAGGTGTAACAAACGCCCTCATTCATAAGCACCCCTTGTGTCAGTAAATAACGATATACCCCTTCTTGCTGGCAATTGCCGATATTTCAAGAACATCCTCAATTTGATAACTCTCTCCATCAAGAATGAAGGTATAACCTCCTCCAGGATTCTCTTTTGCAAGGCTGATTAGATATTCAAAACTCGCTGTCTTAATCGTTTCAGTCATACTCCATCCTCTTTTTAATTCTACACCAAAGCGTTCACGACTGCAGACATGCCAAAGAACAACCATCCGAACTTTATTCTCCGATGATTTTAACCAAAACTCGCTTACGCCTCTTCCCATCAAACTCACCATAAAAAATTTGTTCCCAAGGCCCAAAGTCCAAAGCACCTTCGGTCACCGCAACGACGACCTCACGGCCCATCAAGGTTCGCTTAATATGAGCATCGCCATTATCTTCTCCAGTCCGATTATGCTGATAGAGGGACAAGGGTTCGTGAGGGGCAAGCTCTTCAAGCCAACGTTCAAAATCTATATGCAGCCCGGATTCATCGTCATTGATGAAAACTGAAGATGTAATGTGCATGGCATTTACCAGTAACAGGCCTTCTTTAATTTCGCTTTCACGCAAGCAATTACAAATTTGTAGGGTAATATTTCTAAACTCGCGTCTATTCGGGATATCGAACCAAAGCTCCTTGCGATAAGACTTCATCGAGGCTCCTTCATCACAATAAGTGGATATTAAAGATATCAGGTACTTAAAGGAGAACATCCGTAAATATCTGTTTTATCGGCGTTCAGAGAGTGTTCAGAGAGTTGACACTGATGTCCTTACAGTTATATAAACATCGGCTGCAATTTCGCAACACCGCGATCAATATCAACAAAAAAAACAAAGAGATTCATGAAAAAATTATCGCACAAAACCGGAAAAATACTCCTTCTTTTCAGCGCTACGGCACTTCTCTTAGCTAGCTGCACAGACAGCATTGCCCCAATTTACCAAGGAACTTCTGTTCGGATTGTTGAACCTAAAACCGTTGTCGACCTTGAAGGTGTATTCTTTCGTTATCGTTACGATATCAGCAAGCTGCACGCGGGAGTCCCCCCGCTAATTGTCGGATCATTACCATTCGAGTTCAGCGAGGTTCAGTCCTCATCCCGGAAAAAATCTATATTTTTTCAAACTCTTCTCCCCATGATCTTGCTCGCAAACAAAGAGGTTGCCGAAGAGCGCTCAGATCTACTTTTTCTGACAAACTTAATAACGACGGATCAGGACCTAGACGACGAACAAATCCATCGGCTATCGACTTTACAGCAACGTTATTCTGTTTCAGGCGAACCGACAGCACTCAAAACACTTGAAAAACTTCGGCGGAGGGTTGATGAGGTTCCTGCGGAACTGGCATTAGCCCAGGCAGCAAATGAATCGGCCTGGGGCACATCCCGCTTTTCCCAACTCGGGAATAATCTGTTCGGGGAGTGGACCTTTACCCCGGGAACCGGAATCATCCCGGAAGGTCGTCCAGAGGGGGCCACCTACGAGGTCAAACGTTTTGATACGCTGTATGATTCGATCCGTTCTTACCTGAGAAACCTTAATACTCATCCCGCCTACTCTGATTTTAGAATGATCCGCACTGAGACTCGTAACCGAGGGGAATCGTTGAGCGGGGTTGCTCTTGCAGAAGGCCTGACACAATACTCGACACGCCGTACGGACTACGTCATCGATCTGCAAAATCTAATCCGGCAGAACAACTTACAACGCTTCGCACAAGTCAGCCTTCGTCAAGGCTGAGAAGTTTCGAGCGTCACCGGCCGATTGGCATTGATCCAAAGGTGGCTAAACCAGCGCCAATGTCCGTCTTGTCCCAGCGAAGTCAAGGTGTACTTATTTCGCCGACCCGTCAATGGCTTCTCTGCCGAGATCAAAAGCCCATCTTTGGTACCAGGTTCTCGCACTACGTGACAACTATTCCCCCCCTGCACGAAACAGTTGATAGCCCCCGGAGCCATCCCGGACTCTCCAAGTGTCAGTTTAAGCTGCGGGGGGTTCTTTTCACGAATAACAGGATCAACAGGATCTACAGCTAAAGTCTGAAGCGCTGCCATATTCAACTTCGAAAGAAAGCCCGCCATCGTTGCATAGGGCCCTCCCATCGGGAATCTGGGAAGAGTCCAAATATCAGAGCCTGCGTAGATAACTCCAGATTGCTGAGCATAAGCGGCCTTAAAGCCAAGCTGTTTAATCAAGTCAATGACCGCAGGGGAATATTCACCATAGGTATAAGCAAAAATCTCTGGTTCTACGCCAAGGTATTTCTTCAACGCCAATTGCGAGCGCTCAATATCGCGACTGATGCGCGTTTGCCAATCGGCGTACGTCTCGCCATCTTCCATCTCAACCAGATAAGTGTGATTCGCAGTATGATTGCCAATCTCCACCCCCTTTGTCATGACATCTTTCAGTTCAGCCCAAGTCAGATATCCGGCAGTCCCAACCGCGTCGGTATTCACAAACAGGGTGGCAGGAAAAGCATACTGCTGTAGCAGAGGTAAAGCCTGCTGAGCAAACGAGTTGAAAGCATCATCAATACACAGACCGACTGTTTTGTCGGGCAGGGCCTCCCCCTCACGAACCATTCGTGCAATTTCAGACAAGGGTAAGACCTGAAAACCTTCAACTTTCAAATGGTTGAGTTGTGCGGCAAAAATATCGAGGGCGATATTGGTCGATGGATACCGAGTCTCACCAAAACGGTGGTAAATAAAAACGTTGATATCTGCAATTACCGGAGTGGCAAAGAGTAAAACCAGAAGGGCTAAACCAAGCACATTTTTTAACATGACAAACTTTCATTATTTCAGGATTTTTTGACCTTATTCCGCAGAAAGCGGCGGATGGTATTGCGAGCCTTAGGTGTAACTGCCCACTCCAACCACTTGGGTAAAACCCCAGCCAGCTCAGATGTCTCGATCTCGATCTGATCTCCATCCAACAGACGAGTTTTCAGCAATCGGGTTTGTCCGTTAATTCTTGCCCGACTGGCTCGTATCCCGAGTTTTTCATGAATATTAAAGGCGAAATCGAGTGCGCTGCTCCCTTCGGGGAGGACAAAACTTTGCCCTTTAGGTGAATAAACCTGAATAGTCTTTGAAGCGAGCATCAATGATTGTGTATCGAAGGCTGATTCACCTTCAGTCAGTGATTTCATCAAGTCACTGAAATTTGCTTTTCTAAATTCAAAACCTGGCGCCAAAACCCCTGACTCGTTGAAACGGGCAAGTTTACGTGTCGTAACCTCAACGCGCATACGCTGCCCCCCAGCCTGAACAGTCGTTTTAAGGGCCTGGTAACCATGGTGAGAAGGCACTATCAAATGGTCGCGTAATTTTCCGGGGATGGGGGGGTAGAGACTGTGCAGTACACCAAGGAACAAATATGCATCCATAACTCGATCGACCTGAGCCTCAAGGGTATACAGTGTGGGAAAACCTCGCTTGGCTTGCTGGATTGCTGATATCGAAAAAGGACGCCAGCGGTCCTTCAATAAAACACCAAGCTTTTCATGTTCACAAGCGTTGGTAATCTGAGCCTTCTCTTTACGTAAAAAACTCGAGGTAGACTCTTTAACTTCATTGACCCGCTGATCGTAGCCAACACCTCGGCGTGGGTAGAGGACATGCAAAGAGAGAGAATCGAGGGTCGTAGCCACATAACCCATCCCTAAGTGATTTGCTAGCGGCACATAAATTTCGCGAGTCTCTTCAGCAATTCTCTTTTGCTTCTCAGGTGTCAAAGCGTCAATTGTTTGTAAGTTATCAATACGGTCCCAGAATTTGAGACAGAGGACACGAACATCCTCAATCGCTGCAAGAACCTGCTTCCGATAAGTTTCCATTTTGGTCGCTTCACGACTGAGTTCAGTCGATTCGACCTTTGTCAGACCATCAACTAAGAGTGCGACCTCATCACCATAGTCTGCCCGAACATCTTCAAGAGACATGGGCGTGTCTTCGACGACATCATGCAACAGAGCGGCAATCACGGAGGGGAAGTCCATCCAATGACGTGCAGCAAGATGCGACACACGTAGCGGATGGAAAAGATAGGGTTCACCGGACTTGCGTACCTGACCTTCATGCCACTTACGTGCATCACTCAACGCGCACTGAACAGCATCCAACCCCTCCTCGAAAAGCTCTTCCGACATTCCTCCACCATAATGGGTCGCAAGCAGTTCGAGAATATCTGTGGTCATGCGCTGAACAGTTTTTTCGTCAAATGCCATCATAAAATCACACTTAAGAACATGGTTTAATATTTAGGTATAACTATATAAAAACAAACAACTTACAGGCAGAATCACCCAGGGGGCCAAGCTAAATTGCGGCCAGCTAACAGATGAAAATGCAGGTGCCAGACGGCCTGACCTCCGGCCTCATTGCAATTGTTAACCAAACGAAATCCATCAGCAGCAAAACCTAGTTGCTGGCTGATTTTTGCGGCGACCAAATGGATATGTCCAACAAGAGATTCATCCTCAACCGTTAAATCAACGGTCGTAGGGATATGCTTGCGTGGAATAATCAAAAAATGTTGTGGAGCCTGCGGATTTATATCATTAAAAGCAACAACCTGTTCATCTTCATAAATAAAGTTTACAGGAATATCACCTTGGGCAATCTTGCAAAAAAGACAATCTGTTGGCATCGGTTGCTACCTTGTCAGACAATATAAGAGGTCAGATATCTTCAAAAAGTTCAGGGTAATAGCAGACATTCTCTGAACAGGATACTCCGAAAATTCGCTGATGGGAAGCGATTGCTTGCTGGCGGTAGACCGATAAATCGACCGCATTCTTTGCCAGTTTTATAAATTCGACAGTGACGGAAATATTGACTATCTTGCGTTGCGTTGGGGCACCACGTCCGACAAGCTTGAGACCGTCAAAACCAGCCCGGAGAAGTTGAGGTATCGCACAGAGGCCACAACCATGTCGGCGGTTACTTTTAGACCACCCGGCCTGTTTTGCCATCGCCTGCTGTAACACGGCTGAAGGAGATTCAGTTACAGCATCAATCTGATAAGGGATTTCACAAGGCCAGATCTTGTCGGAACTTGAATGGTGAAAAGAGCATAGCCCTTCAGTATTAGGACATTTACCAACCAGAACAAAAGCATCGCACGGGAGATCTGGCACCTGCTTGCGAATCTCTGACATTTCAGACAGGCTAAGATGACGGGGAAGAATAACGCGCCCTATCCCCTGCTGCTGATAGAAACGGATAGCTGCGGAATTGGTCAAATGAGCCAGGGTACTTGCATGAAAAACTAAATCGGGGAACAGCGGCTTTAAACCCCGTAGCAGACCAAGGTCGGCCAGGATCAGACTAGTGACACCAGCTTTTACAGCCTCAGAGACATAATCGAGCAAAAGGGGCATCTGTAGCTCGCTGTAAAAGGGACTGTTGAGTGTCAGAGCAAATTCGCCCCCAGCGTCTCGACAGGCATCAACAACGCGACAAAGACCTGCATAACTATCGATTTGCGCACCGACAAAAGTGCGCTGGTTGATCGAAGCAAATAGGCCAAAACGCTCCTGCCAAGCCTGTGGGATATACCCTCCATAAAGCTCATCAGCCCCAGCTGAGAGTAAATCAACAGCTTCAGCAGCATGATCAACCGGCGAAATAATTCTCATCAATCCACCTTCTGCCGTTTTTTCCAAATATGTTCGCGCCGATAGTCCCACCAACTGCCATCGACATCAGCGCTCAGGGTTTCTCCTACGACGACTAGCGTGAGCGCTGGCTTCCCAGTCGGATCAGTCAAATTAAAGTAATCTCGCCCGCCCGTTTTATCGACAATCGTATTGAGGCTGCCAATAATAATCTCTTCTCCTGGCAAACCAAGCCGATGTAACAAAACAATAGGAACATCAGCCTGGTAACCACGATACAAAGTAGCGCAAAGTTCAGCAAGCGGGAGGTTGTTCATATAGAGCAATAAAGAAGCGCCTTTACCCGCTAGATCTTCAAGGCGCGGCATCCCTTCTTCATTGCCAAGAGTCTTAGGGGAGACAATGATCGCGCGGTTACAGATTCCGGGGAGATCAAGAGTCCGTTTAAGGCGCGCAGAAGCCGCGTTGGCGATACCGACTCCAGGAAGCACCTCAGCAGAGTCAGCAAAGAAGTCGATCAAAGCTTGAAAAGGAGCATAGAATGTTAGATCACCAGGAATCAAAAAAGCGACACTTGTGGAATCAAGTTGCTCTTTAACCATCTTCACCAGGTCGTCGAAATCAAAATCAAACGGACTGACAACAGTTTTACCTTTGACAAGTTCGGCAAAAGTCAATTCGAACGGCTCAGGAGCAAACACCAATGCGACCCTGCTTAGAGCGGAAACCCCCTGAAGGGTCAATAATTGTGGGTCACCTGGGCCCGCTCCGATAAAATATACTTTATTCATGTGATGCCTCTTTTTGCAGACAGATCAAAAATTCACGATTCCCTTTAGGCCCGAGAATCGGAGATTCATCGACACCAACGACACGACAATTGAGTTCAAGCGCAAGAGCTCTGATATTCTCGACCACCTGAAACTGTAATTTTTCATCTCGCACGACCCCCCCCTTACCGACCATTCCTCGGCCAACCTCAAACTGGGGTTTAATCAGAGCAACGATCCAGCCATCGGCAGTTAGTAAGTTAAGAGTGGGAGGGAGTACTTTTGCTAGCGAAATAAAGCTAGCATCGATAACAGCGAGGGAAGGAATCTGATCTAACTGGTCGGTTTTTAATTCACGAATATTACATCGCTCGAAATTCACAACGCGTGGATCTTCCCGAAGTTTCCAGGCGAGCTGACCATATCCGACATCCACAGCGTACACCTTGGCTGCGCCGCGCTGAAGCAAGCAGTCAGTAAAACCACCAGTGCTTGCGCCGACATCAATTGCAATGCGATCTTGAGGATCAATCGGAAAGCAATTCAATCCCTTCTCAAGCTTAAGACCGCCCCGCGAGACATAAGGGATATCAGCACCCTTGATACGCAACTCAACATCGAGAGCAAAGCGCGCGCCCGCTTTATCCACCCGGTGATCATCAACAACAACCTGACCGGCCAGGATGAGTGCTCTGGCACGTTCTCGAGACTGAACCAGCCCCTGATCTACCAGTAATTTATCAAGACGTTCTTTAATCAAAGCCAGACTCCACCGCATAAAATTCAGGCTAACATACCTGAATTTTACGCACAAAAAAAGAGAGGTGAATATCACCTCTCTTGAGCAATACTTTTTTAAATTTTCAGTCTAAAAATCAGGACAAAAAGCTGTCTCTGTTTTCGGTGAAAATTTCTTCAATTTCTTCAATCGCCAGATCGATCTGCCCCTTATCAAGAACCAAAGCTTCAGCTCCTTTTGATTCAAGAACATTGATCGTTTCATCCGGTTCGCGGGCCCCAATCCCAATGCGTGCACAAATTATATCGGCCAAACTCACAGTCGCCGTCAATCGATACTGAACTTCGTTATCGTCCTTCTCAATCGCCATATCGTCATGATGCAAAGTGCATTGGATCAAATCATCGGAAAAGTTCCATTTATTCAAAACTGCGGCACCTACAACAGCATGGGCGTAAGGGAAGTATTTACCTTCAATGTCATCAAAGTTCCCTTCGCCAGAATAAACAGCCTCAGCCAGTAAGCGATAACTTTCAGGATCACTGTAGTTCATAATAATCTTGCCCAAGTGCCTGAACAATCCTGCCAAGAAAGCCTCTTCTGAGTCAGCCGTATTAAAACGACGCGCCAGAAAACGGGCTCCAACGGCGCAGCCGATTGAATCTTCCCAGAGCATTTTTTCAAGAAGACCGTAAGACTTATTCATCCCTTCGAGGCTAGCGGCAAGAACCAGTGAACGCAGGGTGCGCTCACCAACAATTGCGATGGCATGATCCAGAGTTTTGACCTGCCTTTTAAGACTGAAAAAAGCTGAGTTAGCAACTTTGAGCAAACGTGCAGATACGGCAGGGTCAGAAGAAATGGCTTCGCCAAGCTGAGAAAAATTAGTCTCAGGGCTCTGTAACATTTGTAAAACTTTAGTCGCCACGGCTGGCATCGGTGGCAAATCGCCGATCGATCGAACAACGGTCTGAAAAGCTGTGGCCATCTAAAAGCTCCCCTTTTGATTGATAACTTCCAATTAATAGCAACATTATAACAGACCAACATTTTATAGCTAGTTAAGAACCACTTAAAATTAAAAATTCTCAGTCAACAAAAAGATCTGGAATTAAGGGCTCTCCTGCCTGAACAGCATATTGTGAGAAATCAGTTATCCCATCCTCTCGCAGGACATCTTCATCTATAAAATAATTACCATTGCAGGACTTCGCATCCCGCTTAAATAATGAAATTGCGGCATCAGCAACAATCGCTGGGAGACGGCACTTTTTAGGGTCAACCAGCCCTTTCAGCATGGCCAGTGCAGCCGTTTCAATAACAGTTTTTGGCCACAGGGCATTGACCCCGACACCCTGGGGTCCGAATTCAGCCGCGAGACCTAAAACGCACAGACTCATCCCATATTTTGAAATTGTATAGGCGGTATGACGAGCAAACCATTTGGGATCAAGATTGAGGGGTGGTGACAGAGTTAATATATGCGGGTTATTTGCCTTAAGCAGATAAGGCATGCAGGCCTGACTGGTAAAAAATGTACCGCGCATGTTGACCTGCTGCATCAGATCAAATCGCTTGGCCGGGACATCTAGAGACCCGGCCAGATAGATTGCACTGGCATTATTGACCAGAATATCGATGCCGCCAAAATAAGCGGCGGCCTCAGCCACACACTCTGCAATCCGCTTTTCATCACGGACATCCATCACCAGTGGCAAGCACTTTCCGCCTGCCACCTCGATCTCCGCAGCGGACGTGTGAATTGTGCCCGGCAGCTTGGGCTGCGGCCTGTTGCTGCGCGCGGCGATCACAATATTGGCACCTTCACGCGCTGCTGCGAGGGCTATTTCAAGCCCAATGCCGCGACTGCCACCGGTGATAAAAAGGGTCTTGCCGTTCAAACTCATAGGGCTTCCTCCTACAGGTTGATAGTTTCCTAATCATAGCAGAAAAAAAACCGCCACCCCAAGAGGGTGGCGGTAAAATGGATCTATTCACATAGTTAGTAGAAATTAGAAAGCATAGACCAACTGAACACTGACGATATCAACCTTATTCTCAGATTTTCCGACCAAAGAACCTGAAGACTGATTATCAGCCAAGCTAAGATTCAGCGTGGAATCCTTGACAAAAAGGTGAGCATAGGCAAAATCAGCACGGAGACTCTCGCTAAACCGATAACCAGCACCCAAAGCCAACCAAGTACGATCCTCGCCAGGGATGCGTGGCGTGCGATGCTCAGCGGATGCAATCGGGGTCTGATCGAATGCAACACCACAGCGAAGAGTCAACGCATCACTAAACTGGTAAAGTGAACCAAGGGAGAAACGCCATGAGTCATCCCATTTTTCGACTGTAGTGGTCGATGTTTTGCCAGCAATACCGGTACCTTCGAAGTTGAGAGTCAACTCTTGGAAACTACTCCAGTCGGTCCAGCTCACGTCACCCATAAGACTCAGCTTCTGGTTAAGCTGATGGTTGATGCTCAGTGAAGCTGATGCTGGCAAATCGATCTTGCCGTTCACATTTTGATTCTGAAACAGCAGATCGGCAGTAATACCCCCAAGGGCAGGCAAAGTAGTCGCGGCTAAGGCTGCGGGAACATCAGTCTTTGTAGTCCCTTTTAATTCCTGCTTCACTTCTGAACGATAGGCCAAGCCAAAACGGGTAGCATCGGTCAACTGGTAAGTGGCGCCGAGATTAAAACCATAGGCCCAGGAATCAGCCTTATTCTCAACAAACACATCAAAAGCAGGTGAATTAGGCAAAGCGGCCCCACCTTTACTAGCGGCAGCCAGACCACCATTCACCATGGAGGAAAGGGTCGCTTTCATATACATGACGTTAAGACCAGCGCCGAGACTCAACTTGTCGTTGACCTGATAGGCCAATGCCGGGTTGATATTGATTGACATAACATCTGATTCTACAGCGTGGTAGCGACCGATCCAAGTTCTGTCATACTTTGTTGCCAACCCGAATGGGGCATTGATGCCCAAACCGAAAGCAAAACCGTTTCCAGGATTGTTAACATAGTAGAGATTGGGGACTACGCCTGTCACACCGGCGTTCTCACCATTGCCACCAGTAATTGATGCAAAAGCTGGGTTGATTGCGCCCGCAGCGCTAGTTGCTTCGCTGATCGTAACCTTGGCCGAGGGAACAATAACATGAGAGCCGCCAACCACCTGCTGCCCCTTAATCAGGGTCATAGTCGCTGGATTGTAGTACATGGCCGAAGCATCTTCTGCCGCTGCCGCGCCACCCGAGAAAGCACTGCCGAGGCCAGATACAGACTGCTCAATGATGGCGAAGCCGGAGGCGAAGGCTGTGGTTGAGAGCGCAGCTATCAGAAGCGGCGCCAGCAGGAGGGATCTTTTCATAGTGGATACTCCTTATAGATAGTTATGTGCCAGAGCGGCACGACATTTCATGTTTCTAAATTAGTACATATTCTTTTAGTACAACATAACAGCTTTTTAGCAAGTGACAAAAAGAGCGTACTCAGTTGCAAGCTTCATATCAATGAAAATATATAGCCTTTCTACACCACCGTTTACGTACAGGTCAAGATAAAATATAACATCGTTATTTCTCTATGGTTCATATTGCGTTCTCCTATGGTCTAAGCTAGTTTCATTGGCGTAAGACAGCTTTACATTCAGGGTTAGGGAGTTATCATTATTAGTAAAATATCCACCCACTGCCAGACTGATGGACGCCAATGAATGACTTCATTCTCACAATTCTACTCGCCACCGCTGCCATCTTGGCAGCCGGACACGCCATGCTACATAAGCGTGACCCACGCTCAACCTTTGGCTGGATCATGGTCTGCATTACCATCCCGGGAATCGGACCACTAATCTACTGGGTTTTCGGCGTAAACCGTATCAGAACCAGAAATTGGAAAATGCACGGCCGCGAAAGCAGCTGGCCGTCATCATCCGTATGTGATTGGTCCCCTGCCCTTTCAAATTCTAGCCCATTCAAGCAAGAGAACTTTGCCTCACTTCTCACCTTATCAGACCATGTGACCCGTCGGCCGCTACTCCCGGGCAATCGGGTCACTCCGCTCTACAACGGTGAGCAGGCCTACCCAGACATGATCAACTCCATTAATAGTGCGAAAGAGACGGTCTATCTTTCGACCTATATTTTTGAATCGAATAAAACTGGTAAAAATTTCATTGCGGCACTCGCTCAAGCTCGGTTACGTGGTGTCAAAGTTCGCGTCTTAGTTGATGCGTTAGGAGAGCGCTATAGCTTTCCGGTTGCCCGCTGGTATATGCGGCGCAACGGCATCGCAGTAGCGCGATTTCTGCCTTTTTCATTGCTGGCTCGAGGTTTTCACCTGAATTTACGAGGACACCGTAAACTACTGACGGTTGATGGACGTATTGGTTACACAGGCGGAATGAACATTGGAGATCGGCATCTTGCTGAAGATCTTACAATTAAAAAACGAGTCATCGATGTCCATTTTAGGCTAGAGGGCCCTACGGTCAGCCATCTGGAGGATGCTTTCGCGGAGGACTGGCGATTTGCGACCGGTGAGCGGTTACCAGCCAGTCAGTCGACACAATTACTCAAATCAAGTGGAAATGCTTTTTGTCGTGGGATCAGTGCAGGTCCCAATGAAGATTTCGAAAAAATGCGCTGGATTATCAATGGCGCAATAAGCTGTGCGCGCCAAAAAATCCAGATCATGACCCCTTATTTTATCCCCGAGCGTCCACTGGTCTATGCGATAAACACTGCGGCATTGCGCGGCGTTGAGGTAGAACTTTACCTCCCCAGCAAAAACAACCTCCCCTTCGTTGCCTGTGCAACACGGGCCTACTTGGCTGAGTTGCTACAGTACAACGTCAAAGTCTTCTACCAACCCCCACCCTTCGTACACAGCAAATTACTCGTCATCGACGATGTCTATGCTCTCGTCGGCTCGACCAACCTTGACCCTCGAAGTTTCCGCTTGAACTTTGAATTCAACCTTGAGATTTATGATAAAAATCTGATTGGCAATCTCTGCCACCACTTCGCGCTCGCACGAAAGAATTCTCGGGAGCTAACCTTGGCTGAAATCCAGGAACGTTCCATGGGTATCAAATTGGTAGACTCTGCGGCTAAACTTTTCTCCCCATTCCTCTAAATATTTCGTGTATTGTTTTAGATAGTCATTTATTTAACTTATCCATCCGAATTGCTATGCCATGAAGCTGATCAACAAAACAATCGATCAATGTCTCAACCGCAGCAGTGGGGCCTACAAGGGGTACCTTTCTCCCAAAATTCCAAAACAGTTCACCATCCCTATTATTGAAGAGGTCAATAATAGGATTGATTCAATCCCTGCGTTTATTGCTCAACGTCTCAAGCGCGATATTCCAGGTCTAAACTTTGCTAAGCCTCTGATCATTTTTGATGAAATCACCTGTGGTATCGCCGGTGAAAAGATTGCGGCGCAATTCAAGAGAATGGGGGCTCAACCGACGACCCAGGTCGTCTATAGCAACAACTTCACTGAGATTGAGCGGATTTTGGAGACCGGCATCAAGCGGTTTGCCAGTTTGGAATTTGATTGTGAAATTTCCACATCTCATTTTGATCAAAAATACGGCGCAGTCAAATGTGGCGAGAAGTGTTATGACATTATATACGGGGTAGGTGGAGGCAGTGTCATTGATGTCGCAAAGTATGTGGCCTACAAACTCAATCTTCCGTTCGTATCGATCCCGACTTCACTTGCCAATGATGGCTTTGCCTCCCCCTTCTCTGTTATTAATCTGGGGCAGGACGGCACGATGACACTTTGTGCCAACACACCTCTGGCGGTAGTGGTCGATATTGACCTAGTTAAATCAGAGGATGCTGGTTATCAACGTCGCATTCGTAGCGGCATCGGAGATTTATTATCCAACCTGACTGCGGTCCTTGACTGGCAGCTAGCTGACCAAAAAAATAAAGAACGTTATGACAGCTTCTCAGGATTCCAGGCCATCTGTGGCGCTCAGCTTGTCATGAATGAATTGCAGACTAATAAAGATATTTTTTACGATGATCATTTTCTGAAAACTCTAGCCTGCTCATTAATCGCAAGTGCGGAGTCAATGAGCAGGTACGGTTCGAGCCGACCAGCGAGTGGCTTTGAGCACAAGCTCTATCATGCCTATAATGAATTGACTGGCTTCAGCCCGGGAGCGACACATGGCGAGTTGGTTGCGGTCGGAGCACTCTGTTCGAGCTATGCCCACGGAAAATTTCAGGAGGATTTACGGCTGGCGTACACCAATGCAGGCCTACCGGTGAATAGCACAGATCTGAGAAACTGCGGTATCAACCATGATCTACTGATCATGGCCATTTCGGCGGCACAAAAGGTCAAACCAGAACGCTATACTATCTTGGAAGATGGCGGCACAGAAAAGATGCGGTTAGCCTTGAGCGAAGCTTACCCGGAATAAGAATCTTCAGTAAGATCAGCAGGTCTCATAGGAAGTTCAATAATGAACTTCGCGCCAAACCCAGGTCGCGAATCAACCGACAGCTTACCTTGGTGGGCTTCAGTCACGATAAAATACACAACGGACAACCCGAGGCCAGTCCCAACTCCAACAGATTTAGTCGTGTAAAATGGTTCAAAAATACGACGTTGTGCTTCCTCATCCATCCCCGGCCCATTATCTTCAATTTCTATTTTGAACCAATGGCCAGTCCGATACATACGAATCTTAATAATAGGATCGGCCACCTCCCCGATACTCATAGCCTGAGCTGCATTTTTAAGCAGATTAAAAAAAACCTGCTGCAAATTGTTTCCTTCGCAGGGGACTTCAGGGAGATCAGATAGATACTCACGGCAAATTTTTACTTTTCTAAAATCATAACGCTGGGTCTGGTTGTAATCGTTATCCAACAGAGCTACCGTTTTATCCATCAATTCAGGAAGATTGTTGAGTAGGATCAGGGTCTCCCCTTTTCGACAGAAATCGAGCATATTGTTCACAATGCCGCTCGCTCGCTCGCCTGCCTCTGCAACCATCCCTATCAGATTGATTACGTCACGTTCCCTCATGTAACGTTCAATCAGGTCAAAGTTTCCTCCGCAAGAGACGGCAACGTCTTCGTTTTTCTTAAGCCCTTGATATGGCTGACTGTTGTCAATAGGCGATAACATTCCTGCCCAACTGTCCTTCAGCGGTTTTTTTCAGTATAGTTCCCGGTCACTGTCAGAGGCGGAACCTTTCTGCGGCGATTGATCACTCTGAT
>Ga0316202_10001230_pt1 | contig 20913 bp, 29 predicted proteins | sample 3monrhotite_MG_FD_204934 | JGI IMG/M metagenome (GOLD analysis project Ga0316202, IMG submission 204934) | Microbial mat bacterial communities from mineral coupon in-situ incubated in ocean water Damariscotta River, Maine, United States -... | ecosystem: Environmental > Aquatic > Marine >... | reverse complement strand
CTGATTGCGGATTGTGTGAAGAATTTTGGGTTTCTAATAAAAAATCTATATTCTTTCACGTTATATCAAATGAGTTTGATAAACAAAGAGTTATATTCTTATTGAGTGAGTTTTTAAGGGAATACAAAAATGATAATTAATGATAAATATAGTTTTGTTTTTCAACACAATCCTAAATGTGCTGGTACTTTCTTACACTATTATTTTCTAAAGATAGAAGACTCTGTAGGAGAAGAACTCAAAAAAGATATATTTGCTAAAGACACGTCGATTATCGCACATGTAACATTTGATAAAATATCTGATGATAAATATAGTGACTACAGCCTAATAGCAGGATTAAGAAACCCCGTATCTTTATATATTTCTCTTTACTGTGATATGAATTACCCAGAAGAAGTAAAAAACTGGTTTAGAATAAAAAATTCTTCTATGCCAGAAAAAGTTAAAGCTAATAAATTTTATAGTGATTTTCAAGCAAAAAACAAAGCTAATAAGAATATTGATCTTGGAACTTTTATAGAAAAAAGAACCAATGGGTGGTCGCCAGAAAAAAGCATTTCTGAAAAATTTGTAAATAATATTATTGATTACCAAAACGTACATTTTTACAAGAAAGAAACATTTTATAATGACATAAAGTATATAAGTGAGCAATTAAATATTCCGTTTATGGATAGAATAATATCTAACACTAAGATAAGGGTTAGCAACAAGAGCAGAAAAGAACTAATAAAACAAAATATTTCTAAATCATTGAAAGAAAAAATACTAGATTACGAATCAACAATAGCTGGGTTTTACAATGAATAGTACCGATGTAGCGATAATAATACAGGGGCCACTTGTAGCATCAGTGCTACAAAACTTATCACAAAGTATTTCTTATTTAGATTCTTTTTTTCCCAACTACGATATAATAGTATCAACTTTTGAAACAAAGGAAGACGATGATGATTTTAAGACTATATCTGAATTTAAAAAGTGGTCAAAAGTAAATTATGTTTATGCAGAAGATTTAAAAAACATACAAGTTTTTGATATGCTTAATGCTAATAACTATGGTAATCAAGTTTTAACATCTGCTAATGCGTTTAAAGAAATTGAAGTAGACGGTAAAGATAATAAATACGACTACGCTATTAAAATAAGAATAGATGAGTATTTTGAAAACTATATTCCTTTGATAGAAAAGATGAAATCTAATCCTGATAAAATAATATGTTCTAATATATTTTTTAGAAAAGATTTTCCATATCATATTGGCGATCATATAATAGCAGGAAGCTATAAAAATATGAAAGAGTTTTTTCTGTCTTCTTATACAGAATTAGTAGAAAAGCTTATAAATCCGCTATATTTTGAAGACTGTCTAAAGAACGATAGGTATATAGAATATTTGTACAATACAGATGTTACAAGTTTTAACGGTGTTAACGAAACATGTGTTCCTCCTGAGTGCAGACTTGCTATAAACTATCTTCTTCATAAAAATGAAAACCCTGTTTGTGCAAATCACAAATCGTTAATGCAGAAGTATTTTGAAATTATAGACGTTAGTACTATGGGTGAGTTTGAGTGTAGAAGCAATTATTGGAAATTCAAGCTAAATAAAGAAAACCATAGCGATATGTTAAATGAAATTATGAACAAGGCAGAATATAAATGTTTAGATAAAAAATGCCCAGACTTTTTACTTTGTGATAAACTAGTCAGACAAGCTATGTTATATAGCCTAATGAGCAACTCTATTAATTCTATTGATGAGTTATGTGATCTAACAGATGATTACAAAATGTATTCTTCGGTTTATCGGCCTTGGAAAAATATTCCAGAGTTTTCAAAAAAAATACATATAAGATAGAAAACAGAAGTATAATAAATTATGGCACTAACAAGAGGGATGGGTATGATCTGGGAAAGCTTATGTAAAAAATACCTTGGGGCTTTTGCTGTAAAAGATACAGAGGCTTTGGCAGAATTTTACGCAGAAGGTATACACCTCAAGGATTGGACTTGCGATATTTTTGGTAAAGAGCGAGTTCTACAAGCAAATAAAGACTTGTTTAAAAGGTATGATGAGATTAATATTGCGATCAAAAACTCATGCTATAGGGACAAGTTTGTATGTATTGAGTTCGATCTGATTTTAATAAAAAAAGTTCATCATTTGCATGGTGCAAATCAAGATTTTAAGAGTATAGTTAATGTAGTTGGCCTGATGGAAATAGATTCAGAAGGTAAATTGAAAAGTATTAGAGCATATAAAAACTAGGAGAAAAAATGACTGTAACTTTAAATGAAATGGCAACAGCTTATATTACCAGTATAGAAAGCCAGCTTGTTTCAGCAAAAGAGCAATTGGTTCAGGCAGAGCAGTATGTAAAACAACTTGAAGAACATCTTGATGAGTGTAAGCTAGTAAATAGCAACGAAACAAAAGAAGTTTTAGGAAAAGGTATGCCAAGCCAAACTCCCGAAGTTGATGTAAACAATCCATTTGTAGCAACTAACTAATTTTTTTACAACGAAAGAGGATTTAAGATGAAAACTGTAAATACAGTAAACTGGACAGACCTTATTGATAACTCTCCACAAAATGTAAGAACTGTTCTTACAAAGTGGGCAAAAGAATCAGCTTCTACTAGAGAAGTTACAGAGGCTCTAGCCTTTAGTGATTTTTCTGGTGAGTTTCGTAAGCTTGTCAGGAACAATGGTACTACTTACGGGCGACGACTTGCTCGTAAAGCTTTGCGTTATCGTGGCGTTAATGTTTGAATTTAAACGGAGAATTAAAGAATGAGTGATCTTAACAAGTGGATTGGTTCAGGTAGAGTTACTAGAGACACTGAACTTCGCTATACCCCAGCAGGTACAGCAGTAGCAGATATTGGTCTTTGCTCAAATCGTGTATGGTCAAAAGATGGTGAAAAGAAAGAAGAACCTACTTTTGTAGATATTACACTTTGGGGAAAGCAAGCAGAGGTTCTTACTGAATACCTTACAAAAGGTGCTTTCCTTATGGTAGAAGCGAGACTACAGTTGGATACTTGGGAAACAGATGAGGGTGTAAAGCGTTCTAAGCTACGCTTGGTAGCAGACAAGATTAACCTTGGTCCCAAGGGAAGTGGTGGTGGTGGTGGCAATCGTGCTGCTGCAAAGAGCATGTCTGGTGAAATTGATGAAAGTGTGCCATTTTAGCACATAAAATTGTAAATAAAGAGGGGTTGATAGTGTATTTAACATTATCGACCCTTTTTTTATAAAGATACCCCCCTTTTGTTAGGAGAATATAAATGCCAATAAAAAGATGTGGCAAAAACGGTTGGCAATATGGAGATTCTGGCAAGTGCTTTGTCGGCCCAGACGCTAAAAAACAAGCAATAAAAATGGGAATTGCCATAGACGGACCTAAAAAATTTAGTGAAAAAGCATATACAGAAGGTGCAGAGCTATATGAAAAAGATATTCAATGGGCAACTTCTTGCATGTATGAAGAAAGGACTCATTCTCTTTCAGATTTAGTTAGTGCTGTTGCTACGCTTGAATCCGTAAATGGCTGGACCGAAGAACTTACAGAAGACAACTTTTATGCACCAGCAAGTGAAGACTATTACGATGGATATGACGAAGATGACGGTGTTGTAGAATGGGATATAGCTACCGAAGAAGCTAGTCTTTGGGAAAATATCAGAAAGAAGAAAGAAAGAGAAGGTAAGAAATACAAGCCTGCCAAACGTGGAGATAAAGATAGACCCGATCCTAATGCTTGGAAAAAAGCACAAGGAGAAGATGAATTTAAACCACATAAGATGTATGATAAAGATGGAAAACCGCATCTTGCAAAAACAGTAGAAGATCATTTAAGAATGAAAAAAATGGGATATACTCATGCAGAATATATCTATGAAGACAATAAAACAGGAGAACAGTACAGGTACAATAGAAGAGGAAATCATAGAAAAGACGGCATACCTCTTTTATACAAAGGCAAAGCTGCTGAATATCAAGGTCGAAAGGTAACTTTAAACAAGCCGTTTAGAACTCCGAGTGGTCCAAAGAAAAGTGCTGTTTATGTTAAGAATGGTAGCGGAAAAGTTGTAATCGTTCGTTTTGGTGATCCAAATATGAAGATTAAGAAAAATATTCCAGAGAGAAGAAAGAGTTTTCGTGCTAGGCATAACTGTGATAATCCCGGTCCTAAATATAAGGCAAGATTTTGGTCGTGTCGAGCATGGTAAAAAAGAAAAAAGACGAAGAAGAAGCGACCTTTACCAAAGAAGAACTCTTAAAAAGAGGTAGCTGTTGTGGGTGTGGATGCAAAAACTGTCCATACTAGAGTATAATAAGATATGATTGTAGACGTTATTATTGATGTTGTGCAGGACTCGGACTCGTTATCCGACACCTCCACTTAATTAATGTCCATCTCCACCGTTTTTTGTGTATAATAAGATATACCATTAAACAAAGGAGATGGAAATGTCGAAGATAACTTTAACGTGTGATACTTGTAACGAAGAATTTGAAAAAGCGAGGAACGAATATAACAGAAGAATTAGATTAGGAAAAGACAAATTTTACTGTAGTCTATCTTGCTCTGGTAAAAGTCCTGAAAGTGTTAAGAACATCGTGTCTAACAGATCAGGCTATCCAGTGTGGGAACTTAACAACCCTAAAAAGCACGACGAATACAGTAAGTTTCGACCTATTCTAAAAATGTTACGAGATAGGGTCAAAAGAAAACCAAGAGACTTCAACCTAACACTTGAATATCTTAAAGAAATTTGGGATAAACAAAACGGTAAATGTCCTTTCACTAATTTTGATCTTGAGTTGAGAACATATAAAAATGATAGTCGGCTTAACATCAAGAGTGCAAGCCTTGATAGAATTGACAACTCAAAAGGATATGTTCAAGGTAATGTAAGATTCGTTTCTGTTATGTTTAACTTTGCTCGTAATAAATTTTCAGATGAAGAAGTTATCGAGTTCGCACAAGCGGTTATCAAAAATCGGGGGTGAATTGAATCGACTGACAATATGATGTAGTAATTGCAATCCGTAGTTGGAACTGAGGCTACGTTAAAACGGTTCTAAATTTTTAATTGCAGATGAAAGTCTCGCATTGGCAGCATAAACTGTCTGGGGTTTGCCAGTACCTTATTATCCAAACTGGCATTTATAAATACTTGGGGGAATACAATGAAAAGAAAATTAAAAATAGAAAAGCTAAGTCAGAGAAATATGATGGCAGCAGATATTTGTTTTCCTGCTCCACAACCAGAAGAATGTGGAGAACCTACTTGGCACAACTACGCAGAGCCTACAGATGTTAATGGTAAAGGTGAAACAACAACCCTTGATGCACTCCTTATAATAAATGAAATAGCAAGAGGGCAGTATACCGATGCTGAAAATAACTATGTTTTGGTTGATCCATCTTCGGTAAACCATCCAGAAATTTATTATGATGTAAATAATGATGGTCGAGGGACTGCTTTAGATGCGTTGCTTGTTCTTAATTATTTAGCAACGCAGCAAAATTCTTATGGTGAATCGGAACAGTTCCCGATTGTAGAATATAACACAGACACAATAATGAAAGAAGAAAAAATATGGCTATCGTACCAACCGCTTTAGTTCATCATAATGCTGGTCGCGGAACCAATGGCGGCTTAGACGACCTTACATCTGGTGGACGCGATCTAACTATCTACAACGGTGGCGAAATTACCGCTGACACAGGTTCAGGTGGAACGGGGGCTTTTGATACGCTCCCAGACTTACCAACGGTCGATAGTCATTTTGCAGACAGTGCTTTTGCTGATCTTGACGGTTCTGTTACATGTACTGTTAGTGCGTGGATTAAATATGAATCTGGAACAAATACTCAAGTAATCGTTGCTAATCATGCAATGAACAAAGGAAATATTCAAATAAAAAGGAACGATGGCGATTTATATTTTTACAACGCTTTTTTTGATCCCACGATTGATAACACTGATAATGAGTGGCTGGTTGTAACTAATCCTATTCCAAATGCAGATCAATGGTATCATGTACTTTTTACATATGACGCAAACGAAGCTGCTACCAACCTTTCAACCTCTCAAAATAGAATAGTATGTTATATTGATGGGGTAAAATATTCTGGAACGCAGCAATACTTTACAAACGGAACTCAGCCAACAAGTGTTGTAGTTAGTAATGTTGTAGGAACGAGGGCAGATTACTCGATTGGTGCAATCAGAGAGCGTACAGTAGGTGGAACTTTAACTGGTAATATCTTATATCCTTTTGAGGGACGAATAGATGACGTTAGAATGTGGGATACGGTTTTAAACACAGCACAAATTACCGCACTTTCTACCAGTAGGAACTATGTAAACATCTATCCGACAGGATTAGGTACGGAGGAATGTTGGTATTGTCCTTCCTTAGATGATTCTGCATTTGACCTTACTGGCAACGGAAACGATGGCACATATCAAGGAGGCATGGCAACTGTTGCCGATTCTGACCCAACTTACGGAGGAACAAGAGCCTATTCCTTTGATGGAATAGATGATTTTATAGAAACTTTAAGTCCAACAATGGACACCTTTTCTAACTCGTATAGTATGTCTTTATGGGTAAAACCATCTTCTGTATCAGTTAGACAACCTTATGCAACGCTTGTATCGGATAATGGGAGTTACAGAGCAGCTTATGCAGCTAATGAGGCTGATGGTTCTCATGTCTGTGGACACAACCTCACCGGAGCATTGGAGTTTGTCACATCTCCACCCGGAACGGCAACCGTTGGCTGGTTGCATTTGTGCTACACATATGATGCTGTGCCTACCGGTGGCCTGTTTATGCAATTATTTATAAATGGAACATCTGTTGGTGGAGTAACTGCATCGCCTTGTAACTGGGCTAATGCTTCTAGATTTGATGTTGGCAGAAGAAAGTATGCCGCAGTAGAGGATTATATGACAGGAAGAATTGATGACTTGCGATTTTATCAAACGGTACTAACTCAAGAAGAAATTGATGTTATATCAACGTCGAGAGGAATAGAGGGTAGTGGCGGTGGCGGTGGCGGCAGCATTAACGCATTGCTTTTAGGAGTAGGATAGTGGAAAGAAGAAATTTTATAAAGGTTTTAGCAGCAGTTCCTTTCTTTGGTGCTGCCTTAGCTAGAAAATGCGAATCAAAAGAATATAAATTCAGCGAAGATCAAGCCAACAAAGCGTTCTTTTGCGACGATTGCATGGAATCATTCGGAATTTGCTGTTACTGCTTGGAAAAAGCCGTGTCGGTCGGAGACGAGCAAGCAATTACGACCATCTATGCCGAAACTGACCTCTTTGTTGGCTTAATCAATGAAAACCGTTACTACGATCCTAAGTGGAACGTAAACGGAAGTTGGAATAAGGCACAAAGTAGAGTAGGTTTAATATCTCATCTTGCCGGTGCTAACCACAAGTTTGATAAATCGTATTTAAATACTTTGTCAACTGACCAACTTCAAAAACTGCATGACGATGACCACAATAAGAAAAGAAGAACAACAACAAGAAGGAGATGGTTCAGATGAAAAGACGAGACTTTGTTAAATTAGGAGCAACTACATTTGCTTACGGAAATATCACAGCGACTTACGCAGATGATGCGAAGAAAGACGATACAGCAGTATTATTCCTTTTTCTTGGCGGTGGTGCTAGTCATATTGAGACTTTTAATCCTATACCATTTGCTCCAGCAGACAGGCGATCTGTAACAGGTGCAACAAAGACTAATGTTGCAGGAGTAGAGCTAGGAGGCTTGTTCACAGAACTATCCAAACGTACAAACAAAATTGCAATTCCCAGAGCATTTGGTCATCGTGACCAGAATCACGCTTCTGCTGTTCATTGGGTTGTAACTGGCGAGGCCAATTTTGGGGCTGGAACAAGCTCTAAATGGCCCAGCTACGGCTCTATGATGAGCAAGCATCACGGTGTGAATACAGATGATGGATTGCCTACATACGTTAAGCTAGGTTCTTACGATCACAATGGGGCGGCTTGGCTTGGTGGAAAGTACACAGGGTTTGATGCTACTAGAGAGGGTAGAAAAGACCTACAACTACTTGGTAAAAGTGATGATTTCAAACGCAGGCTCCATGCTCTCAATGTAATCGACAGTAATTTTCTTGCCAAAGAACAACAAATGGCAAAAGATTGGAGCGATTTACGCAATCAATCTGTAGATATTATTCTTGGGAATGGGTCTAAGGCTTTCCGTTTTGAAAATGATAAAGATTATGACAAGTTTAAGGATGCTACCTTGGGTCAGGATGCCCTCACTGCTATTCGACTTCTAGAAGCTGGCTCCAAGTTTGTATCATTAAGTTATGGCGGCTGGGACATGCACACCAACATTGCGACCAGCTTGCAGACTAGACAAGTAGAACTAGATCATTACCTTGGCAAAATTATGGACACTCTGGAACAAAGAGGAATGTACGAGCGTGTTATGCTTGTTGTTACTTCTGAGTTTGGCCGTACTCCAAAGGTCAACGCAAACCAAGGCCGCGACCATTTCGGAAAACTTGCACCACTTATGATTAGTTGCGGTAGCTACGAGATGGGACGCACTATTGGGGCATCCAGTCCTAATGCTGACGACTTCGACCAAGGAAGATGCGGTCCAGAAGACTTGGCTTGGACTATTTATGACCATCTTGATATGATGAAACCAACGCGATACACTGCTACGGATGGCAGACCTCACAGTATCGTAAAAGAAGACTCTAAAAATATTTTAAAGGATATAGCATGATAATTTTAGCACAAGAAGCAACGATAGAACACTCTGGGGGTAAGCTAACGTTGGACAATGACCCAATTAGCTTTGCTGCTATTATATGCGTTACAGTAATGGTAGTAACGTTTTTGGTTTACAAAATTAAAAGCCTTAAAAACAAGGAAAAATAATGAAGAATTTAATTGCAGGACTGTTTGCCGTATTTGCCTTTTGTGTCATGTGCGATACGACTTCGGCTCAGTGGCCTTGGGGTCAACCGAGGGTTGTTGGTTATCAACCACATGTTGTTTGGCTTCCACAAGGCACAACCCTAAACGTGAATAATGTTTATGTAGACCCCTACAGGCGAACAGTTACTATGGGAATTAAAGCACAGCTTTATCACGTTCCGCAAGTTAGAACTTTTAACTATTATGGGGTACAGCCTAGTATTAACTATAATTACAATTTTTGGAGAAGATAATAACGACAGGGAAAAAATAAAGTATAATTCCATGTGGGAACCCCCCCCGCATGGTTTTTTTATGTAATTTTAGGAGTCTTAAATGCTGGAAAAAATTAATCTTCAAGCCCCCATTAATAGCTTGGGGTATGGAGTAGTTGGATACAATGTATGGAAATCTTTTAAAAAATTTGGAGTGGAAACAACACTTTGGCCTATGGGAAGCAGCCAAGCACTTGCCCCACCTTGTTCTACAGATAATTGGGAAGAGACTGCTCTGCAAGAATCTATACATATGCAGGCAGCTTTTGATCCTCATGCACCGTGTCTTAAAATATGGCATGAGTTTGCATTAGCTGAAAGGGTTGGCAAGGGTCCGTATTTTGCCTATCCGTTTTTTGAAATAAATAAATTTGATACAAGAAGACTGTCTAATCTCAATTCAGTAGATACATTATTTGTGGCTTCTCAATGGGCTAAAAAGATTTGTTTGCAAAACCGTGTTACTGCTCCTATTTTTGTAAACCCCTGCGGTGTTGATACAGATATATTTTATCCCAACAAAACACAAACAGACAAGTGCGTATTTTTTAATTGTGGAAAATGGGAGCAAAGAAAAGGTCACGATATACTTCACGAAGCTTTTAAGAAAGCTTTTCCTAATGGTGAAAATGTAGAACTGTGGATGATGACAGAAAACCCATTTTTAAATGAAAGTGAAAAGAATTATTGGGAAACAATGTACAGAGCACCAAATATCAAAATGATTCCCAGAGTACAATATCAACAGGAACTAGCAAGGATAATGGCAAAAGCAGACTGTGGTGTTTTTCCAGCTAGATCAGAAGGTTGGAATCTTGAACTTTTAGAAATGATGGCTATGGGTAAAAATGTAATAACAACTAATTACTCAGCACACACTGAATTTTGCAATACTTCTAATTCCATGTTGATTGAAATTGATTCAGAAGAAACAGCATATGATGGCAAATGGTTTTTGGGTGATGTTGGTACTTGGGCTTCGATAGATGACAATGCTTTTGAACAACTTGTAACACACCTTAGAGAATTTTATCAACACTGGCAAGAAGTAGAAGGCAATACTTTTAATTTAGAAGGTTTAAGAACTGCACAAAAACTTACTTGGAAACAAACAGCAAAAAATTTCGTAGGAGAATAACATGGTATATAAATCGCACCCAGATAATGAAGCAAGACAAAAATATCTTAACGATACTATAGGGTTGTTAAATCAATTAAAAAAAGTTGATGCAATGCCTGATGAGGTAGGACAAGCAATCAAAGTAAAACCTCTTAGTAAAAACGCCAAGGTTCCTACAAGAAGTAATACTTCTGATGCTGGATGGGACTTGTATTCTATAGAAGATACGATTATTTATGAGGGCAGCAGAAAGATCATTAACACTGGTATTTCTATTCAAATGCCTAATGATTTCGTAGGCTTGATTTGGCCCAGATCAGGACTTTCTGTTGTAAAAGGAATAGATGTATTAGCAGGTGTTATAGACTCTGGCTATCGCGGGGAAATAATGGTCTGTCTACAAAATACTAATCCTCAACAAGCAGGAGGCTTTAATGATGTTGAAATTAAAAAAGGAGATCGTATTGCTCAAATACTGTTTCAGCCAGTACCAAATATGAAAATGGTACTTGTCAATGAACTTTCAAATAGTGATCGTGGCGAAGATGGAATTGGGAGTACTGGAGCATGAGGGGTGACATTGGAAAGAGCGATAGTGAGTTCTTTAAGATACAAAATGTTATCCAAAAGAAGAACAGTAAGTATATTGAAGATATACAAAAGGAAGCAGAAAAGCAAAACAGATTGGCAAGGTTTGCAAGGCAGTCTGGAAAAACTAAAACGCTATGGGAAAGAATCAAAGGAATTTTTAAATGAAAATAGTGGATGAAACCAAGCTAGACTTTGACGACATTCTGCTTGTTCCTGCAAGATCGCCTGCTGCTAGTAGAAAAGAAGTTGATCTAAAAAGAACCTACAAATTTTTTCATTCTCCTAAAGAATGGATAGGTTTGCCAATTATGGCAGCAAATATGGATACGACTGGTACATTTAAGATGGGAACCACTCTCAATGCTCACGAAATGATTACTTGTCTGCACAAACATTATAGTACAAAAAAGATTAACGATTACTTTGATTACTATAACGTTGAAAAAAATGTTTGGGTTAGTATTGGTATGGGTTCATCAGAAATTCCAAAACTAATGGAAATTTCAGAAAGCTTGCATTATTCGCCAAATATTTGCATTGATATTGCCAATGGCTATACCGAAAAGTTTGTTGGTTTCTGTAATGATGTTAGAAAATCATTCCCAGGCTCTATTATTATGGCAGGAAATGTTTGCACACCAGAGATGGTTCAGGAGTTGATTCTTCATGGGGGCGTTGATATTGTAAAGATTGGTATTGGACCGGGAAGTGCTTGCACAACCAGACTCAAGACAGGGGTTGGATACCCACAGCTATCTGCGATTATTGAATGTAGTCACGCTGCTCATGGACTCAAGAGTGGCGAACGCAGGATGGGTCTGATCTGTGCTGATGGCGGGTGCAGGATACCTGCTGATGTGTGCAAGGCTTTCGCGGCTAATGCTGACTTTGTTATGCTGGGTGGTATGCTGGCAGGAACAGACGAGTGTGAGGGCAAGTGGGAATATCACTTTGATAAAAATGGAGAATGGGTTAGGGAAGAACTTGATATTTGGAGCGATGACTTTGTTGCAGCACTAGCTAGAGGTGGAGGTGTTGTCAATATTCCCCATAATAATATGATGGACTCTCCGCACGTTATGCTACCTAAAATGTCTAAGAAAAAGAAAAGTCTACTTTTCTATGGTATGTCCTCAGAAAAAGCCCAAAACAAACATAACGATGGTATGAATAATTATGCTACCAGCGAAGGACGAGTCAAAACAATTCCTTACAAGGGACCAGTTGATAACATAATTAAAGATATTGAAGGCGGACTAAGAAGTTGTTGTGCTTACGTTGGTGCTACATCACTCAAGGATTTGCCAAAGTGTGCGAAAGCAGTAAAAGTAAACAGAACTCATTTTGATAGGACGGTTTAGAATGTTACAAGGAATTATTAACATTATAAAAAAACAATTATCTAAAAAAACTGAAATAGAAGAACAAATAGAACAGATACCAGAAACAATAGAAGAAGAAAAATCAGATATTTCGGGTAGAATTGAAATACTTTTTAATAGCACTACTGGTGACTTTTCTGTTGAGTCGGAAATATTTGAACTTTCAGATGAAACAATAAATACGCTCTCTTTGTTATTAATGCATATAGCAGCAGGAGAAATAGCCCCTTTTATAACACAGGCTCTTGCTGCTTGGGCTGGTATTGATGAAGAAAAACTAGATTTTAATATAAAATTAGTAGAACATATCGAATATATAAATTCTCAGGTTTTAGATTTTAGTGATAAAAAAGATGTTGCTGTTTCTGCATCTGAAGTTTTTAATACCAATAGGCACTCGGAATAAGATAATTATCCAAGGTGTATATAATACTGAGTGTTCTTAACAATAACTTGGAGGAATAAAATGTCTAATGAATTTCCTAAGCCTGACCCAAATGTTTTTGACATATACTGGGAGAGATGGATAGATGCTTATAATAATGAAGAAATCAACGCTTCTAGAAAACTTTATAATGATGCAGTGGAAGAAGCTGAAATGGATATGGAAGAAGAAATGGTAGAAGAAGTACCATTTTTTTCTCAACCTGTAAAAACTATAATGACTCCTTTTGGCGTATTACCACTTACCGAACAGTCTCTAGCTAGTAACCACTTTAAATTTTGGGTCGGTCATTCTAATTTTAAATTATTAGAAGATTTTAGAGATATTATTGAAAATTGCAAAGGTGTAGAATCTTTAGACATAATGACTCCATATAGGTTTAGAATAGCTATAGGTAAGATGTTTATAGATCGTAATGTAATGAACGATATTAGAAATACCCTAGTAGAAAACGTAGAGGGATAAATGACGAATATTAGAGATAGTGCTGGAGAAATCCATACTTATGGAATAGACGTTAAAAATAGGGAAATTTACATAAATGAGTTTGATGATTCTGGTGAATCTGGTGGTGTAGACCACAGGATGCTGCAAAACTTTATAAAGAATATTAATATTCTAAAGAATTTTAGCAAAGACCCTATAACTATCTATTTGCAAACAGGTGGTGGCTGTTGGTATGCTGGAATGGGGATATATGATGCAATTAAAAACTGTAGGTGCAAAACTACTGTCGTAGGATACTCACAAGTTTGCTCAATGGGAACTATAATATTGCAATCTGCAACCAAAAGACTTCTTACTCCAAATGCTATGTTTATGTGTCATTTTGGTTCCACTGATAATTCAGGAGACTATCTTAGTGCTCAAAATTACTCTTTAGTTGACAAGAAAAACTGCGAAAAAATGCTTAGAATTTATGCAGAGAAATGCTATAAAACTGGTTACTTTTTTAAAGAAAAGGAATACAACCTCTCGAAAACAAAAGCTTATATAAAAAGAAAGATAAGTAACGGTGATTGGTACTTGTCTGCCGAAGAAGCTGTTTTTTACGGGTTCTCTGACGGTATAGTTAAGTAATGTATACGGAATATTGCAACTACAATAGAGTTATTTATGATTATTCCAAGGAACTTTCTCTAGTTTATAGGTCTATGGACTTAGGAATGAAAGGAATGTCTATACCCATCCATATGTATAGGGAAATTAAAGAATATTTACCAGAAGGGTTTGTAGTATCTTGCCCGATAGATTATCCATGTGGACATTCTTCTACTAAAGCAAGAAACTTTATGGTTCTCAATTATGCTAAATCAGGTGTAAACGCTATAGATTATACCCCTAACCACTACCTAATGAAAACTTCTCCAGTGAAAGCATTAAAGGAAATTAAAACAGCATTAAGTATCTGTAGAGATTATGGAGTAACCCTTAGAATTTTTATTGACAGTGATTCTAAGCTAAACTATGCTAATTTATGTAAGCTGTATTATTCTATAGGTATAGATATATGCTTTCCTTGCGTTGCCTATCATAGAGAATCGTTTTTTGATACAGTAATAAATGCAAAACTAATACAAAAAAATACTGAAATGTCTATAATTTACAATGGCTTCTTGTGGCATGAGCAACAGGCTGGTATTATAAAAAGGGCTGAATTTTTCGGACTAAGAGTATATGATTTAGAATTTTGGTGTAATTATCTTGATAAGGAATAGGATTTTTATTGTAGGAGTTAGAGGAATTGATTATTCCAATAGTGGAGTAATATAATGAGTAATTGGAATATTTCTGCGGGTGCAGATGACGCACTTGTAGGTGGTTTACCAAGTGGTGTAAACAACGATGTTGGAACAATTCGTGCTGGTGGTAACATCACTGATCCACGTTTTGTAGCTGACGCTGTAAATTTAGGCAATAATAGTATCACATACATTACTGTTGTATCTGGACTTCCATATGTAGAATCGCCCTTAGCGGGTGGTGCTTTCAATGGTGGCGATCAAGTTATTGTAAGAGTGACAGACGATCTTGCTGGCGTTTCAAACAACTATCTTCTTGGTGGTTCTTCAAACTCTGCAAATGCTGGTCAGTCAATCCATCAAGTACAAACAGTTAATACATACTTCTATAAGACCGCTGTTAGAACTGGTGGATGGAATGAGTATTCTGGAGTATTTGATCCTGCCGTTACCGTTGCTGCTACTGGTGCTTGGGATATTGGTCTTACTGGTGACGTTTCTGCTGCTGTGGCAACAAGCGGAACTGATAATGCTGCTAACCCAACTCAAGATGTACCTGGCGAACTTCAATATCGTGACGGTGCTCCTGAGCCTGTTCAAGATAGCTATAAGCCAAGATATCTTTGGGGCTAATAATTCATAACCATAATATTTGATTGAGAGGTCGTTATGGAAATGGGTTTATTAGAACTGATAAAAACACTATTAGAAATAACTGCATTGGTATTTCTTCCTATAGTGGCTTGGTTATTGAAAACTGTGGTTTCCCATAATAGGAAATTAGATTTATTAGAGCAAAAGGTTAATGCAGAAATCAATCGAAGACTTGAAGTTATGGAAAGAAAAATTGATACTTTCGATAACAAAATTGAGAGCAAGATTGACAAGCTAGAACATAATATTAATGCTAAGATTGATATTATGACCTCGATTTTAACCAAGCATCTGACAGATGAAAAATAAATAGTTTTCGCTAGAACGTAGAATACAGAGTATAATCAATTAGTTTTGGTTATGCTCTGTTTTTTTTTGGAGGTAAGAATGTCGAATAGAGAAGTGGATGTTGATTTAGCAGAACTTTGGGCAACTAAAAATTGCAAAGATTGTTATGGCAGGGGTTATCAGCACTATCAAAATGGCTTTGATGGAACTTATCGTAAAGATAGACCGAGTGCAGACTATTATGCGTATTGCTCTTGCGTTGTAAAAAAAAGAAAGAAGTTTGGTAAATGAAAAAAAAGCATATATGGGACTTGAGATTTTTAACTCTATCCAAGACAGTATCTACTTGGAGCAAAGACCCTAGTACAAAAGTAGGGGCGGTTATAGTAGATAAAAACCGAAGGGTTGTTTCTCTTGGCTATAATGGTTTTCCTAAAGGTGTTAAGGATACAATAGAAAAACTAGAAGATAGAGAGCAAAAATATAAACACATGGTACATGCAGAGAGAAATGCCATGCTGTTTGCTAATAAATCTTTAAAAGGTTGTACCATCTATACATATCCTTTTATGCCATGCAGTGAGTGTGCGGCTATGATTATTCAAAGTGGAATAAAAAAAGTAGTTTCTTTTGATGAGGAAGACACACCTAGTGTGGGACGTTGGAGAAAAAGTTTTGAAATATCAAAAAAAATGTTTAAAGAGGCTGGTGTAAAAATTAAATTTTGTGGTATGACAAATGTTATTGATACACCATTCTATTGTCCACCAATAGATTTGTACCAGTGGGGTTACGATATTGCAAAACCTTAATAAAATATTATTTTAAAAGTTGCAGGTAACTTTTTTAATGGCTTGAGAGGTGTATAATACTAGTGGCTGGAGATAAAGAGCGAATTTTTATTCACCGTTAAAGCGGCACACTCCGGTCAATAATTACAAGTAGACTGATAGATAAAATTTAATTAAAGTTTGTTTATAACAAAAAGATTTATTACTCGTAAATCTACCAGTCTCTATAACAAAACGTGTCGCTTAACCGTACAATACCCCCTAGTATTTGTATTAACAAGGTAGAAGTTAGTATAAATGCTTGGGGTTTTTTTATTAATGCAGGACAACAGGAGATTAATATAGTGTCTAGGTTTACTAATTCGTTTTCAGAAGAAACATGGTATCAAAAGTATAAATTTAGCAATGACAATAGTGTAGAATGTACATGGAAAAGAACAGCAGATGATTTAGCTTCTGTAGAAAAAGACATAGCTGTTAGAAAAAGATGTGAAGAAGATTTTTATGATATTTTAGAGGATTTTAAGTTTGTTCCCGGTGGAAGAATTACGAGTAATGCTGGCACAGGATTAAGAGGAACAACTTATATTAATTGTTTCGTGGATGGGTTTGAAGGTACAGACCTAGACTCCATAGAGGGCATCTATGCGACTCTAACCAAGCAAGCACAGATACTCAAGAGCGAGGGCGGCTATGGCTTCTGTGCTAACGTAATGCGTCCTTGTGGTTCTCATATAGGTGGTATTGCCAATCAGTCTCCTGGTGCAGTAAAGTTCTTGGAACTATGGGACAAGTCCTCAGAGATTATTACTGCTGGGTCAAGCAAAAAATCAAGAAAAGACCAAAAGAATTTTATCAGAAAAGGTGCTCAAATGGTAACTATGAGTTGCTGGCATCCTGATATTATAGAATATATTGAAGCAAAAAAAACTCCGGGGCGTTTATCTAAGTTTAATATGTCTATTCTTTGTACAGATGCTTTTATGGAGGCTGTTAAAAAAGATAAAGCATGGCACTTATGGTTTCCAAACTATGAAGCATATCCAAAGCTTTACAAAAAAGAATGGGATGGAGACCTTGATAGGTGGACAGAGATAGCAGAAGCTAGTGAAGAAAGTGATGATGCTCCATGTGTACCTCACCATACCTTTGATTCTGCAAAAGAACTGTGGAATCTAATTATGGACAATACCTATAATAGAAATGAACCTGGGGTTCTTTTTGTTGATAATATGAACAGGATGAACAATCTTCATTATTGTGAGCATATTAATGCCACAAATCCTTGTGGAGAACAAGTTTTGCCTATCGGTGGGGTTTGTCTCTTAGGCTCTATCAACCTAGTTCACTTTATTGATCCAGAAAAAAAGGATTGGAAATACGATGAGCTAGAATCTGTTATTAGCAAAGCAATAAGGTTTATGGACAATGTTAATGATAAAACAAACGTTCCATTGAAGTCTCAAAAGAAAAATCTGATGGACAAAAGAAGAATCGGTCTTGGTGTTATGGGGTATGGTTCTGCCCTTATTATGGCTAGAGTTAAGTATGGTAGTAAAAAGGCTCTAGAAATGACAGAGCATCTTATGAATTTTATTACAAACGAAGCATATAAGGCTTCTGCTCTCCTAGCAAAAGAGAAGGGAGCTTTTCCTCTATACGATGAAGAAAAATATCTAAGTGGAGAATTTGTTAAAAACCTCAATATAGATACTATTGGGTTAATTAAAAAGTACGGAATGAGAAATTCTCATGTAACCTCTATTCAACCTACTGGTAATAGTTCTTGTTATGCAAATCTAGTTAGCGGTGGTCTAGAACCCATATTTATGCATGGGTACTTTAGAACATCTATCCAGCCAACACACCCTGATGGTCTTGGAGTGCCTAAGAATGTCGATTGGGAAAACAAGAAGTTCGATTTGCCTGCTGATGCCCCTGCCACAGAGTGGAAATGGGTAAAAGAGGGGGATGAGAACCTTTTGGCAACTAAATTTGAGGGAAAAGTATGGAAATTTGACCGCACAAGGGGGCTTTTAAAGGAAGAATGGATAGAGGATTATGGTGTATCTTATTTAAGGGGAATTGATAAATGGAACGCAGAAGCAGCTTGGGCTTCTTGCACTATGGACTTAGATGTTGACGCTCATGTAAACACTATGTCTATATTTGCCAAATGGGTTGACTCTGCTATTTCTAAAACTATTAATCTACCAAATGAATATCCTTATGAAGATTTCCAAGATGTTTATTTTAAGGCTTGGAAAAAAGGAATCAAAGGATTTACTACTTATCGAGCAGGAACAATGACAGCGGTTCTTTCTGCTAGTTCTTCTATAGAAAACAAAGAAGAGACTGGGCTTCCAGAAGAAAGACCAAAAGAACTAAGGTGTGATGTTTATCATATTAAGGTTAAAGGTGAAGAATATTTTGTGCTTGTAGGACTTTACGAAGGTCAAGTATATGAAGTATTTGCTGGTAAAAACGGTTTTATTGACAAGAAAGTTAAGAAAGGAACTATTATTAAGCTAGGCCGTCCTAAAGGTGTCTATAAAGCTATTTTGGAAGATGGTCTTGAGTTATCCCCGATTAACCAAACCTGTAGTGAAGAAGAAGATGCCCTAACTAGAATGACATCTACAGCATTAAGAAGTGGTGCTGATACACAAATGATTGTTCAACAGTTAGAAAAAGTTAAAGGCGATATGAATTCTTTTGCCAAAAGCATGTCTAGAGCATTGAAAAAATATATTCCAGACGGTGCAAAAGAAGAAGGGTGTTGTCCAGAATGTGGTGGTAAAACTCTAATTAGGCAAGAAGGTTGTGTTCAGTGTACTTCTTGCGGTTGGTCAAAATGTTAAAGAGGTATTAAAATGGACTATAATAATCCAGAAGATTTATTAGAAGCTTATGAAAATGGGCTTCTAGGTGCTGAGTGTGATCCAGAAGATGTTAGAAAGCTTCTTGGTGAGTTGCCTATGCCTATGTTTGGTGCAGCAGCATATGAGCTAGAAGAAAGTGGAAAGGGTAAATTAAGCCTTCCTTTTAAGTCTTTGTTAAAATTTGATCCTAATTTTGGACCTAGTGAAAGACAAACTACTGGCGATTGTGTTTCACATGCTATTAGAAATGCCATAGATATTACTAGAGCAGTAGAAATTGATATAAAAGGTGAGACAGAAGCTTTTGTAAATAGAAGTGCTACTGAAAATATTTATCAATCAAGAAGTCATATGGGACAAGGAATGTCCTGTAGTGGAGGTTCTAGATATGTTAATTCGCAAGGTGGCGTTTTATTAAGAAAGAAGTATAAAGATTGCGATCTTTCAAAATATAATTCTACACTTGGTGCAAAAAAAAGAATACCAAAATCTATTTATATCAGCGAGGCATCAAAACATCCTGTAGAAACTATATCCCTTATATCTTCTATCGAGGAAGCAAGAGATGCTATTGCTAATGGTTATGGTTTAGCAGGCTGTAGTGGTATAGGCTTTAGTAGCACCAGAGACAAGCATGGTATAGCTAAAAGAGGCAAAGGTTGGAATCACGCTATGGCTTGGGCCGCTTGTGATGATACCGGAGAAGTTTATGATGAAATGTTATTCTTGATACAGAACAGTTGGGGACCGTGGAATAGAGGTCCAAAGCGTCATGGGCAACCAGATGGAAGTTTTTGGGTAAGAGAAAAAGATGCAAAATCTATTTTAGCTGCAAGAGGAACCTTTGCTTATAGTTCTGTAAAAGGCTTTCCCGCTAAACAACTACCAGATTACGGACTAGGAGGATGGTCATGAGTGATAATTTAAGATTGATTTTAGGACTCGGTTTAATTGGATTTGCTATTTATTGGTCAAATCGTGGAGATAATACTGTGCCTAATAAGTTAGAAAAACCTAGTGATGAGATAGTCGAACTTGTATCTGGACTTCCTGATGTGGAAGGTAGAGACTCTGCTGAATATGCAGGCATGTTTTATGCTATGTGGCAAGAGTACGACAAAGTTGATATTAAAAACAATCTAGAACTCCAGTACTACCTTAAATATTTAGGCGATGAAGTTCTTGAGGGTGAAAATAGTGGCAAGTACCCTGAATGGTCGCCTGCTGCTGCTGCTATTATGGCAGATGTTGTTGGCAAACAGGATGAGAAAGAGTCAATAACAGAAGAAGAAAAGCAAAAACTAAAGGATTTGTTTTATGGTTTTGCTTGGAAAATGTATAATCCAGAGTATGATTCAGTGTTTGAAGAATACAAGGATAAAACCGTTGATGCTATTGATAAGTATGTTGGCAAGGATGATAATCCAAAACCAACTCCCGATAGCGACGAATGTATTTGCGAAGGCAAAGGGTATGTTATTCATGGTGATGGTCATAAAACAAAGTGTCCGTGTGTAGAGTCTGGTGAAAAATGCAATCACAATCCTAAGTGTGGTTATTCGGAACCTTCACCTGTAGTTTCTGTACAAGATTGTCCAAGTGGAAAATGCCCGACTTCAAGATCAACAAACAGCAGTCGTAGAGGTGGATTTTTTTCTAGACTATTTGGGAGATAGATTGTGAATATTCGAGAGTTAGCTTATTTATCTCACTGTAAATCTAAAAAGATTGCCAAGAG
>Ga0316202_10001229_pt1 | contig 20966 bp, 36 predicted proteins | sample 3monrhotite_MG_FD_204934 | JGI IMG/M metagenome (GOLD analysis project Ga0316202, IMG submission 204934) | Microbial mat bacterial communities from mineral coupon in-situ incubated in ocean water Damariscotta River, Maine, United States -... | ecosystem: Environmental > Aquatic > Marine >... | reverse complement strand
CGCCTACTGTTTCTGATATTGGTCCTGATACACCTTGTAGCCCAGTGTTTTTATATACACTTATAGTGTTTTTTATTTTTATAACAGAGACAGGCGTGTGTGCAATAGAAGAACTTCTGTACCAGCTATCGCCTAAGAGTTCACTTTCATGACATACAGGCACCCATACTTTAGAAAAAATATTATTTAACTCTTGATTATATAAGTTCCAATCTGAATATATCTTAGAACTAATGTATTCAATCTTTGGTTGCTTTATCCAATCCTTATGATTTCTTGGTGGCATCAGTTCCTCTCTTTTTTATTTGTTCTATAGTTCTGCCACATCCCGTACAGTACTTACCAGCTGCATCTAGTGTACATATACCTACACACGGGCTATTTGTGTTCATGACCCATCCAGATTCCAAATACACCTGTCATAACGCCCATAACAACCGATACGAAAGCTGATTGTGCGCCTGTTGGGTCTGGTAAATCCATAAACCATTCAGCACAACGCCAAGACATTAATGTACTTGCTAACATCATAAACCTTGGAAGTATTTTCCACTTTAGAAATGTTTCTACGCTCATGTTGTTCTCACTGTTGCTTTCTTAGTATTTTTTACATACTGTTGACCTTTCTTTATACCCTTACGCTTTTTCTTAGTCGTTGCTGCATATTCCTTAGCTGATAGACTATCTAGCTTAGCTTTAGGTAAGTATCTTTCACCCGTAGCATTTTTACCGACAATAGAGTTTTTACCACTTTTAGTACCCCAATCTTGATCAGACCATTTAATCATAGAAATAGCTTCTTTGGAAAGTGGTCCTTTCCTTTTCTTTTTTGGTGGACTCATGACGTATAGCCCCCACCCTTAGCCTTGTATTCCTTAGCTACCATTTGCATTTTACGGGCGCTGTTTTGTCCAGGTTTGCCACCTTTAGATCCTGCAAGAATACGTTGATAAATACTTTTACGTAATGCTGGATTAGTGTAGTTACCCGCTGCGTTAACTGTACTTTTCTTTTTCTTTGCTAGCGGTCCAGGTCTTCTCATAATAATCCTCCACTATTGGGCATTTGTATTTCCGATGTCTACTTTTTTTATATCTTTTAAAATCAAAAGATGGGCTTTTCCTACCCCTAGCAGCCCTGACTAGGTGAGGACAACGGTAGTTTTTCATTGTAAAGTGAGCTTATCTAGCTCCGCTTGTAACTCTTCGTCCGTGAGGTCAGAGGCATCTAGGTTCGTTTGTGTCACATCTTGCCTACTAAGCTTTGGTGCTTGGTATTCCGCAAGGATACTTGCTACCTTTATAATTTGATCAGTGTCACCTTCTTCCATTGCCTGTACTAATACATAGTTAAGGGCATGGATAGCGTCAGGTGCCTCATCTCCTAGCTCTTTCATAGCGACAATAGTCTGCTTAGCTAGTTCTCTTTTCTCTTTGTTTTTACGGCGTACCTCAAGACCCCTTCTGCGCCATTCATCAGCCATTTCGCTGTCTTTAATAGACACTAGATTTTTTAGTCCTGGATGATTATCATCACCTCTTATAGCCATTGTGTATTCTCCTCCACTAAGTGGCCTACTTTATCTTTCCAAGATATATTATCGTCAGTTAACCTATGCTGGTGTGTTCTATAGGCTTCGAATGCAATTGCAAGAGCCATAACAGTATCATCATAGTTTCCTGGGAGGGCATTAGTACTCCCGTTTTCTGCTGAGACATAAGTTCTTAGCTCCCCTAGCATAACATCTGAGGGAATCCATACGTCTTCTTCCTCAATTGCCCGTTTAAGGTTTCCTATTACCATAGGTTTTGTAGAGACAGTAGTCCTAAAACCGGGTTTTCCACCCTCTTCGTTGAGAAGATTAGCAGCTTTAGTCTGATAATACAGATTTACATAGTTCATCTGCTTAAGCCTGTTAAGCGTAGCTATTCCTAGACTATTACTCTCTACTGCTAGGAGTGCATTATTGAAATATCTACCCAGATAGAATAAAATATCACCAAAGTTACTAGGATCCGTGAAGTTATCTCTAAATAGCGCACAAACCCGTCTCTCCTTATCAAGAATAACTGCTGTACTGTAGTCTTGACCTACGCCAAGTGCTACATCAGCACCAATAATAAACCTTCCTTCAAACGAAGGTGGTACCCATATCTCTAAATGTCCTTCTTTAGCATCTTCGAAGTAACTACTCTTATCGTCATACTCCCTAACGTAGTCTGGAGCGATAACTTGCATGCTATTAATGACTTCTTGATCAAAAACACTGTTACCGGAGACAAGAAAGGCTTCTTCGGGACTTGCAGGGTACTCTTGACGGAACTTTCGCTCCCCTGACTCTGCTATTTTTAGTCTTCTCCAGTATAACTGATCGTTATCTAAGTCGTACTTCTCCAGTAGTTCCCATTCTTCAGTGGTTAAGTCCATATCTTCAGGAGCAGTCCTACGATACTCAAAAGTGATAAACCAAGGTAAGAAAATAGGTATATACTCGTTCTCGCCTTTCATAGCCCCTTGGTATAAACGATAAAACTCCCCACTGGCTCCATTAGCAGTGCTTTCTAGTAGTACCTCAGTACCGTCTTCCTGAGAGATTCCCTGGAAGAGTCCTGCTAGGATTTGTTCGTCGAATTGCCAGAACCCAACTTCTGAGAGGTGGGCAATCGTAGGGGTAGTTCCTCGTCCTGCTTCTTTAGCACCCGCTGTGTAGAGTCTGTAACCACTTTTGTTATGTTCAAATAAAATTTCTTTGGCATTACTCTTTTGTAGATTTGGAGGTTCCTCCATGTTATCGATAATATTACGCGACATATTGAAAAGAGCATCACTGGTGGCACTATCATGCGCCATAACTACTGATCTAGTATAAGGGGTAAAGAATGTCTTCCAAAATACTCTAGCAGCGCAATAGGTGCTAATGCCCTGTTGTCGCGCTTTAAGTATAATTGCTCTAACTTTACCTGTTTGTTGTAGTTGTTCTTCAATTTGCTTATTAACAACAGCTTGTGCGTGATTAAACTCAAATGGAACAAAGCCCTGTGAAGCATTCTTTGTAATAATCCTAATTTGTTCTTTTGAAAATAGAGCGAAATCTTTTTCGTATGCCCCTAGTTTTTCTCTACGTTTTGCCTCTTTGAGAAGTTCTAGTTTACGTTTATTGTTCATTTAGTTGTCCTCTAAATTTTCCTATAAGGGTGTGTTTAGGTCCAAAGTGGTACTAATGGTTTTTCTTTATGAGAGAAAAAGATGTGAGAGTGTGTTGGGTACCCTTGTCTTGTTTGTGTACCCCCCTGTTTCTTTTTCTCTTGCTTTGGAGGTTTGTATGTTTTGGTCGTTGTTTGAGCGTGTTTGTTGGTTTCTTTCTGACTTTGGCTTTCCGGCTGGTGTTGACGTTCCTGCTGTTCAAGAGCCTTTTCCGTGTAGTGTTTCTACGCCTTACGGTTGGCTTTCAGTTTGTGGTTGTTCGTTGCGTCAGCGTGTTGGTTTGTTTGGTTTTGTTGGTGGCCACGTTTTTGGTTCTAGCTTTGGTTGGTTCTGGCGCGGTGATGGCTCTTTAGGCGGTTTGCTTTGCGGTCCTCGTACCTTGGTTGAAACGTTCTGGGTATGTGCGTTTCGCGGCTGGCGTTAAGTTTCCTCCCACTGGCGTCCGTGTGTTCTCCCTTCACACGGGCGTCCTTTTTTTTTTTGCAACCGAAGGAGTTTGTTATGCCTAAGCCTATGTCTAAAGCACACAAGACCGTGACTTACGACTTCTCAGAACGCAAGGGCGTCTCTAAGAAGTACATCAAACGCATTGCTAACAAAGGCGACCGCAAGGCTGCTAAATTAACATTAAAGAACGCTTAAAGAAAGCCCTTCGGGGCTTTTTTTTTTTTTGCAACCCACAACCATAGGAGGACTAATATGGCTTGTTATTGTGGTAGAGATTCTCTCTGTAAAGAATACGATCACTTTCAACATATAGAAAGCATTGTTGAAAGCAGATGTATAGAGCAAGAAGACTATGAGCTCTTATCGTGGGTAAAGGAAAGGCTAGAGTCTTTGCATTACCAATTAGAAAACTCAGACTGTTATTGTGAAGAAGAGGACTAAATGCTAATAGAAATACTAATTGGAATAACAGCAGGTGCTACAATAGTATCTGCTATTTCTTTCGCCGTATGGATGATTGCGCCATACGCTGAATATATCAACGAACTGTTTAGGAGGTAGTAATGGAAATACTAATTGATATAATCCTATTTGCAATAGTCTTGGCAGTAGTATAATGAGACCAAAGTGTGACTATTGTGATAAACCATCTGACGTAACTAACTACACCACTTGGTGGATGTGTGCTAAGTGTTGGTTAGCGAGGTTTAAGAAATGACCTCCAGGATAGTCCTCAAGGGGACTATTCGAGAGGACACTTCTGTCCTACGGGCGATAATGCCCATAACAGCTATGTACAAGGAGATTTATCATGGCTAATCAAACAACAATCATTCGCGACCTTGAGTTCTATTGGGCAAAGCTGGACAAGCCAGTCTCGCCATTTGGAACTGAGCAGTATGACCTACAGGTACGTTTTCCTAAGAAGCGTATCAAGGAAATGTCTGCTTATGGTAAGATTAAGGAACAGGCTGATGGTCAATTCTCTATCAATATTACCAGAAAGGCAAAGAATGCTAAAGGAGAGGCTACGCCTGTTCGTGTTGTTGACTCGGTAAAGCGCCCACTAGAGGGACTTATCGGTAACGGATCTAAAGGTCATATTATTGTATATCAGTATGACTGGAATGTATCTGGTAAGACAGGCACTAAGACAATCCTAGTAGCGGTACAAGTTACTGACTATATCGAATACAAGGATGAAGGTGCTATCGACTTTGATGTTATTGGTACTAGCCAAGAAGCAATCGAAGCTCAATCTGACTTCTAATTAGCCTTCTGGGTAGCACTCTACGGGGTGCTATCCTAAAGGATAATTGTATCCTCAACAGCCACAAGGAGTGTATTATGTGGAATGGACTAGCAACAACTGCTCTAAAAGACTGGGCAGACAAAGAGACTAACAAGCAACGTGTAGCTGCTAACAAAGAAAGACTTGAAAGCTACACTAAAGTACCTGTAATGCCTAAGCCAGAGATTGTTCGTAAGAGGAATCACCATGGAGTAATCAAGCCTTTTATACCTACTGAAAGAATACTCGAAATGGTATCTATGGGGTTAACTCAAACTAGAGTTGCTCAGATACTTGGTATGTCTAGGACAGCAGTCCAAAGTCGTTTAACTCGCCATAAGGAGGCAAACTAATGAATATCCGTAACCTTAACATTCAAGACACATCATCAGCTGCTCTACAAGATCTCTACGAGAGAATTGGGCAAGAACTTCAAGACAGAAAGGTACGAACAATGATACAACCAGGTTTCACTAACGAAGAAGTATTCGAAGATGCACTCACTATGGGTCTTACTCCGGATGATCCTGACGTTATTGCTGGAGGATACTCTGAGGAATTTGCTGATTACATTGCTCAGAAAGAAAGAAAGCAATCAATGCGCACTACAGGAGCATAATGTGGCTATTATTGTAGGTCTTATAATCGTTCTGATATTCTGTTATCGATTCATAACTATTTATAGGAGTCTGTAGTATGACACTCTAAGGAACACTCTAAGTGCAATTACAGGTACACTCTAAGGAACACTCATAGCAAAGACCAAGACCTCTTACCCTCGAAGGGGCAGTTAAAGTACACTCGCAAGTACACCCAGCAGATAATAAGACCAGATTGGGATTACTTTTGGGTTTACGTGGAGGAAAACTGTGAGGGTTCCTGTGAGTGTATGTGAGTATGAACCCGAAAGGACCACAATGATACTAAAAATAACCTACATACTAATCATCTGGGGAACTACCCTACTAATACTTTCAATCTTCATTTAAGAAAGGAATACCAATGATTATCTCAGACTCACCAGAGCGTAACACCTCGATAACCATCGAAGCAGGTCGCTACGTTACATACCGCGAAGACTTCGAAATAAACCTCGTCTTCTCTACGCTCAATAATACTCAGTGGGGCATAGAAGACTATGGCTACAACTTTGTTCAGCTATCCTCTAACAACGAAGCTGCCATACTACACGTTAAAGAACTCTTAGAGTACCATAACAGTGACACTATTAAGGCATACCTTGATAATTCACCAATAGAAGTTGACGTATCTTTCACCGAAGGACGCGTTTACCTAACCGTTGACCTCGATATGAGTGATATGGAAGTATACGAAGAAGAAACAAACGTAGGTATCTCTTAAAACACACCCTTATAGGGGGAAAGGGATATACTAAAGGTATCCTTTAAGGATACAGAAAGGAAAGCCAATGACAGACCTAGAAAACCATAGTCCTCGAAGGACACCTAGCATGTATCACTTCTACAAGACTAAGCTAGAAGAAGCAATACAGACTAACTCATGGGGACACTTCGATGAAATAGTCGAGGATCTACCTGAAGACATTAAACAAGAGCTAATCCTTAACGGAGTCCTTGAGGAGTCCTTAGAGGACAGTAGAGATGGACAACCAGACTCGCAACAAGACTTCGGAGAGGTATACGATGACGAACCCAATCGTTTATAAATGGGTGTTAGCTTGTATGGGTACAATAACACCCTTAGAAGTACAGCTAGAGGTATACACTGAGCATCCTTACATGTCACACTGTCATGTAGGGATCACTACTAGGGGATTTGAGTATCCTCAACAACAATGCTTTTGCATAGAAAGAAGAGACAATGACTGAAGCATTACTACGACTACATATACTACTAATGAATACTGACGATGAAGACACTAAACTAGACTTACAAATCATTATAGATATCTTGGAAAGGATAGAGAATGGCACACATTGAAACAGTAGACGGAGTCACTGTGTTAGTTGATGAATGGCATATTGAAGATGTACATCAAGCAGCAGGAGACATGGATATAACTATTACTGATGAGGATGCAGAAGATATCCTTAGTACAGTAGCTAATAGCCATGACTGCAACATAGGTATTAACTGGGAATTATTCTACTACCACTTAAAGGACTACAGAAAGGAAGAAGACAATGACTAAGAGAACAGTAATCACACATGACCTTATTAATGAAATCCTAACAGCTAAGAGTAGCGCTGACATCAGATGCTACATGACACCTAGTGCTGCTTGGATCTACAACATGAGACGTAAGCTAGTAAAGCTAGTAGTTCTCGACAGTGATGGTATGACTAATGACGTCATCTACTATGATAAGAGTTGTAAACACTTCCTAACACATGCAGAGCGTATCTTACGATTAACTGCATGAGACACGAAGTCTACATGAAAGGAAAGCTTATGGAAGAACATAACGCAGTCAGTCCCAAGCACTACAAAGAGATATTGCCTGGGTATGAATACATGGACATGATGGTGTTCATGTTAAGAGACCTTGAGGGTGCTGAGGCACACTTAATGGGTCAAGTGTACAAGTACCTAATGCGGTATGGTAAGAAAGATGCTAAGCTACAAGAGTTGAAGAAAGCTCAGTGGTATCTAAACTACCTCATTGCTATGAATGAGGAACCCGATGAGAAAGTATGAGGTAAACTGTGAAGGCTGGGTGACGGACACTGTGTTCGTCACTGCAGCTGATAAAGTAGAAGCAACTGAGTTAGCCACAAGAGAATTCAAGGCTATGAAAGGCGCTACTAGTATTCGAACAACAAAAATTGAGGAGATTGAAAATGATTAATGAGAAACGTACAGTGATTATCCGTGATGCAGAACTACACTGGGCTAAACTAGTAAAACCAGTAGAGCCTTTCGGTACACTACAGTGGGAACTACAGATGCGTACTGCTGACAAAGCAGAAGCAGAAAAGTGGAAGAAAGAGTTTTATCTCACTGTAAAAACCGAAGACGGTGATGAAGGAAAATACTACAAAGCTAATGTAAAGCGTAAGGCTATTAAGAAAGACGGTGATCAGAATACACCACCAGATGTTCTTGATGGTGCTAAGAAGCCTATTGACGGTAACAAGGTAGGTAACGGTAGCATTGGTAACGTAATGCTATTCCAATTCCCGTATGAAATGCAAGGTCGTAAAGGTGTTAGCAGTATCTTGTCGAAAGTACAGGTGACAGACCTTAAAGTATACCAGAACAGTAACGCTACAGACTTCGATGTTATTGATGGCGCAGAAGAAGGTGGTGAAGCAGCGGTAGACTTTTAATGGGTGATATCATTGACTTCAAACCAAAACGTAATCTACAGGTGGACGTAGAGCTAGAAGGGGTTGACGAACAACTTCTTCTAGAGTGCGCTATTGTAGAGATGTGGGAAAAACTAGGCGGGTACGAGGCAGACAACGATAAGTTCCTCTACCATGTCTGGTTCCTACAGTTCTCAGACTTATGTTTTCAAGCCATGGAAGATAAACGTTTTAATGTATCTGAAGACGGTGAGATAAGCATTGACGCTAATCTATTAGCAGCATTCAAGGAGAGTATTGATGGATTTAAGGCAGAGTCTGCAACCAACGATAACAGAACTGACTAAGGCAACAGACTATTGGTCAGAACAGTATGTAAGAGGTCGAGCAAGCTACCAAGAATACACTAGGATTATTCTTATTATGCAAGACCTAAAGAACTTCATTCTCGAACATGAAAGGAACGATGATGAAACAATACGTGTACTTAGCAGGTCCAATGGAGGACTGCACAAAGAAACGAATGACAGCGTGGAGACTACGGGCAGCGGAACTGCTGATGAAGAACGATATCATTTCTCTCGATCCAACTCGTAGAATATCTTTCCATGATGAACTATATCTTGGAGAGCAGCACACGCCTGTACAGTCTACCTGTAGACGTATATTCAAAATGGATATGCAGGATATCGCTAATAGCAATGTCGTATTAGCAGACATTAGACGCGACAGTGGAAGAGGCACTGGAACGGCTATGGAACTTATGTTTGCTCATATGAAGAACAAGATCATTATCTTGTGGTCGAACAAAGACGATCACATCCACCCATTCTATGAGAGCATTTACACAGAGAAACACTTTGAGCTAGATGACTGCATAGAAGCTATATCATACTATTACTAGGAGGACACTATGAAATTACGTTTTGATACATACACTAAGAGCCTTAATGCTGCAACTGAAACATTCCATGACATTATGTCTACACAGAAATGTGATGACCTTAACTTGCAGTATAATGAGTATAACTCTTGTTATAACTTAATGGGGACTATTGGCAGTGACTCAGTTGAATACGTTGCTGGGCTTCTAAATGACGGTAACTGGAACGAAGACACAAGCGAACTCTAGAAAGGAATTACTATGCCTTATATTGCTCAAGAAGATCGTGATAACTTTATGTATGTAAAGTTAGCACTAGAAGATGTTACTAAGTATAAGAAGCTAACTGCTGGTGAGCTACAGTATATCATTGCACTAGCTATTAAGCATAGTGCGCCTGAAAACTATCAAGACATGAATGACGTTATGGGTGCATTAGCAGGTGCGCAGATGGAGTTCTATCGGCGTACGGTAGCACCTTATGAGGACACTAAGATAGTGCTAAATGGCGATGTCTGATTGGCTAGCTTCACCGTTTACACTACTAATGTATGTCAGTGCATGGTGTTCTGGCATGATCAGTGGTCGTGTTATTGTAATAGCTATGGAGGTAAACGATGATGGGGATTAGGTACGCCGTATATAAACTCATATGGCAAGACGACTATCAGTCTGAAGCCGAAGCATTTAGAGTGATACAAGAGCATTACGCTAACGAGTCACGCTATCAGTACATGATACTGCCAGTGGACTATGATGAGTTGCAAGGAGAGTTGTTTGAATGATACTAAAAACATTATTAAATGTACTAGGAAAGACAGCCTCGGAAGAACCTGTGAAGTATTTAGGTGGGATGAGTGCAAAGAAAAAAGATGCACAAACCTCGCAATCAAACACATCTATGCTAAAGGAGAGCGCAGTAAAGAAACAAAAGAATGGATTGAACGACACGGTTAAATCCTTTATGAACAGGTCACGCAGCACTATTGTATGCCCTGTTTGTAACACGACCTATTATGAGGGGGCGTTAGACTTCCTCTCAGACGAACCAAAGAGTTGTCCATCATGCGACAACAGAAAGGACTGACATGAAACTAGTATTCGATATCGAGACTGATGGCATTGATGCTACTCAAGTCTGGTGTATCGTAGCACAAGATGTAGAAACTAAGAAGATATACAAGTGGAAGCCTGATGATATAGACTCAGGCCTTTCATTTCTTCTCAATGCAGAAGCATTAATAGGCCATAACATCATTGGCTATGACGCTGCTGTACTTGATAAGCTATATGGTACTAATCTTCTTGACAAGAAACTCTATGACACTTGGATTATGAGTCAAGTACTTTGCTATAAGCGAAAGCATAAGCATGGTCTAGGTGGATGGGGTGAACATCTTGGTTACAGTAAGTTTGAATTTAGTGACTGGTCACAGTTCACAGAAGAGATGCTTACATACTGTGTAAGAGACGTTGAATTAAACACAAAAGTCTATGAGCTACTAATGAAAGAGTTCATGGAACAAAGTAGTACTAAGCCATTGATTGCTAAAGGTTTAAGGGCAGAGCATCAAGCTGCTGTCTTCGAAGCTAGAGTACGAATGAATGGCTGGTTGTTTGATGTTGATGGCGCAAAGAAACTTCAAGATGATATGATATGGGAACTTCATAACATTGAATCTCGTGTGCATCCACTATTACCTGAAATGACTATCTGGGTAGACAAACAGCCTAAGACTGCTAAATACACTAAAGCAGGTAAGTTTACTGCTGTCACTAAGCGGTTACTCACTGAATATCTTGGTGAAGAGCCTGATGAAATGGAGTGGCCACCTGAAAAAGAGTTCCAGCGTAGTTATCAAACCCAAGTAACACTTGGTAACATGGAAGAAGTCAAAGAATATCTTTACACTATAGGATGGAAACCAGATGATTGGAACTACAAGAAGGTGGGTTACGAGTTCCATAAGACTAGCCCGAAACTCACAACAACGAGCCTTGCGCTACTCGGTGACATCGGAAAAGACATTGACCGATACTACACCACTAGATCGAGACGGTCTATACTCGAAGGCTGGCTTGGAGAGGTTAAGGAAGGCAGGTTACATGGCAGAATGTGGGTTATCGGTACTCCTACATACAGAGCTAGACACGAAGTAATCACTAACTTACCTAGTGTTGAGGCAGCGTGGGGTAAAGAGATGCGTAGTCTCTTTATCTGTGAAGACGGCTACAAGGTAGTCGGTGCTGACTCAGCTGGTAATCAAATGAGAGCGTTGTGTCATTACATTGGTGATGATGCATTCACAAAGGAGGTAACTGATGGAGACATTCACAGCTATAACGCAGGTATCCTCAATAGTAGCAGAGGTGACGCTAAGCGCTGGTTGTATGCTTATCTGTTTGGTGGCGGTGGTAAAAAGCTTGGCACTATTCTCACAGGTAAGCCGGATGCGACAGCAGGGGACGCTTCCAAACGAAAGTATCAATCAGCAATACCAGGACTCGGACGCATTAAGGCGAAGCTGGATACGATATTCCAGCAAACTCGCAACGGATATGGCGATGCTTTCATTCCTGCTCTTGATGGTCGCCGTGTGTATGTTGGTAGCGCTCATCAATCTTTAAACTATCTATTGCAATCAGCTGAGGCTATTACTTGTAAGGCAGCTATTGGTTATGCAATGGATAAAATAAAAGAAGAAAACTTAGATGCTTACCCTGTTATATTCTATCACGATGAGATGGCATGGGTAGCTAAAGAGTCTGACGCAGAAAGAGTAAAAGAAATCTGTGTTGAGTCATTTAGAGAAGCACCTAAAGACTTTAATGTACAGTGTATGGATGGCGATGGTGTCATTGGTAGCTGTTACGCAGACGTTCATTAGAAAGGAATCGTCATGGGTAAAATGAAAGAACACGCTATGAGACTTGAAGAACACTTCTGGCATCTTGCAGCACAAACAGTATCTGGGTGTGAGAATGTAGAAGATTACTTATCAGAAATGAGTGAGTACAAACAATTCATGCCGCTACTAGATGACGATGAGTTCACTGAGCTAGTAGTAGACTCATTCAACCATTACTGGGAAGAGAAAGGACACGCATAATGATTGCTATTATTGACGCAGATAGCTGCATATATCAAGCAGCTTGGCAACAGAAAACAGTCGAAAGCGCCTTAGATAACTACAAGGCAATCCTACAGAAAAACTGGATAGACCCTGTATGGTCTGATGAACAGATTATATACTGCGGTGGCAAAGATAACTTCAGGTATAAACTCTGTCCACAGTACAAGGCTAACCGTAAAGATCCACCCCAAGATGCAAGTCTGTTTAGACCTTTAATGCAGCTTATTATTGATGAAAAGCTAGCTATACCTGCAAATGGTATGGAAGCTGATGACATGGTACGCATTAAGTCTATCGAGTTAACTGCTGATAAAGTAGATCATACTATTGTACACATTGATAAAGATCTCGATTGTATTCCGGGGAAACACTACAACCCTAGACGCGCTGAGTTCTACGATATTGATGAAGACAGTGCTGATCTACATTACTGGCAGCAGATGCTGAAAGGTGATCCTACAGATAACCTTCCAGGGCTACCTAAGATTGGTCCAAAGAAAGCAGAAGCTATGCTTAAAGGTGTTCCAATGGATCGGCGTAAACACAGAGTACTTGCAGCGTATAGAGCTAAGTATGGTCGAGTAGACTGGAAAGAAAAACTACTAGAAACTGCTAATGGTATTCACATTCTAAGGAAACAAGATGACTTCTTTGCGATTTAATAACCATGAGCGTTGGCATAACGTTCAGGTAAAGCGTGTCACTCAGTTCGATAATAACGATTGGTGTGGCATTATCACTAAAGAGCATGGTGAGATTCGTTGCAAGAGACGTAACAAGTCTCGCTTTAAACTAAAGAAAGGATTTAAAGGTCCAATCACAATCTACTTTTTAGGTGGCACTACACCAACTATTGCAGATGATGTGCGAGGTCACATTGAGGTAGAGAGCCATTGGAATGTACTACATCCTGAGTTGTTTAATGAGTCTGATCATGGCTTTCTTTATGTGATTACTAATAAGACTACTAAGCAGCGCTATGTAGGCGTAAAAACATTACATACTAGCTGGAAAGCATACACTAGTTCTAGCAGTGAACTCAATGAAATCATTAAAGAACAAGGGCATGATAACTTTTCTTTTGATATCTTGTTTTCTTGTCCTATGAAGGGTGACTTGAGTTATCTAGAAGCATTTATGATTATCACAACTCATGCGCTATGCAGTGATGATTGGTATAACAAGTGGGTACATGAAATTAGATTTAAACCTGCTATGAGAGACATGGAGAGACAAATTGAAATCGCCAAATCGTATTCGCAATCCTTATCATAATGATATTAGGAAACATCAAGTTATTCCTGCAGAAAAATCAGAAGTAACTGAAGATGATTGGGATGAAGACTTGTTAGATATGTTTAATAACAAGCAACAAAAAGCTGAAAAGCTAATTAAATCAGATAGAGCTAGAAACCGAAGGAAGGAAGCTCGATATGCCAAAGAAAACAGACTATACGGAGAGTAAAGAGATAGGTAAAACCAAATGTCCTGCTTGTCCTAGCAGCGATGGCTTTACTTTGTATGATGATGGACACGGTTACTGCTTTGTATGTAACCATTATGAAAAAGAAGTAGGAAAGGAAGAGGATATGCCTGTAGCAGCGCCTCAAGTAACAAGCCTAGAATTATTTGAGTCACAACTAGGTGACTATCGTGGTTGCCAAGAACGTGGCATTACTAAAACAATTGCAGAACACTACGGTGTTCGCGCTACGTACGATAATGAGCGTAATATCACCGCTTATAACTACCCGTATTACGACACGGGAGAACTTGTTGCGTATAAGGTGAGGACATTACCAAAACAATTCAAGACAGTAGGAGATTTTAAGAATGTCTGGCCATTTGGTTGCCAAAGCTTTGGAATGGGAGGGAAGCGCCTCGTCATTACCGAAGGGGAATTTGATGCAATGTCAGTTGCTCAAGCTTCACTCGAACACTATAACAAAATATATCCCACAATTTCTATTGCCTCGGCAAGCAACCTTAAGAGTTTGTTGCATGCAAGAGATTGGATTAGGTCTTTCGAAGAGGTCGTGTTGTTCTTTGATAAAGACGAAGCCGGAAAGAAAGCTATTAAAGAAGCTGCTAATATCATTGGGATTGACAAAGTAAAGATCGCTACTAGTACAGCAAAAGATCCCTGTGAATTGTATATTTCTGGCGGTAAAGATGCAGTAATGCGTGCTATCTGGGATGCACAAGCCTACAGCCCTGCAGGTATCGTAGTAGGTCATGCACCTGTATGGGAACAATACCTCTCAAGGCAATCTACTGAGTCAGTACCTTATCCTGATTGCTTAGATGGCATCAACGATAAGACTAAAGGTATGCGGTTTGGTGAGATTACTTTATTCACTAGTGGTACTGGCAGCGGTAAAAGTACTGTCATTAAAGAAATAGTACTTGACTTATTGGACAAAACTAGTTATAAGATAGGTATGATCTCGCTTGAGGAGTCTATCGGAGATACCGCTGAAAAGCTTATCCAGATGAAACTTAAGCAAAATCTACAAGAGCATGATGTGCCTCTTGATATTCAAGAAGCTGCATCGAAGGAGGTATTTGGGGATGAACGCCTTGTCTTACTCGACCACCAAGGTTCTGTTGGTGATGAGTCACTTATTGATAAGATTGAGTATATGGCTCTTATGGGTTGTAAATATCTTATTCTTGATCACATCACGATTGCCGTGTCCGAAGGTGCTGAAGGGTACACTGGTAATGAAGCCATTGATAAGGTTATGTCAGATCTACTTAAGATTACTAAGAAACATAACGTCTGGCTTGGAGTTATATCGCATCTACGAAAGGTGCAAGGTGGAAGTACGACCTTCGAGCAAGGTAAACTACCGAGTATGGATGATATCAAAGGCTCTGGATCCATTAAACAAATATCATTCGATATTATTGGATTCTCCAGAGATATGGCTAATGAAAATGAGGATGTTAGAAACACAATCAATTTCATTGTACTTAAAAGTAGATTTTCTGGTAAGACCGGACCAGCAGGATCAGTAAAATACAACCATGATACTACTAGATTAGAGTATCACAATGGTTCAGCAATAGACTTTGAGGTGATAGGATGAGTGAAACAGCTTTATACCATCAAATAGGTTTACTACAACAAGAACTTGCTCATGCAAAAGAAATCATTGAAAGCCTTACTACGGAGCGTAATAAGTTTCGTAGTCAAGCTATCATGCGAGCAAACAAAATAGAGACATTATCAAATGAGATCAATACTATTTATAAGGAACAAGAGTATATCCCCTAGCCAGAATATTATTAAGCTATTAAATAGTCTTAGGTCTAGGGGTACAGAGCCTATTGACTGGCATTACGATAAAAACTATATAACATTTAGAGTAGAGGATGACGATGGCAAAGAAAGCAGATAATTTTCTTCTTAAACCACGCAAGCAGAGGACCTTCACAGGAAAGAAATATGCAGGACGTAAAAAGTATCGAGGACAAGGTCGATAACTATAAAGGTTTAATTACCATGACAATTAAGGAAGAACGATATGATCAATTATATATGGACATTGCTAAAAGAGTTGCTGAAATGTCTTATGACAGTGATACCCAAGTCGGCGCAGTCATTGTTAAAGACGGAAACATTATTTCAATGGGTTGGAACGGTACTCCAAGCGGTTTTGACAATAACTGTAAACACCCTGAAACGGGTATCACTCTATCTACTGTTATTCATGCTGAAGCTAATGCAATCTGTAAGCTCGCTCGTACTAGCGGTTCTGGATTGGGTTCCACATTGTACACTACGCTCTCACCTTGTATCGAGTGTACTAAGCTTATCCTCCAATCTGGTATCAGCGAAATTGTCGTTGAGAAAGCGTATGAGAAAGATTTAGAGGGATTTAAAATTCTTAATGAGAAAGGTATGCTAAGAGTATGCAAATCCATTACCAAAGAATAGATAATATGCCTGATTATGTTGCTTGGGTTGAATGTAATCGGGAAGATTTAGAACAAGTAAGAGATATGTTTCCAGAAAAGGAATTTGAATTACTTATCGCAGTCAAGCCTAACTACGACCCTATCACTTGTTCACAACAAGTACTATATAATCCACCCGCACCCACTTGGGGCATAGATGTTTGGAAAAGAGAAATCGATGGAAGATGTGAAGGACTATCTCCTGAAGAAAATTCGCGGTGAAGACTTAGGTGTCAAGCCAAGGCGTAACTTACAACTAATGCGTATGATTGACACTGATGGTGTTGACATGCTAGACTTTCTTATCGAAGACATGGTGTCTTTTGCTAGAAAGACTATTCAACGTTGCTTTAAACGCAATAAAACTGAGGGTGAAACAGCTATTACTCAAGCATCAATGGCTATCGGTAAGTACATTGTTGAAGGCTGGGATAGCGATAATGTTAACTTCAGAGATCATGTTAGAGTTGGTGACTTAGTTATCGAAGGCTTTGTTATGTGTGGTTATCTTACTATCTCAGTAGGTCACATGAAAAGCCGTAAGCCAGTAACAATACACGCTACTGATAAATGGGGTGACATGGAAGCTATTGCTGGGCGTACTGTATGTATGTCAGCTGAGCCTATCCTGCCTATTACTTCTCTTATGCAAAAGAACGATAAGAGTGTAATCAAGACTTGGGATAAGTCTAAAGAAAAGAAGTTCTCTCAGTACCTTCAAGCCCCATTTGTAAAAGCAATTGATAAGCTGCAAGCCACTCGCTGGCTTATTAATAAGGATGTTCACAACGCTATACTACAGCATTGGGATTCATTCATAAAGACTGAATTGTTTGATGGTGAAGACACTAAAGAGAACGATAAGTTATACCAACGCCAAGCTTCTAAGAATAGAGAAGTAAAAGAAGTAATGGCTGTAGCAAACAAGTGGTTAGACACTGAGTTTAGCTTTTATCTTGATGCTGATTATCGAGGTAGGCTGTATTACTCAGAGCCATTCTTTAACTTCCAAGGCTCTGACATAGCTAGGGGTCAGCTACTCTTTGCTAACGGTAAACCATTTGATAGCACTGCTAGCTTCTGGTTAGGTGTGCATACTGCCTGTTGTTTTAATCAGTCATACGGTATCGATGAGATCCCTGGCTGGGTGACTACAGACTATCGCAGTGTACTAGAACAAGAAGAACTCGATACTATCTCAGTAGATAAAATGACACTCGAAGATAGAGCGCAATGGACTCAAGAGAATATTGATGAGATCCTAGAGCTAGGCGAGATGGGTATTATTGCACATGATGCAGAAAAAGCTATTTCGTTTCTAGCTTGTTGTATTGAGTGGTATAAGTACTCAAAATCAGAAGGTACTTTCTTGACACACCTGCCTATCCCTATTGACGGTGCAAACAACGGATGGCAACACCTAGGCGCTATGTCTAAGGATGCCCTGACGGGCAACCTCGTGGGATTAGTGCCTACTGAGGTTCAAAACGACTTCTACGTCCAGGTAGCTAAGCGACTCACTCAGCGTATGCCTGAATGGTTTGAAGAAAGACAGATGCCTATGAAGCATATCCGTAAAGGTATTGCAAAACGTGGTGCCATGACTCGTGCTTATAGCTGCGGACAAAAGAAAATGTCTGAGTCAATGTACAGTGATTGTTATCAGTTCGGGTTTACTACTGAGTACAACATCAGTACTTGGGATTGTGATGAGTTAAGCAGCCAAGTCATACGGGCTATCCAGGAAGTATGCCCTGGACCGCTAGAGACTATGCGGTACTTGCAGAAGCTTGCTGATCAAGAGATCACTAACTGGTACAAGCAATACGGTACTGATAGAGGACAAGGTATTGAGTGGACTACACCATCAGGATTCCCTGTAGTGTACGAGTGCTACCGTACAAGACCTGTTAAGGTAGACTGCTATGGGTTTAATACCCCTGCAGGTGAGATACGATTTAAGCATGTCATCAGAGAGAAAACAGATATCCCTGATAGGCGTGGCTTTATGTGCGGTATTAGCCCTAACTTTGTTCATAGTATGGACGCATCTCATATGGCTCTTGTAGTGGCCAATTGGGAAGGCGACTTTGGTGCTGTGCATGATTCATACAGTACTCATGCTAGTAGCGTAGAGTTGCTAATGAATAATACACGACAAGAGTTTGTATCAATGTACGACAAAGAAAACTTCTACGATAGTATTCCCTTCGGGAAGAACTACCTAGGCACAGTACCTACTATCGGTACGCTAGACGTTAAAGGAGTAACAGACTCTGATTATTTCTTCTGTTAAAAATAAAGATACCCCACAAGGTTTCCATATAGGATTCCCTGTGGGGTACGTTTATTTATAGTAATTCTTGAATGTCTTTTTTAGCTTGCGCCCGTAGACGACCTGCTTTAGACTTTGCTTCTGCCATTGGCATACCAGTATTGATATATGATCTAATGTTTTTATCATACATTGTATTTAACAATGCATCGTTAATACCTGGAGTATAGGCTAGTTGTGGGTTTAAATTAAACTCTTTAATAAACTCCATATCATCTATATCTACTCCTTGTAATGCTAAACGATTATAACTTTTCTGCATATAATTTGTCCTCCTAATTATACTGATAAACAAGTTCAGCTAATTGTTTAAAGGCATTTCGTTTACCTATTTCAGAATTGTTTTTCCAATTACCAAAACGAGTGTTTATCCTTTCATAGTTTTCAATTAATTTAAAAATACTTTTTAATTGACTACCAGTAACATTAGCGCCTTCAACATTCCAGCCTTGTGACTTAACAGCATTAATCATTTCTTCAAGCTTACTTTTTCTTGATCCTAATTTACTAGCTACAGTTTTACCTGTTTTCTTTTCTAAGCTATCTAACTTTTGTAACAAATAAGTATGCATAGACCTATAAGAACTGTCTTCAGAAACTAAATAAGTGCCGTTTGGATTAATAGTATTTTGAAACACTGATTTAGCTTCGTTGTATCCATTAAGAATATTGTTTGCTAAGTTGTATTGTCTGTTTACTTCAACAAAGTTTTTATTGATCCTTGCATGATATTCGTCTACGCTAGATGCATCAGTAATAATCGCATCATGAACAGGTAACATAAACAAAGGCTCTTTTCTATTATCATTAACATCGTTAATTGTTTTAGCCATAATAGCTGCATCAATTTGTTGAATAGAAATAACAGGCAACTGATTAGCTACTTCCTGACCATATCGAGAGGGTGGTGACATTTCCCAAAAGCTTGTTTCTTTATTAAGAATCTTTTTACTTTTAGATCTAGCACTACCTGTGGGCTTACTTACCTGTACGCGTTTCATTACCAAGCCTTGTGCGGTTGGTACAGGTACTGTTCTACCTGTGTCTGTCCATTCCGTTGAGCCTAAGAAAATATTAGTACCAAGTGGTCCTTTGTAAGTAGGTGTTTTACCCATCATTGACCACATCATTCCCATGTCTTGTAAAGTTTTTTGATGATCTGTAGGAATTGAGTTTGTTAATGTAGTCTTGATAAGGCTATTAAAGTCTTCTACTAATACATTAGTATCGTTATCATAAGCAATTACATCACTGGTTGTTTCAGCATCCGTAAGAATACTGCCGTACTTTCCATTTTTAAAATCGATAACTGTATCATGGTTAAAAGATGGATCTTTACCATACGAAACTTCCATTAGCGGTGTTCTAGAAATTAATCGAGTAATTGCTTTGCGATCTGGATGTTGGTCAATAGTATTTAAAACTGTTGTCCAAAAATCTACTTTCTCAGGGCTATTAGCAAAGGTTGTTTTAATTGCTGATGGCATCATATTCATATAACGTTTACGAATATCACCTTCAGGTATTACAGAACCTTCTTCTGAGTCATAAATAGTTCCAATTGAAGCAAGCAAATCGATATCGCCTAATTGCATTGCTTGAATAGCAATACCATTTTGCTTACCGTCATGTTGAGTTTGTGCTTGCGGTTCAAAAATAGCAGGACTATTTGGATCTTTCTTTGCTTTATTTTTTGCATCAACATAGTTTGCAAAGTCAATTAATGATTGAAGCTTATAGCCCCACTCGCCAGGGTCTTGAAAGTCTTCTAAGAAGTCTGGACCTACTAATTCATTCAATGCTTCGATATTTGTAAATTCACTATCTTTAATCTTGCGAAGCTTATCACCTGTTGTGTACCATTTATTATATATAGGGTTTGTAGGATCATTTATTACTCGGTCTGTTGCTTTCTGTACTGCTTTCCAAGTCATATCTTCTGTTTTAACAGCGGCACCAGTCCTATCTACGATGCCAGTTTCAGCGGCAGTTAAAAGATTTTTACCAATAATATACTTCCAATTAGAAAGAATTTTTGAGCCTCGATCACTTGCACTGCTAAGGTTTAATGGGAAACGCTTAGCGCTGCCTACAAAGTTTCTTACTAGTTTACTATCTTGATAGTTAAGTATTGTATTACGTACAAAGTAACGACCAACAGAAGAAGCGTGAAACCATTTATTGTAAAATACTTTACCGTCTTTAGCATCACCGTCTAACATTGTCTGGAATATTTTCTTAGCTTCTCGTCTAACAACTCTATCAGCTTGCTCGGTAGCCATTGTTTGATCGCCATTATGAGTCTTTAGAGCACGACTATACGCTTTAGCCCACTTCTTTTCATCAAGACCAATCATTGCTGCCCATGGCTCTGTAGAAAAGAAACCACGATCTGACTGCCCTGCAAGCCCTGTAATA
>Ga0316202_10001228_pt1 | contig 20967 bp, 20 predicted proteins | sample 3monrhotite_MG_FD_204934 | JGI IMG/M metagenome (GOLD analysis project Ga0316202, IMG submission 204934) | Microbial mat bacterial communities from mineral coupon in-situ incubated in ocean water Damariscotta River, Maine, United States -... | ecosystem: Environmental > Aquatic > Marine >... | reverse complement strand
AAGGTGGGCCATCGTAATTCTGCAACCACGTCACTGCATCCGCATGATGCAGCGTCGCCATGTTTTTTTTGATACCAAAAAACTTCCGGGCAATGTGCAAATGCGTTTTGCTCAACTCAACACCGATGATCTCGATGGGCTGCACAAATTGCTGTAACAGATGGATGGCTGAACCGCCTCCGACACCTAGCAATAAAACACGCTTAATACGTCCCGGAGGCCGAAAAAAAGCAGGAATGACCAGCAGATCCCACACACCACCACTGTGTGCCCGATCCGGATGGTATTGGCTATGAAACACTCCATTCGTATACAGCCGCCGGGAACGCCCAGCAGTGCGTACTTCATAACAAGTGTCGTGAGTTTGTTTTTGCCAGAGCAGAGCCATGGGTAGAGTGTCACCTGTGGTTAAAAAACGAAGTGGATTCTCTGCTGAAAAGCGCCTCACTGCAACTGGCAACCCTATTGGGTAATAGTTGTCATGATGTCAATGGTATTTTTCACGCAAAAGAGTGGCTTGTCATTCATGTCACGGTCATGCAGTATCCTGCCGACAATAACAACAAATAAAACATGGACAAGTTTGAACGTATATTCCAATTACACCAGTCGCTAAACAGCCACCGGTACCCGCTGTCGCTCAACACCCTGCAAGATAAAATGGAGTGTTCCGAGTCCACTGCGCGGCGCACCCTTGGTGTTTTACGCGACCGGTTCGGTGCGCCCATCGAATATGACCGGGAACAAAACGGTTATTATTACGATGTGGCGCAAGGCCAAACCTGGGAACTGCCCGGCTTGTGGTTTAACGACCAGGAGCTGCACGCCCTGTTGGTATCCCACAATCTGCTGGATCAACTTCAGCCGGATGTGCTGAGCAACCATATTCAGCCACTCAAACAACGCATCGAAAGCATTCTCCAGCAAAAGCATGCAGGTAGCCCGGACCTGACCAAACGCATCCGCATTTTTCAGCAAGGTGTGCGGCCTACCGACCTTGATCATTTTCGCCAAATTGCCAGCGCTACACTGCAACGCTGGCAAATACGCTTGCTCTACCATGGTCGCGAACGCGACCAGACCACTGAACGTACCGTTTCTCCACAGCGCCTTGTTTACTACCGTAGCAACTGGTACCTCGACACCTGGTGCCACCTGCGCGAGGAATTTCGCACATTCTCGCTGGACCGCCTCAGCCCTGTTGAAATACTGCAAGTAGCCGCTCGGGAAATCAGTGAGGAAAGTCTGGATGAACACTTTGCACAAGCCTATGGCATCTTTGCCGGACAACCCGCACACAGTGCGCAGTTACGCTTCACTTCCGAAGCCGCACGCTGGGTGGCGGATGAACACTGGCATCCACAACAACAAGGAAAAGTGCTTGCTGATGGTGGTTATGAATTAAGCATTCCCTACAGTGACCCCAGGGAATTGGTGATGGATATTCTGAAATATGGTGCAGAAGTAAAAGTGCTTGGCCCGCCAGAATTGCAGAAATTGGTGGAAGAAAAGCTGAGAACAGCACTTAGGGGGCGTTAACAATTAAATCCATTTCGATGATAATTCACCAATAATAATTTGAATTTAAAGGTGAATACGCGATGAGTCGAATGATATTAAGCGATGATCAGTGGGCGAAAATAGAGCCATTACTGTCAGGTAAAACCAGTGACTGTGGTGTTACCGGGAAGGAAAATCGCTTATTTCTTGAAGCAGTGTTGTGGATTTGCCGTACCGGTGCCCCGTGGCGAGACCTTCCGGAAGCGCTTGGGAATTGGCACACGGTTTTTACTCGCTATAATCGCTGGTCAAAAAAAGGGCGCTGGCAGATTATATTTGAAGTGTTATCGAAAGACGCTGATTTTGAGTGTTTGATGATCGATGGTTCTATTGCTCGGGTACATCAGCATGGCGCGCCCAAAAAAACGCACAGGAAGCAGAAGCGGTTGGAAAGTCACGAGGTGGCTTGAGCACAAAAATACACGCGGCTGTTGATGCTCTGGGAAACCCTGTCAAGTTGTTGCTGACGGCGGGTCAGGCTTCAGAGTATGGTCAAGCCAGCGCCCTCATTGATGGTTTTGATGCGGCTTATGTTTTGGCAGACAAGGGATATGACAGTGATCAGTTTATCGGGGAGCTTGAAAAAGTAGGTGCCACAGCAGTGATACCGCCGCGGAAAAATCGCAAGAAACAGCGAGACTATGATCAGGAATTGTATAAGGAGCGGAATCTGGTTGAGCGATTCTTCCAGAAGCTCAAACATTTTCGCCGTATTGCAACGCGTTATGAAAGACTAAAGCGAAATTATCAAGCCATGTTGTTTTTAGTCAGTTCAGTCATTTGGCTTGCTTAATTGTTAACGCCCCCTAGTCATTACACAAAAAAATAACAAATAGTTGTTTGCCTAGTCAGCTTTTGACAGGGCAGGGGTGGTAAAAAGGAAAACATGGAAGATTCAACAGAAAAAATAACCAGTACTGAAGTCCGTTATTTTCGATATTGGGGAAAGGCTCGCAAAAAAGAAGAAGGTGAAGGGAGTGGCGTGCTTTATCATTTATTGCCGTACCACTGTTTGGATGTGGCGGCAGAATCAAATTGTCGCCCTATGCAGGCTGAGTGTTGTCCAAGGATAGATATATATCGCGGTGGTAGCAGATGACACACTTTTGGGCAAAAACCACCTTAGACGGTAAACCTGGCATCTCCGTGTACGACCACATGGTGGATGTGGGTTGCGTGGCGCAATGTCTGACTGAGATCGCGCCGCAACTGCTAGTGCGATTCGGCCTGTTAGCAGATGAGGTTGGTGCGCTGGCGGCGCTGCACGATCTGGGAAAAATATCACCGGGCTTTCAGCAGAAATGCCAAGCTTGGCTTGAAGAAAATGGCTTGGTAACCGTTGCCAGAAATGGTTGTTGGGATACCGGGATGGAGGGGGATCACGGCAGAGTTAGCCATGCTGCGATTCAGGATTTTCTCATGGAAGAGGGGATGCGCCGAAAAACTGCCAAATTTATATCGACCGTGCTTGCCGCTCATCACGGGAAAATCAAGTATCCCCCTAATGATCGGGGAATACGTTCACCTTCTATCGCTCCTATCTCTGAAGAGCGCAGCGCGATTGACTGGAGTGCCGAGAGAAAGGCGTGTGCGAAAGCGATATGGAATCAGTTTTCAGGGTGCCGTAGCACGTTGGCTATCGACGAAGTTTCACCTGCGCTCTGGTGGCTGGCCGGGTTGACCACCGTAGCCGACTGGATCGGCTCTAATGAGGCGTTTTTTCCTGCCTCACGGGAACCACGCAATGAGGCTGTTGTTCAATTGGCGCAGCAAGCCCTCGATGCGATCGGTTTTAGAAAGAGTGAATTTAGGCCGGGTCTCTCTTTTCATGACCTGTTCCACGATACCTCCGATGTTGAGTGGCACCCCAATGATATGCAGCAAAAAACGTATACGACGGTGACCGGGCCGGGTGTCTACGTGATTGAGGCACCGATGGGCATAGGCAAGACCGAAGCGGCGCTATGGGCCGCCTACAGGCTACTGTTGTCGGGAAAGGCAACGGGCATCTACTTCGCTCTTCCTACCCAGGTGACAAGCAATCGCATTCATCTGCGTTTGAGCGAATTTGTAAAGCGCATCGTTTCGGGTGGGGATAGAACTCATCTGATTCATGCCAATTCTTGGCTCCTCGATAGTGAGTTCACTCTGTCTCCCTCGACAACCGACGCCAAAACGGGGGGCAGTGACGATGCCCGCAAAGGTCGGGACTGGTTTGCCTCAACCAAGCGGGCGCTGCTTGCCCCGTTTGGCGTTGGCACTGTGGATCAGGCACTGCTGGGCGTGGTGGCAGCCAAACACTTTTTTGTGCGCCACTTTGCTCTTGCGGGAAAGGTCGTGATTCTCGATGAGGTTCATTCATACGATCTCTATACTGGAACACTCATCGACAAACTGATTGCAACTCTGGAAGGGCTGGGGTGTACCGTCATCGTCTTGTCGGCGACACTGACAAGAAAACGGCTTGAGCAGATCGTATTGCTTGGCGATGGGCAGGGCATGGGTACGCTTCCCTATCCTCTCATTACTGGCCGTAAAGAGGGGGAACCGATCCATCCCGTCGCCGCTACGGAGCCTGAACCACATACCATAGTGATTGATTTTCTGGCGAGAGAAAAAGCCAGCCGCGAAGCGGTTAACGTTGCCAAAAGGGGCGGAGCAGTTCTCTGGATATGCAACACCGTAGATGCAGCACAGCAACAGTACCGACATTTGATGGAACAGGTAGGAGAGGCATTCCCGGTCGGCCTGCTCCATTCGCGTTTCCCCTTCTGGCAGCGGGAACAGCTCGAATCCCACTGGATGGAACTGTTTGGGAAAAACGGTGACAAGCGCTGCGGGGCTATTCTTGTCGCCACACAAATCGTGGAACAGAGCGTCGATCTGGACGCCGATCTGATGGTGACCGAACTGGCTCCCACCGACATGCTTTTTCAACGTCTTGGTCGCCTTTGGCGTCATCAACGGGAAAACCGGCCAGTTGACTTGCCGCGCCTTTATATACTCGAAGAGGAGATAAGCCTTGATGAGTTCCGTCATATGGAATCAAAGGCGATCATCAAGTCATTGGGAGCCAAGGCCAATATCTATGCTCCCTACGTACTCCTGCGTTCTCTTGAAGTTTGGAAGGGACAGGACAAAGTGTTGCTACCGTCACAGATACGCTTACTTCTCGAACTGACCTATCAAGAGAGAGGAGAAGAACCTGCCTCATGGCAAGCGCTTGTTTCAGAATGGAAAGGCTCCGATTCAGCGAAAAAGACACTGGCTATGTGGAGCTGCAATTTATGGCAGCCGGCGCTTAAAGATGAAGAGGGAGTTCAGACCCGTTTGAACGAGATGCCCACCGTTGCCTTAGTGCTGTGCCGGAGTATCGATAATCAGGAAGCCGTGTTCGTTGATGGTGCTTCCGAACCGTTTAGTGAAGAGCAATTCCGGCTTTCACTGGCCCAGGCCATTCACAAAAACCTAGTCAGGGTTCCGGAGTACTGTTTTGACAAAGAGAAGATAATGCCTTGTTCTGCTTTCTCGGACTATCTCCACGGCGTGCAATCTGTTGGCATTATCTCTGAAAGTGGAAGTGTACGGGTGGCTGGATTGCAGGATGATTTCCAGTTTTTTTATTCTGACGAGCTTGGGCTTGTCATTAATAGAAATCACTAGAAGGAAAAAAATATGAATGTCGCTTTTGACCCCTGGATACCCGTGGTAACCCTATCGGGTGATCCTGACCTAGCAAGTCTCTGCTCCATACTGACAGAAGGTGAACGGTATGCCGATCTGGCGGTGCGTCCCCACGAGCGGGTCTCCCTGATGCGGCTTTTTCTATGCGTGGTACATGCTGCTCTGGATGGTCCCAAAGATTATGACGAATGGCTGGAGGTACCGCAGCGTTTGCCCGATGCGGTGCGAAAATACCTGGAGACCTGGAAGGATTCCTTTGAACTGTTTCATAAGGCGAAGCCTTGGTTGCAGGTGGCGGAGCTAAAAGCTATTCCAAGCAGTAAGAATGACCGAGTTGATGACAAGAGCTGGTCGCCATTAAGTAAGTTATCTTTTGCCCGTGCAAGTGGAAACAATTCGACGCTTTTCGACCATGAATCAAATGGTGGAGCGCCAACCGTATACAAACGGGAAGAGATAGCGTTATCCCTTCTCTCGTTTCAGAATTTCTTTGTGGCAGGAGGCAAAGCATCATCGAGACTGTGGGGTGATGTTGAAATGAAGAACCCTCCTAACCCAAAGGGTGGGCCGTGTTCTGGTAAATCGATACTTTTCACATTTTTGCGTGGTACCAATTTGATCGATTCCATCTATGTAAACCTAAATACATATGATGATTTGGAGCGCTTGATATATGGGAATCAGGATAATTGGTTGGGCCGGCCACTGTGGGAACAGCCTATTAAGTCACCAAATGATAGCGAATCCATTACGAATACCACTCAAACTCATCTTGGTAGATTGGTGCCACAAACCAGAATTCTTCGCGTGAATGTTGACCGGAAAAGGGTGTTGCTTGGCGGTGGCTTCCTGTATCCAAAGTTTCAAGATGATAAAAACACTTTTGCTCCAGATCCCTATGCGACAGTTGTGATAAATAGAAATGAACAACATGAGTTGCTGTCGGCAAAGCCGAATATCGCTATTTGGCGAGAATTACATTCTCTTGTGGTTTGTGAGAAATCGGGCTCAGATTCAGCTAGAGGTTCTGTTTGTATGCTGAATATCCCTGAAAGAACCGCTTGCGATATCACAGTCAATGCGTTGATGACCAACCCACAGCAAGCAGCGGATATTATTGATTCATTGGAGTCAGTTTTTCATATCTCTTCACAACTCCACTCGCTAGAAGGGGCAGCTTCATACAAAAACGAAGTGAGGAATGCTGAATTTCTTGCAGATCGCCTTGGTTGGGCTGTTGAGGTCTACAGGAAGGAAATAGATCCTGGATGGGAAGGAAGACTTAAGTCTGCTGGGGCATCAAAAGGAAAGCTCAAATCTAGGCTGCAATCTATAGCAACTTCTCATTTCTGGACCACGATAGAAAAAAACTTGTCACTTCTGATGAATCATATCGAGTCTAAAGATACTGAAGCGGCCATTCCAACTCGGGATACTTGGCGGAAAATGCTTTTTTCCACGGCGTGTGATGCCTACCGTATCGCTTGTGGGCAAGAGACGCCACGGCAGATGAAGGCATTCGCTAAGGGGTGGGGAAAATTAACCGGCCAGAAGGAAGAGAAGCCGCCAGAAAAAAGAGCAAAGGAGGTATCACTATGAGTGGGTATATGGATCGGCTACAGCGGTATAAGGAGAATCGAGGCGTGATGGCCAGTCTCCGCTGCATTTTGGTGGAGAGTAAAACACACCGTGCCTGGCCGATGTTGAGTCGTCTTGGAATAGGCATTGATGATCCCACCTGGCCCTGGGTGGCCGGACTTTTTGCAACGCACCCGGAAACCGTATCGGTCGTAAATTTCGGTGCTACTTGCCGGGCCATTATGGTGAGTCGGGATGAGAAGCCGGGGGATGATAACAAGATGACGCCCACGGAACGGCGTTTTCAACACCTGCTTGCAGCGGAACAGGGAAAAGAGGTGCGGGATCGTATTTTGCGTATGGTGCTGCTGGCCAAGGCGCAAGGTGTGCCCGTCAACTACGAAAAGCTGGCGACCGACCTGAAATGCTGGAACGACCACACCAAAACCGACTGGGCAAAAGCTTTCTGGGGACAAGGTGGATCAGTAGAAAATAAGTGGGCGGCATGAGCTGGTTGGCACGCTTGGATATTGGTGCGGAGGTTGCTCACCGCGAGGGTGTTCGGGATAGCTACGGATGGCATCAAAAACTGTGGCAATGTTTTCCCGGTACGCCAGATAAGGAGCGGGACTTTCTGACGCGCATCGATCTGCTCGATGGTGGTTATCGGCTCTGGGTGTTGGGGCGGAGTAAGCCGCAAAGGCCGATTTGGTGTCTGGCCGATGGGTTTGCCCTGAGGGAGATCGCCCCTTCATTTCTCTCTCATCGTTATTACAACTTCGACCTGCGAGCGAATCCGGTCAGAAGTGTGGTGCAACGTGGCCCTAATGGCGAAACCCTCTACAAGGCAAACGGTAAACGAAAGCCGGGAAAACGTGTGCCGTTGGTGAATCCTGATGAGTTGTGCTACTGGCTGGTCCGAAAAGGTGAGACGAAGTGTCTTGATCAGAAGACAGGTCAGAATGTACCGGGGGGATTCCGCATAGTCGAGGAACGACCGTTGGAGATCAGCCCGATGGTGGAGAGCCATTTCCGCAAGAAGGGGCAGGCGGGTTATCACGGTGGCGTTCAGTTCCGCGGAACTTTGGAAGTCACCGATCGCGAGCGATTCATTGATACCTACTATAGCGGTATAGGCAGTGCCAAGAGTTTTGGCTTTGGTCTGCTGCTGCTCGCGCCTGTCACTATTTAATCAATTGAACATATAAGGAAAGTAATCATGAAGCATTTAGAGTTGCATATTATTCAATCGGTCCCCGTTGCCTGTCTTAATCGTGATGATCTTAATTCACCAAAAACTGCTATTTTTGGTGGTGTTCAGCGGGCTCGGGTGTCGAGTCAGTCGTGGAAACGGGCGATTCGGGAGATGGCGAAGAGTATGTCTCCAGAACAGTTTAAGGGGCAGCGGTCGCGGCGCATGGTTTTTACACTTACAAACAGGTTTATTGATAAAGGTATTGGGGAGTCCTGCGCTGCAGCAATAGCAGAGCACATAGCAGATATTATTGAAACACTTGACTCAAAAACAGATGAGGACGGTGCGAAGAAAATCAAAACTATGATGTTTTTTTCTGATGCCGAGTACGATGCCATTGTGGAAAAGATAGTGTCGGCCGAGGATGTTACGGGTTCCATTGATTCGCTTGAGAAAGTGTTGTCACAGTTGGAATCTGCCGCTGATAAAGATGAAAAAAAAGAAGCTGAAAAAGCTAAAGAAAAAGTATTCAAGGCAATGAAGACGTTATCAAAATTATCTATCGCAAAAATGATAAAGTCCGCACAACTAAAAGATGCTGCTGACATCGCCCTCTTTGGTCGTATGGTCGCCAACGATCATTCATTGTCGGTTGAAGCAGCCTCCATGTTTTCCCATGTGCTCTCCACACACAAAGCCGATAATGAGATCGACTTTTTTTCTGCCGTGGACGATTTGCAAACAACCGACGAGTCAGGTGCAGGTATGGCCGGTACGCTGGAGTTTAACTCGGCAACTTATTATCGTTTTGCCGCCCTCAATCTGGATATGCTTGCCGATGAGACTCATCTCAATTGCATGAGTGAAACAGAACGCCAATCGGTGGTACGCACATTCCTTGAGGCCACTATTAAGGCTGTCCCGACGGCCAGAAAAAATACTATGAACGGGAATACGATGCCGCTCTGTGTTTTTGGCATAGTGCGTGAGAAAGGGCATCCGATTCAATTGGCCAATGCATTCGAGAGAGCGGTTCGTCCCTCGTCGAACGGTTTCGCAGTTGAGTCTATCAACCGGGTGAATGGTGAATATGCCGACCTTAAAGAGACCTGGGGCATTGCTGCTGTTTTTGAGAAGATGGTTGTCAAACGCAATCTGAAGGATGAGGTTGTAGAGAGCCTTGGTTCTATAGGAACCTGTTCGCTTGAAGAACTCCTTGAAGGAATGGTGAGCCATGTCAACTGAGAGTGCATTTCTGGCCCTTCGCTTGAAAGGGCCACTGCAATCCTGGGGGTTTGATAGCCAGTACAACCGACGCAATACAGGACTCATGCCGACCAAAAGCGCTATTGGCGGTATGTGCTGTGCCGCGCTTGGGTTCCCGCGAGGTAGTGAGGATGAACAGGCATTTCTCGTTCTGTTCACCAAGCTGAAAATGACGGCTATCGCCATTCCCTGCGGGGTGGATGGCAAAAGGTATTTAGTGCGGCGCATGCAGGATTACCATACCGTCCAAAATACGAGGAAGGCGGAGGGAGGGATCAAGGATTGCCACATAACCCACCGGCAATATTTAACCGATGCTTCTTTCGGCATTCTTCTTGCGGGAGATGGCACTCTGCTGAATAAGATAGCCGATGCCTTGGTTGATCCGGTGTGGGGGCTTTGGCTGGGGCGTAAAACCTGTATACCGTCGGCCCCACTGTTCGTCGGCCTGGAGAAGAGCCGGGAAGATGCGCTGAGGCTGCTTGTCAGAGATCAGCCGCTTGGTTCATTTACACACCAGGTTGATGCGGAGGACTTTGCAGAAGGCAGAGATTCGCTGCCCGATAATCCTGTTTCGTTCGATTCAGACAGGCGGCGCTTTTCTCCAAGAAGGGTAAGAACAGAGCAGGGAAGTAGCAGTACATGAAAGCTCACCATGCCTTGTAAAGTTTCTAACTTCGGTTTGTTTACCATATATGTGGATTAAAACCTTGTGTTGTTCTGTTCCAGGGCTTTAAAGGTCACCTTACATTGTTCATAATGTAAGGAATTAAAAGTTATCCAGGAGGTCAGTCATATGTCCACAGCAATGATAACCAGCAAAGGCCAGATCACCATTCCCAAACCGGTACGGGAACGGTTGAAGGTAAAACCCGGTGACCGGGTGGAATTCGTGGAAATGGAGAACGGTGTCTTCCAACTGGTGGCATCGACTCGTGATGTTCGTTCTCTGAAAGGCATCGTGCCCAAACCGAAACGGGCTGTGTCTATCAAGGCGATGAAAAAAACCATCGAGTCCAGGGGTAAAGCTTGATAGGTCTGGATACCAATGTGGTGATTCGTTACCTGGTACAAGATGATGTCGCTCAGGCACGAAAAGCGAACAGGCTAATCGAAAAATCCCTGACGCCAGATGAACCGGGCTTTATCAACCTGACGACCTTATGTGAGATTGTTTGGGTGCTCAAACGCAACTATCGATTGGACAAATCGAGGCAGGTAACCGTTGTTGATGGACTGCTCACGAGCAAACAATTGTTAGTGGAAAATGTTCCCGTGGTGTGGAAGGCGCTACGGGCCTACGAATCCGGGCGTGCGGATTTTAGCGATGCCATCATTGCCTATGTCAATCAGGTTCATCAATGTGACCATACTGTTACGTTCGACAAGCAGGCGTCCCGATTGGACGGCATGCGCTTGTTGTAGTTTTTATTATGCTCCCACCCCTTAAACCCATTCCCATGAAAGACCGCGTATCTATGATTTTCCTGGAACATGGTCAAGTGGATGTTATCGACGGCGCATTTGTATTGCTCGATAAAAATGGTGTGCGCACCCACATCCCGGTGGGTTCAGTAGCTTGCATTATGTTGGAGCCGGGTACACGCGTCTCCCATGCTGCCATCAAACTGGCTGCCACTGTGGGTACATTAATGGTGTGGGTGGGTGAAGCCGGAGTGCGGCTTTATGCCTCAGGCCAGCCCGGTGGGGCACGGTCTGACCGATTGTTATATCAAGCAAAACTTGCACTGGATGAAGAGCTACGCCTAAAAGTTGTGCGTAAAATGTTCGCCTTGCGTTTTGGCGAAGAAGCCCCCTCGCGCCGTAGTGTGAATCAATTACGTGGCATTGAAGGCGCGAGGGTACGCAAAATGTACCAATTACTAGCCCAACGCCACGGTGTGGAATGGCATGGCCGGCGTTATGATCCTAAAGACTGGAAAAGAGGGGATGTCGTCAATCAATGTATCAGTGCCGCTACTTCCTGTTTATACGGTATTTCCGAAGCTGCCATATTAGCGGCAGGTTATGCGCCTGCGGTCGGCTTTTTACATTCGGGCAAACCCCTTTCCTTTGTTTATGATATTGCCGACATCCTCAAATTTGAAACAGTGGTGCCAATAGCATTCAAGATTGCCGCCAAAAAACCGGCAAAGCCTGACCGCGAAGTCAGGCTCGCCTGCCGGGATTTATTTCGTAGCGACAAAGTATTGAAACAACTCATCCCGTTGATTGAAGAAGTATTGGCCGCTGGCGAAGTAGAACCACCCCAACCACCTGAAGACGCTGTGCCGCCTGCCATACCCGAGCCTGCGTCTATGGGTGACGCTGGTCATCGGAGCGGATGATATGAGCATGCTGATGGTCGTAACCGAAAATGTACCCCCACGATTGCGTGGACGTTTAGCGATATGGCTACTGGAAGTGCGATCGGGTGTTTATGTAGGAGACGTCACCCGCCGTGTTCGGGAAATGATCTGGCAGCAAATTATTGAACTGGCAGAAGATGGTAATGTTGTTATGGCCTGGGCCACCAATACTGAATCAGGTTTTGATTTTCAAACCTTTGGCGAAAATCGTCGCATACCTGTCGAATATGACGGTTTGCGTTTAGTCTCATTTCTCCCCATCGAAAAAAAGTAGTTGCTCTTTAACAATCTGGAAAACAAGCCCTGGTAGGAGTGGAAAAAAGCCGGTGGATTGTTGGCTCTAGTTTTTTGTAAACAGGATCAATGAGGTACACTTAGTGTGTTCCCCACATACGTGGGGATGAACCGTTCGCCCAGGCTGCTGAACCAGGCGAGGGCTTGTGTTCCCCACATACGTGGGGATGAACCGCACAATCTCATCCATCCATCTTTTTTTGTTGAGTGTTCCCCACATACGTGGGGATGAACCGAGTACAGCGTTGGCCGTGAATACGACGGGCTAGTGTTCCCCACATACGTGGGGATGAACCGTTCATATTCTGTGAAGTCCTCATCATTCTGGAGTGTTCCCCACATACGTGGGGATGAACCGTTGACGCAGTTTCCGCAGGTAGCTAAAACCTTGTGTTCCCCACATACGTGGGGATGAACCGATTTAATGAAGCGGCCATAACTATCGAAAAGGGTGTTCCCCACATACGTGGGGATGAACCGTGCGCTGCCACAAAATCAGCAAATGTACCCGGGTGTTCCCCACATACGTGGGGATGAACCGATTCCGATTTAGATTGAGATTCAGTCTCACGAGTGTTCCCCACATACGTGGGGATGAACCGTACTGCAACCGGCATAACTATAAATGCACTCCGTGTTCCCCACATACGTGGGGATGAACCGCGTTATTGGTGCTTCAGCACCAGCTGATATACGTGTTCCCCACATACGTGGGGATGAACCGATGATCGGTAATCATCATTTCACGTTGTCTATGTGTTCCCCACATACGTGGGGATGAACCGATTTCAGGATATAAACCTGGAAGAATCCTGTCGTGTTCCCCACATACGTGGGGATGAACCGCTATTGCCCACGGATGGCAGCACGGGTGGGATGTGTTCCCCACATACGTGGGGATGAACCGCTATGGCTAAACGATCCACCGAGCTCTCAACCGTGTTCCCCACATACGTGGGGATGAACCGATTGGCATGGAGATTGAAAATGGAAATTAAAGGTGTTCCCCACATACGTGGGGATGAACCGGCTGGAGACTTAATAACTAATTCCCTTAGGCGGTGTTCCCCACATACGTGGGGATGAACCGTGGGAATCATGTAGAAAAGTTAAATCCGTGAAGTGTTCCCCACATACGTGGGGATGAACCGTATTAATTGACATCACGAGCAGTACCGTACCAGTGTTCCCCACATACGTGGGGATGAACCGCGACCAGATGACCTGCGCGTGTTGCGGCGTAGGTGTTCCCCACATACGTGGGGATGAACCGATTGATGCCAACGAGGTGTATAAAATAAATTGGTGTTCCCCACATACGTGGGGATGAACCGCCAATAAGCGCGCAATAGATGCAGAAGATGCGGTGTTCCCCACATACGTGGGGATGAACCGCGCATTAACTCGGACACATGCCGCAGTGTTTAGTGTTCCCCACATACGTGGGGATGAACCGTCCAGCCGACGGTCTGGATGAACGCGCTATGTGTGTTCCCCACATACGTGGGGATGAACCGACCGGGGTATGACTATGGCTATTACCCGGGCAGTGTTCCCCACATACGTGGGGATGAACCGCTACCCTCCCATTGATTTATTTAAACTCATCAGTGTTCCCCACATACGTGGGGATGAACCGTCTGAATGTAATGTTAATTCTATTATGCAACGGTGTTCCCCACATACGTGGGGATGAACCGGTGACCCTATGAAAGACGAAATTCTAGCGGCGGTGTTCCCCACATACGTGGGGATGAACCGGTCAGCTTGCATTCCGGTCATATCAGCAAAACGTGTTCCCCACATACGTGGGGATGAACCGTCAGTAATAACGTTTCCATTTTTATCATAATTGTGTTCCCCACATACGTGGGGATGAACCGGAATACGTGCATAAATTTTACAATGAAAAATTGTGTTCCCCACATACGTGGGGATGAACCGGGTCATGACGACCATCGCCACCTCTGGCCGTAGTGTTCCCCACATACGTGGGGATGAACCGAAATTCAGGTGAGGATTATGGATACCTCATCAGTGTTCCCCACATACGTGGGGATGAACCGCCGGGAGACGGCACGGAAACGAACGTTAATGAGTGTTCCCCACATACGTGGGGATGAACCGCAGTGTCACGAGGTTGTTTACCTGTAAAAAAAGTGTTCCCCACATACGTGGGGATGAACCGCCGGTGCAAAAAATTGCGGTAGATAGCCCCCAGTGTTCCCCACATACGTGGGGATGAACCGGTTGAGCTAGCCTCAACGAATCCAATAATAGGGTGTTCCCCACATACGTGGGGATGAACCGCGGAAATGCAGGAATGGGCCGATGTAACCGCCGTGTTCCCCACATACGTGGGGATGAACCGTCGCATGGCGATACGGTGCAGTCTGATAATCCGTGTTCCCCACATACGTGGGGATGAACCGGCTGGCAAAATAGATACTGATGCAGGCGCTACCGTGTTCCCCACATACGTGGGGATGAACCGGGACAGGCGAAAATTGACGGTGATATCGAGGGGTGTTCCCCACATACGTGGGGATGAACCGATTATCTTCAGAGAACGTTGCGAATTTGCAAAGTGTTCCCCACATACGTGGGGATGAACCGAAACCTAAAGGGCTACGAATGGACGCTAAATTGTGTTCCTCACATACGTGGGGATGAATAGCATGACGTTGGTTGCTCCCAGTCGCTTTATGATCTGATAGTAGTTTGGTAACCCCATTTTTTCGGGGATTGGTGGGATGTGCTAATCAATTGATGGCATGGAAGCCTTACTGTGTAATCTTAAAAACGGTTCTGGATACCCGCAGATTCTGCTGAGGGACAAAAAATATTCCCCAGGTTTTTTGTCGGACAAGTAGGTGATTAATAAAGCCGGTGGGTGTGATTCACCTTCATATATACCCATAGAGCTTGAGATTTAGTTGTTCAGTGTGTGTCATATTTATTTCATGGTACCACTAAAAGCAGGAGGTTTAGGCGAGGAAAAATGACGAGTAATATATCCGTGGCGTTTGAGGCTTAGGCTTTTAGGGTGCATCATACTCATTTCGTGGCTAGGCAAATGATGAGTAATATCTGGACTGTTGCGAAGAATTTCAACGCAGCCATAGAATGAAGGGGGCGTGCAACGAATGCCGAAATATCAAACGCTATGGGTATATAACATTGGTATAAAAAAGGAACAAGAATGTGAAAATATTAATCGCGGAAGATAGCCAAGCTCTTCAAATGTTGTATGGTAGACTGATGGAAAAATGGGGATATGATTATGATATGGCCTCGAATGGTTTGGAAATCGTTGAGTATGCCAGGAAAAATAATGGAAGATATGATCTTTGTATAACGGATATAGAAATGCCTGTTATGAATGGTATTGAAGCGACAAAAATTATCCGAAAATCGGTAGATTATTTTCCGATAATGGCATTGACATCAAATGATGAATATAAAGAAGATTGCTTGGCAATAGGCATGGATGATTTTGTTGTAAAGCCATGCTTGTCAGGTAAATTGTCTGCTAAGATAAGCGGGTTGACAGTAAAGACCATCAAAGTGAATGTTAGCGAAAACAATTTATTTATAACCAAGGAGACTCCTATGAACTCTCAACAAACTTCAGTTCTGAAGCAGTTGAAAGAACAACATTTGTCCGTAATTAGTATTTTTGGAACATCAACCGAAGCGACGTTTGTCGTTAATGAGGATGTTCCTCTGTATATTGAAAAAGAATTTTCTGAGAATCAAAAACAATCGGTACGATTTCTTGATCATAGCCCTGAGGGTAAGGGGTTGTGTCGCTTGTTTTCAAAAACGTCAATGGTGGTAAAAAATTTTATGTTGGACGAAGATTTTGAAAGTGAAAATCAACGGGAAATGAAAAAATTAGAAGGCATTTTAGTTAGTTCTGAGTAGCAGGATATTTCCGATATTATGTGATTGTCCCATATAATGGACAAAATTATCGCAGCAAACCCGGACCGTTTATCTGTTTTCAACTACGCACATCTTCCGGAAATATTTAAGCCACAGCATCGTATCAGAGAAGATAAATATCTGAAGTAGCCCAGTCGATAGTCGTTTTCCAAAGCAGGGGTTACACGTACTGTACTGTAACCGACTAAGGTCCACCTGCAAATCACAACATACCGCACGTTCGTAGCCCAATCGTTAGACTGTAACCGACTAAGGTCCATCTGCAAATCACAACCCATATATAGGCCATCAGAATCGGCGGCGGACTGTAACTGACTAAGGTCCATCTGCAAATGCCGTTAATTATTTGCCAAAGTCTTGTTTGCCTTTGTGTTAGATTACCGGGTAAACACAGGAAAAATATCTGAATGTCTGAACAAGTTTCCAGTAAGTCTACACTTCATTCCACTAAACCCAGTTGGGCAGAGTTGCGTAAATACTACGGTCGTTTCCGTAAATATACTTCTCCTGATAGGGGTTATTTCACGTTAGATATTATTTCCATTGTTATTGCGGTGATTACCAACACGGCAATGATCTGGCTTATGGGCCGACCGCTGAGTTTGATCCAGTCGGGGCAATATGATGAGTTACCAGCGGTGCTGGGTTTATTTGCGTTTGTGTTGCTGGTGAATCAGGCGGCGCAATTGGGCGGTGGCTGGTTGACTAATTGGTTGGGCTTGCGTTTTATCGGTCGGGTTCGCAATGCTATCGTTTCTCGTTTGTTGCATTTGTCTTTTCCAGTAGCGGGACAGATGGCGCGTGGCGATCTGTTGGCTCGCTTAAGTAATGATGTGGATCACGTCAGTGCCATTCTGGTGGAGGCACGGTTGATGCTGGTTTCTCATTTTCTGACGTTGTTTTTGTACGTGAGTATGTTGTTTTGGATTGATGTGGGTTTGGCATTGATCGCTTTGGCTGCTGTGCCGTTGTTTGTGTTGCATCAGCGATTTTTTTCAGAACGCAAACGGCGTGCCACGGAAAGTTTTTTGCAAGCTAATGGTAGGTTGTTGTCTTTTGAGGAGCAGGGGCTGGCTAATTTTCGTGGTGTGAGCGCAAATACTGCTGAAGACCATGTGACGACTATGCATCAAAAGGTATTTGCCAAGGTACGTGTCTGGGCAATGCGTGGGCGTAGTTTGGGGTTGGCTTTTGGTGTGAGTTTCACGTTGTTGATTTATCTGGTGGGTTTGATGGTCGCGCTGTTTGGTTTGGATAATGTGCGCAACGGTACAATGCCAGTGGGTTTATTGGTGAGTTTTTTGTTGTATATGGGGTATCTCAGCATACCGGTGCGCGGTTTGGCGGGTATCGCGTTTCAGTATGTTGGTAATGCACCTGCTACGTTGCGTATTTTGGAAATAATGGATGCGCAGTCAGCTGTGGAGGACAAACCTGCAGCACCGGATTTGCATGTGCGCCAGGGGCAGATTGCTATTGATGCGGTGTCGTTTGCTTATCCCGGCGGGGCAACAGTTTTACGGGATGCACAGGCGCATATTCAAGGTGGTGAAACGGTGGCGTTGGTCGGTCCCAGTGGTGCGGGTAAGTCGACTTTGGCGATATTGCTGCTGCGTTTTTATGATCCCAAGCAGGGCTGTATTCTCATTGATGGACAGGATTTGAGAGAGGTGAACATTGCTTCGTTGCGCCGAAGTGTGGCGGTGGTGTGGCAGGAGCCATTTGTGCTTAATGATACGATTCGTGCCAACCTATTGATGGCTAGGCCGGGTGCGACTGAGGAGCAGTTGGTGGCCGCTTGTCAGCGCAGTCATGCCTGGGAGTTTATTGCGCTTTTGCCAGATGGTTTGGAGTCAATATTGGGCCCTGGTGGTATGGAGTTGTCCGGTGGCCAAAAGCAACGCCTTGCTATTGCGCAGGCTTTTTTGCGTGATGCGCCGATTTTGATTCTGGATGAAGCTTCATCAGGGCTGGACAGTCATTCCGAGCAGGTGATTGTGCAGGCGCTGGATGCTTTGCGTGCCAATCGCACAACCTTGTTGATCGCCCATCGCTATTCGTCCATTCGTAACGCAGACCGGGTGATTTATTTTGAGGCTGATGGTCATCTCACTGTGGGTCGACATGAAGAGTTTATGGCCAGTCACGCGGCTTATCGTGAAGCGGTGCAATGGCAGACCGCGGAGCATACATAATGTGTAACTATCCAGTTTACTTTTGATTTTCCCGATTACAGCGTCAAAAGTACTCATTTACATCTGTAAACTCTGCGCCTTTTCCTTGTCCTCGAACAAATCAAAGGTAATCTGGGCCGTTACTGTATATTTTGAAAATCAGGCTGATGTCGTTACCATAATCCTAGAATCCGCAGTTGAACGGCTTGTAGAGTGCGTTGAATTTTGTGACTGGCACCAACAGTAGGCGCTTGAGGCGAGGCGTGATGAGAATGCCTGTTGCGACGATTCGCAACTAACTCGGCCAGACGCAAAAGACAACGTGCTATACATGCCGTAGCGACTCACCCGACAGGCGAGTTTTCCATATCCATAGAACATGATATTCATCAACATGTTAATACATCCTCCAAGCGGTCAACTGCGGAATCTAGGATGATTTTAGGTTGGTTTGTAGTGTGAATTTTATCAGGCTCAATGTCTGTTCATAACTTCAAATAGTGTTATTCGCAATAATGAAGCTGTGAGCGTGCGCTGGGAGTTAAGTGAGGGAGGCTTATTGAAAGACGTTTCAAAAACAGGTTTACCATCTTCTTGGGCTAAAAAAAAGGAACCCTGCTAAATAAAAAAACAGAGTTCCTCTTTTATTTTTATGTGGGTTTAGCCACATATCAGGTGCAAAGCAATGTTAGTACTTTACGGTGTTGTTTGCACAACGTGCATCTGTGGAAAGATGCGGGTTACAACGAGTTGTAATGGCTTACATGCCACCACCCATACCACCGCCGCCCATGCCTCCACCGCCACCGCCACCGCCACCGCCACCGCCACCACCCATGCCGCCGCCCATATTTCCCATATCTATAGCACCCATATCGATAGCGCCCATATCTATAGCACCCATATCTATGCTACCCATATCCATACCACCCATACCCATACCCATAATAAATCTCCTTTCAGGTTCACTATTAAACTTAAGATGTATTCACTATTCATTGATTTGATGAATGTATTTTTCACCGAAAACAACGCTGGTTTTTTGTGTTCGCCAACTGGTGTTTTGGTAACGAACACGCCGAAAATCTAGCAGTGGGGTAGTTTGTTGTCAATTTTTCAGGATGTTTTTCAAAGGAGAATAATACCGATAACTTATTGGTTTTTTTGAGGTTTACGGAGGGTGTGGTACTGGTTTTCCCTGAGGCTGTTAGGTTGAAATAGAGAATGTGGTGAAAAAATGACCAGTAATTGGAGGGTTATCTGATAAGGGCAGTTTTTGATAATAAATAACAATATATAGTTTTTCTTTATTGATGCCCTATGTGCCCGGTAATTTGCAAAACTAAGCATTTAATTCACGAGTAAATAATCAATTAAGGTGTTGCTTTTAGTCGTGACCGATAAATTATAAAAGTGGCTCGATAAAATTTTATACCCAAATCTCAAACGCTACGGGTATGATGTAAAACTCATTCGATTCTGTTGTACTTTTTGTATTGTTGATATTAAATGACTTTAAGAAATAAATTTTCTTTTGAAACCAAGCGCTTTTAGATGAAGATAGAGACAGTCTATTTTCGGTTGGTTTTTTTGACTTTTAAAAATTTTGCGTGGAAATTTTAACCATATTTATTGGATATAAATCATAGCCAGCGCCATTGTTTACAGGAAATGCTTGAGACTGTTATTCAATAATAATTGTTGCGTTTGTATGGTTTTCTTGATAGAAAGATAACATTGTTTATGTGTTTTGGTTCAGTGATGGAACCTAGTAAGTGGGTCATATGGATATGAGCGAATCAATAAAATACAATCCATTTAATCAGCCTGAATCTGATGGATTTCCTAAGTTATTACCACAGCGGGGGTTTGTTTCTGAGGGCGCTGCGGTTGTTGTTGACCAACCACTTAGTATGTTCCAAAAAATACTGTTAACGACTGACGGTACGGTGACCGATCTCATCGCGCTTTACACGGATGAATCCATAAGAGTTAAAAAAATTGGGCAAAAAATGTTTCTCAGCGATAATCGCCAGGCGATCTTTTGCCCTCTTGAAACGCCATTGCTTGAAAGAACGGTTTTGCTTTGCGGCGCCCACAAAAATTATCTTTATGCAGAATCTGTATTTGTTGTCGGATTACTTTCCCATTCGATTCAATACAAACTATTGGAAACAGACTGTCCTATAGGATTGATGTGGAAAGAAGAAAAGCTTGATATGTATCGTGACATTCTTGGCCATCAAACAGAAATTTGTGATACGGTCGCTGCATATTTTGATGTCCCTTCCCAAACTCCAATTATTTCGCGAACCTATTCGATTTATCACCGAAATAAAATTTTAGGAACTATTACAGAAAAATTTCCTATCACGCATTTCAGAGGGGAGATGTGAAAAGGAAAATCTCGCCAATTCTATACCCGTGGTGTTTGAGATTTAGGCTTTTAGTGTGCGTTATATTCATTTCATGGTCAGGCGAAATGACGAGTAATAGCCAGACTATTGCGAGGATTTTCAACGCAGCCATGGAATGAAGAGGGCGTGCAATAAAATCTCAATCTCAATCGCTACGGGTATATACCTGTTAAATCCATAATGATAAAGTCAGGCTTTGCGTTTGTTGGTATACTCGTCACGATTGAGGTTTAGGCGTTAAGTGTACGTCGTATTCGTTTCACAGCACGGTAAAGTGATGCGTACGTAATAGCGGGACTATTGCGAGAGGTTTGTATCGCCATGGAATGAAGAGGGTGTGCAATGAATGCCTAAGCCTCAATCGCTGTGGGTCTATCCTTGATGGGTTTTTTTCTGAAATGTTTAATCCGGAGCCGCAGTGGGTTTCTCCTCCCGCTGATTTTGATATAAACGATAATGAGGTCCATCTCTGGCAAGCCTGT
>Ga0316202_10001227_pt1 | contig 21011 bp, 24 predicted proteins | sample 3monrhotite_MG_FD_204934 | JGI IMG/M metagenome (GOLD analysis project Ga0316202, IMG submission 204934) | Microbial mat bacterial communities from mineral coupon in-situ incubated in ocean water Damariscotta River, Maine, United States -... | ecosystem: Environmental > Aquatic > Marine >... | reverse complement strand
CACTCCTCCCTGCGCCATGCCAGCGGAGGTTTGCAACCATGTCACGCCACCCAACAGTAGCGGCAAAATCAACAGCGCCACCACACCTGTCACCCCATTAAAAATCACATGCCCCGCTGCCACACGTTTGGCATTGGGTGTGGCTCCTATTGAGGCCAGAACTGCCGTTGAAGTGGTACCAACATTGGCACCAATCACCATGCAGGCTGCCGATGGCAGAGAGATCATACCACCCGCAGCCGCAGTTAACGTCATGGCGATGGAAGCACTGGAGGATTGCATCATCAGTGTCATCAGAAAACCCATACCAACAAAAAGTAGCAGATTACCAAAGCCGCCACCCTCAAGTGCGGCCAAGGAAAATGATCCAGCCATTCCTTCAAAGCCACCTTTCATCAAATCAATGCCCAGAAAAAACAGACCAAAACCGACCAACACTTTGCCGATGGCGGCAGCATTTCCACCCTTCATCAGCAGATTCATCAACATGCCAACGCCGATGGCGGGCAGTGCAAAGGCTTTCAAATCCACATGTAAACCGATGGTGGCGACAAGCCAACCTGTCATGGTGGTGCCCAAGTTGCTGCCGTACGCCACACGAATCGCATGCTCCAGCCGAAGCAATCCCGCATTCACAAAGCCAATCGTCGCCACCGTCACCGCACTGGATGATTGCACCAACGATGTAATCAACACACCCGAAAAAAGACCACGCAGGGGTGTTTTGGTTGAGTTCTCCAGGATTCTCTGGAGTGACTTGCCTGCCGACTGTTTCAAACCATCCGTCATCAGCTCCATACCCAGCAAAAAAAGACCGATACCACCTGCAAGACCTGTAAAAATTTGCCAACTCATATGGACCTCCAGTGTTGATGAAAAAACGCGCCCCGAGATCTCTTGAAGCACCATGCAATGGCGGCATGCTCCTTGGATGAAATCTTGGCGTGAATAGCGACACCAGCATGATATATGCCGTTTTTTCAGCTACATCGGCGTTGAAACTCCTGCTTTCATCCCAAGCGATGCTTTGAACACGCCCAGCTGTGCAAGCAGCTCAGGAGCCAACTCAGCTTCCAGCGCATCCGCCAGTGCATCGAGTGAGACGATGATGCGTTGCGCATGGTCACTCTGATCGGCTGAAGCAAAGCCGATATGTTTCAACCATGCAGCGCGGAAATCACCCTGCTCAAACAGACCGTGCAAGTAACTCCCCCAAATCGCACCATCCTCCGAGCAGGCGGCAAAAGGAAAAAATGCCGCATTCCCATTCGATTGACCGTGGTGAATCTCATAGCCTGTCACTCTCAATCCCGCTTCGGGGTATTGCGCCAAAGCATCCACCCGCTTCAGCGTCTTCTCAGGCTGCATCTCTGTGCTTAGAGGCAACCAGCCCAAACCTTCAAGGCTGCCGCCCTCCACACCATGATCCTGCATCGATTCACCCAACATCTGCATGCCACCGCAGATCCCCAGCAACTTGCCGCCGTAACGCAGGTGGCGTTGCAGTGCTTCAACAAAGCCATGTTCCTTCAGCCATTGAAAATCGGAAGCCACATGTTTGGAGCCAGGAAGAATCACCACATCTGCTGGTTGCAGCTCAGCAGGTGAACGGACAAAGCGGAGATCCACCCCCACATCAGCGGCGAGCGGATCCAGATCATCATGGTTCGACATACGTGGATAGGCGATCACCACCATCTGAAAACCACCCGCATGCCCCGCATGCGTCGCATGGCGATAGGGGCTATCCTCTTCCGGCAGCTCAAGCGCAAGCCACGGCATCACCCCTGCAATCGGCTTGCCTGTCTCCCGCTCCAACCATGTCAAAGCATCACCCAACAACTCGCGCGAACCACGAAAGCCGTTGATCAATAGCGCCTGCACACGCTCCCGCTCCGAATCGGATAGAATATCAAGGCTCCCTTTCAACGCGGCAAACACACCACCCCGATTGATGTCACCCACCAACCAGACAGGAATATCCGCTGCCTCGGCAAAGCCCATGTTGGCAATATCACCCTCGCGCAAATTGGGTTCGGCGGGACTTCCTGCCCCCTCCACAATCACCACATCATATTCAGATTGCAGATGCGCAAAGGATTCCAACACTGTATCCAGCAGCACAATCCGATCCTGACGAAAACGCTTGGCCTGCAATCGCCCCACCGCTCTGCCTCGCACAATCAGCTGCGCCTGATGATCTGCTTCGGGTTTGATGAGTACAGGGTTCATATCGACTGTGGCTTCAATACCACAAGCCAACGCCTGCAACGCCTGCGCCCGCCCGATCTCGCCACCATCCACCGTCACAGCGGCATTGTTGCTCATATTTTGCGGCTTAAATGGAGCGACCCGAATGCCATTTCTGGCAAGCAAACGGCAAAGCCCAGCCACAAGTACCGACTTACCCACACCCGATGCCGTACCTTGAATCATCAGGCTCTTCAACGTCATACTCAACGGCATCTCTGAATTAAAAATAGCAGCAGTTGCTTCATCGTTCATCGGCCATGCACATAGGTTAAAGGGTAGCGATTTTCCGCCAGCACCACACTCATCTTCTCCCGCTCACGCCACCCTTCACTCTCCAGCATCGGCTTATCATAAAAAGCGTGGACTGGGCCAAGACAGAGAAGCGCAATCGGCTTGCTGCCATCGGGGCAGCCGAGCAGCACGCTGACATCTTTCGGATCAAAAAACGAAACCCAGCCCATCCCTAAATTCTCAGCCCGCGCTGCCAGCCACATATTTTCAATGGCGCAGGAGACTGAACAGAGTGCCATCTCTTCAGGCATCGTGCGACGACCAAATACGGTTCCATCATCGGGTGCCAACACCACCGCAATCAACTCCGCACACTCACGGATCCCTTCGATTTTTAGTCGCATGAACTCCGCTTTGCGCTCATCCATGGCATCCGAAGTGCGCTCTTTTTCCGTTTCCACCAAAGCAACCAACTGCGTTTTCAACGCATCTTCTGTGATGCGTACAAAGCGCCACGGCTGCATGTAACCCACCGAAGGGGCGGCATGGGCGGCCAGAAGAATGCGATCAAGTGTTTCAGGAGGCACTCTGCCCCCCGAAAAGTGACGCATATCGCGCCGCGCATGAATCACCTGATAGATGAGATTCCGCTCATCTTCACTGAATTCACGCTGCGCCATAAAAGGCGAGCTCTTTCACTGGTTGATCATGTTTGAAGTGCTCTTCAATGATTCGATCAATTTTTTCTTCGTCCAGCCCGTAGTACCAGACCCCTTCAGGATAGACCACCATAATCGGCCCCTGCTGGCAGACACCCAGACAGCCCGCACGATTCACCCGCACCGAGTTGGGATCACCCATCGTCAATCCCGCTTTGTTGATCCCCTGAATCAGGTAGTTCAGCAGCGGCAGATTCTCCCCGCAGCTCTTGCCGCAACACATCAGCGCATGGCGTTTATACGGCGCAATCATCGGTTTATTCATTGTTCTTCTCCTCCTTGATTTCCACAACTGGACCTTGGTGATACATTAAATCGTCTACGGGATTTCCTGCAATCAAATGTTCCTGAATAATGCGATCGATGTTGGCATCGGTGACATTGTAGTACCAAACACCATCGGGCTGCACGCACATCAATGGCCCGCCTTTGCAGGTACCAAAACAGGTGGCGCGACTCCGCTTCACTCGCAAATCCCCTTCATTCAATCCCGCTTCTTTGAACTTCGCCCCCAGCGAATCATAGAGCGCCTGCCCACCGCCTTCTGTACAGCGCGGCCCGATACAGACCGTTAAGTGTCTGCGATAATCCATCATTTTGGGTTTCACAATGTCTGTCATGCTGATTTCCTTTGCACTCTTTTTTCCTGCGTAAGATCACACGCTCGCTCATCCAATCTTTGCAACAATCGCATAAGACTTCGCCCCATCGCAAAAGCCAAATTGACAGGAACCGCATTGCCGATCTGTTTGTACTGCTGGTGGATGGAGCCTTGAAATTGCCAATCATCGGGGAAGGTTTGAATGCGCGCATATTCGCGCACCGTGAGAGGTCTTGTCTCTTCGGGGTGGCAGCGTTCCGTCTGCTTTTGTGCGGGCGCACAGGTGAGGGTCAAACTTGGTTCATCCCATGATAATCGCCGCGCCATGCCTGTTTTTCCACCACCCAGAAAATAACTCCCCTTCATATATTCGCGTTGCAACTCATCCGATAAATCTCTCCAATAACCACCTTGTGGTACATGCTTGAGGATTTCCGCTTTACGTTCGGGATAGCGTTGTCCTTCCGATTGAGGCACATCATTCTCGTATAAAACACCCGCTTTCAACGCATCTTTCACACTTAAAATTCGGTGATATGGCGCAGGCCAGGCGAAGAGTGACTCAACATCAACACCACTCAACAGATCTTTACGCACCCCCACCAGAAAAAGCCGCTCCCTCTTTTGTGGCACCTGATAAAAGAACGCACGCAATACCCGAGGCTCCACCAGCGCATAGCCCAGATCATCCACCGCCTCACGAATCGTCTGAATCGTTTGACCACCATCATGTTTCAACAAACCACGCACATTTTCGCCTAGAAAAACTCGCGGCTGAACCTCTTGAATGGCCCGCGCAAACTCAAAAAAAAGCGTACCGCGCGTATCTTCAAAACCGCGTTTCTGACCTGCATATGAAAAAGCCTGACAAGGAAAGCCTCCTGAAAGCAGGTCAATTTTTCCACGCCATGGTGTGAAGTCGATGCCCGACACATCTCCTTCCACCACGTTCCAACTGGGGCGGTTTTTCCGCAATGTTGCACATGCCGATTTATCCAGCTCATTGAGAAGCAATGCCTCAAAGCCCGCTTTTTCCAACCCCAACGCCAAACCACCAGCCCCTGCAAAAAGCTCAATAGAGCGATAACAACGCACTGGATTTTCTTTCACCTCCTTCTTCCAGTGCGCACTCTCATCAAACAACCAGCGTGCCTGATCGAATGCGTAGAGCTGTTCTCTGGCGTACAACTGTTGATCGCCTTGCAAGAGCGGAACCAAGCGACCATTCAACCGCCACTTTTCAAGAGTTGCCTTCGAGACCGACAGCATATCGGCCACTTCAACCGCACTGTAAAACTGCCTTAAAGTGCTCATTTCAACGCATCAAAACCGTCATATTTCTCAAACGCCAAGAGGTACAAACTCTTCAACACATCGGGCGACAGAGCCGCCAACTCTTCATAAACTGTACTTTGGATGGATGTCGCTTCCATTTTCGAAGCCAACACATCATCCATCACGCTCGGCAAAACTTGGCACAGCTTAAAGAAAGCATGCGGGTCACCCGTCACCAGCGCATAGAACTTATCCATAGAGACGCGTCGAATATGGCGGTTTTCTACACGCTCACCATCCAAACTGATCACCCAAGGCTTATCCTGACTCGCCTTGGCAATCACCTCGACCAATAAGCAGGTCGCCTGATCATCACGAAGAATCGTATGCTGCATACGCATATAGGTTTTTTGCGAAGATGCAGAGTTCATCGTATTGTGCTTATTTTTCAGCTCAACATAACAATGCTTCTCGGCATTGATCACATCAAAGCCAGCACTCGGTACTTCCCACCCTTGCCCCAGATAGTTGAAAATATTTTGATGAAAGTAGCCGATATGGTTGGTGTTCGACTTGTCCATTTGACGTACAACTTCGGCCTCAATCATCGTCGCTAAACTTTTACCATACACCTTGGCATCAAAGCTCAACTTGATCGGATCAACCAGATTCCGATTAAACTCTTTTAGATCAATTTGGAAACGATATTGATCCATCGTTTGTTGAACATGCTGAAACAGATCTTCATCACGAATAAATGACAGCCCATATCGACTCATACCTTCACAGCTCCTGCCAGACTTTCTCAAATGCCGCAACGGCTTTGGCACTGTAGGCATCAGCTTTTTTCACCAACAGCAGGCGGAAAACCATATCCCCAGCGGCATCCACAAAATGCACGCCCATCGATTTTTCGCCGCGTTTTGCCAGATAGGCATGGCTCACCTTTGACCAATCCACATGGATGTGAAACGCATCGGTCACACAATTCAGCCAATCACCTTTCAGCTCAAGCTGATCACCCTTGAGCAAACATTCGGTTACCGCACCACCGTTGGAGCGAACCACCGCGCGCAAACGTCTCCATTTGGGCAGGCTCTGAAGCAGCACATGCAACCCTTCTGCTGCAACACGTTTGGCCACATAGCCACCCGCTGGTTCATCCGCATTCACACCGCTCACCGCTTCTAAGATCTCGCCCACGGGTGCATTAAAGTGCTGAGCAATCTTCTCCCACGGCTGCTGATTGCCCGCTTCCAGCCACTGCCGCACACAGCCATGCCACCCTTCCAGCCCCATGGAGAGCGAGCGCCCCGCTCTCTCGCCATCTTTGGCTTCGCCAGTTAGCGCATCGTATTTGTTGGCATAACCACGCGGTGTGATCAGTAGCCCCTCCTGCACAAAAGAGGCGGAGTTGCCGATGATCACGGTGGTCAGCATGCCGATATCGCAATCGGCCATTTCGGCCAGCGTCGTCAGTTGAATATTTTGACGATCCCGATAAGCCGATTTCACAATCGCTACGGGTGTTTCAGGATTGCGATGTTGCAACAAAATGTGTTGCGCCTGCACAATCTGCTGCGTCCGTCGCCCCGATTTCGGGTTGTAGAGCGCAATGACAAAATCGGCCGCACCCACCGCATCGATGCGCTTGCGAATCGTTGGCCAAGGGGTCAGCAAATCCGAAAGTGAAATCGAACAGAAATCATGCGTCAACGGCGCACCCACCAGTGCCGCGCAGGCATTGAGCGCCGTTGCACCCGTAACCACCTCCACCTGAATCTCCGATTGCGGTGTCCAGCCCTGCTGAAAAAGCACCTCATAGGTCGGCCCCGCCATGCCATACACACCCACATCACCCGATGAGATCAGCGCCACCACTTTGCCCTTGAGCGCCTCTTCATACGCCTCAACACAGCGGTCAATCTCTTCAGTCATCCCTTTGCGGATCACCTCTTTGCCTGCCAGAAGATCCTCCACCAGTCGGATATAGGTGGTGTAACCGATCACCACATCCGCCTCTTCAATCGCCGCTCTGGCGCGATAGGTCATCTGATCTTTACCACCAGGACCGAAACCGACCAGCAGGATTTTTCCGATTTTTTCACTCATGGCTTGCCCTTTATCACACAGATGGAGACGGTCGCATGCTTGCCGTCTGCCCCCCGATATTTGTATTTTTCCAACAACAGATCGTCCTGACTTCCGCCCGCTCGCAGAATGGCCGCCGCCTCACCCACCGATGGCGTGCCAACATACTTCATCACCACCTCAGAGGGGTTGGGCACCTCAACCTCCCTAAGCTGCTCCGCCGCATACCAGCAACTTTCCCAGCCATACTTCTCACACAACACCAGCAACCCGACCTCATCCGATTTTTTATCAATCGAGGCAATCCCCTGCACCGCAGGCAGCGCCAGATTCACCGAAGCCAGCGCCTGCATCACGGCTGTTTCGATGGTCTCCAGCGCCGTACCACGATCACACCCCAACCCCAGCACCACGCTCATTCCCTCTCCCTTTGAAGGGAGAGGGTTGGGGTGAGGGTTGTCATCCCCACTTTCAAGGTCGATACACCACCAGCTTTTCATGCAGCAGATCCCAAATGCCATCGGGTAGCGCACGATGCGTCACCCACAAAATCGCCGCATATTGCGCTACATCGACATCCTCAAAACGTTCAAAGAGGTGAATCGTTTTGGGCAGTTCAGAAGGGCGCGTCCACCAGTTTTGCGAAGCATTCTCTCGCTCATCCACCAGCGCAATCGCCTCTTCATTGACCACATGCGCCGAGACACGGGTGATGTTGATTTTGGGTGCTTCCACTTTCCAACCCAGCTCTCTTCCCAAAATATCAACAGGAATGGTTTTGCCGACATCCGAAGCGGTGGTCAGCACCGCCGCCGCATCCATCAAGCCAGCCACATACTCCGCCCAAGCATTCGCACCACCCACATGCCCCGAAAGCAGCGGAATCACATACTCCCCGGCATCATCCACCACCAACACACCAGGATCCTCATCTTTGGAGACCAAGTGCGGCGCAATCAGGCGCACCACCGCCCCCAGCGAAACAAAGTAGATGATCTGATCATAGGCCTGAAACATCAACGGAATCTCATCGCGCAGCGCGCCCTTATACGCCTTCAATGGATTGCTCAGATCAGCAAACACCTCCGCAAACTTCTGCGATGTCACAATCGCTGCCTGCGGCAATTTCTTGGCCAATTCACGCGCCTGTGCGGCACCATGTTTGGTGATCGCCACCAGCACCACTTTTCCATCCAACGGTTTTGAACTCATAGGTAACCTCTCTCATCCCAACTACGCCAGTGATAGAAATGAACTGTCCCAAAATGGCCATTCACCCACTTTTTGCACCAGCCCTGCACGAAGCGGGTTCATCACTACATAACGTGCCGCATGCAAAACATCTTCATCATCGCGCATCGCATGCTCATGGTAACCCTTTTGCCAAATCCTATCGCTTTGCAGTAAGCGTTGATTCAGCGCATGGGCTGATCCACCCTTAACACGCTGTATCACTTCCGACAATGGCAACACATCCATCAACTCAAATAGCCAGTGAAAATGGTCAGGCATCACCACATAAGCATGCGTCGTCGTCCATCTCTGTTGATCGGCATCATACAAACTGCGGGCAAGCAATGAACCATTGGCAAAGTCGGCGAAATAGCAGCGGCGGTTAGTTGTCACTGCCGTGACAAGGTAAACCTGCCCCACTTGAGATACCCGCCCCCTGCGCAGCGCACAACCATGAAACCTTTGCATGACCTTACCGTAGGAGCGGCTTTAGCCGCGAATCAGTGGTCACTATGTTCGCGGCTAAAGCCGCTCCTACAGCCGCGCACCACTTCACCCCGCTCTCGATGCGGATTGCGCACCAGCATCAACGAGAGGTAGTTCACCTTCTCACCTTTGAGCGAAGCAACATCCCGCACCACCCGCTCTTCGGGTGCCCCCGCCTTCTCCACAAACAGTGCATCTGCGAGCAGATCGCGTTCGGTCAACCAGTCAATCAGCTGATCCAAAAGCGGCTTCACCTTGATCAGCACCAGCGTATCAAAGTGCGGCAGCAGCGCATCCAGCGTATCCAGACCATAGCCAGCGGGAATAATCGCCACCGTGTCATCCGTCTCTGCCAATGGAAATGCGCTACTTGCAGCCGCCGCATTGTAGGAGGGAACGCCCGCAATCGTCTCCACCTCAATCGCTTGATCCATGTTTTGCACATAGCGCGCCAAATAGGTAAACGTGGAGAAGGTCGAAGCATCACCCTCCACCAAAAACAGCACATCCCGCCCTGACTGCAACACTGGAAGAATCAGATGTGCAGCTCTCGCCCACGCTTTGGTCAAAATCTCCACATCGTGGGTCATCGGGAAAACCAGCTCCAACGCATCCTCTGGCACACTCAACTCCGTCCGCTCTGCAATACCGAGTGCATGACTTTGACCACCCTTGCGCCGCACAGGGTAACACCACAACGCATCAGACTGCATCGCCTGCCAAGCTCTACGCGTAATCAAACCCGCATCCCCTGGGCCGAGCGATGCGCCAATCAGTTTACCTTGATTCATCGGTTTTCCCTTCTTTAGATCAAAAATAGCTTTGTTCATATTTCCTTTTCCGCACGCTGTTTCTTGCTATAAAACACAATACCCACCCGCTCAATCAGCTCTTGGTACATGGTGGATAAATGGTCGGAAGTGAGATGTTCACCTTTCATGCTCAAGTCATGGTCATCGCCCTCCTCCTGCGCCTGTTCAGGTAGTCTTTGCCACTCCTGTGGTGAAATCAGCTGCATATGGACTCCTCACTCTTTTTTGACAGTCACAATCCAAACAGGGTTTTCCGCCGCCATGCGGTGCATGTGCAGAATCGGCTTGCTGCGGGAGATCTGCATCTGCGTCACCGACCAGCTCGCTCCCATCGCCTTCAGCGCCTCTGTAGCTGTGGATAAGTTTTCCAGCGTCACAAAGTTCATCACCAGATGCCCTCCATCCTTCAAACGGGAGAGAATCAGCCGAATCAGCTCGCCCAATTCACCACCCGAGCCACCCACAAACACCGCATCAGGGTTCGGCCATACGTCCAATCCGTGCGGTGCTTTGCCGTGAATCAGGCTGTAGTGGTGAATCCCCATTTTGATCTGATTGCTCCTGGCAATGGAAAAATCCGCCTCATTTTTCTCCATGGCATAGACCCAGCCATCGGGGCAGAGCCTCGCCGCCTCCAATCCCACCGAACCCGAACCCGCCCCAATATCCCAAACCATGCTGTTGCTTTTCAGCTGCAACATCGCCAGCGATACGGCACGCACTTCGCGTTTGGTGATCAGTCCTTTCTCAGGTTTACGCTGATGAAAGGCGCCATCTTCCAAGCCAAACTGCACCACCTTTTCCAGCGGCTCTTTGCGTTGCAACAACACGACATTCAAATCGGCAAAGGTTTCTGTTGCCAAAGTTTCGATAGCTTCACCTTGCACCAACCGTTCATTCGACTGCAACAGATTCTCGGCAATCTGCATCTCAAACGCATCGGTCCAACCTTCCGCCAGCAACATCCGTGCGATGCGGGCTGGACTATTTTCAGGGCTGGTCAACACCACGATTTTTTCATGCTGTAAACAGGCTTTGAAGAGCGGATAAAGCCCGTGCGTCTGGTTTGGTTTATCGACCCATTCACCTGCATCTTTGCTGTGAATGGAGCAGATGAACGCATCCTGCCAACTCACGCCGAAGCGGGCGCAAGCAAGCTGGATGGCTGAAGTATTGGGGATGATCTCCAACCTCTCCAAGCCCACTTTTTTCACCAGATAGTTGGCAATGCCATGGCAGAGCGGATCACCCGTTGCCAGCACCACCACGCGCTTTTTACTCACCAAAGCGGCTTCAATCCAAGCTGGCACCTCTTTCAAATGGCCTGTTAAATCATAGCACTCTGTTCCCTCTTTCAGTTGCTCCGCAAACAGTGCCAGCGTGCGTGTCGCGCCAATCACCACATCGGCAGCAGCCAAATAGTGTTGATGTTCGGCAGTTAAGCCCACTTTGCCATTGTCCAACACACCAAGAATGAGCACTTTTTCACCGCAAACATACGATGCCACACGCTTTGTTTTCATCATCATGACTGTTTTTCTCCGTGCCTCTGTGGTTCTCTGCTGAGGCTTTTGACATCCGCCAGCGCCTGACCATCAAAATCACACACCATCACCCGAATCGAGAAATCATCGGGATAACGCTCCCGCAACGTCGTGATGGTTCGCCGCGCCAGTGCTGCGTAAAACAGCCCTTCCAACCCCAACTCTTCCATCTTCTCCGCCGCAAATCGCGCCATCTCGGCTGCCGCAATCTCTGCACAGACCGCTTCCGATGCGCCGCACTCCCGCGCCAAATCCGCCAATAAATCAGTATCCACCGCTTGGCGTTTGGCATGGGTGATCACTTCACCCTGTGCCATTTTGGTGAGCTTGCCGACCATGCCGCCAATCACCACATGCGCGATCCCCTCTTTTTTACAGGCATCCAACGCAGGTCCCAAAAAATCGCCCATCTGCACAAAACAGGCGGGCTCCAGCTCAGGCAACGATGCAATCACAAATTTTTCAGTGCGCCCGCCCGTGGTCAGCACCACTGAGCTCTGCCCTTGGTTGGCCGCCACTTCAATGCCTTGCACCACCGAGGCGCGAAAGGCCGCTGTCGAGTAGGGATGAACAATGCCAGTCGTTCCCAAAATAGAGATGCCACCGATGATACCGAGACGATCATTGAGCGTTTTCTTCGCCATCTCTTCGCCATTCGGCACCGAAATGGTGATTTCAAGCCCATGCTGCTCTAGCAGCTCCGCCGCAACTGCACGCACATTGGCTTCAATGTTTCGACGCGGCACGGGGTTAATCGCAGGCCCACCGACCTCAAGACCCAGCCCGCGCATGGTGATCACCCCCACACCAGCACCACCTTTGAGCCGCACCTCGCCCACCAAATCCGAAAGCAGCCGCGCATCCACGGTGATATGCGCACCATGCGTACAGTCGGGATCATCGCCCGCATCTTTGATGCAAACCGCATGCGAAGCTGTTCCATCCAGCGAAGCCTCATGGATCTCAAAGCGCACCCGCTCCCCATTGGGCAGCTCTGCCTCAATGGCCTCGGGCACCGCACCAGTCACCAACCCCAACACCGCCGCACGCGCCGCCGCCGCTGCATTCGCTCCCGTGGTAAAGCCTTTGCGTGTACCGCGTTCGCGCTTTTGCATCAAAACTTCTGCTCCAGCATGCGCCATTCACGCCGCTCATTCACCACGTCCCCAATCACTACAATCGAAGGCGAAACGCCTTGCAATGCGCCTGAAACCACATCGGCAAGCGTGCCATAATCCTGCCGCTCTTCAGGTGTGGTGACGGCATGTAACATCGCCACAGCCGTATCCGCAGCCATCCCTGCTGCGATGAGATTCTCGGCAATGTTGGGCAGGTTGCGCGTGCCCATGTAGATCACCAGCACGGGAAAAGCAGCGACCAGCGCCTGCCAATCCATGCGCGACTTGCCTTCCGCCTCATGGCCCGTCAAAAAAGCGAGCGAAGCATTGACCGTACGATCCGTCACGGGGATACCAGCCATGGCAGGCGCGGCGATGCCCGAGGTGATCCCCGGCACCACGCGAAATGGGACACCCGCAGCCGAGAGCGCGCGGATCTCTTCACCACCCCGCCCAAAAACAAAGGGATCGCCACCTTTCAGCCGCACAATCCGTTGACCATCCTGCGCCAGACGCACCAAGGTTTCACAAATATCCTGTTGGCTGGCGGAGGGCTTACCGCCGCGTTTACCTGCAAAAATAAGTTCAGCCTCTCTGCTTGCCATATCCATAATCGCATCGGAAACCAGCGCGTCATAAACAATCACATCACAATTTGAAATCAGTTTCGCAGCAGCAAGCGTGAGCAGGCTTGCATCACCCGGCCCTGCGCCGACCAGCGCGACTTCGCCCTTCGCCAAGGGCGCATCAAGCTTCATGCTTTCTCCCGCGCTTCTGCCAGTGCCAACATGGCGTGAATCGCTGAGACCACCAAGGTTGAGCCACCTTTGCGCCCCCGCGTCATCACCCACGGCACATCATTGAGCAGCGCCAACTCATCTTTCGATTCCGCTGCCGAAACAAAACCCACTGGCATACCAACGATCAGCGCAGGCCGAACCCCCTCTTCCCGAATCAGGCGAATCACCTCCAGCAGTGCCGTTGGCGCGTTGCCTACGCCCACCACCGCACCATTCAGCAAGCCTTGGGCATGGGCTTTGCGCATCGCCTGCACCGCACGGGTTGTCCCTTCCGCTTTGGCATCCGCAATCACATCATCATCGGAGATAAACTGATGCGTTGCCACACCAAAATGAGCCAGACGCGGCTTGGACAAACCCACGCAAATCATCTCCACATCCGCCACAATCGGCGCACCTGCGGCAATCGCTTCCAGCCCCGCCTGCATCGCATCGGGGTGAAATTCAGTCAGGCCGTTAAATTCAAAATCGGCTGTGGCGTGGATCATGCGGCGCACCAGCGGCCACTGTTCATCGCTGTATCTGCCTTGGTCACCCGCTTCAGCATCGACAATGGCAAAGGATGAGTGCTCAATCGCTTGCCCCGCTTGGGTCATCTGCTCTGTGACGCTATTTATATGATCATATTTTTCTTCCTCTGTGCCTCTGTGCCTCTGTGGTTGATGTTTCATATCAGCCCCTCTCAATGGTGATGGTGGTGATGCCCTTCGCCGTGCTCTTGGGCAAAGGTGCGATATTTACAACCGTCGCACTCCAGCATCTTCGGCTCCACTACACCTTCACCGATGGCTTCGGCCACACGCTCATCCACCAGTTCATAAATGGCATCGGCAAAACCGATATATTTGGCAAGTGCAAACGACGTTGTCGGATGTTGCTGCTTCAGACGCTCCACCTGCCGAGCAATGCGCTCAATCAACACGCCTGTATAGAGGTAGTACGGCAACACAATCACCTGCTTCATGCCGCAGAGAATCTGCCGCTGCACCACCGTTTCGACCTTAGGAAAGGTAATGCCTGTGAACGCGAGATCGACCATCTCATGATCGCTCTTCTCAAAAATCCAGCGCGCCATCTTCGCCAGCTCACCATTGGCGACCATATCCGAGGAACCACGCCCGAGCAGTACCACGCCCGTGTTTTTCGCATCCGGTGCATCCAGTGCCAACATCGCTTTGTGTAACTCTGACTTCAAAGCTTTGAGCACCTTGGTGCCCGCGCCCAGATGTGCCGCCATGATAAACGTGACATCGGGATGCCGCTCCCGCGCATGTTCGATGTGATGTGGAATCTCCATCTTCACATGACCCGCAGCGCCGAGAATCAGCGGCACCACAATCACCCGCTGCGAATCTTTCGCCGCCATATCCATGCCCGCATCCAGCGTCACATCGGCAAACTCAATAAAACAGACTTCAATGCGCGCATCAGGGCGACGTTTGCGCCATTCCGTGGCAAAAGCCATGATTTCATCATTGCCACTCTGCTCACGCGAGCCGTGTCCCACCAGTAAAATGGTATCTTTCATCGTGCTGTTCACCTCTGTTCACTTTTATTTTTCAGCCTGACGAAACCGATGGGTAAATCCCGCATCGTAGAGCTTCGATTTTTTCAATGTTTTCCAATCTCTCGCACCCAGTGTCGGGCTGACCACAATCATCGCCTGTGCGGCAATTTTCTCTGACCTGCACAGCTCACGAATCGTTCCAATCGTGCCACGCACGATCTTCTCTTCGTTCGGCCATGATGCCTTCTGCACCACCAACACGTTGTCATCATCTTGCCAGCCTGCGGCAAGCAGCTCCTCACGCACTGTGTTGAGCAGGGTGATGGAGAGGAAGAGGCAGAGTGTGGTTTTGTGCTGCGCCAGCTCCCTCAGCGATTCCCCTTCAGGCATGGGGGTTCGCCCCGCCACGCGGGTGAGAATCACCGTCTGTGTCACTTCAGGCAGGGTTAAACTCTCCGCAGCCGCAGCCATCGAGGCGAATGCCGATGAAACCCCTGGCACCACCGCCGACTCAATGCCCGCCGCATCCAGCGGTTGAATCATCTCAATCAATGCACCGTAAAGCCCTGGATCACCAGTTTGCAGGCGAATCACCGTCTCATGCTGCGCCGCTTTTTCAATCAACCAGCTGGTGATCTCCTCCAACGTCATCCCTTTGGAGTCGGCGATTTCGCAGCCTTCAGAAGCCCACAAAGTGCAAGCCTCCGACACCAGCGAGCCTGCATACAAGATCGCCCCTGCTTCACGCAATAGCCGCTGCCCCTTCACCGTGATCAACTCAGGATCACCCGGCCCCGCTCCAACAAACCAAACTTTACTCATACTTTTTCACCACAGAGGCACAAAAGATAGCTCTAAGCAGAGATGCCTTATCTGTTATTTCTGTGCTCATAAAAGTCACCCCTACATCATTAAAAAACGCACTCATCGCTGTAATCCATGCCTCTGTGGTTAAAAAAATTATGCCCGAGCGGCCACAGCAAAACAGGTTTGCACCCACGCTTTATCGCCATGCTTATTCAACAGGCGCACCGTTGCGAAAGTAAACAGCGGCTCACATGCCACCAACACAAGGTACGATGATGCAAAAGCGACCCATGCAGAGAGCGATGCTTCCACATGACCCAAAGAGAGCCAGAAACCGACCATCGCCACCACACCCGAATAATAGATAGCATCGGCCTTCACAATCTCAGACCAGCGCAGCTGTGCGCCCTGTGCCAGAAGCTTCTTGCCCATACCATAGTGCAGCGCAATCAACGGCAACATCAAGCTCAACGAATTGACCGCCAGATGCGGCAGATCCTGCGGATCAAACAGTACGCCCTGCAACAACAGACCCAAAGCAAAGCCAAACAGTGTCGGGATAAAACCCAGTGTCAGGTACATCGCCATCGCACCGACAAAATGCAATTCACTGGGGCCCACTTGCAGATGAAAACTCTGCATAAACAGACTGAAAAAAACCGCTGCAATCATCGTGCGGATGATGTTCGCGGGTTGTTTGATCTGATCTTTGACGTAGTACGCCAACACCCCGACTGCTGCCGCATTGGCAAGCATCACTTTGGCGGGTGCAATGATTCCTGGTTCAATATGCATCTCTCTTCTCCTCTCTTCCTTGGTTAAAATTCAACGCCCTGCTGGGCTTTGATACCTTTTTCTTTGTATGCATGTTTCACCATGCGCATTTCAGTGACGGTATCGGCCACCTCAATCACTTCAGGCGCAGCATTGCGCCCAGTTAACACCAAGTGCATCCATTTTGGCTTCTCTTCACGGATAAAGGCGGCAATCTCCTCGCCTGAAATCCAGCCATAGCCTGTACAGTAGTTAATTTCATCAAAAACCAATAGATCATACTCGTGCGAGCGTAATTTCTCTTGGCACAACTCCCAAATAGCGCGGCTGGTTCTGATGTCTTGTTCGGGGTTTTTCGTATCCCATGTGAAGCCATCACCCAGCGCGTGCCACTCAATATTCTCAAACTTCTCAGCGGCTTTCTGTTCACCCGTTTTCCACTTGCCTTTGATGAACTGAATCACGCACACCTTCATGCCCCAAGCTGCGGCACGAAACACCATGCCAAAAGCAGAAGAGGATTTGCCTTTGCCATCGCCCGTGTGAACAAGGGTGACGCCTTCGCGGTGTTCTCTGCGTTTGATTGCCATGCTAAAGTGCCACTGCGGAGGCGCAGCGAATATATTTTATGCCTTGAACCATGATGCCACCTCATCACTATGACTTGGGAAAAACCAATGAATATAGGATGCCCTTAAATTTTTATATCGGATGCCTGAATCACCACGGTGGACTATAAACGCACAGGGCATTTCTCCGCGCCTCTGCGTCTCTGCGGTAAAAAATCTTTTGGAGTGATGAAACTCATGCCCACGCACACCTTTTTCCTCTTCACGATAACCCAAGCCAGCCAGCTTATCCTGCATGACAAAATCACACGGCAACACGCCGGCCATCGCCACCCCATGGATAGATTCACCCAACACCATCATGCCACCACACTCTGCCAAGACAGGTTTATCCGCTTCAATAAAATCACGCAGTGAATCCCAACTCTTCGATTCAGATAGGGCTTGGGTATGGAGTTCAGGATAACCACCTGGCAGCCACACAGCATCCGCATCTTTGGGCACAGCCTCACCTGCAAGCGGTGAGAAAAATAGCACCTCCGCGCCTTGTTCTTGCAGCCATTCGATATTGGCAGGGTAGATAAAACAGAAGGCTTCATCGCGGGCAACTGCGATATTTTTATCCTTGAATAAGCCACCATGCTCTCTTACATGCCCTGTTTCTCCCTGCCTCTCGACCTCTGTGGTAAAAAAATCAGAGTCCACATGCAAGCAGTGTGAAAAATCAGGCAGGTCATGTTCACTGGGCATCTTCAAACCCAAATGGCGCTCAGGCAGTTGCGGCGCATGTTTCGAGAGCCACGCCAACAACGGTGGCAAATCAAACTCAAGCAGCAGTTCACGTAAAATCTTGGCGTGGTTTTCACTGCCCACATGGTTGGCAATGATGCCCGCGATGGTGATGCCCATCCCTTCAGCCCGCGCCTTAAATCCTTCCACCAGCGGCACAATCGAACCACTCATACCCTTGGCTGAAACCACCAGCACAACAGGTTCACCCAACACCTTCGCCAAGTGTGCGCTGGAGCCTTCGCCACCCACGCCGCTTACACCATCAAACAGCCCCATCACCCCTTCGATGATATGGATGTCACCCACTTTTGATTTCTCCGCCAAGAGTTGCCTGCTCATCTTCGTGCCAACCATGCGTGTATCGAGGTTGTAGGATATGCGCCCACACAGAGCTTGATGCCACATGGGATCAAGAAAATCAGGCCCCGATTTGAAGGGGGCAACCGCTCGCCCTTGGGCGCGAAGATGCTGCATCAACGCCAGTGTCACAGTCGTTTTTCCACAGCCCGATTGTGTGCCCGCAATCAACAAAGGTGGACTCCTCGCAGCGGCGTATGTCTATGGAATATGAGCATTCGAGGGAGCATGAAGCTACGACAAACATCAACATCCACTTCATCCCCGAAGCTTCTTGATTTGATGTTCTAGGCCGGTCTCCTGACTCACCTTCACTCTCTGCTGCTTACCCCTTCCCAGTTTCCCAGTGGTATCACACAGCATCGTCAGGCTTACAGTAGCGGGGGCTGTGTCGGAATAGGCATCATGCCGCACCGAACTTCCCGTTTCACCCTTCAGCGGAATCACTGTCAGGCACCTACAACAGGCGGCACGTTAGGTGGCAAACATGAGGGGGTCAATCCACACGCAAGTAAGGGTATCCAACCATCAGCAAAAAAGGTTGCATGGCTTACCGCTTCTTCGCAGCGTTCGTAGTATCAACCATGATGATTCCATTTTAGGAGCTAACAATGAAAAAACTCGTCGCTTTATTGATGTTTCTCGGGGTTCTCGTGCCGGCCATCGCCAGCGCCAGCCCCAACAACATCCCTGAAGGCATGGGGGTTCTACCCACACAAGTGCCTGTACCCGCCAACAACCCAATGAACCAAGCCAAAATTGAACTGGGCAAGCAGCTCTATTTTGAACCCGCCATCTCAAAAAGCGGTCAATTCTCCTGCAACTCATGCCACAACCTCGCCACTTGGGGTGTGGACAATCAAACCTTCTCCATCGGTCACAAATGGCAACGCGGTGGCCGCAATGCGCCGACCGTGTTGAACAGTGCTTTCTGGAGCAAACAGTTCTGGGATGGGCGCGCACCGCAGCTCGAAGATCAAGCCAAAGGTCCACCGTTGAACCCTGTTGAGATGGCTGCGGATTCCGAAACCTCTGTCGTGGATCGTTTGACTCAGGCGGGTTACGCCGATGGTTTTAACAAGGCCTTCGGAAAAGCAGGCATCAGCTATGATCGTATGGCTCAAGCGATTGCCGCTTTTGAACGCACCCTCATCACACCCAATGCTCCCTTTGACCGTTTCGTAGAAGGCAAAGGTGAGATCAGTGCCGCTGCCAAGCGCGGTATGCAGAAGGTGGCGGAAGTCGGCTGTACCTCATGCCATGCTGGTCCACTGTTCACCAACAATGACTTTGTCGCCTTCCAATATGGGAAAGATGGTGGCTTGAAGAGTGTGACGGGTAAGAGCGAAGATGATCACCTGTTCCGTGTGCAATCATGGCGCAATGTGGCGATGACTGCCCCTTACTTCCATGATGGCTCCGCCAAAACTCTGGGTGAAGCGGTCAAAATCATGGGGAAAGTTCAATTGGATACCGATCTTTCCAAAGCCGATGTGGCAGACATTGTCGCCTTTCTTGAAACCCTCACGGGTGAGATGCCACAAGTGATCTACCCCGTTCTTCCACGCCCGACTGGTCAAGCACTGAACTGGAAGGAGTAACCCACCGTAGGGGTAGGCCTTGTGCCTACCCTTATATCCTATCCTTATATCCCGTCCTTCATCCACCCCTTGCTCGCCCCCACGCTTTGCGCCACCTTATGCCGATGCGCCCTCTTCTTACCCTGCTCCTCATCTCGCTGCTCTCAGCCTGCACACTCAACCCGACCGATATTCACCTGCAACAAGGTTGGAACTCCCAATCGCTCTCCGCCTGGCGGGATCATCATCCCGATCAAGTGGTCATCTCCGATGATGGCAAGTGGCTCTATGTGAGCTGCACCACCAACGCCAGCCTTCTGGCTCCCAGCCTGCTCGCCATCAACATTGAAACAGGCAAACAGCACATTCTCCTCTTCGGCTTACACCGTGCCGATGCACTCAAAAAAGCACCCGATGGCAGCTTGTGGATTGGCGAAGGATTTGACGACGGTCTTTTCTGGCGCATCACCGAGCCAGATCAGCTTCCCGATGAACAGCGGGTCGATCGCTCCAATTTGGATACCTCCAGCCCTGCCATCATCCCGATGCACCGTGCGGGAAACTTTGACCACCAAGCTCTCGCCTTCTCCAAAGATGGCACCTTTGCTTACATGGCCGATGCTTGGAAAGAGGGATGCCTCTATCGCTTCCATCTACAAAACCATCAACTTGAAGTGCTCCACAAAGAGAAGGGGTGGCTTCCCATTCGTGATAGCAAAAGCGCCCGCTTGGATGCTGAAAAGCTGCATGCACAATACTTTGACACCATCACCGATATGACAGCTCTTCCTGATGGTCGCCTTCTGTTGGCTGAAAAAGGCACAGGTCGCATTTTGCTTTTGGATGATGCCACGGCACAACCTCACGTTGAAACGTGGTTGAAACATGATGCCCTGCTGCACCCAAACAGTGTCACATGGGATGAGGCGCGGGGTTGGCTCTGGATCACCGATGAGGACAAACCCTCCTATCTCTGGGCGTGGGATGGTCGCACCTTGCAAGAGATCGCCCGTCACGACTCCGCCATTATCACAGGTGTGACCCTTCACAAGCGTGATGTGTACATCAATTTACAACGTGAACTAAGCCGACCTGAAGTGCTGCTGCGATTGCGGCCAACGGATGGCAACAACACCCTATAAGCATGGATAGCTGGCTTACCGTTGTCATTCAACAGATCACGCTCTACCTGCTGCCCGTTGTGGTCTCCATGAGTGTCGTCTGCTGGGTAGAGAGCCGCTTCACCCAACAGCCCATTCCACACCCTTTCTTTGCCATCACATCCCGATCGACATGGCTGCCCTTTTTCGCCGCGATTTTTTTCACCCGTGGCATCATCTTCTCACTGGCTCGCCCGCTTCGGCAGGGACTTACCTCCACATTCATCCGTTTTTTGACACACCTCGCTCTCTGCCTCATCGGTTTTCTTCTCTACACATGGAGTTTGGCGCACCAACCACCC
>Ga0316202_10001226_pt1 | contig 21027 bp, 13 predicted proteins | sample 3monrhotite_MG_FD_204934 | JGI IMG/M metagenome (GOLD analysis project Ga0316202, IMG submission 204934) | Microbial mat bacterial communities from mineral coupon in-situ incubated in ocean water Damariscotta River, Maine, United States -... | ecosystem: Environmental > Aquatic > Marine >... | reverse complement strand
TCAGAAGCAAAATCTGATGCTGATGATGGACCGACACCTAGTGAATCAGGTGGTTTTGCAGCAGCAGCACCGGAAGCTGAACAAGTGCCATTAACAATTGATGCATTTACGGATGGAATGGATCAAGTAATGAGAGCTTCAGAAGAAAATAGACAGGCAGCATTTTTTGAACTAATGGGAATGGTTAGTCCTGAAAATTTTAAAGAATTATTTAAACTTCTTGATTTCCCACTTGCACAAATTGATCAATCAAGAAAATCTGGGACTTCTCAAATGAAACAGAGAGTTTTGGGTCTTTTAGGATTTAAAAAGGCTCCAACTTTTGAAGTTTTTCAAAAGAGATACACTGATGTAGTTGATTTAATCGTAGCAGTTTCAAGTGATAAAAAATCAAATAGGACTCTAGAGCTTTTCTCTAAAGCCTTGTATCCAGTTCTGATTATTACTGTAGATAATGAAAAGCTTGATCAAGCGCGTTCTGGAGTAAGTAGCTATGAACAGCTAAAGGCGCTTTATTCATCCAGTGGTTCTGATCAATATAATCAGTATTTTCACGGGATAAGTGAATCTGAAACTGATAGTGGGACCCCAGAGAACGAAAGACAAACTTCTCTCAAAGAGGGGATTAAGGAAGTGATGAACGGATCCGTATGGAAACAAAGGAAAGCAATGTTAGCGTTGCTAAGTCCTCTAGAGGGAAGTGATCTAAAAAGCATATTCCCAAACTTGTTGAGTGCAAGTTTTAAGGCTAAAGAAGCTCGGAAAACTCCAGGTTCAGCTGTGTTACAAAGCGAAATTTTAGCTTCGCTTGGATTAGACTCAAATTCTTCATCAAAAAATATACTCACTCGATTAAGGGATGTGGATTATGTGCTTCAAAATGTGCTTCGAAAGGATGAAGTGGCAGCTGCACGTAGTCTTCGCATGGCCCTTCATAATGCAATGCTTTGTGTTGTGCCTGAGGACATGATGAATAAGCTTAAAGAAAACGCACCAGCCTCAACTTGGACTGCAGATCAAGTGCGTAATTTACGTTTTATTAATGGACTTCCGTGGCGAGATAAATCTCAATGTGAAGCGTTTTTCTCTATGGGAGAAGAGGATGATGATCCTGAGACTGATGGAGAGAAAAAGGAACGACAAGCTAAAATGGGTACTTTAGCTCGGGCTAAAGAATTCTTTAGTTCTAAAGAAGGAGAAGGTCTTGGGAAAAAAGCATTACGTGGGTATGCCGCTCTTTCTCTGGCTGAATGGGGAGTTCGAAGTGGACTTACCGCAATGAAGACAGGATGGGAATTCACTAAACGTGGCGCTCGAACGACAGTGAATGTGATGACAAAACCGTTTAGACAAGCGGGTGAACGATTTGGACAAGGGTGGAATTATGTGGAAGCGCCATCACGCGTGACTCTTCCAGATGATTCGGCTTGGTATCAACGGCTTGGGAATTCAAGCTGGTTTACTGCTAAACGATTAGTGAAAGGAACGGCTGCACTTGGTTTAGGGCTAACTCTGGGAACCGCTGGAGTTGCAGAAGGGGCGGTTTATTCCGTACCGGAAGCGATTGGAGTGAAACTGGAGGATCAAGCCTCTCCTGAAGAGCCAAAGAAAGAAGAAATCATGGCTGCGATTGAAGGAAAGGTTAGTGATGAGACTAAAAAAGAAATTGAAGAAGCCGGTGAGGTAGGAGCCATGGTTGAAATGGCTGCTGCTGCGCTCGGAGAAAATGGAATTCAAATTTTGAAAGATGCAGGAGTGATTGTAGATGGTAAGTCTAGAAGTTTTGCTGACAGAATCTCAATGGATCGAGAGTCAGGAATGCTGGCGATGGGGGCTGCTGTACTTGGTGGGACCAAGGAGGCAGTGGTGGATAACACATTTAAGGCGGCGAAGCTGGAAGGAACTCGCGATGTAGCGGTGAAAGCGGGGAAAGTGGTTCTTGGTGGAGGGTTTAATATCCCAACGGCGAATGAGCTACTTGCTTTTGCTGGGGATGTGAAAGAGATCGCACCTGGCTTTCAGAAAGCACTGAAAGAAGCATCAAAAGATCCTAAGAGGTCTACTTTTGATAGGTATCTTTATGCACTTGCAAATCTTCCGAAGGATCAGCAGCTAAAGGTGACTCGTGGATTCGTAAATACTTTTGATCTTGATGAAGGTGATTCAAAATGGAGAAAAGGACTTTGGACCGTGATGCCAGAAGCTCTTGATATGTACTCAAATCTCAAATACGCGGACCGAAACTATAAACCGAACTATGAACGAGGGGTTGGTGTGACAATTGCGGGATTATCTCAAGAGAGACTTGCCACATACATGGGAGATTCGGAAACGGTAGAGAAGTTGTTTGAAAATCATGAGCTGGTTATGAGTACGTCGGCTGAGTACTACCAAGGGTTAATCAAGAATGTTAGAGATAAAGAAGCCAAGGTTGGACGACAACATCAGTTGAGAGCTGTGGCTTCTGCATTGCAGAAATTCCTAGGAGTAAAGAAAATCCGAGCCGCATCAGCAAGTCGATATGAAGGGCGAATTGCTCCTGCAATTACTAAGTTAGGGAAACTGAAAACAAAACTGGTAGGAGAAGGTGCAGATAAAAATAAAGCAGCCATTGAGGATGTTGATTTTATAATTGCCCTTTATGAGAAGATCACCAATGAGGTCTTTAAGAAAGCAGCGTTGATGGAGCTTTTAGAAGATCCAAGCAAGGTGAGAGTGGGCACTTAAACGTTAGGTAGGACTCTAACAGCTCTTCGTAACGAAGAGCTGTTAGTATTAGCAAACCCACCGCTATCTGATTTCATTTGAGATGTTCTAATCTGTCTTTCCCAACTATCCCACCATGCCATTATTACACCTCCGTAATAGTGGACATGTTTGATTGTTGGATGGAAACCTCTAAGATGAGGGTTAAATGCTCCTATAAGTACTTCCCTCCTTTCAGAGCTAAAGAGCTCATTTTTGAATGGGCCACAAACTGCTTCAGCTTGTAGCATTAGATACTCTTCTGGGGTAAGTCCAGTATAACCTAATGCTGCCCATCGTTGAATAATCTTTGTGTAAGGAGTTGATCCAATTGATTCAGAATCACCATATAATAATCGGTCAAAACCACTCTTCCGATGCAAAATTCGAAAATCAGTGCTTTCTGCATTTTGCTTCCCATCGACAAAAGTAACTTGCCATCCTTTAAAATGATTTAGTCTAGAGTTAGCAGCAAGAATTCGTTCTTTGGGAACACCTTCGTGGTGAAAGTGGTGAACCATTTTAGGGAAATATGTTAGGTGTGTGCAACTACCTACTATAGCTCCATTAAATGCATTCTTCCATGTTCCGCCATTTTCTTTACCAATTAAACGTCCATGTTTTGCATTTAAGGCCTCTGCAATTTCCTCTGCTTCTAATCCCATTGGGGTTAGAAGCAGGGTAGGATGGTCAAGCTTACGAATTCTGTTTGACAACCGATTTGAACCAGAAACTATTCTAATTATTTCATCTGGGCTAGGAGCATAGACCTTTCTTGTTACTCTGTCCTCGACAGTGTAATAGGGTTTTTGGGTGCCTTGAAGCAAACCAAAGTATCGTAATGTTTCTATTCTCCCAGCATATTGTGCGCGTATATTCTCTAATATTGCTGAGTTAGATAGTGATCGATAAGTCTCTGGTGGTACACAAATTGTTGGGGTTCTTGGGTCTGGAGTTGCATCTTCGTGTTGCGTGGATGTAGAAGGTTGAGGAGGAAATATTAATATTTGCAGGTAAAAATTACCCCGCGTACCATCTGGTTTTGTTAGGCCTTTCCCTTCTAGTCGAAGCTTTTGGTTGTTTTTAATGCCAGCCGGAATACGAACACGAATTTCCTCTTTGTTCCCATTTACATGAAGGTCTAGTTTTTTAACTGTTCCCTCTATTGCTTCTTTTTTAGTGAGTGAAAGAATTTCCGACACATTATAATTTTTAGTTTCACTGCCTAATACTAAGTCTTTTTTAAATTGTTTTATTATCTCAAGAACATCAGGTCGAGATTGGTCTAATTCACATGTTATATCAATAGCTTGATCAGTTCCTTCAATAGAAATTGAATGGGGAGTGGTTGAGTCAAAAGTGACTGTGAATGAAAACTCACCACGACGAGTTGGCCCACTAAATAGTATCTGTTTTGTTGTAAGGTCACGAACTCGCACTCTCACACCATCTATCACTTCTCCATTATCACTAAGTTCATACGTATAGCTTTGTTCAACCAAATTATCTGCTTGATTGACATGTACTTCTTCCTCGAGTTTTTCAAATTTTTTAGGCATCTGTCTTGGAGTAAATATAGTTTTTAAATTGTCTAAAATGTCGACCACTACTATTCATGATTATTTTTAATAGTACTTGGCCTTTAGCGCCACCGATGGTTTGGATTTCCTCTAACAACTCACCAAATGAATCAGCTTTGGTGGTTCTTGGATCATGCTCAAACCCTTTGAATAAAATCTTTCGAAGAGCATGAGGGTGATTTTTCGGACTACCAGCGAGTAATGCTGCCAAGAAATAGTAATCTGCAGGTGTCTTATACTCAGGAAGGTTATTTACTATGACTTCATTAATTACTTCAGTGATAAGTGGACGAGATGTTTTTGTAAGTAATGAGCTCAAATATGGGTTTGTTATTAGGAGGAGTGGGTCTTGGGTAAGAGCCTTCTTTAATTGTACTTTCCACTTTTTCTTGAGTACTGCTTTCAGCAGTCTAGGTGGGTAATTATGGGTTTCAATCGACAAGAACAATTGTGATATGTGGTATAAGGTTGCAGGTGAAAGATCATCATTTTCCAATAATATTGGTTTCAATATTTCATCAATTAGAACCGGACGAATTTCTATAAAAGTAGGTTTTGATAATATGACATGAATGACCCGGGCATCGGTAAGAATGACATGTTTAAGGATGTCTTTGGCTTCCTTTTTCTTTCCTATCCGCCACTGTACAAGTGCTTTGACAAGTAAGATATGAATATCTGGGGAGTAGATTTTAGCTTCTTCAAGAAGTTTTATACCTTCTGTCTCTGAAGTGCTCATGGTACAGAGTCCGAGGTAGAGTAAATAGGTGGCTTTTCTGGGGGTGTTTTCTGCAAAAATAACAGCTTCTTCAAATTGTGATTTGGCTTTTGCTTGATCACCACTTTTTAAATGTACCCGTCCAATTTGGAAATGAGATTCTGCGTGGGTTGGGTCATGTTCAAGAGCTTTCTCATATATTCTTAGTGCTAGTTTTGATCGTCCGGCACGTTCTGCACGTGCTGCTCGTCGATGAGATGAAACCACTTCTTTGTCAGAATTAGATTGAAGTACTCCATCCCTAATTTCATCGAGTAATTCATTACGAACTGCATCTTGTTGTAACATTCTAAGAGCGGCATTCCGTTGCTCTTCTCTCATTGCTCTTAATTCGTGGAGTGCTTCAATTTGTGTCCTCACTCCATGAAGACTAATATCTTGAAGTCGTTTTAGGTCCCCCTGAACAATTTCAAGGTTTGCTACTACAGCATTGGCTGTTGTGTAGACAGACTCTACAAGCCTTTGAAGAAAGACCGCTTGTCTATTTCCTTCTTGTTGTATTTGGCTGGCAATTCGTTCTGCTCCATAAACTTCAGCACGGATAACTTCAGTGAGTAATCCTTCAAGTGATGAAAAGCCGCTATTAAGTGTGAGGTTAAGGTCTCTAACTCCATCAGCGATGTCTGCTCCCATCATTGTCATGTCATCCATTGCTCCAGAAATTTCAGCAAGACTGGAGGCAGAAGCAGCTAAATATACTTCAGAACGAAGGGCTGTTTCATGAAGTTGGCCAACTCCAGTATTAATAGAGGCAAGATGTCTATTGCTGATTCCAAGTTCAGATCGTAATCCTTGGACGCCGTTTTGAATTCCATCAAGCCTCCAGTTTGTTCCACGCTGAGCTGCAAGCATCCGATCTCTTTGTCGAAGACCAATTGATGCAGCATGGTTTAATGAGCGAAGACCAACATTCATCCCAGCGATACTCCAAATAGGAGGTTCGATAATCCCATTGCTATAAAGAGAAGTCTGTAGTGTCGGAGGAAGCGCTGAGGCTTGATTGAGAACATGAAGTCCTTGTCTGGAAAGACGACCTGAATGAATGAGTTGATGTAGCGATTGGCTTCTCACTCGGTCAGCCCAGGTTCTTTCAGGTGAACCTTCAACAGCACCACTTTCAAGTGACTTCAGTAGGCGACTTGCATCAATACCACCAATCCTTCCTCTCTTGCTTGCACGTTCCAAAACGGATTTAGGAACCAAACCGTGCAAGTATAAGATCGCAATATCTTCAGTGTGTGTATTAAGGATTGAAGCGGGAATATCTCTTAATAGTTGTCGACGATTAAAGGCCATTCCAGTAATTGCAGAGGCTGTATTTATTCCTGCATCAGCACTAGCATTGGCAACGGTCCAAGATGCTCTATCAACCCTATGCCCGACATTGTCAACTCTAGACCCAAGATGATTCAAACCCTGTTCCACTCTATGAAAGCCTCGATGTTGTTCTTCAGAAAGCCCTCGCAGTCCCTGTCCAATGTCAGAGCGCATTTGCCCAATTTCATCTGAAACCATTTGATCTCCATGAAAAGCTGATACAGCCATACCTTCGAAAAGTGGGGCGAGTTCGCGCGCTAGTATTTCAGGATTTGATCTAAGTCTCTCTGGAGAGAGAGTTCGTAATTGTGGACTTAGTTGACGTAATGCATCTGCCGTTTCTTTTGCATATTTGAGTTCTAAACCCTTGTCCGAAACAAGAGTGGAGTGGGGGGCACCACCTATCACTTCATCAACTAGTCCGGTCCATACGTCACGCTTACTCATATATGCTAGAAAAAATGGTAAACTTTGGTTGGTTAAAATAACATCATGCATGAGAGTTGTCCAGTGTTGCACCTCTTCCCCCCATTCACCTAGCCTGCTAAAATTGGATCACTTTTTTGATCCACTATGGCCACCCGGAAAAAATACGATCATGTGCTTTTGCTGGCTGTGCTGGGGATTTTAGTGATTGGTATCGTGATGATTACGAGTATTGGAGTGCCTAAGTCGATTCGTATTTCGGCGCCAGATTTAGCCTATCCAGATTGTGGGGATACCGCAGTGAACTGTTATTTGATTTTGAAGAATCATGTGATTCGGGTGATGATTGGACTGGTGGCGATGTTGGTGACATGGAAAATCAACTATCGTTTTTGGAAGAAACTTTCGCCGATTATTTTCGCCCTGGGTGTGGGGCTTTTGGTTTTCGTTCTCTTTGGTGGGGACGACAACAACACCTTTGCAACGAGTTGGATCAACCTGCCAGGAGTGCCATTTATTAATTCGCTGCAGCCTTCAGAAATTGGAAAGTTTGCGATGATTTTGTACCTCAGTTATTTGTTTTCTGAGAAGATTAGCCAAGCAAAATTAGAGGATTGGAAAGAGGGCTTTATGAAGTTTGCGATGGTGGCAGGAGGAATCATTGGTCTCGTAGTTTTACAGCCCGATTTTGGATCTGCCCTGGTGATGGCGTGTATCGCAGTGGTTATTTATTTTTTGACGGGAGCTCCTTTGAAACACTTTGCTGTGGGAGGAGCGATTGTTGGATTCTTGGTGATGATTGCCCTAACAACTCAGCCACATATTCGTGAACGAGTGACCGCTTTTGTGAATCCAAGTCCTGAATGTACGGAACAAGATTGTTGGCAAACTCGTCAGGCAAACATTGCGATTGGTTCAGGTGGAGTGTGGGGGAAAGGACTGACTCAAGGAATTCAAAAGTCATACTGGTTGCCTCAGGCTGCGGATGATTTTGTCTTTGCCGCTTCTGCTGAAGAACTTGGATTTTTCCGAACGGCGGGGATCGTTTTACTCTATCTTTTGATTGCGTATCGTGGTTTTCAAATCGCCAACCATGCACCAAATAAATTTGCCATGCTAACGGCAGGAGGAATTAGTGCCTGGATTTCGGGGCAGGCTTTCCTTAATATCATGGTGAACACCGCGCTCTTTCCTATCACTGGAGTTACCTTGCCTTTCATGAGTTATGGAGGGTCCTCAATGGTGACAACACTGATGGCTGTGGGAGTGCTACTCAATATTTCTAAATACACCAAAGCGAATGCATATCGTTCTAACGGGGGGAGGGACAGCCGGACACGTCGTGCCAAACCTCGCTATCGCCGACGCTATAGTTAGTCTGAATTCGGAAACTAAGATCACGTATCTTGGTTCTTATGGAGGTATTGAACGTAAGTTGGTGGAGCGTCATGGACTTCCTTTTGAGGCAGTGGTCTCTGGTAAGCTAAGACGTTATTTTTCAGTGAAGAATTTTGTGGATGCTTTCAAGGTTCCCTTTGGAGTGATCCAATCTTTTTGGAGATTAGGACGCGTTAAGCCAGATATGGTTTTCAGTAAGGGAGGCTTTGTTAGTTTCCCGGTAGTAATGGCCGCATGGATGCGCAGAGTTCCCGTAATTATTCATGAATCTGATGCAATTCCTGGGCTTACCACGAAGCTCTGTGCACGTTTTGCTAAGCGCATTTTATTGGCTTATCCCAGTGCAGAAGAGGGGTTGATGAAGTATAAATCTAAGATAGAAGTCTGTGGGAATCCCATTCGACACTCCCTGCTTGAAGGAAACGCTGAAGTGGCCAAACGAATCACTAATTTTGATGGAACCAGACCGGTTCTTTTGGTGATGGGGGGAAGTAGTGGCTCTGCCTTTGTGAATACAATTATCCAGAAGGAGAAGGAAAAGTTGATGGAAAATTTTGACGTGATTCATATTACTGGAGGAATGCATTCTCAGGCTCAGTCGGAGCCTCATTACTGGTCTGCAGGATTCATTCATGATGAGATGTCTGACATCTATGCTCTAACGACTCATGCGCTCAGTCGGGCGGGAGCGAATACTCTTTCTGAACTTGAAGCCTTGCAGATTCCGAGTCTCTTATATCCTTTGGGATTGGACGCAAGCCGTGGGGACCAAATCATGAATGCGAATCATATGGCGAAGAAGTATGACTTTATGTCCGTGGCCGATGAAGAGAAATCTGCCCACGCTCAATTGCTACTTTTGCCTACAAGAGTGCGGAAAAAAGCGGAGTCTCATGTGGCTAAACATATTGCGGAGATGCTCTTGGGTAATTCTGATACAATGGAGTCATGAAACTCGGAATTCAAGGATGGTTTTTGGCTCAACCCCACACAGGCATTGGACAACATTGTCTGGGCTTGCTTCGTGAACTTTCAAAACGGGCCGAGGTGAGAGTGATTGTGCCGGTGCCGAGTCCGGTGAATCCAAAGGGAGTTCCCAAGCATTGGTTGAAGGTGGTGAAGCCTAAGTGGTGGATCCCTCATCCAAGTATAAAAAAATGGTATTGGGAGCGTGTTCAAGTGCCAGAGTTTTTTGCTGAGAATAATCCTCATTGGGAGCTTTATCCTTATCCGTGTCCACTGCCTCGTTACAGTTCAAACATGAGAGCCATGACGGTTCACGATACGATTTTGTGGGGAGATGATCGTTACAGATCAGGACGAATGAAGAAGCGATATCATCGGCACGCACAACGTTCGATGGTTGATATGGATCATGTCTTTGCTGTTTCGGAAGCGACCAAGCGATCTTTGGATATTCCAGCGGCGACTATTCTTCCTAATGCGGTTGAAGTAGCTGAGAATTTAACGCCAACTGAATACGAAGGAGATTTGGTTTATCTTGGAGGTTATGACATTCGCAAGCAGGTTCCGGAATTGGTGAAAGCTTTTAAGACGGTTCGAAAAAAACACCCAAAGATGCGACTGGTTATGATTGGAAAACCTCATCATGCCTCGCGGTATTATCCTAAGGTTGAAAAGACTGAAGGTGTGGTGTGGACCGGTCCATTAACAGACCGTCAGGTTTATTCAGTTTTAAGTTCAGCTCATGCCTTGGTGCATTTTTCTGACAGTGAAGGCTTCAATTTACCTTTGCTTCAAGCTATGGCTGTGGGGACTCCGGTGATCGCACGAGACATTGATGTGAATCGTGAAGTTTCTGGAGGTTCGGTAGTCTTGCTTAAAAAGCCCAACGGAAAAGCACTGCTAGATGCGGTAGACTACGTACGTAAGCAGCGGAAGCGGATTATTGGAAATCAAAGCAAAGCTGCTAAAAAGTACAGCTGGAAGAAATCAGTTAGCGCTCTAATCAAAGCACTCAAATGAATCGAGAATTAAAATTTCCGGGTCAAAAACCAAGTGAGAATATTCAACTCTTGATTCGTAAGCATTGGATCATTGATGCAAAGATTGCCGCTACTTTTATAGTTTTTGGATTTATTCCTTTTGCAGCCGCAATTATCGGGACAACTTTATATTACGAATCTGGAATCACGGACAACTTTCTTATGGGAGTATTAGTGGTTTTGATTTACATGCTGTTCACCTTCCTTGTGATTTATGTGAAATGGCTGAATGAGGAATTGGATGTGATCATCATTACCAACGAGCGAGTGCTTTCTCATGATCAGGTGGATCTATTCCATCGGGAAAGTTCAGAGACGAGCATTTCACAAGTACAAGATGTGATTGGAATTGAAAAAGGAGTCTTGGGTCACGTCTTCCATTATGGAACGATGAAGATTCAGACCGCCGCTCATCATATTGTTTTTAATATTCAAAATGTAGCGCAGCCCTATCACAAAGCACGATTGATTCTCGATATTCGTGACAAGTACATTGATAAAGAAAAATTTGAAAACCCACCCAACCAATCCCAATAATGGAAAACCTTTTTTTACTGCTCATTGCCATCGTCTCTATAGCCTTTGTGTGGCTCATTTGGGCACGTCAGAAGCTCACACATCATCATCGATCTTTTCAACGACGAGAGACGCTATTACGACGTGATTTGCAGAAACGACGTGATATGGTTCCTCTACTTTTGGAAAGCTTCCGGATGAAGCACGAAATCACGCCTCAGTGGACTGATCTAATGGATCGTCGAAAATCTTTTCATAAGCCAGGACAAGCCAGCATGCATGAGGAAGAAGAATTTGAACAAGCCTTGTTGGCCTTTGTTGAGTCTTATGATGTCACAGATGTTACTTATCTTGAAACGGAGAAGCATATTAAAAATTTGACTCAGATTATAGAACGAGCCAAGAAAGAATGGTCGGTAGAACACAATCGTTTCTTGAGTGTGAAGAGGAAAGCGCCGTTTTCTCTTGTCGCAAAGATCTTTGCCATACGTTAGTTTTTCGGTAGTCTGGGCCAGCTATGAAATACTTCATTCAAACCTATGGTTGCCAAATGAACACATCGGACTCCGAGCGAGTCGCGAGTGTTTTGGAGCGTTTAGGTTATGAAAAAGCAGAAACGCTTGAAGAAGCGGACTTCCTTGCATTTAACACTTGTTCGGTTCGTCAAAAGGCGGAAGATCGGGTGACAGGCCTCAGGCCACATATGGCTCGATACCTGGCAAAGAATCCAAAAATGAAGTTTGCAATCACCGGTTGTATGGTTCGAAAAACCTCAACTCAAGAAAGTTATAAGAGAGATCAGCTTTTGGTCCGTATGCCTGAAGTAGACATCGCTTTTAGAATTGAAGACGTGGCTCAGCTGCCAGAATTGATTAAGGCGGTAGCACCCGACGTTGAATTCAGCGACACGCTCGACGACGGGACTCTTGAAAATTATTTCAAAATTGCACCTAAAAAAGACACGAATTATTCGGTCTTTGTGCCGATCATGACAGGGTGCGACAAGTTCTGTACGTACTGCATCGTCCCTTACACACGTGGCCGAGAATACAGTCGAGACTTTGATGACATTATTGAAGAATGTGCAAAACATGTGGAAGAAGGGGCGCTTGAAATCACGCTCGTGGGGCAAACCGTGAACACTTACGGACTCAGTTTCAACGACCGGAAATCAGGTAAGTTCGACAACTATGAATTGAATCCTTTTGCAACACTGCTTCGAGAAGTGGACAAGCTGAAGGCCGAAGGCCTGAAGCGGCTCCGTTTCACTTCGCCGCATCCTCGTGACTTTCATGATGACGTGATTGAGGCCATGGCAGACTGTGAAACGGTGAGTCCTTATTTCCATATGCCAGTGCAATCGGGAGATAATCGAACGCTTCGACGAATGAATCGAAATTACAATATGGAGGAGTACATGGAAATTCTTGGAAAGATCCGGAAAGCCATCCCAGACGTCGCCATCTCAACAGATATTATTGTTGGGTTCTGTGGAGAGACTGATGATGAATTTGAACGAACCTTTGAAATGTATAAAGAGCTTGAATGGGATTGGTGCTACATGGCTCGATACTCGCCACGAAAGGGAACTTACTCAGAAAAAAAGCTTCCTGATGACATCAGTCCAAAGAAAAAAGCCGAACGATGGCATAGACTCAATGAACTCATGTTGGGGATTGCTGCCAAGAAAGCAGAAGCCTTGGTGGGAAAAACTGTGAATGTATTGGTGAACACTCAAATCGGTGAAAGCTGTAGTGGGCGAACCGATGGATTTAAAGAAGTTAAATTCAAATCAGGACGAGCTCTCGTTGGAAAGATCGTCCCGGTTAAAATTACAGAAACTCAAAGCATTGAGATCTTTGGAGAACTGGCCTAAACCTGGGATTCAAATCTCCATGTCGCTTGAGCTGCATTTGCTGCTACCAGAGCCATGGCTTGATTCATTGTGGCAATCACAGCAGGGGCTTCAACACTCACAACTGAGCTAATATAGACTCCTTCATTTGAAGTGGAGATGAATTGAACATTAGAATCTGAATCGATTCCTGCATCAATCCGAATAGTCCGACTTGGGAAAAGAACTTGCCAGTCGTCTCCTTCTTTATCGGTTTCAACCTTGGCTAGAATCCGACCATTCTGATCTACATAATGACCTTTAGCTCCTCGTCCAAGAACTTGTAGTTTGGCAGTTTCTGGATGAATTTCTTGGTTTTCTTTTAGTCCAGCGTGCTGTGTTCGGCTTGAAAAACGTGGAATGGAATTAACCTCTGCTTTACTAAGGTTTGGTGCTGTAATTACAAAATTGGGGGCAAGTTGAGAGAGTGCATGGTTGGCGAAAGCTACGTGACTTTCCAAACGACGGTTGATGGCTTTTAATGCTTTCGCTATCTCTGGATTTGTGAGTTCAAGAATTTCAATCAATGAGGCCAAGCTTGGAGCGGCAAGTACTTTTTGTCTACTCACCGAGTCCATTCGGAAGACGGGTTCATGGTCAATTCGAGCGGCTCTTTCTGTGAGTGGAGCTTGCCCATGAGCGACACCACTTCCCCAGCCAAAAACACCCGTTCCTTCAGCGCCAACATTAATTTCTTTGGGGGTGTAGGTACCCTGACCATGTCTAGGATGTAGACTGGCACGAATAACTCCACCAAGACGTGGAAGGAGTAGAGAGGTCCCGGGGTCAAGACTGTCTCCAACTTCATCAAACTCACCCCAGCCTGCTCCCGTCTGATTCATAGTCTCACCATCACGAAACTCGAGTTCGGTAATGTGATCCGCTAAACGTTCACGTTTTTTTCTATAGAGTCCATCTGTTAAAAGAGAGCAGGATTCAATGGCTTGATAGCTGTCTGCTTGTGAGATTCCCATGATTTTCAGGGTAAAAGAATGAGTAATTCCCCTCCCAAGGATTCAAGATCCAACTCTAACAAAGATTCTTTTCAAAGCCAAGTTTGACAAAAAAATAAGTCTGGGTGACTATGACTTCCTTGATCAAAGAAATATGAAGCAGCTGGAACGTGATAGAGTTATTGAATTTGAAGACATTATTTTAGAGCTACCGCTTGATGAAATGGCTGATTTGGCCAAGCAAGAAGCGGATATGAAGGGTACGTCAGAAGAAATGAGTACGCAGATTTTTCGCACTTTACAGCTATTGATTCAGGATCTTCTTTTGGATCCTAATCTGAGTGTAGATGCGTTGAGAGCGTCATTTGATGAGAATGCTGAGGATTGGGTGGCAGAACTCAGTTACCTAATCTTGCAAAGTTTTAATGTGAAACCTGACTCTGCTGAAGGGGGCATGCTTACAACAAGCCTTTATTATAATTTGCGTGGTTTGTGCCCGGATCTTTTTCTTTTAAATGGTGAAAGAGTTTTCTCTTTAGATCTTCACGTTATGGCCAGAGTGGCAAAAAAGATAAAAGCTCATGGTGAGGCTTTAATGAAAGATTATTTTGAATGGGAAAAAACAGGTGATCCTGACTTCAGGACGTTTAAATATAGTGATGAGGATCAATTATTTTCACTCGCAAGAGAGGCGAGTGGCCAAATGATTTTAGAAATGGCAACATCGATACCTGAGCCTGAGGAAAGAGTTGAATTTTTAGAGTTATCTCGAGAGTTAGAATCAACGGATATTCATGAAGCGGTTTTTTATCCGGATGTGATTCTTGAAAAGATTGTTGATGATGTGATCTCTCCAAGTATTATGTCTTGGTTGGGTAGAGGAGGTGAGGTGCGAGACCCATTACTTGTTCAAGATATTATTAATAAATATGCTCATGTCTTGAGGCCAATGTATGAGGTTTTTGCTGGATACTGGGCTTATTATTTCATCTCCAAAGATGGGCTTACGGTGGCTGCTTACAATGATGTAAATGATCCTCGTTTAGATCTCACGACATTTGAATCTTTCATTGCTGTCTTGGTTCGAATTGAGTGCATGGGACTGTCAGATGCAGAACAAATTGAGGTGGAGAACATTGGTTCGGGAACGGCAATGATGATTCGTTATGTCCTAAATGAAGGATTCAGAACGTGGCGTCCATTTGGACCACCTGAAGATCCTGAACCATTGCGTCCAGAAGGTTATATTCCAATTTATGAAGGAGACGAGTAATCGTTTACTTCAATATTGCTTTAATTCGTCGTATACCTGATGAACTAGATTGTTCTTTTTTGATCTTGAACTCATTACCAAGTTCTCCGGTACGGTCCACATGAGGGCCTCCACAGATTTCAGTTGAGAAGTCACCCATAGAATAGACTTTCACTTTCCCGTCGAGTTCTTTCTCATATTTGTCGACAAAGATTCCCGTTGCATTGGCATCACGAGCTTCTTGAACGGTCATTTCTGTGTAGCTCACAGGATGGTCGGCTTGAATGGCTTCATTCACGATGCGCTCCACTTCAGCAATTTGTTCAGGAGTGAGTTTTTCGTCATGGTTGAAGTCGAATCGAAGACGTTCTGCGGTGATGTTGGATCCACGTTGTTCCACATGATCACCGAGCACTTGTCGAAGGGCTTCAAGCATCAAATGTGTAGCAGTGTGTAAGCGTTTGGTTTCTTCACTGTTATCGGCGAGTCCACCCGCGAACTTTTGTTCGGCTCCAGCACGAGATTTTTCTTGATGAGCTGAGAAGGCTTTATTGAACGCTTCTTCATCTACATCTACATTTTGTTCTGCAAGAATTTCCTTGGTCATTTCAAAAGGAAAACCGTGTGTTTCAAAGTAGTAGAAAGCGCGGTCTCCTCGGAGGATCCATCCATCAGTGAGGACTTGTTTAGCCACAACACGAACTTCTTCTGGCACGTCAATTCCCATGTCAGCGGCAGCCGCATGGTGCTGTCCACGCATCTTTCCAATCACGGGTCGAAGCGCTTGGTTAAAGATTTTCAGTGCGTCTTTTGATGCGACCACTTGAGAGGCTGCATTGAGCCCCATTTCAATTTCTTTTACGATTTTTGAGTTCGCAAGTTTCCCAAGTCCATCTTGAACTCGTTCAATGTCTCGAGCGATTTCAGCTTCACCATGTGTGAGAGCTTTTTGGAATTTTTCTTCTTCAAGATTTAGTGCACTGATTATCTTTTCACCATTCTTGCTGATTTCAGGATGAGACTCACCGTAGATTTCAATATAAATTTGAGCAATGGTGGCTGTGAATGCCCCTTCGATTCCAAGTTTTCTTCCATGTCGAATGGCTCGTCGAATGAGCTTTCGAAGCACGTAACCTTGGTCATTGTTTGATGGTGTCACCCCGTGTTCGTCTCCAATGATGAAAACAGCGGTTCGTAAATGATCCGCAATCACTCGTTCACTTGTTTGGTTTGCTTCACTGGCAAGTTCACGAATCTTTTCCATTACAGGTAGGAAGAGCTCAGTTTCGTAAGCGGTTTGAACGCCTTGCATAATAGCGGTCACTCGTTCGAGTCCCATTCCGGTATCCACATTTTGTTGCTCAAGCTCGGTGAAGTTTCCGTCTTCATTTTTATTGTATTGCATGAATACATCGTTCCAAATTTCTACCCATGGAGTGACGTCATCAGCGGGTTCCGTGTCCCACATCTTAGATTCCTCATCTGAGTTGTAGTAGAACATTTCACTGTCCGGTCCACAGGGTCCGGTTTGTCCCGCAGGTCCCCACCAGTTTTCTTTTTTTGGATAGCTAAAGATTCGTCGTTTTTGGTCTGGAGTCGCGTTCTCATTTTTTACAAAGCCAAGATCTTCCCAGGCTTGAGCGGCCTCATCGTCGTAAGGGCAGTCATCGTCTCCTTCAAATACAGTCACAGCTAGTCGATCAGGATCAAGGCCAAGACCTCCTTCTTCAAGAGAGGTGGTCATGAATTCGTAAGACATCTGGATCGCTTCTTTTTTGAAATAGTCTCCAAGGGACCAGTTCCCAAGCATTTCAAAGAAGGTGAGATGAGTGTCATCTCCAACCTCATCAATGTCTCCGGTTCGCACACACTTCTGAACATCCACAAGCTTGGTTCCTCCCGGATGACTTTCTCCCATTAGGTAAGGCACCAAAGGATGCATACCCGCCGTTGTAAAGAGAACCGTTGGATCATTTTCAGGAATCACACTCGCACCAGGAATCACGGTGTGTCCATGCTTCTTAGCAAAGAAATCGAGATAGAGTTGGCGGAGCTGTGCGGCTTTCATTTTGTGGGATTTAAATTGGCTCACATCCTAACATGGGGTCTGAGTCTAGACAAACCCTGGCGTAACCTGTCCACATCTGGCATAGTGGACATACCACTCAATCAACTATGCCTGACTCTGTCTCTACCTCTGTTAAACGAGTCCTGAACCTTGTTTCAGAAAGTGTATTTGTTGTTGCTCTTGTGCTCGCAACCTTGCTTGTGACCATTGGAATGATTTCACGTACGCATCGTTTGTCCAATGTGGCGGCGTATTTACCTGTAGAAACGGAAGCGCTTGTGGTCGCAAATTTAGAAAATTATGACGAGGCCCCAGTTCTTTTATCTGAGTTTATGGGGCAGGCTCTTGTGAACTATGACTGGTTTGCTCGGGACGTGGCCCTCGCTTGGGTGGATGGAGAAATGATTCAGTTCATTGATGTGAACTCACGTTCTCAAGCACAGAATTTTATGGATAGCCTCATGATTGAGGATGAAGTGATGATTGATCATGTGGACTACAAATGTTTTGAAGTCTCTCAACCTCAGTGTTACCGATTCGAAGGTGGTTTTTTGGTCCTTGGGACTCCAGAGGCTTTGGATCTTTTAGAGCCAGGTCTTGAAGGCGAAAACAAGTATCAGAATGTTCGACATCGGCTTTCCTACAACAGCAGCCTTTTTGCTTATGTAGACACTAAATCCATCAGTCAGTCTTTCTTAGCTTCATTGGGGGATCTTAGTATTGTTGAACCAGGTTATATGGAGACCGTGCTTCGAATTTTCCCTGCCTATGGAGCTTCTGTAAAAATGAAAAACAATGAGTGGACCTCAGAAACGTTCATTCCCGTTGATAAAGAAGCCTTGGGTAATGTGGCATTTTTGCATCCGAATATTAAATTCACTCGTGAACTCGCCAAATACTCAACTGAGGGGTTTCAATATGAATGGTCAGGTGTAGAAATGTGGACTCAAGTGGAAACTTTAGTGAATCATGTGGATGGCTTAAATCCAGCGGCAGCCATTGTTTTAGATGAAAATGTGCATAGTTTGTGGAAAACCCATTTTGGGGAAGCGAGTTTAGATGATTTTGGGACACTCTTCGATCAAGAACAATACTTAGCTTGGTCCACTGATGAAGATTTTCTTTGGATGCTTAAGATCGATTCAGAGGAAGATCACGAATTGGCCCTTAGTTTGAAAGATTTCTTCCTGGAGGGTTACACTCATACGGAAGTGATTACGAATGAATCAGGTGAACAAATCGCTCGGAATAAATCACTTTCAGCTACAAAAGAAACTTATAAGGGAGATGCCTATTTCAAAATAGATACGGGGTATTATATTGCGGTTCTTGATGAGATTGCGATCACTACTGATAATGAGACTCTTTTCTTTTCGACTCTAGATAAATTCAATGGACGAACAGGATTAAGATCCCTGGATGAGGTCAGTTCTATTTTACTAGGGGCTGATCATTTTTTACGTCTAGACATGACGATCTTCCCAGAATCACATATAATTCATCTACTCCTGCCAAAGGTCACAAGCAGTACCTTTAGCGTCAAAGTATTTGATGACGGTATTTATAATCGTTCCATCCTTCAATTTTAATGACCACACTCAACTTAAATATCGGACCTGAAGAAGGACATGTGGGGGAAGAGCTTCCACGGACCTCTCCACACATGCTCAACCTGAAGAAGGTTGATGGTTCTTTGAAGAATGAAGCGCACAAGGGAGTGAGTGTGAACTTGAAAGAAGAGATTAAATTGAAATCTAAAAAAGCACCGGGACGAATTTGTGTGGTGGGAGAAGTCCCTGAAGCTAAGAAAGGACTCGGACGAATCCCAATGATTGCCGGAGCCTTGCTCATGATTCTATTTTTGAATATGGGGCAAATGGTTTTCCTTGGTAAACAAACAGGGGGAGAAACTCTCGCACTCGCGGGGGAAGCATTTACGACTATGCAAAGTGCCGGACAAGCCTTTATGTCAGGTGAAGAAGGAGCAGATGTTTTACTTTTTGAAGAAGCAGCAGCCTTGCTTTATGCCACTGAACAACAAGCCGCTCCACTTTTGGCTCATCAATCGAATTGGCTAGATGAACCAGAGGAAATTCAAAGTGTACGTTCGCTCTTGGAAGCGGGACATTTGGTGACTGAAATTGGTGTGCATGTCGCGGAGTCTCGTCGTTTGATGGAAGACCTGCCAGATGAAGGATCAATCACGGATTACATTGAAGACGTGAGCAGTAATCACCTGGAACCTGCTGCTCTAAAAATTGCGACCATGAATCAATTGCTTTCAGAGGTTGATCTGAGCATGACGCCTTACCAAGACAGCTTTGTGGAATTCCGAATAAAATTTGAAGAGGCTTCATCAATTTTTGATCTATGGGTGGAGGCTAAGGATCCAGTATTAACCTTACTTGGTTCTGACTTGCCTCAGCACTATCTGATTCTTCTTCAGAATAACGATGAGATGAGAATGGGAGGAGGTTTTATTGGAAGCTTCGCTATTGCTGAGGTTAATGATGGCCGAATGACAGATCTTGAGTTCCATGATGTTTATGATTTTGATGACAGTTACTTTGAACACGTTGAGGTTCCTGTTCATGAACTTCGTGGACTGACAACCGAATGGAGACTTAGAGACAGTAATGTTTCTCCTGACTTCCCAACTTCAGCGGAACACGCGATTCATTTCCTTGATATTGAGGGGGGGCCTGGAGTAGATGGAGTGATCTCCGTGAATCTTTCAGCGGCTCAAGCCTTGATGGAAGTGACGGGTGAACTCAGTGTTCCAAGTTTAGAAAAAGCACTTTCTGCAGAAACATTCCCAACGGTGCTCAGCACATTGGTGGAGGCCAAAGTCAGTGGAGCGACCACGCCAAAAGCTATTTTAGGTGAGGTCTTGGATGCGTTTAAATCTGCCGCAGGAAATGACAGTCTTCGTATCGATCTTGGGAACACCATGCTCGAACAAATGAGAAAGAAACAAGTTTTGGTTTATCACCGTGATCCAGAGGTCCAAGAATTTATTGAGTCCATGGGGCTTGATGGAGGAATTCCCATTCTTGGTGAAATGGAGGAAGATTTCTTTATGCCACTGTTCACAAATATTGGAGCCAACAAAACTGATCGTTACATGCAAACAAAGATTGGTCATGACACACACGTACTAGAAGATGGGAACGTGGTTGTGGCAGTGACTATTGATCGAACGCATACTTTCAATGACGCGACAAAGGCATGGATCACATCGACCATGTCGACATATGGGTTCAGTGCTTGGAATGAAGGTTTATGGAAGACACTGGGTGATGATGCTAATCATTCAGGAATTCGACTCTATCTTCCGGAAGGGGTTCGGTTCCTTGAAGTTCAAGGGGCTCATCGAGATGACTTCCAGTTTTTCTACGATCCAGAAATGGACCTTTCTTACTATTACATCGATCAAACCGTTCAGCCTGGAACTACAGAGAGTTTCACTGCTTTCTTTGCGCTACCGGATGATTTAGGCTCAAACTTTGATGAATACAGCTTCAATCTCTTCAAGCAGCCAGGGCTCAAGAATGTGACTTACACAAAGACGGTGCAAGCACCAAATCACATCATGCTTTCTAGCTATCCATTTGCCACTGATGCTCAAGAAGGCATCGACTACGTTCTCAATGGCCCCTTCAACAATGACGTGAGTGGGGAGCTATTGTTTCGTTAGAAATTCTTCCGTTTAAACAAAGTCTCTAAACTGTCGAAGGTCAGCGTCACAATGGCGGGTCGTCCATGAGGACAATGCGTGCAGTTTTTTGTGCGTTCCATATCTTGGATGAGCGCCTGCATTTCAGGCAAGGTGATCCGATCTCCAAACTTGATGGCGCTACGACACGCGGTGTAGGTGAGGAGGAATTCTTTCAAGTCCTTGGTGTGATTTTGTTTCCATTCTTCAGTGACGTCCGTGAGAATGTCTTGAACGATCTGTTCGGGCTTTCGTTTCTCGAGTCCGGCGGGCACGGCGCGCAAAAGGAAAGTCTGTCCTCCAAAAGGTTCAATCTCAAATCCCATGGATTCAAAGTCTTCACGGTGGTCTTCAACAAGTCGAGCGGCATCTACTCCGA
>Ga0316202_10001225_pt1 | contig 21067 bp, 19 predicted proteins | sample 3monrhotite_MG_FD_204934 | JGI IMG/M metagenome (GOLD analysis project Ga0316202, IMG submission 204934) | Microbial mat bacterial communities from mineral coupon in-situ incubated in ocean water Damariscotta River, Maine, United States -... | ecosystem: Environmental > Aquatic > Marine >... | reverse complement strand
ATAAACAATTGGACTCATATACATAAATGAGAATGCCGTAGCATATTGTGATAAATCCAAACCATAGTGTCCGAAATAAAGACTAGCCGCTGCCCCGAGTAGAAAGCCCAAAGCACCGCCCATAGCAACCAAGACCAATGTTTCACAAACCACCATAGCAAACAGTTGCCGTTGCCCTGTTCCGAGTGCTCCCATGAGTCCGAATTCCCGCACTCGGTCATACATACTCATTAACATGGTATTCAATACCTCTGCCAACACCACAATGATAACCACCAGCAATACGATCCATGTGTAAACTTCGGCAAATATCGTCCACTGCTCTGCCATAGGGTCAATTTCTTGCCAGCGTAACACTTCAAAATCACTTGTATCCAGCGCTTGTTTTAAGTTGTTAACGATACCATCAACCGATGTGAAAGCATCTGCACGAATCACCACATCGGTCACCCCTTTTCCCAAACCCAGCCAATGCTGTGCCATAGAAATCGGCACCAAAGCCAAAAGATTATCCACATCCATCACACCTGAATGAATCAAGCCGCGTACACGAAATACTTCAGAAGCAATATCGCCTTCAGGTGAAGCTGCCATCAACACAACCTTATCACCCAAACCCACACCCAAATGATCTGCCAAAACATCGCCTAATAGTACGCCGCGTTTATCGCCTTCTTGCAGCCATTCGCCTTGCTGTACAAAACCATACAAACGGCTGACCTTCTTTTCATTTTCAGGATCAATACCACTAACCAACACGCTGGCATTGGCTCCTGCCGCCGAGGCCAAGCCTGATACACGAATACGGGGTGTCCAGGCCTGAATATTCGGCATGTTTCGCAAAGCGTGACTCACTGCCTTTACATCATGCATATGATCACTGATGCGGCGACTTTGCTCAAAGCCTTTGCTGTGTACCTGCACATGCCCCACCTGGGTTAAGACAAAGTTTTCTTTCATGTTTTGCAGCCAGCCATCATTCATGGCGGATAAAAATGTTAAAGCCGCGATGCCAACCGCCAAGCCAAGTACCGTCAGCCCTGTACGCATGGGATATAGCAATAAATTACGTAGACCAAGTTTGAAATACACCTTAAACATGGTGAATAGCCTCAACAGGCTGAAGCTTTGCTACGCGCCAGATGGGTACAAATGCTGCCACGATCGCGGCAGCCATCACAGAACCTGCCGTTTGCCATAAGTGATTGGAATCAATTTCGGTATACACAATCGGATCAACATAAAAGCGTGCTACAGTGTCCATTTCGGCAGATAAATCGATGCCCACCGAATGAAACCAAGCTACCAGCGTTAAACCTACGAGCAGTCCTAACAATACCCCCAAGGCTCCCAAGGTCATGGATTCCACAATCACCATACCAGCTAAAGTTCGGCGGCTACAGCCCAGTGCCATCATCACCCCAAATTCACGTACTCGCTCTAACATACTCATTAGCACAGTGTTCATGATACCTGCTGCGATAATTAGTAATACGACACCCAAAAAGATATAATAAAAAGCATTTTCTAGATCCACCCATTGCTTCATCATCGGGTACATATCGTACCAACGTAAGACTTCATAACCGCTGTGGTCTAGCGATGCTCGCAGCAATGCAGTTACCGCTTCCAAGTTCTCTGGTTCAATTTGCAATACCACGCGCGTATAGCGCCCCTTCATTTCAAGCATATTTTGCAACACATTAAGTGGCACAATTGCCAGGCCGCGATCAATACCCATTTCACCACTGGAAATAATCCCAATCAATTTGAATTTATCCGCTGCCAATGCACCAAAACGATCTTGGGTTAAAAAAATCACATCATCACCCAACACCACACCCAGATTACGTGCCGCCGTGGCTCCCAATACACAAACTGCGCCGTCACCTACCTGCAAAAAGCGCCCTTGATCAACTTTTTCAGCAATACGTGTGGTTTTCGCCTCAGTTTTGGCATCTATACCCAGCAATACCAAGCCTTCGGAAACATTATCGCCTGCTGCCAAAGCAAAGGTATCCAAACGCCAACTTGATGCTTTAATTTGGCCTGAATTTTGAACTTTGGATAGCGCTTTCTGAAGCTCAGGTGTTTGCTGGATATGCCGAGATAGGCTCGGCTTTTTAAAGAAGTTATCATGATGGATTTGCACACTACCAACAATCACCTGCTGTAAATTCCGCATCATGACGTTGTGCACGCCATCATTAAAGCCCCATAAAAAAATCAAGGCACTTAAACCCGTCGCCACTGCAGTAATGGTAACTAGACTACGGTGCCAGCTACGAGCAATATTACGCCAAGCTAAGGAAAATATCATTGCCTTGAGCGTTCTCTACGCAAATTAGTGCGTGTAAAAACATGCTCTGGAATCGACTTATCAAAGGTGGCTTCCTCTAGCTTTAATAAGGTTTTCTTCCCTATATCGTTTAAAGGCTGCATGGTCCACAGTGTGGGAATACGTCGCCCATCCATCACGCGTATTTCACTAAAAGCCAAGTGTCTAATATGCGCCCCATGCTCATCATAATAATCATCACTTAAAGGAATACCGTCATCACCTACTACATGGATAATTTTACCCCACACCACAGGCGCATCAGGCTTGGCCGTGGATTCAATGGTGATGCTATGCTCATTCTTGCCTGTGATCCGATGATCATAATCAGCGACCACGGAATCCATTTTTACAAGGTCATCATTGGTAAAGTCCGAGCCCATCCATGAAGAAAGCATCATCGAAGCAGGAATGCGAATATCACGCTCCAATTTGGGCAAATACATCCAGAGATTTTTATCCGACTTAAGCCAAGCTGTGCCTTTTTCTTTACGAGGTGATAACACGCGAATAAAAAATCGTTTTTCAACACGCTCATCCCATGATTGAAAAGTAATGGCGCGTTGCCAATCGGGCGTTTGAATTTGCATGGTATAACGCGCCGTACTGGTGCTGGAACGCATTAAATTTTGCACTTTCTGAATGATATTTTTGGCATCCATATCTTCAGCAATAACGATACAAGGTGCACATAAAAATAAAACAAGAATTAAGCAACGGGATAGCATGATCTAAGTGTAAACTATAGCGCAAAGAATGTTAAATAATAAGCTCGCTTAACACACTCTGGTAAGGGCAGGCCGTTATGCACAACCTAACTTATAACAACACAGAACTAGCACACTATTTTAAATCACTTTGATAGACAGAGATACGATTACGACCTGAGTTTTTGGCATGATACATCGCAGCATCTGCCTGTTGCGTTAATTCATCCAAATCTTCACTGTCATCGGGATAAATACTAATCCCTAAACTTGCACCAACATGACATTCCAGATCATCGAAAACAAAAGTTTTACGCATCAACAACAAGGCTTTTTCAGCAATCGTTATTGCTGCATCAATATCAGAAATATTCTCAATAATCATAACAAATTCATCCCCACCCACACGAGCAACGGTATCCGAGGTCCGCACACAATCTTGCAATCGCACTGCAATTTCCTGTAATAACGCATCTCCGACATTATGCCCATGTGTATCGTTCACTGGCTTAAAGCCATCAATATCAATAAATATCAAAGAAGATTTACTCTGAGAGCGTTTGGATATTTGCATGGCATGACTTAATCGATCAATAAACAGCAACCGGTTGGGCAGGCCTGTTAAGGGGTCGTGGTTAGCCAAATGCTCAAGTTTAACCTCAAAATCTTTGCGCTCCGTAATATCTAAAAAGGTACTTACATAATGCGTGATTTCATTATGCTCATTCTTAATTGTTGTGATAATAAGCCATTCTGGATAAACCGTGCCGTTTTTCCGTCTATTCCAAATTTCACCTTCCCAAAAACCCTTATCCAAGATCTCTTTCCACATTTGCTGATAAAACTCAGGCGACTGCCTACCAGACTGTAAAATTCTTGGGTTTTTACCAATCACTTCTTCTGCTTGATAACCTGTAATACGTGAAAAAGCTGGATTGATAAGTCGAATATTACCATCCATATCAGACACCATAATTGCATTGGATACTGTATCCATCACCTTGGCGGCAAGGCGAAGTTCCCGTTCAGCTTTTTTTTGCTGTGTCATATCACGAGCCGCATGCACAATTTGACGCTGCATTCCCGATCTGCCAGATAACAATGAAACACTTATCAAAACAGGTATTTTCTGCCTATTCTTATCCATAACATTCACTTCGATGCTTTTAGCATGACCTCCCTGAAGAAGCGCTTTCTTTTTATTATCGTCTAGCAAAATATTGTCTTTTGAAAGCAAGTCATTAATAGGCATGCCGATGAGTTCACTTTCTGAATAACCCAATGTATTTAGCGTTGCTGGGTTTGCCGTAAGTATATTTCCATCATGATCCGTGACCAAGAGCATCTCGCCCAAAGATGCAATAATACTATCCACATAGTCTCGGGATACTGTTGTTTTTTGTAACCGCTCAATCATATGTTTGAAATTTGTAGCCAATGCTGAGATTTCATCATTACCCTGGACATCAACTTGAATATTGAAATCATTATTGCCAATTTTCTCACTGGCTAAAGAAAGCTTAGATATTGGCGTGATAATCCATTTATTCATGTAAAAGAAGAGAGTTCCTCCCAACAACAGCATTGAAATAACTGAAATCATCAAGCCTTGCACGCGCATCGATTCAACCTGCTTCATAACAGAGGCTGTCGATGTTGTGACTCTTAAAACACCACGCACAGCTGATGGGTCATAACCATGGCATGCTTTGCATCGCTCACTAAGTGGTATAGGTAATAAAAATGTTAATAGCTGTTCCTTACCTTGGATTGTAACAATGGGTTGGCCTTGCGAAGCTTTCTTTAAATCAACCAAAGGGATATCAGATATTTTCTTTACAGCGAGTGGCAATCTCATAAATGCCTGTGTATTCAAAAAACCGTTTACTTGATAGATCGTATTCAAATCACGAAATGCATGCGAACCATCTGTGCGGAAAATATCGACCTGTTCCACAGTGCTCTCTTTACGAACCCTTTCAAGCCAATCATGAGCCAAGCTTCCATCGCCAGCTAACATTAATGTTTCTAGGCTTGCTAATAAGGCATAAGCAGTATCCTCAGCCTCTGCTTGTGATTGCTGCATCACTATTTTATTTTGCTGTCCAGACATAAAGTAAAATGCCGCTCCAAATGTCAGCGTAAGCGTGATGATTAAAACAAAAAATATTTTTGTTTTAATGCTCTGTCTCATAAGAATATGTTTTTCTATATGTTGCAAGTCCCCCCCTCAGGGTAAGCGTTAATATCTATAAACAAACCATCAACTTATATGCTTTTCAGGCTGTCACAATAATAGCTTAAATTATTTAAGTGTATAAGCAAGATATACGCCACTTGCTACGATCGCGCAAAAGGGGATCATGATGATATCAGAGTTTATGCGAAATATTTGGCAAATGGTATGGCGCTGGGTGAAAGCGCAGGCTTTATTACACCACTTACTCAAACCCTTTACACAGATTTTATTCAAATTGAGACATTTCAGCTTGCTTTCCCTATGATTCAGACCCTATAAGTAGTTATTACCCGACCTTTTGGAGTATGACCGTGTCTGAGCAAGAGTCCTTTAATTATAAACATACCGTTTTCTTACCGAAAACTGATTTCCCTATGCGTGGCAACTTGCCTGTAAATGAGCCAAAACGCCTTGAAAAGTGGGAAGAAATAAACCTTTATTCGCAGATCCGTGAAGCTCGCAAGGATGCACCAAAGTTTATTCTTCATGATGGACCTCCATACGCCAACGGCTCGATTCATATTGGCCATGCAGTGAATAAAGTTCTCAAAGATATTGTCGTTCGCTCGCGCACCATGATGGGTTTTGATGCCCCCTATGTGCCAGGCTGGGACTGTCATGGTCTTCCAATTGAATTGAAGGTTGAAGAGAAATTCAAAAAGAAAAAGCGTAAAAAAGAAGACATTACTGATTCGGAATTTCGTGCTGAATGCCGTGAATATGCAAAGGGTCAAATTGATATCCAGCGTGAAGAATTCAAACGCTTGGGTATTACGGGCGATTGGGAAAATCCGTATGTGACCATGGATTATAAATTTGAAGCCAATACGGTGCGTGAAATCGGTAAATTTTTAGGCAATGGTGGTTTGTACAAGGGTGCAAAACCTGTGCATTGGTGTGTTTCTTGCGCCACAGCTTTAGCTGAAGCGGAAGTTGAACACGAAGATCACACCTCACATTCGATTTATGTAAAATTCAAAGCTGGCGAAGATTTGTCAGATATTGATAGTTCACTAACAGGTGATGTTTCAGTTGTTATTTGGACAACCACACCTTGGACGATACCTGCCAACTTGGCTGTATCTGTTGGGGCTGCACTAGACTATGTTGCTGTGCGTATCACCGATGCCAAAGACAATGAAAACCTAAAAGAAAATGAACTTATCATCCTTGCAGAAGGGCTTTGCGAGGGTGTTTTTAAAGAATTCAATGCAGAATATGAGATAGTTGCACACTTTAAGGGTGAAAAACTCGAAAATCGTAAGTTTCGCCACCCTTATTTGGATCAGGACGCGCCAATTTTGGTAGGTGACCATGTAACCCTAGAAGCAGGCACAGGCTGCGTTCATACCGCACCAGGGCATGGCCAAGAAGATTACGAAATATCACTAAAATATGGTATCCAAGCTTTTAACCCTGTCGATGACCATGGAATCTTTGAGCCTGCTACCCCTGTGGTAGAGGGGCATCATGTCTATAAAGCCAATGCTGTCATGGTTGAGCATTTGCAAAGTTGCGGCGCACTTTTGGCAACCGATCAAATTCGCCATTCTTATCCACACTGCTGGCGTTGCCACAAGCCATTGATTTTCCGAGCTACACCACAGTGGTTTATCTCAATGGATAAAAATGATTTAAGAGACAAAGCCTTGGCAGCAATCAAAGAAACAGCTTGGACGCCTGCATGGGGTGAGAATCGTATTCGCGGTATGGTGGAGCAACGTCCTGATTGGTGTGTTTCTCGCCAACGTAATTGGGGCGTTCCGATTACAGCTATTCGTTGCGCTTGCGGCTCACATGCCGTGACCACGCCTGAAATCGTCGAAGGTATTGCCAAACAAGTTGAAGAAGCTGGTGCAGATGTTTGGTTCGCCAAAGATGTGAGTGCCTTTTTGCCTGATGGCGCAACATGCCCTGATTGTGGCGGTTCCGATTTCGAAAAAGAAACCGACATTTTAGATGTTTGGTTTGATTCAGGCTCAACGCACGCTTGTGTTTTGGAGCCGCGTGATGATTTACAATCACCCGCTGATTTATATTTGGAAGGTAGCGACCAACATCGTGGCTGGTTTCAATCATCCTTGCTTGAATCCATTGGTACACGCGGTGTTGCACCATTTAAAGCCGTCTTAACCCATGGTTTTGTGGTAGATAAAAACGGCAATAAAATGTCCAAATCCAAGGGCAATGTGGTTGCACCACAGAAGATCATCAATCAAATGGGGGCCGATATTCTGCGCTTGTGGATTGCTTCTGCGGATTATTCTGCAGACATTCGTATTTCCGATGAAATCATCAAGCAATTGGCAGAGTCGTATCGCCGTATCCGCAATACCATCCGCTTCTTGTTAAGCAATATTGAGAATTTTGATGGTGCTAACGCTGTGCCATTAGAGCGTCGTAATGCAGTGGATCAATGGGCGATGCATAGGCTGGCAGAAGTATCATCCAATGTTCAGAAATCATACGAAAAATATCATTTTCACCAAATTCACCAAGATATTCACAATTTCTGTTCGGTAGATTTGGGTGGTTTCTATCTCGATATTATTAAGGATCGTTTGTATTGCGATGCCACTGATTCGGCACGCCGTATGTCTGCACAGTCGACTTTATATGACATTGCACACACATTGGTCCGTTTGATTGCTCCGATTGTACCTATCACTGCCGAAGAAATTTGGGAGTTTTTGCCAGGTGCCGAAGCTGGCAGCATTCATTTGCAAAACTTTGTTGAAGTTTCTGATGTAGCCATTGATAACGATGGATGGGATAAATTCTTTGCCATGCGTGAGCAGGTCAATACAGCCATGGATGTGGCAAAGAAAGATAAGGTCGTTGGTTCATCCATTGCAGCCAAAGTAAGCATTGCTGATTTGGACATGGGCTTTGCTAAAAGTGTTGGTGAAAGCTATGAACAATTATTGATCATGGCAGAAGTAACATCTGGTGATGCTTTAAACATTGAAGCAGCCGACGGCATCAAATGTCCGCGTTGTTGGAACGTCAGCAAGCCTGCCGATACAACACATGACATACACAACGAAGTGTGCCCTCGTTGTTTTGATGTGGTGACTACATCTTGAACCGCATACAGCTTCAAATAGCCCTGTTTACAGTCCTTTTGGCTGCCGATCAGTTGAGCAAAGGGTGGATTGAGCAGCAAATGCCATTTTTTCACATGGTGGTGATTGATGGTTTTTTCAACCTCGTCAGAGCGCATAATTTTGGTGTGGCATTTGCCATGTTTGCAGACTGGAATCATGAATGGCGTACCACCTTATTGCTGGGTGTGACCATCGGCATTGCTATAGTTGTGGCAGCGTGGTGGTGGCGCGAACGCAATAAAAAGGGCATGGAAACATGGCTTTTTACGCTGATTTTGGTGGGCGCAGTTGGTAATATTTATGATCGTTTAACACTTGGTTATGTGGTCGACTTTGTTGACTGGTATGTCGTGTGGAATGGCTCGTCTTATCATTGGCCTGCCTTTAATGTTGCCGATGCCTGTATTTCCATTGCGGTGGTACTGCTGCTAATCTCTAGTTTTAAGAAGTCATAAACGGAGTCCCTCATGTGTGAAGAAGAAAAGGTCAATCGTTGTGAATGCTTGGGAAAAACCTTTGCCAAGCTTAAAGAAATGGGCTCACTTGAAGATGCTGTTACTGCGGGCGCAGGTCAGGAATGTGAAGGGTGCTTGCCTTATTTGAAATTGGCCTATGCATCAGGTGAAGATGTCTTTGATTTAGAAGACCCCCGCTTGAGTGCTTACGAATAATATGGCTAGCCCCAGCAAAGGTACTCAACACACCCCTTTTTTACTTACGGGTGCATGTTTGGTTATCATTATCGCAGGCATACAAACTGCGAGCTCATTACTTGTACCACTATTGCTGGCAATGTTTGTTGCATGCATTTGTTTACCGCCGTTACACTGGCTTATGGCAAAGCGCATTCCTGCTGCGTGGGCCGTCTTACTGATCACTTTGGGTTTGCTGTTACTTGGCGCACTTCTTAGCATTTTTGTTGGCGCATCGGTCGCTGACTTTTCAAAAAATATCCCAACCTATCAAGAACGCTTACAAGGGCAGGTAGCACAACTACTTGTATGGCTATCCAGCTTGGGCATTGAGTTCTCCAATCAAGCGGTACTCGATGCACTCAACCCCGCTGCAGCTATGGGCTTTGCAGGCAACCTTCTGGCTGGTTTCGGTAATGCCTTAGCAAACACCTTTTTTATCGTACTAACCGTTATTTTTCTAATGTTCGAGGCTTTGGCGCTGCCACACAAGTGGGCACTGATTGGTGAACACGCCCCTTCAACAGAGGTTATCTCTAAATTTCTCCATAGCGTGAATAAATATTTGGCAATCAAGACGTGGGTCAGCCTTGCAACAGGTACTGTTATAAGCATTTGGCTAACAATTTTGGGCGTAGACTATCCACTACTTTGGGGCTTATTGGCATTTTTGTTTAACTATGTACCAAATATCGGCTCAATTATTGCAGCGATACCAGCTGTCTTACTTGCCTTGATACAACTAGGCTTCGACACCGCTTTGTATACAGGCATGGGTTATATCGTCGTGAATATCGTCATGGGTAATGTCGTTGAGCCACGCTTTATGGGTAAAGGCGTCGGGTTATCAACACTGATCGTATTTGTTTCATTGGTCTTTTGGGGTTGGCTCCTAGGTCCTGTCGGTATGCTTTTATCCGTACCACTTACCATGATTGTCAAACTTGCTTTGGAAGCCAATCCGAAGACCCAATGGGTTGCCGTATTACTTGGGCCTGATATTGAACTTCCTAAAAAAGATAAAGCTCTACTATAAAAGGTAGGTTTTCTATATGGAGATCCGCGCAAGAAATGTACGAAAGTTCCTCGCTATCTACTTTTCCGTTACACTTGGTTAAATTAATAAAATGACAGCTTCGGAGATACACAAGTGAAAATATTACGTCATGCGGTGATCTTTATTGCCATTGCACTAATCAGCCCAATTGCGCATGCTAAAATCATTATTGCACCTACAGCAGCCATGGAAGAAACCAAAATGCACTATAACGTGCCGCCCCAAAAATATATAATTATACCATTACAAGGTTCCAACAAGGCAAATAGTACATATACGATTACGATAACAGCAGACAACAAAGTCTATAAAGATATAACTGCGTATCTGGTTGATGAATCAAACAAAGATTTGTTCTCACGAGGGATGCAATATCAAGGAATTGGATATAGAAAAGCAACTGCACCCTTCAGTATCAAACAGACCGTGCAATTTAGTGGTTCGTATTATCTCATTTTGGACAACACATATGCAAATTTCATGACTAAAAAGTTGAATGTCTCTATTAAAGTTGAATTTCCCGTGGATGAGGCACAGGTAGAGAAAATGAAAACCTCGTTTGATCAAATGTACCAATCCCTTAAAGAGGAATTTATATTTAAAGACTTTGACATCCATATCGAACCTTGTGGTCAAGTTAATGCATTCTCCGAGTCATTTGGTAATGGTGATATACATATATGTACTGAATTACTTGATAATATCACGAAAGCAAAGAATCTTGGCGCCTTCCACTTTATATTTTTTCACGAACTTGGGCACACTTTGCTGGGTCTTTGGAGTCTTCCCGGCAACAATAACGAAGACATCGCAGATGAGTTTGCTACTTTTATGATGCTACAGGGCGATGCATCTCAAGGTGTATTGCTATCAAATTCCTTAGATTTTTGGAGGAATCGTGACTCGGCAGCTGAAGCAAGTAACATGCTCCTCAATGGAGACAGACATTCTCTTTCAGTTCAGCGTATTCGAAATATTGAAGAAAATATTAGTAACAGCTCAACTTTTTGTAAGCACTGGACGCAGTTGATATACCCTCACATGACGACGATGGCATTGAATGACCTTATTAGAAGTCCAAATGGCTGCTCAAATCTAAAGTTAGCGCAAACCCTAGTATCTAAACCTTCTACCGTTGACACATCAACCATCAAGGCCCCGAAAGCTGTCTCTTCCCAAAAAGTCAACCCTATAGAAGAAAGATTATCAAGGCTAAAAAAACTTTTAGATAAAGGTCTAATCACTCAAAAGGAATATGCATCGAAGAAAAGTTCTATTCTTGAGCAACTCTAAAAAGGTCGCTATCTTTTAATTAAAAAGGCTTGAGCTTCTTCTAACTGATGCTCACTAAATATTTTTATGCCATGCTTTTGCAATAACTGAGCCGTGATGCCTTGCCCTACAATCTTTGTATGGGTGAAGTTACCATCATTGATCTGTGTCACCCCACACGATGGACTGCCTTCTTTTAGAATCGCGATATGAATATCATGCTGCTGGCACAGGGCTAAAGCTTTCTGCGCACCGTGAGTGAAAGCATGACTTACATCAGCACCAGTTATTGTTACGACAGACTCAGCTTGAATCTCGGCAGGATCTCTGGGAGTCGACAGCCCGCCCGCAACTTCAGGGCACAAAAGAATCAAACGATTTTCTATTTCCCATACATCAAGAATTTTTGCATTTATCTTTTTACTTTTGCCATCAAAACGTACTTTTTCACCAAGCAAACATGCGGAAATAAGTATTTTTTGCATTATTTTACCATATTTACGCTATTTTTGAAATTAACTACCTTCGTCATTGCTAGATTCGGCTTCTTCAGGCAACAAACTTTGCACAAAGGCTTCCGCATCGAAGGGCATCAAATCTTCCAGTGACTCGCCGACACCAATATAGCGAATGGGTAAGCCATAGGTATCACTTAATTGCACCACGATGCCGCCTTTAGCAGAACCATCAAGCTTGGTGATAATCAATCCTGTTGTACCTGCAGTCTCGCGAAATTTATCAACTTGAACAATGGCATTATGTCCTGTGCCACCATCCACCACATGCCACACTTCATGCGGCGCACCATCCAAGCCCTTGCCCACCACGCGGCGTACTTTGGCAAGCTCATCCATCAGGCCTTTATCGGTTTGCACACGTCCAGCCGTATCAATAATCACCACATCATAGTTACGCGAAATACCGCGTTGCACTGTATCAAATGCTACGGCGGCAGGATCTGCCCCTTCATGCTGACGCACCATGTCTGCACCAGCGCGCTCCACCCAAACAGCCAACTGATCAACCGCTGCGGCGCGAAAAGTATCCCCTGCTCCAATCAAGACTGATTTACCTTGCTGACGAAACATCGTAGCGAGCTTGCCAATCGTTGTGGTTTTACCTGTACCATTCACACCAACCACCAATAATATAAAGGGTGGCTTATCCACGGCATGTATCGGCTTTGCTTCAGGAAAACGCGCCAACATGGCTTGTTTAAGCTCTTCCATAGGGTTTTTCTTATTTTTTTTGGCTTTTTCAACCAATTTCATGGATAACGTCGGTCCACAATCGGCCATAATCAGTGCATCTTCAACATCTTCCCACACAATATTGCTTTGCCTGCCTGAATCGCTTCCAGGAATCAGTTGTGCCAAGCCTTCACGACTGCGGCTTAAACCTTTTTTTAAACGTGAAAATAACGATGCCACAGGGTAAAAACCTCCGAAGGTGCGCGTTGATGGTATAACCATCAAGTCGGCAATGCTGAAGGGCAATACTTATATGGTCAAATCAATGCATATGTTGCAAGGGTTCTGACGCATCACTAACCAACAGACCCATGACCTTTAACACCGTTGCCTGATATACATCGGGTGCAGTTCCTGTCTTGCTTAGTGCCAAAGATTCTTGTTGCATTTGCATGCCATGCTGCTGCATAAATACATCAATGTCATGGCTCATACCCATAATCGCTAAAGATTTTAAACTAGCTCCTTGAGCTGCCATATTCAGCGCATGATGCAATATATCAGCATTTTTCGGTGGCTTATCCATTTGCAATGACATCATCATATCCAGTAAATCAAAGGCTGCGGCACCCAAATCATGGGTATGTTGCATGGCAGGTGATTGACCTTGCCCGCCCTTATGCATGGCTGTCATTTCAGAGCCAGACATCGCACGGCGCAACATATCCGCACTTTGTGCCAGCATAACATCGCCATGAGGACTGCCTTGCAGCTTGAGTTCGGCACCTTGTGCCATCATGCTAATGCCATGCTCTAGTAACATCGTCAGCGGCTGCATCGGCATGGCTGCGTGTGTGTTTTCCATGCTATTACCGGAGTGTTGCAAATCTGCATTTCTGTCACATGAAAGTAGTCCAAAACACAGGGTTACAGCCAATATAATTGTTAAAATATTCATGTTTCTCCATTTTTTCTTATTTTATAGGTAAATATTAAGTTTTGGTATAGAGGGATACTTTCATCCCCCTATACCATAGCTTATTTAAAAACTAGCCCGCGCCCGAATAAAGAACCATTGATCAGTAACAATCTGCGTACCCTTTGCATCCTGCGAAAGCGGTATGCGGTACTCAGCACTGAACGTAATATCAGGCGTTGCGACCCAAGTAATACCAGGTGACAACATAAGTGACTTGATACCCGTGTTATTCACATTATCTAACATACTCATCATGGGAGCTTGATAGGCAAGCCGTCCCGTAGGAGATGCACCATCAATCGTGCCATTGCTGCTATCGGATTGTGTCCACACGCCATTGAGGTCCAATTTAACATTGAGCTTGGATGTGACGCGGTAACGAGTCGAAACATCAACATTCAATCGATTACCATACCGATAACCCAAGTTATTCCGTCCATTAAACTGATAAATCAGTGATGGGTTAATAAACCACAATGCGCCACCATCATCATGCTCTGAAAAGCCAAAGCTGCCATTGGCAATCGCTATGCCATCCCATGAGCCAGTTCCTGCTTGCATCATGGCATGAATTAACTCGCCTTTTTGATCGCGATAAGTGTGTTTCCCAGTTGGAGCCTTAATTCCTAAGCCCAAAGATACGCGCTGGCGTGTACGAATATCTCGATCTTTCCAGATATCGCGTAAATACATCAGCGAGACATCACCCAAGCCAGAAATGGTGTCCATTTTCATTTTGGATGTTGTAATGCCACCCATCATGTTCATGCCCATATCCATGTCCATATCATTGATGATGTAGGGAATGGTTAAGACAAAAGCATTTCTCTCATCCATACGATAAGCAAGATTGCTTGATATTTTTTGCATGCTCATGCTGGTTGGCACCTTATACATCGCCCCCATGCCTTTCGCTGCCAAGTTCTTTTGAATAATAGCTGCAGCATTTGTGGTACTTGTGCCTTGTTTAAGGGTTTTCATCTGCATGGACTCATATTGTGCAGTGATATTCCAGCCTTCACGACTGCCAACACCATCCACACCTGCAGCAACACAGCATGATAGCCCGCACTCGTAGGCATGAGATATAGTGCTCGTAAATAATATAGTATTCAGGGCAAGCACCAATGCGCAGCCCCATTGTTTCCAATGTTTCATTGAATTCTCCTAAGTCTGAGTTTTATATGGTTCGGGAAGCCATGCGCAACAACACCAATAAGCTGAGCTTATGGTGCGTTAGCTACATGGTTTAGCTCACGTTAGGAGGAGGGAGTTGTACCGATGGTGTGTAGGAAAAAAATGAATAAATAAGATTTTCAGCTCTTTCAAAGGCTGGATTAGCAGGTATACCCGCTACCTGTGAGATAAGGTGTGGTGATAATAAGTGGGGCAGGCTATCCATATGCTGATGGCAGCCACAACCGCATTCAATACGGCACGTTTGGGCATCATCCATCGCCATGGCTTCTTGCATGTTTTGAGGGTGCTGTTTTTCACTTTGGCTTTCCATCAATGCTTCCATACCCATCTCCGATGATGGCGTACCACATATTACAGCCCACGATACCGTTGGCATGGTGCTAATAAGCAACAGTGTGCAGGTCATCATCATGGAAATTAGCTTGCGCATAAGCACAATATATTTAATGTTATTTTTATTGCAAGGTTTTCGCTTTGCCGACGACGAATGCAGAAGTTGGATAATGAGGTTTACAATATGAAAAAAATATGGCTCGGAACATTAAGTGCTATGTTGTTTGTGCTGTCAGCACAGGCGGCAGATTTTAAATGGATGGATGATCAAGGTAAAATTTACAACCTCGCTGAAAGCTATAAAAACCAACCTATCGTCGTGCATTTCTGGGCTTCTTGGTGCCCACCATGCGTCGCTGAAATGCCTGAAATGGTAGCATGGCTAAAAGAACACCCGCAGGTAAAGCTATTGCCGGTATCATTGGATAATAGTTTAGAAAAAGTACAAAGTTTTTTACAGAAAAACCAAATCAACCTACCTGCCCTGTTAACCGATAACTCCCAGTCAGGACGCATGGGCGTGCGCGGGCTACCAACGACTATTTTAATTGATCAGCATGGTAAAGTACTCGCTGCACGCATTGGCATGCAAGATTGGCAGCAGCACACATGGACAGATCAACTTTTGGCTTTATTTTCAAGCGAGAGTATCCAAAAAACTGTGCCTATTAAAGAAATCGCCCGTACAGAGCATCATTGATGCTTGAAGCTTAGGCCTATTGCCGACATCCTGCCGCATAGAAGATATAAAAGGAGTTCGATATGCGTTTTTTAACAATATTATTAATGGCTTTTATGAGTGCAACAGCATGGGCAGCAGATAGCATCGATGTTACTCCAGCCACTGCCAAGCAAATTCGAGCCGCTGTTCCCGCCTTGCCCATTGATGCGATTCGCCCAGCTCCTATTAGAGGCCTATATGAGTTGCAAGTCGGCGGGCAAATTTTTTATGCTGATCGTACCGGTAAGCATTTAATTTCCAGTGGCCATATTTTTGATACAGCCCAGCGCAAAGATTTAACCGCGAAACGTTTGGAAGAGATTAACCGAGTCGATTGGTCATCCCTACCATTGGATCAAGCCATTGTATCGGGTGATCCCGATGGTTTACCAGTCGCCATTTTTACAGACCCTGAATGTCCTTATTGTAAGAAGTTAGAAATCGCACTGAAAGGTGCAACAGGCATGAAATTTTACACATTCCTCTTTCCATTAGAAAGTATTCACCCCGATGCACGCGCCAAATCAGAGTCTATCTGGTGTGCAGAGAATCAACACGAAGCCTTGTTGCAAGTGATGCTAGAAGAAAAAACACTGCCAACAGCTACATGCTCCACCCCTATAGCTGCCAATATTCTATTAGCAAAAAGTCTGGGTATTTCAGGCACACCAACCTTAATTTCTGGTGATGGCCGCAAGCGCTCAGGCTCAGGTAATAGTGAACAATTAAAAGCTTGGTTAAAAAATAAATAATATTTACAAACTAAAATGAACCATTGGAAGCAATCATGAGAGAAGGTCGTCAAGCCAATGAACTGCGCCCTTATTAGCATCGATATTACATTCAATGCCTGTGCCGAAGGTTCAGCATTGATTTCATGCGGCACTACGCGCGTGCCTTGTACTACCAGCATTGAAGATAAACCCTGCATTGGAATCAATTTATGGGATTAAAGAACCTTGCAGACAAAGGCGTTTTAGATCTCATAAAACTACAATTAAAAACGGTGAAAGATTGAAAAAACTCGTCATTGCCAGCAATAACGCCAAAAAACGCCAAGAAATAGCAAAAATTCTTGGTGAATTAGGCATTGAAATAGTCTCCTCCGATGCCACGGCATTTGTGCATGTCGAAGAAGATGCGCCTGATTTTGCAGGCAATGCGCGTAAAAAAGCAGAGGCTTTTGCGCATGCCAATAACCTTCCTGCACTTGGCGATGATTCTGGCCTGTGTGTTGATGCTTTGGACGGTGCTCCAGGCATCTATTCGGCACGCTTTTCAGGTGAAGGAGCAAACGATGCAAAAAATAATGCTAAACTGTTAGAACTTTTAGCAGATAATGATAACCGTGCAGCGCACTTTGTTTGCGCGCTACATTTGGCATATCCAAATGGTGGCTCATCTTTAGCCTGTGAAGGACGCGTGAATGGTGAAATCCTTGTAGAAGCCGTGGGTGACTCTGGTTTTGGTTATGACCCACTATTTTTCTCCCCCGAACTAGGCAAGGCATTTGCGAGCTCGAGCCCCGAAGAAAAGGCTTCGATTTCTCATCGCGGACGAGCATTAAACATGTTAGCAAAAAAGTTAAAACAAGCCTTATAAGATTTCCGCAATCGCGAGGCTGAGAGAATCAGCATTATCCGCTTTTGGTGGCAACCTCAACTGACCAACGCAACACCTTACATTATGAGATAAATAAAAAGGGAATACGGTGGTGCTGCAAGAACTAGAAATTGATATTCATACTCAGCCTCCAAGTAAGGAAGAAGTGCAGAAGGCTTGGGATGAATGGTTTGCCGCTGATGAGAAGATTTGGTGGCATCATAAAAGAATAAACTGGCTTACTTTATACTTTTTCCCTGCTCACATCGTGGGATCGGTTATCGTCGGTATATTGATTAAACTGGATATTTTATCACTGCATTACTTGCTTCCATTCATTATCGCTGGTGCTCTGCTATTTGTGTGGTTTAAGCGAATCGAATTTATCGAACATCTGGATTTAAGCTGGATTCTCCCTGTTGAGAGTAAAGAGAAAGGGGGGATTCATAGGACGGTTGGAAAGTCGAGTGTTGCTGATCTTTATATCTCAAGAGTCAAAGCGATGAGTCGCGATTTTATGCATAAAGAATATGTGGCGCTTAAGACTCATATTGAATGACTTCTTTCAGTCAAAAGAAAAAGTATTTATAGATACTACAGAGCTGGCAAAATACCAAAAAACACTATCATTCAATCAGATTAGAGTAGGTTAGCGTATAAGTTCCACCTCAAGCCCACCCCTCCATTCTCGAGCAGAATTCGTTAAGCTCTAGAGATAGAGTCGAGTTTATTCAAGATAATCTAAGCCATGAAGCGAGTAGCACAGCCTGCCCTATCAACCTCAGTTGTTAAGCTTTTTCCTTATTAAAACACCTCTAGCTTCAATCACAACTCGATATGATTGGATCGCACTAAACACCTAAGCTAGCCCCTTAGTAATACCTCATAGTTTTAATTACGAGGTAGAAGTGACTCGGCTTTACATCTACAGCGCTATGCTCTACTTTTGATTTATCAATGTACAAAGGGAGAGGGTATGATAAAAAGAATAAATATATTGGCAGCAATGCTGTTGTTATTGCCAGCACTTGGGTGGGCCGAAGGTGCGTCAGATGCTGATACAGTTAAAAAGGCCTTGGCTTATTACCATGAAGGAAAAGACATTGTTTTGGTGGATTATAAGTTCTGTACGCTCATCAACAAAGAGGGCGAAAATAAAAATAATTGCGCTGAAGTAGTGGATGGCAAGACAATCGTAAAGGGCAATAAAGTATATTTGTGGATGAACTTTTTTGTGCCTGGCGATGACACTGAAAAAGTTAAGACCTTGGTGCAGTTTAGCCGAAAAGGGAAAGTAATGGTGAGTAAAACCCTTTCGGTGTCACAGTCTATCCGTTATCGCACGTGGAGGCAGATGCCAACTAAAACTGTAGGCGATTGGAAGATTGCAATCGAGCAGGAAGGCGAAGAGGCTTTCTCAAATATAATAAATCTTGATTATACAGTGGTGGATGCACCTGAAGAAACTGCTGTAGCACAATAAACAAAATTTACGTTAAACAATTAAATAATCATGGAGCCAAAGCACCTTGCTTTGGCTTCATGATGTATCTTGATATATACAGCCATAAGGTTTTACTCGAATGTCCTTAAGTTTTTGGAAAAATATAAAGGCATATAAGGATTTCAATGCATCCTTTGATATTTCAAATTACGTCGAATTTTGCCCATCTTGGCACGTATTTATTGCTGATATTGAAGGCTCAACGCAAGCCATTGAGGCAGGGAAGTACAAAGATGTAAACTTGATTGGCGCGATGTCGATTGTAGCAGTCATCAATGCTTGTAAAGATATTGAGATCCCTTTTGTATTTGGCGGAGATGGCGCAGCGATACTGGTGCCAGATGCCTATGTTGAAAAAACCAAAAGTGCACTTTTGGCAACTAAGAAAAAAGCTCGCCAACAATTTGATTTACAATTACGTGTAGGCTCGATTTCTGTTCGTGCTTTGCATGATAAGAACATAACACTTTATATCGCCAAACATGAAATATCACCGCACTATAAACAAGCTGTTTTTTATGGTGGTGGTATGAGTGCTGCAGATGATTTAATCAAACATGACTTATCATATTGCTATGAGGAGCCCGATACCCTTAAAGAGGTTGATTTCACTGGTTTAGAATGCCGCTGGCAAGATATTCCCTCTTCCAAAGAGGAAACCATCAGCCTGCTTGTTTATGCAGAGCAAACAGAAACGTACAAAAATTTATTGGCTGTGATGACGGAAATCATGGGGCATTACGCACAAAGAAACCCCGCACAGCCTGATAATTTAAACTTATCATTTTCTTTGCCCCAACTCATGCATGAGAGCAATGCGAAAGCTACTCGTCTAAGGCGTTACACGAAGGTTTTTAAATTATATTTTGAAAATGTTTTGGCTTGGCTATTAATCTATTTTAAAATCACTCTTGGTGAAACCAGTTGGGGAGAATATAAACAACAAGTTCAATTAACGACAGATTCAGAGAAATTTGATGACACGTTACGGATGACATGTGCGATTCATGGGCATGAGCGCCATCAGCTTGAGATATATTTACAGAAGCAGTATGACGAAAATAAATTATGTTACGGCATCCATATTTCTGACCGAGCATTAATGACCTGTCTTGTCTTTGAAAGAATGGGCAATCAAGTACATTTTATTGATGCTGCTGATGGTGGTTATGCAATGGCAGCCATTGGTCTTAAGAAACAACTCAAGCAACGAAGTAAAAATTGAGGGCGCGGGGAATTTTAAAGTTGAATACTCCACAAAACATGAAAGCCAGCTAGTTTCATGCGTAAATAAAATGGCCTATCGCACTCCTGCTGCATTACAAGCAGTCCACTGAAGCTAACAGGAACAACAGTTCCACTATTTATTGTGAGCAAGCCTTCGCACAATATATTTCTCTAGCTCAACGAGGAACAATACAGAAGAAGACACCAGAAAAATAAGCAGCCATGTACTGGGCTCAATTGCAGCTGTGCCAAACAAGACCTGCATCGGAGGCAGGTAAGTAAAGGCCATCTGAAAGATCATAAGAATACCAATGGCGATCAGCACGTAACGATTGCCAATTAACCCTGCCCAGTTAAATATTGATGCTGTAATGTAGCGAGAGTTGAAAAGATAAAATATCTCGAACATAACCAGCGTGTTGACTGCCACTGTGCGCGCATGCTCAATACTTGTACCTTGATCCATTTCCCAAAGAAAAAGTCCGAATGTTCCACTCATCAGAATAACCGAAACAAATGTAATACGCCAAATCAGATAAGGTGTCAGAAGTGCTTCATGGGTATCACGTGGTTTGCGTTGCATGACTTGCTGCTCGGGTGGTTCAAATGCCAGCGCCAGGGCTAATGTGACAGCGGTAATCATGTTCACCCAAAGTATCTGTACGGGCGTTAAAGGAAGCTGGTGAAAACCAAGCAAGACCGCGAACAGTATGATCAGGGCCTCACCACCATTGGTCGGAAGGATAAAAAGGATGGCCTTTTTCAGATTATCGTAAACCGTACGTCCTTCTTCCACAGCATGAGCAATAGATGCAAAGTGATCATCGGCCAAGACCATTTCGGAGGCTTCTTTGGCCGCTTCTGTTCCAGAGTGTCCCATGGCTATACCTACGTCAGCA
>Ga0316202_10001224_pt1 | contig 21071 bp, 24 predicted proteins | sample 3monrhotite_MG_FD_204934 | JGI IMG/M metagenome (GOLD analysis project Ga0316202, IMG submission 204934) | Microbial mat bacterial communities from mineral coupon in-situ incubated in ocean water Damariscotta River, Maine, United States -... | ecosystem: Environmental > Aquatic > Marine >... | reverse complement strand
CTCGCCAATGATTACGCTGACCAACGGCACGCCGATCTGAAGACATTTCTCTGTGGATCGGGCAATCGCCTCAGACTGCCCACGCTCTTCCGCACCTTTGCCGGGATAGGCGCCGGGGGTATCCACCAATGTCACCACTGGCAGGCCAAAGCGCCCTGCCAGTTCCAAGAGCCGCACAGCTTTGCGATATCCCTCGGGGCGAGCCATGCCGAAATTCCGTTCAATCCGGGATTTGGTGTCATTGCCCTTTTCGTGACCGATCACCATCACCGGTTGGTCATTGAACCGCGCTAAACCGCCCATCACCGCCAGATCATCGGCAAAATTCCGGTCGCCTGCCAGCGGTGTGAACTCGGTGAACAAGGCCTCGATGTAGTCCTTGCAATGCGGCCGCTCGGGGTGCCGTGCCACCTGGCATTTCCGCCAAGGGGTCAGATCGCTGTAAAGCTCCTCCAGAAGGGCGGCGGCCTTGGTATCAAGGGCCTTGGCCTCTTCGGTGATGTCCATCTCTTCATTCGCCCGCGCCAATGCGCGCAGTTCTTCCGCCTTGCCTTCAATCTCGGCCAAGGGTTTTTCGAAATCCAGATATTGGGTCATTGGGTGCTCCGGCTGTTTGCCATGATATATGGCGGGCATTTGGAGCATTTGCAACGCGCCGCGATGTGTAGATCACCCGCCAAGGCCCAGAACAGGATAAAGAGAGGCAATGAGCAAAGCCGCCATGGTCCAGTTAAATGCCCTGAGCCGCCCCGGATTGGTCAAGAACCGCGCCATCTGCTGGCCCAGAATGGTCCAGACGCCAACTGACGGCAGGTTAACCGTGGAAAAACACACTGCCGCAGCCAGCAACATCCAAGCGCCTTGATCGGCCACATAAACGGTAATCGCGGTCAGCGCCATCGCCCATGCTTTCGGGTTCACCCATTGGAAGGCAGCAGCCTGCAAAAACGTCATGGGCCGCCCCGCCGCGTTGCGCTTTTCAATGGGTGCAGCGTTGGCAATCTTCCACGCCAGATAGATCATATAGACCACGCTGGCGATCTTCAGCACGGTATAGCTGATTGGGTAGAGGTCGAAAATCTGCACCAGCCCCATGCCCGTCAACAGCATCAGGACCAGAAACCCGATCGAAATGCCCAGCATATGCGGAATGGTCCGCAAAAATCCGTAGTTGGCCCCTGAAGCCATCAACATCAGGTTATTCGGTCCCGGCGTGGCGGAACTGACAAAGGCGAAAAGCGCGAGCGCGGGAATGACTTCGATATTCATAACGCAATGTTTGACAGATATTCCGCGCCGCGTAATTGTGAATTGAAGTCTTTCTCCGAAAGTTGAGCAATATATGTCGAAACTTGACCGTATATCCGACCAAATATTGCAAGAGTTGTCTCGCAATGGCCGGATCAGCAATATCGAACTCGCAGACAAAGTGGGCCTGTCACCCTCTGCCTGTTTGCGCCGAGTGCAGGATCTGGAAAAGCGCGGCGTGATCACCGGCTACCGCGCTGTTCTGGATCGCGCCGCACTGGGGGCAGGTTTTGTGGCCTATGTCGGAGTGGGTCTGAAAGACCATTCCAAAGCCAGCCAAGAGGCCTTTGAACGTGCGATTTCGCATGCCCCTGAAGTGCGCGAATGCCATAACATCACCGGCACAATCGAATACCTGCTGCGCGTCGAATGCGCGGACCTCAAAGCCTACAAAAGCTTCCACACCGACATGCTGGGCGCCTTGCCGCAAGTGAACGGCATCACATCCTATGTTGTGATGGGGTCTCCCAAAGACGAACGCGCCTGACCCCTCTTCATTTGGCCAGAAAACCTCCACGGGGGTCTGGGGGTGTAAAACCCCCAGGGATGCTGTGGGTCTGGGGGTGTGAAGCGCCCAGTGGACCGTGTGAGCCTGGTGCGCAGACTGACGTGCCATCTTCGACAAAAAAGGCGGGGCAACGCCCCGCCCCGGTCGGATCGCTCAGGCGATCCGATGTATCAGCCTGCAATCATCTCGGACTGACGCACAATGACTTCGGCCTGCTTGATGCTGGCGATGTCGACCAAACGCCCCTTAAAGACCGTCGCGCCCTCGCCATTGGCCTTGGCCTGTTCCATCGCAGCCAGAATTTCCCGCGCTTCGGCCACGGCTTCTTCGGATGGCGTAAACACTTCGTTGGCGATGCCGATCTGCTTGGGGTGGATTGCCCATTTGCCAACCATGCCCAGGGTCGCAGAACGGCGTGCCTGCGCGCGGTAGCCTTCATCATCCGAGAAATCGCCAAACGGGCCGTCCACGGGCAATACGCCATGGGTCCGGCAGGCGGCAACAATCGCGGCTTGGGCCCAATGCCAGGGATCGGACCAATGCTTTTCGCCTTCCCGCAGCATGTAATAGTTTTCCTGCGTGCCGCCGATACCGGTGGTCTGCATCCCCATCGAGGCGGCAAAATCAGCGGCGCCAAGGCTCATCGCCTGCAAACGCGGTGAGCTGGCGGCAATTTCTTCGACATGGGCCACGCCCGCAGCGGATTCGATGATCACCTCAAAGGAGATCCGCTTGCTGCGCCCTTTGGCTGCTTCGATTGCGGTTACTAGGGCATCAACCGCATAGATGTCCGCCGCACAGCCGACCTTGGGGATCATGATCTGGTCAAGCCGTTCGCCGGCTTGTTCCATCAGGTCCACAACATCGCGGTACCAATACGGCGTATCCAAACCGTTGATCCGCACTGAAAGCGTCTTGGTGCCCCAATCGTGCTCGCTGATCGCGGCAATCACGTTGGCCCGTGCGCTGTCTTTGTCCGAAGGGGCGACGCTGTCTTCGAGATCAAGGTTGATAACATCCGCAGCAGAACTGGCCATCTTTTCAAAGATCGCCGGGCGTGATCCGGGGCCAAAAAGCTGGCAGCGGTTGGGGCGGGCAGGGGCGGCAGGTTGCAGGCGGAAAGACATGGGCGATTCCTTGCGGTAATATTGTTGCGTTTTCTCTGGGTCTAGCTGGTATTAAATTGCGCTGCGAGCTGCAAGAGTGTTTTCGCACGTGCAGCATTTGCACTTGCGGCATGCAAAAATTTCGCGCCGAATAGTAGATGGGTGAGAGATTATCGCGCAGTTTTTGAAATTGACCGCAGACTCGCAAAGGATTTGCGGCAATCGTGCTTCAATATGTGCTGAAACTCAACGCTAGGAGACCGCCATGATCGAAACACCATATCTTCTTTTCCTCGGCGATGCACCGGACCAACTTGCCGCGAAAGTGGCACAGGGCATCAAAGACTGGCGGCCAGACAATGCCGTGGGCCAGTTCCGCATGGCGGGCTGCAAGGCGGATGTGGGTCTGAAAGATCTGACACTGGAAGAGGCTAAGGCCGCCGGTGCCAAGACGCTGGTGATCGGCGTGGCCAACCGGGGCGGCGTGATCTCTCAGGCTTGGAAAGAGGTGCTGATCGAGGCGCTGGGCATGGGCTTTGATCTGGCGTCCGGGCTGCACAATATGCTGCATGACGAAGGCGATCTGGTTGCGGCCTCGCAGGTGAACGGTTGCACCCTGCACGATGTGCGGGTGCCAAATGTGCAATATCCGATTGCCAACGGCATCAAGCGCAGTGGCAAACGGGTGCTGGCTGTTGGCACCGATTGTTCGGTCGGAAAAATGTACACGGCGCTGGCGCTGGATGAAGCGTTGCAGGAACGCGGTGTGAACAGCACCTTCCGTGCCACAGGCCAGACCGGCATTCTGATCACAGGATCGGGTGTGCCGCTGGATGCAGTGATTGCCGACTTCATGGCCGGTGCGGTGGAGTATCTGACCCCTGACAATGACGAAGACCATTGGGACATCATCGAAGGGCAAGGCAGCCTGTTCCATGTTAGCTATTCCGGCGTAACCATGGCCCTTATCCATGGCGGTCAACCGGACGCTTTGATCATTTGCCATGAGCCCACACGCGAACACATGCGCGGTCTGCCGGAATACCAGCTGCCGACCATGCAAGCGGTGTCGGACATGGCGTTGACCTTGGCCAAAGTGGCCAATCCGGCCTGTAAGGTCGTGGGCATCTCCGTGAATACCCAACATATGCCCGAAGACGAGGCCAACGCCTATCTGGCGAAAGTCGAGGCAGACATGGGCCTGCCTGCGGTCGATCCATTCCGCCACGGGGCGGCGCGGCTGGCCGAAGCGCTGGAGGCATTGTAAGTCTGCATCAAGCCCCGCGCGGGGAATTGAGTTTTTTGGCCAAATGAAGGAGCGGGTATGCGCATCGAAGTGACGCGGGACGTGTTTAAGCTGGCGGAGGTGTTCACCATCTCGCGCGGATCGCGGACCGAGGCCAAGGTGTTGACCGTGCGATTGCATGCGGGCGGTTCAACGGGCTGGGGCGAATGTGTGCCCTATGCCCGTTACGGGGAAACCCTGGAAAGCGTCACCGCAGAGATCGAGGCGCTGCCTGGCGATATCACCCGTAGATCGCTTTACGATCTGTTGCCTGCGGGCGCGGCGCGCAATGCGGTGGATTGTGCGCTGTGGGATCTGGAGGCCAAGCAAGCCGGCAAGCGGGTTTGGGAATTGGCCGGTTTGGCGCAGCCGGGCCCGGAGATCACCGCCTATACGCTATCCTTGGCCAGCCCTGCGGAGATGCAGGTGCAGGCGGCCAAACATGCGCATCGGCCTTTGCTGAAGATCAAGCTGGGCACAGCCGATGATATGCCCCGGCTTGAGGCGGTGCGGGCCGGTGCGCCCAAATCAACCATTATCGTGGATGCCAATGAAGGTTGGTCCGCCGAGGTCTATGCCGATCTGGCACCGCATCTGGTCCGCCTTGGTGTGGCTTTGGTAGAGCAACCTTTGCCCGCGGGCGAGGATGACGCGCTCATTGGTCTGGACCGGCCTGTGCCGGTTTGCGCCGATGAAAGCGCCCATGACCGTGCCAGCCTGCCCAAGTTGAAGGGCAAATATGATGTGGTGAACGTCAAACTGGACAAAACCGGTGGCTTGACCGAGGCCTTGGCGCTGCGGGATGCCGCCCGCGCCGAAGGCTATGATGTGATGGTGGGGTGCATGGTTGGTTCATCGCTTGCCATGGCGCCCGCGACCCTCGTGGCGCAGGGCGCAACGATTGTAGACCTTGACGGCCCGCTTCTGTTGGCCGAAGACCGCGATGAACCTTTGATTTTTGACAAGGCCGGGGTGCATCCACCCGTGGCCGGACTTTGGGGCTAAGACATCATGCGGACAGTTTATGTAAACGGCGAATACCTGCCAGAGACCGAAGCCAAAATTTCGATCTTTGACCGCGGCTTCTTGATGGCGGATGGCGTCTATGAAGTGACGTCGGTGCTGGATGGCAAGTTGATTGATTTTGACGGTCACGCCGTGCGGCTGAGCCGGTCCCTGAATGAGCTGGAGATGAACAACCCGATCAGCAAGGCGGATCTGCTGGAGGTGCACCGCGAGTTGGTGCGGGTGAACGAGATTGAAGAGGGTTTGATCTATTTGCAGATCACGCGCGGATCGGATGGCGATCGGGATTTTGCTTTCCCTGACCCTGAAACAACCGTGCCGACCATTGTTTTGTTCACCCAGAACAAACCGGGTCTGGCCGATAGCCCCGCGGCCAAGCGTGGCGCCAAGATCATTTCGATTGATGACATCCGTTGGGGTCGCCGCGACATCAAGACAGTGCAATTGTTGTATCCGTCGATGGGCAAGATGATGGCCAAGAAGGCGGGCTGTGATGATGCATGGATGGTTGAGGATGGGTTTGTCACCGAAGGCACGTCCAACAACGCCTATATCGTGAAGGGCAACAAAATCATCACCCGCGCCCTGAGCAATGACATCCTGCACGGGATCACCCGCGCGGCGGTTTTGCGGTTTGCCCGTGAGGCGCAGATGGAAGTGGAAGAGCGTAACTTTACCATAGACGAGGCGAAGCAGGCGGATGAGGCGTTTACCACCTCGGCCAGTGCTTTTGTCATGCCGGTGGTCGAGATCGACGGTGTTGCACTGGGCGATGGTGCGCCGGGGCGTGTGGCACCGCGTCTGCGTGAGATCTACCTTGATGAGATGCGCAAAGCTGCGATCTAAAACCGCGACAGAACAACCCCTGCCCCGACCAATGCCGCTGCGGCGAGGCGGGTCGGGGTGATGGCCTGCACGGCCAGACCAAAAAATCCGGCGGCGTCGATCAGCAGCGCCGCTGAAAGTTGCCCGAGGATCAATGCGGTGATCGTGGTCAATGCGCCAAGGGTTGGGATCGCCCAAAGTACCGTCCAGACATAAAATGCCCCCAGCGCCCCGCCGATGAGCAATACCGGTGGGGCCATTGTGATCCGTCCAAGCGATCCGATGTCGCCCGAAAGGCTCAGAACAGCGAGCAGCACCAGAAAGCCGACACCGAAAGATACGGCTGCGGCGGCGACCCCACTGCCAAGGTTGCGGCCAAGGGCGGCGTTGATCGGGGTTTGCAAAGCAACTGCGCAACCGGCAAGCGCGACAAGGCCAAGGGCAATCAGAGGGGTGTTCATAACGGGGTCTTTCGGTCAAAGAAGAAGGATCTGTCCCACTGAACCCCAAGAGGCCACCCAATGGCAAATCCCATCGACCGCGAGGCTTTGACCGCGATGACCGGCCAGATCTTGGCGCAATCAGAGTGGACCTTGGTTGATCAGGCGCGGATTGATGCCTTTGCTGAAGTGAGCGGGGATAGGCAGTTCCTGCACGTTGATCCGGCGCAAGCGGCGCAGACCGAATTTGGCGGCACGATTGCCCATGGCATGCTGACCCTGTCGATGATGTCTGGCATGGCGTTTGAGGCAATGCCGCAGGTCGAAGGGCAAAGCGCCTGCGTGAATTACGGGTTTGATAAAGTGCGGTTTCTGGCGCCCGTGCCGGTTGGTGCGATGATCCGCGGGCAATTTACAGTGCAGGATGCCAAGGTCCGGGGGCGGGGCGATCTGATGGTGCGGGTCGGCGCGGAGGTGCAGGTGCAGGGGATGGACCGCCCCGCGCTGCGGGCGGAGTGGTTGTTGCTGTATTCGTTTTGAAAGGTGGCGGGGTGAACCCCGCCCTAGGCCTTGCCGACGTTTTCTGCGAATGCGGTTTTGAAGGCCTCTTGTTTTTCGAGTGATGCGTCGGTCTGATAGTTGGCCTTCCATTCTGCCATTGTCATCCCGTAATAGGTTTCCCGCGCCTCATCCTTGGTCATTTCGATGCCGCGCTCATTGGCCGCTTCCTGATACCAACGTGACAGGCAGTTGCGGCAGAATCCGGCGAGATTCATCATGTCGATATTCTGCACATCGGTGCGGTCTTGCATCAGATGTTGCTGCAACCGGCGAAAGGCGGCGGCTTCAATTTCGAGCTTGGTTTGGTCGTCCATGACGGCTCCTAATTTCAGAGAATGCGTTTGGCGTAAGTGTCGCGTGCCATATCGCGGGGGTCAACGGTGAGCTGGCCGACCTGCGGCAATTGCGCGTCCAAGACCATTAGCATGTCCTGCGCCAAGGCCGCTTTGGTTGGGGTGTCGCGCCCGGTCAGCAGTTTGATTGTCAGATGGGCAAAGCTGTGGACCTTTCCCGCCATCCGTTGCTGGGCGCAGGGCAGGGCGCGCATTTTGATCGCCGCGGGGTCGGGAAATTCCGGATGATCGCTGGCGGCGGCAAAGAGCGCATCAAGCGTGTCAGAGATCTGATCGCCAGGAATGTCTGGTGAATGTTCAAGAATAAAATGCGGCATCTGTGTTTCCTTTAAAGACCGGTGGCATCAAGGACTTCGGTCAGCATCGGGGCCAACCGTTTGGCCCAATGGTTTTGTCCGTCAGCATCCGAGACCAGATCATTGCGCAGCTCGATCAGGACATTTGGCCGCCCGTGTTGCAGCGCATGGCGGTCCACGGCATCGCCGGGCAAATGGCCTGAGTAGGGTTCATTGTCGCCCACGGTCAGGTCCGCCTCTTGACGGAGCCGATCCAGAAACGGATGCGCAAGCCGCGTGTCGCGGGCATAAAGGACACCGATTTCCCAAGGGCGTGGCGGGCGGCCGCGCAGTTGCGGGGTAAAGCTGTGCAAGGACAGGATCACCATTCCGGGCCGCGCGGCAAGGCGGGTCAGGGCATCGTGATAGGGGCGGTAACACAGATCCAGCCGCCGTTCCCGTTCGTCCAGATCCGCGTGACGGTTGGCGGGAATGATCGTGCCGTCATAGAGCTTCATCAGCAAGGTTGGGTCGTCTTCACCGCGGTTCGGATCAATCACCAAACGCGAGAAGTTGGACATGATCACAGGCGCATTCAGCAATTTCCCAAGCGCCTTGCCAACCCCTGCGGTGCCCGGATCAAAGGCGATGTGGCGCGCCATATCCGCTGGATCAAGCCCCAGAGATCCACCGTTGATTTGAGGCGGCACAGTGTTGGCCGCATGGTCACAGGTGATCAGCCAGCGGGCGGGTCTGTCCTCTCCCTCGATGTGAAAAGGTTGATAGGTCATATTTGTGAAACCTTTGACTTGCATGACGGCATTCTATAAGCGCCTAAGCGACGTATTGTTATCGCTAACGAATTTTCTTTCTGTTGGCGGTTCTGCCAACCAACCAACGAGGACGCACCATATGAAACGCCTGCGCAATGTAAAGATCGTGGCGACGCTGGGACCAGCATCAGACACTTACGACATGATCGAAACGCTGCACAAGGCGGGGGCGGATGTGTTCCGGCTCAATATGAGCCACGGCAGCCACGAAGAGATCCGCGAGAAACACACGATCATTCGCAAGGTTGAGGAAACAACCGGTAGCACCATCGGCATTCTGGCCGATTTGCAGGGGCCAAAGTTGCGTGTGGGCGTGTTTGCAGGTGACAGCGAACAATTGGACGAGGGCGCCAGCTTCCGACTGGACCTTGATCCGGCGGATGGGGATGCTTCACGGGTTTGCCTGCCGCATCCCGAGATTTTTGCCGCGCTTGAGCCGGGTGCAAGCCTGTTGGTCAATGACGGCAAGATCCGCCTCAAGGTCACCGATTGCGGGGCCGATTATGCCAATTGCGAGGTGATCACCGGCGGTGTGATCTCTAACCGCAAAGGTGTGAACGTGCCGGATGTGGTGCTGCCGCTGGCGGCACTATCGGACAAGGATCGTGCGGATCTGGAATTTGTTTGCGGTCTGGGTGTGGATTGGCTTGCGCTCAGCTTTGTACAGCGCCCTGAAGATGTGGACGAAGCACGGGCGCTGGCACAGGGCCGCGCGGCGATTCTGTCGAAGATCGAGAAACCCTCTGCCGTGGATCGGTTTGATGACATTCTCGCTGTAAGCGACGGCATCATGGTGGCGCGTGGCGATCTGGGTGTGGAACTGCCGGTGCAGAATGTGCCGCCGATCCAGAAACGTCTGGTGCGCAAATGCCGTGCGGCGGCCAAACCGGTGATCGTGGCCACGCAGATGCTGGAAAGCATGATCGAAAGCCCGATGCCGACCCGCGCCGAAGTGTCCGATGTGGCCACCGCAATCTATGAAGGCGCGGACGCCGTGATGTTGAGCGCGGAATCCGCAGCAGGGGATTATCCCGTGCAAGCGGTCCAGACGATGGACAACGTTGCAACCGAGGTTGAGCAAGACCCGACCTATACCCAGATCATCGAGGCCTCGCGCAAGGCCGACAGGATGACCGTCGCGGATGGCATTGTAGCCGCCGCCCGCGAGATCGCTGAAACCACCGATATCAAGGCGATCTGCTGTTTTACGCAAAGCGGGACAACCGCGTTGCTGACCGCCCGCGAGCGGCCCCGTGTGCCGATCATCGCTTTGACCCCGTTGGTGGGAACCGCGCGGCGTCTGGCGCTCAGCTGGGGCACCAATTGCGTGATCACCGGCGAATTGGAGCGCTTCAAAAGTGCGGTGGTGTCTGCCGCCAAAGCCGCCCGCAGCGAAGGCTTTGCCGGGCCGGAGGATCACATCGTGGTCACGGCGGGTGTGCCTTTCAATGTGCCGGGCAGCACCAACATCCTGCGCGTGGCACCTTGTGACGAAAGATTGATTTTTTCCTCTGATCCGGAGTAACCTACCCGCACAACGGGAGGAGTGGATGACATGGAGCCGGATCTCGCACTTGTTTTGGGTGTTATCATCGCAGGTTTTTCTATCCCCTCTATTCTTTCGGCCATGTCTGACAGACGCGCACCGCGTGCCTCTGCGTTGACCATCCTGATCGGTGGCGGGTTGATCCTGTTTGCCGTCCAGTCACAGCCGGGCGGATATTCTCTGGGTGACGTGCCAGAGGTATTTAACAGGGTCTTCAACCGCTATTTGATCTGACCGTCGATACATGTCGGCGCGGTTGACATAGTCTTGCCTTGTTTGCGCTTTACGCGTTCTGCAATTGGTTGCAGTACAGGCGTAAATTACATGCATAGGTTATTTTGGTTTCTGGTTTTTTCGGTTCTGTCTGGTCCCACTGTTGCGGACCAAATATCAGGCGATCAACAGCGCGGGCTTGCCAAACTGGACAATGGGTCATTGATGCAGGTACGAACCAACCCCGCAACTTTGGTGAAAAGAACGTTGAACGCGTTTTTCAGTTTTGCGGTGAACGATGTCTTGACCCGGGATATTCTGGAGCAGCGTCACGGCGCCGAAGTTTTGCGCCGCCGTGCGCATGTTCGGTCCGCCCTCTTTCGGTTTGATCTGGATGGCGACCATCTGGTGAGTGCTGCCGAGATCACGCAACAAGAGCCGGCGCTGAACCCGAGGGACCGGGCAGAGCTGGTCTGGCTCCGGTATGCCTTTGACGCCAACAAAGATGGGAATCTGTCCCAACCAGAGCTGATGGCGGCCGTTGACGCAGAAGTTGGGCAATTGAACATAGCCCGACTGCCCGGATCGCAGCTTTTACAATTTGACCTCAACGACGATGGGACGCTCACCGCGGAGGAAATCATTTCTGTGGTGGATCTGCTGCGCAGTGATGCCAAAGGCGAGCCAAAGGGAAAGAGCAACGACGCAAAGAAATCCAAGGTGCTGACTGCGGGCCAAAAGGAACGGGCCCGGCGCAGGGCGGAATATGACGCGCAGTTCGAAGCCAAGCGGGTTGCGCTGGCAGAAGCCGGTTTGCCTGAGATCTGCGGCTATCCGGCCAAGTCCGAAGAGGCGAGCTTGCATTGGTTATCGGCCATGCGCGGTGGCGCGATTTCGACAATTGCGATTGACGGTTTGCATCAGGGCACCACAGTTGTGCGGCTGCATGTCGAAAAGGGTGAGCAACCTCTCTACCTGATCGCAGGTGCGCAAACCCCTGTTATCTGGCAGTTCACCGGCGCGGTTGACCGGATTGAGCGGGTGATCACGCGCAAGGGCAATGCGGTTTCCGGCCTTGACGGCAAACAGGTCCATTTTGCGCCTTCCGGCGTCTGCGTGCCCGGCCCATCAGATCTGGGGCAGGCGGTTGCACAACGGACGTTCCGAAGCACGCTTGAGATTGCCTTTGATCGGCAGCGGTTTGATGGAAAAACTTCCGAGTGGATGGGCAGCCGCACCTTTCCCAGTCATGAACGGATCATCCGCAAGGACCAGCTTGATACAGTGGACAAACCGATCCGCCGCAATGGCAAGGTCTATGAAATGGTGGATGGCACATTGCGCGAGTTGGAGAATGACGAGGCCGCGCGGCGGCAGGTTCAGTACCAGTTCAATCGTGACTACCCTTATGGCGTGGTAGATATCGACCCGGAAAAGCTTGTTTTGCAGGGCAAAGCGCAGGCTTACTCGGTGCTCCCGCTTGAGGCAGGGCTGCTGCAGCTGTTGGATCAGGGGGTGCTGCGGGGGGATGCGGTGAATGTATTGGTGATTACCCGCCCGGTTGAAATGCTGCCCTCTGGGTTCAGGACGAATGGGGCCGATGGTAAGGGCCGCCGTTTCAATGTTGATCCTGAGGTTACGTTGGACATTGAGGCTGGCAATCTGGGTGATTATAACTATGAAAACCTGGAAACAGGTCGATGTGTGGACGGGGTGCCATGTGAAATGCTGCCCTCGTTGGAATGATCCGCCCGCCCCCTCTTGCCAAAGCCGATACATGGGCCTATACGCCCCTCTCATCCCGTGCGACCGGCCCAAGAGGCATGCCGAGTCGCGCGATAACCGACCTAAGATAGGAGACGGAAATGCCCAAGATGAAGACGAAATCGAGCGCAAAAAAGCGCTTTAAGATCTCGGCGACCGGCAAGGTCATCGGCAGCCAGGCTGGCAAACAGCACGGCATGATCAAGCGGAGCAACAAATTCATCCGTAACGCACGTGGCACAACAGCTTTGTCTGAGCCCGATGCAAAGATCATCAAGGGCTTTATGCCCTACGCCCGCTGATAGAGGAGAGCTGAGATGTCCCGAGTTAAAGGTGGTACAGTAACCCACGCCCGTCACAAGAAGATCATCAAAGCCGCCAAAGGCTATTATGGTCGTCGTTCCAATGTCTTTAAGGTTGCCACGCAGGCGGTCGATAAGGCCAACCAATACGCCACGCGTGACCGTAAGAATCGCAAGCGGAATTTCCGCGCATTGTGGATCCAGCGGATCAACGCCGCCGTGCGTTCACATGACGAAGCGCTGACATACAGCCGTTTCATCAATGGCCTGAACATGGCCGGTATCGAAGTGGACCGTAAGGTTCTGGCCGATCTGGCCGTACATGAGCCCGAAGCCTTCGGTGCGATTGTAAAGCAAGCACAGGCTGCGCTGGCTGCCTAAGCTGGTTCAGATCTAGAATTGGAAAAGCCGCTCCGTTTGGAGCGGCTTTTTTGTTTGTGCAAGTGGGCGTGTCTGGTCACGCCGCTTGACCGCCCAATGTGCCAGCCTGCCTGAGCCACTTTTCCGGCTGGCCCGGCTTGGGGTGGCTGGCCCCTGCAAAATAGCTGATCTTGGCCGGTTTGATGCCGATAAATTTCAAGATCTGGCCGCGCAGTTGGTGCAGCATGGCACCCCGGTACATCAGGCTCAAAAACCACTTTGGCGAATCCGAAGTGAGCAAAACCCGCCCCGTGCGCCCGGTCAGCATTGGCTTGGGCATGCTGCCGGGGGGCACGCGGGTGTCAAAGGCGCGGCCGGGCAGCAGAGTGCGGTCGAACAGGCCTTTCAGTTTGGCAGGCAGGCTGCCCCACCACATCGGGGTGGCAAGGACGAAGTGTTCGCACCATTCAAGATCGCTCATCACGGTTTCGAGGGCTGGTTCCAGCGGTTTGGATTTTTTGTAACCTGCAAACTCGTAATCCATATCAAAGCTCAGGTCGTGCAGATGCGTCAGGCGAACATCATGGCCTGCGGCGCGGGCCGCCTTGGCATAGCTATCGGCAAGCGCGTGGTTCAGTGAATTGTCAGCGGGGTGTCCGTTGAGGACAAAAATGCGTTTGGGCATGAGAATCTCCAATAATGACCGTGGTCAATTTACTAGATTCAAAAATGACCACGGTCAATAACTAATTTGACCACGGTCAAAAACCATGCCAAACAGAATCCATGAAAGACGCCATCCAACCCCGCACCCTGAAAACCCGTGCCAAACTGACCGGCGCTGCCGAAGCGCTGATCGCAGATCACGGCTATGATGCCCTGCGTGTGGACGAGGTGGTAAAGGCCGCCGGTGTTGCCAAGGGCACCTTCTTTGCGCATTTCAAGGACAAAGACGCGCTCATGGATCTGTTGATCGGGGCCAAGATTGACGGGCTTCTGGATGACCTGGAACGCCAGCCCGTGCCGGGCTCCACCGCAGATCTGATCGCGGCAATGGATCCGATGATGCGGTTCATGACCTGCGAGCGCTATGTGTTCGATGTGATCCTGCGCCACTCCGGTGCAGCGATGTCTGACCAAATCGGACCGATTGCAAACACCTTTGGCCGGCACCTGACCGTGGTCGCGGAATGGCTGCGTGACGGGCCGTTTCGGCATGACATCTCCGCGCTGTTGATGGCCGAGGGGGTGCAGGCGTTTCTGGTGCAGGTGATGGCCCTGCATTTCTGCGCCATTCATTCTGATGTGGATATGCAGGACCGTTTGCAGGTCTATCTCGATGCCTGGCTGATGCCCAAAGGCTAATCCGGCGCCGCTCTCCCTTGTAATCAGCCGCGTATCTGCTAGCACGTCAGCGGACTTTGAAGGACGGGCGGACGATGGACGATCTCAAGCAAAAATACCTGAGCCAGATTGCAGATGCTGCGGATGAAGCGGCGCTTGAAGATATCCGGCTTGCTGCGGTTGGAAAAAAGGGCGAAGTGGCGCTGAAAATGCGCGAGTTGGGCAAGATGACCCCGGAAGAGCGGCAAGTGGCCGGTCCCGCGCTGAATGCGCTCAAGGATGAGATCAACAGCGCCCTTGCCGGGAAAAAAGCCGCGCTGGGCGATGCCGCGCTGGATGAACGTCTGCGCAGTGAATGGTTGGATGTGACCTTGCCAACCCGCGCCCGCCGCGAAGGCAGCATTCACCCGGTCAGCCAGGTCACCGAAGAACTGACCGCGATTTTTGCCGAGATGGGGTTCTCTGTCGCCGAAGGGCCGCGCATTGACACCGATTGGTACAACTTCGATGCGCTGAACATCCCCGGCCACCATCCGGCCCGCGCCGAGATGGACACATTTTACATGAGCCGTGCCGAAGGCGACGACCGCCCGCCGCATGTCCTGCGCACCCACACCAGCCCCGTACAGATCCGCACGATGGAGGCCGAAGGCGCCCCGCTGCGCATCATTTGCCCCGGCGGTGTGTACCGTGCCGATTATGACCAGACCCATACGCCGATGTTCCATCAGGTCGAAGGGCTGGCCATCGACAAAGATATTTCCATGGCCAACCTTAAATGGGTTCTGGAAGAATTCTTTGCTGCCTTCTTTGAGATTGACGGCATCAAGACCCGCTTTCGCGCATCGCATTTCCCCTTCACGGAGCCATCTGCCGAGGTGGATATCCAGTGTTCCTGGGTCGATGGACAGTTGCGCATCGGCGAAGGTGACGGCTGGCTAGAGGTTCTGGGTTCCGGCATGGTGCACCCCAAGGTGCTGGCCGCTGGCGGGATTGACCCCAATGAATGGCAGGGCTTTGCCTTTGGCATGGGGATCGACCGGATTGCGATGCTGAAATACGGCATCCCCGACCTGCGGGCGTTCTTTGACAGTGATCTGCGCTGGCTGCGGCACTACGGGTTCGCGAGTTTGGATCAGCCGAATCTGCACGGTGGGTTGTCGCGCTAAGGGCTTGTTGATCAGGCCTGCACGGAACCAAGGCTGCTTGCAGCCGCCGTGCCGTCGCCTGCCCGCACCACCGGGCTGGCGATTTGGTGAGGCTGGGCCCACCCTCGACAGGTTCCAGCAAAGCCGAAACATAAATTGTCAGAGACCGGCTGTTGCATCGCCATCCCGCGGGCAGGCGATGGCACGGCTGGGCGGGCGACCTGCGCCTTTACAAATGTCTGTGCTTGATTTCGATCCAATAGGTGATGAAGAGTGATCGCGCAGCCCAACGCGCGAGTCACAGCATGCCCAATATTCTCATCGTCGATTCAAACCCCGCCGCCGCCAATGCCCCGATGAAAGAGGCGCAGGGCATGACCGTTGGCGAAAACTATGCGGCGGCACTGAGCGATTGTCGGGACGATCTGAGTTTCACGATTGTCGCCCCCTATGACGGAGCGGACTTACCGTCGCTGGATGGATTTGATGGCGTGGTTTTCACGGGCTCCAGCGTGGAGTGGAACACCGACGATGACCGCGCGGCACCGGTGGCCGATGCGATGCGCAAGGTGTTTGCTCAAGGTCTGCCGACGCTTGGCTCGTGCAACGGAATGCAACTGGCGGCAAGCGTGCTGGGGGGTACTTCCGATGCATCGCCAAATGGCCGCGAGGATGGGCTGGCTAAAGGGGTTTGCATGACCGAAGCAGGACGGGATCATCCGCTACTCAAGGGGCGCGAGGATGGTTTTGCCGTGCCCTGTGTGCATCGCGATGAGGTCACACAACTGCCCGAGGGGGCGGTTTTGTTGGCGGGGAATGATCATTCCGGCGTGCAGGCCTTTGCCTATGAGCGGAACGGCGTGAAATTCTGGGGGATGCAGTATCACCCCGAGCTTGATCCGCAAAACCTCGGGCCAAGTCTGGGTCGGATGGACCTGCTTTCGGCGCAGGAAGCGCAAGATCTGGAAATGGCTGAGCGGGATCCCGCAGCGGCAGAGCGCCTTGGCGTGCGGGTCAGCGACATGAACCCACAAACGCGCATGACGGAACTGCGCAATTGGCTGGCGGCATTGTGAAGTGACATTCCGGCGCAGGCGGCGTTCCTTGGCAGGATGATTTTGCGCCTTTTGTTGTTTCTCAATACCGTGTTGTTCACCGCCGCCATGGGCCCGTGGCAGGACTGCGAAGGCGCAAAGGCCTGCGATCTGGACGGGCGATCCTATCACATCCGTGTGCCGGATGATTGGGACGGCGATACTGCGCTGCCGGTGCTGCTGCATTTTCACGGCTGGGGACGGCAGGGCGATTTGATTGTCAAGCACCAACGGATTTCTGGCCATACCCGCAGACGTGGCGTGTTGCTGATCGCACCCAATGGCCGGGGACGCACATGGGATTTTTGGGATCAAGGCAGCGCCGATGTGCCGTTTGCCGCCGCCGTGATCGAAGATGTGGCCAAGCGGTTTCCGATAGATCGCGATCAGATATTTGTCTCGGGTTATTCCTACGGCGCTGCGATGGCGTGGCGATATGTCTGTGAGAACGGTGATGAAGTGGCTGGTCTTTTGGCGGTGTCTGGCACGTTGCGCCAAACCGAGCGTTGCCCGCAGGCCCCCAAACATATCCGCCATGTGCACGGCTTTGCCGATACGGTGATGGATTTCCCGATGGGGGCGGGCGGGGATGTGACCTATCCGGTGGCCCTGTGGCGCAGGGCGCTGGGCTGCGGTGCGGGCCGCCGCTTACCCGAGTGGCAGGTTGTCAGCTTTCTGAGCTTTGAACGTTGGCACTGGGACAACTGTGATGGCGGCCATACCGTGACGCTGGATCTGCATTCGGGTGGGCATTTCATCCCCCATGGCTGGATTGGCTGGCAATTGGATCAATTGATGGGGCGTGTGCCGCAGTATCCTTAGATGCATTGAAACCTTGCGCATTTGACGATACCGAAGCCACAAGCGTTTGCACGAGGAACTGACCGATGAAATTCACCCTGTCCTGGCTGAAAGAACATCTCGATACCACCGCTTCGGTGGATGAAATCACCTATGCCCTGACCGATCTGGGCCTTGAGGTCGAAGGCGTTGAGGATCGCGGTGCGCGGCTGGCCGAATTTACACTGGGTTTTGTGAAGTCAGCGGAAAAGCATCCCGATGCGGATCGCCTGCGTGTATGTCAGGTCGAAACCGACGAAGGTGTGCAACAGATCATCTGCGGTGCGCCCAACGCCCGCGAAGGCATCACCGTGGTGATCGCCAAGCCGGGCGTCTATGTGCCGGGCATCGACACGACCATCGGCGTTGGCAAAATTCGCGGCATTGAAAGCTTTGGCATGATGGCCTCCGAACGGGAGCTGGAGCTGAGCGAAGAACATGATGGCATCATCGAACTGCCGTCCGGTGCGGTGGGTGATCGGTTTGTGGATTGGCTGGCCGAGAATGATCCGGCAAAGGTTGATCCGGTGATCGAAATTGCGATTACCCCGAACCGCCCTGATGCGCTGGGCGTGCGCGGCATTGCCCGCGATCTGGCGGCCCGCGGTCTTGGCACGCTGAGGCCCCGCGAGGTGCCCGCGGTCGAAGGGCAGTTCCCCTGCCCAATCTCCGTGACCATTGATGACGACACGCTGGACGCCTGCCCGGTCTTTTATGGCCGTCTGATCAAAGGCGTGAAAAACGGGCCAAGCCCGGCATGGCTGCAAGACAAGCTGCGGGCCATTGGCTTACGTCCGATCTCGTTTCTCGTCGATGTGACCAACTATTTCACCTATGATCGCAACCGCCCGCTGCACGTGTTTGATGCCGATAAGGTTTCAGGCGGCACCTTGCGTATTCATCGCGCCAAGGGCGGCGAAACACTGGTTGCGCTGGATGAAAAAGAATACACGCTTGAGCCGGAGATGATCGTCATCTCAGACGCCGAAGGTGTAGAAAGCCTTGGCGGGATCATGGGCGGCGCGGCGTCCGGCTGTTCCGAAGAGACCGTCAATGTGTTCCTTGAAGCGGCCTATTTCGATCCGATCCGCACCGCCTATACGGGCCGGGCGCTCAAAATCAATTCTGACGCAAGATACCGGTTTGAGCGTGGGATTGACCCTGAGTGGACCCCTTACGGCATAGAACACGCCACGCAGTTGATCCTTGATCACGCGGGCGGCGAAGCCTCCGACGTGGTGGTCGCAGGCAAGATCCCCGACACCGCACGCGCCTATAAACTGGATGCCGCGCGGGTGCAGTCGCTGGTTGGCATGACCATCCCCGAAAGTGATCAGCGCCAGACGCTGACAGCGCTTGGTTTCCGCCTTGAGGGCAATATGGCCCATGTGCCAAGCTGGCGCCCCGATGTGCAGGGCGAGGCCGATTTGGTGGAAGAAGTGGCACGGATCGCCTCTCTGACCCAGCTTGAAGGCCGGCCATTGCCGCGTTTGTCCGAAGGTGTGCCACGTCCGATCCTGTCGCCGATGCAGCGCCGCATTGGCGCGGCCCGGCGGACATGCGCCGCGCTCGGGTTCAATGAATGCATCAGCTACAGCTTTATTGATCAGGCTTCTGCCGCGCTCTTTGGTGGCGGGACTGATGACACCCGTCTGGAAAACCCGATCTCTTCGGACATGAGCCACATGCGCCCCGCCTTGTTGCCCGGTCTGTTGCAGGCCGCAGCCCGCAATCAGGCGCGTGGTTTTGCCGATATGGCCCTCTTTGAGGTTGGACCGGCCTTTCACGGCGGTGAGCCGGGAGAGCAACATATGCTGGTTTCCGGTCTGATCGTCGGGCGCACTGGGCCCAAGGATGTGCATGGCGCCTCGCGTCCCGTGGATGTGTTCGACGTCAAAGCAGATGCCGAGGCGGTTCTGGCTGCAATGGGGGCGCCTGCCAAAGTGCAGATCATGAGAGGCGCGGCGGACTGGTGGCATCCGGGACGGCACGGCAAGATATGCCTTGGCCCGAAAAAGGTGCTTGGGGTTTATGGGGAACTGCACCCGCGTGTTCTGGCCGCGATGGATGTCAAAGGCCCTGCAATGGCCTTTACGCTTTGGCCGGGCGAAGTGCCTTTGCCCCGCAAATCCGGCGCGACACGGGCCGCCCTCCAGATCAGCGATCTGCAAGCGGTTGAACGTGATTTTGCCTTTGTCGTGGACGCGGATGTAGAGGCGCTGACGCTGGTCAACGCGGCCAAAGGGGCGGACAAGGCACTGATCGAAGAGGTCCGTGTCTTTGATGAATTCATCGGCGGTAGCCTCGGTGAGGGTAAAAAATCGCTGGCCATCACAGTGCGCCTGCAACCCAGCGACAAAACGTTGAAGGACGCAGACATCGAAGCGGTGGGTGCCAAGGTGATCGAAAAGGTCACCAAGGCGACCGGCGGCGTGCTGCGCGGCTGAACAGGAGGGGCTTAGATGCTCAAGGTTTATCTTTCCGGCGAAATCCACACTGACTGGCGCGAGCGGATCATCTCTGGGGCGCAGGGGCTGGACGTCAGTTTTGACAGCCCGGTCACAGATCACGCGGCCAGCGATGATTGCGGTGTTGCGATCCTGGGCGCAGAGCCGGATAAGTTTTGGCATGACCGCAAAGGCGCACAGATCAACGCAATCCGCACCCGCAAGGGCATTGCAGATGCGGATGTTGTCGTCGTGCGCTTTGGCGATCAGTACAAACAGTGGAACGCAGCATTTGATGCGGGCTATGCCGCTGCTTTGGGTAAATCACTGATCATCCTGCATGGCCCGGATCACGCCCATGCGTTGAAAGAGGTTGACGCCGCGGCCTTGGCCGTGACGCAGGAGCCGGAACAGGTTGTCCAGATCCTGCGCTATGTTTTGACGGGCGCTTTGCCCGGCTAGGTTCAGTCGCGCGGCGGTGTGACCAATCCGGTTTGTACCGCTGGACGCGCCTCAAACCGTTTGAGGTAATCGACCAGATTGCCGTGCTCTTCCCAGCCGATCGCCTCTTTCGCGCCGTAGAAATCCAGCGCCCGCAGCCATGGTGCGATGGCGATATCGGCGATTGAAAATTCTGATCCGGCGATCCATTCCTTGCCAGCCAGCTCAAGGTTCAGCACGTTGAGCAGCCGCTTGCCTTCGTTCAGGTAGCGTTCCATCGGGCGTTTGTCTTCCCATTCGGAACCGGCGAATTTGTAGAAGAATCCAAGCTGTCCAAGCATCGGGCCAAGGCCGCCCATCTGGAACATCACCCATTGGATGATCTGCGCCCGCTCAGTGGCGTTGTTGCCCAGCAGCTTGCCGGATTTCTCGGCCAGATAGATCAGGATCGCACCGGATTCGAATAGGCCAATCGGCGTGCCATCCGGGCCATTGGGATCAATAATCGCAGGAATTTTGTTGTTGGGGTTCAGCGACAGAAATTCCGGGCTTTTGACATCTGCATCGGCAAGCGTGACCAGATGCGCCTCATAGGGGATGCCCATTTCCTCAAGCGCGATGGACGCTTTGACACCGTTTGGTGTGGGAAAGGAATAAAGCTGCAGCACATCGGGGTTCTGCGCGGGCCATTTCTTGGTGATCGGGAAGGCGGAGAGATCGGGCATAAGAGGTTCCTTTTTTGGTATGGGTAAGAGGTAGGGATTTTTCCCCGCAAATACAGAGTTTGGTCTGTGCATGTTTGTGATAACAATTGTGCAGCGGTGAACCGTTTGGTGCGAATATCAAGCCGCATATGAAAAAAGGGACGGAAAATGCTTCAAGAATTCAAAGACTTCATTGCCAAAGGCAATGTTATGGACATGGCGGTTGGTATCATTATCGGTGCTGCCTTTACCGCGATTGTCAAATCCTTGGTCAGTGATCTGATCAACCCGATCATCGGTTTGTTCACCGGCGGTGTGGATTTCACCAACAAATACGCTGTGCTGGCG
>Ga0316202_10001223_pt1 | contig 21090 bp, 31 predicted proteins | sample 3monrhotite_MG_FD_204934 | JGI IMG/M metagenome (GOLD analysis project Ga0316202, IMG submission 204934) | Microbial mat bacterial communities from mineral coupon in-situ incubated in ocean water Damariscotta River, Maine, United States -... | ecosystem: Environmental > Aquatic > Marine >... | reverse complement strand
GTACCTGCTTCATCGCCTACGACAGTATTATAATTACCACCGCTTGTGATGCTGTTACCTGCATTGACGCCTGCAATGAAGTTAGATGTTCCTGATGTGTTTGTAACAAGCCCATCCGCCGTGACCGTACCCGTCACCGAAATCCCAGATGATGAGGTGGCTAGTTTCTTGCTGTTGTTGTACCACAAGCTAACATCTGCATCGCTATTAGCCTGTATCATTGTTTCGTCGTCAGCAGCGTTCCGCACACGAAAATCTGCCGCAAGGATTCGTAAATCACCTGTGCCTTGGTCGCTAACGTAGCTATGGCTACCATCATGATAAATCTGTAGGTCGCTGCCAGCGCCGAAGATGGCTTTTGAGGAATCAGCAAACGTAATGTCATCGCCAGTGGATACGGCTAGGTCTGTGCCGCCTGACGTATTACCCGCAGCTAAAATTTCAGCCAGCGTATCTGACGCGCCAGAGCTCACGCCCGCCATTGCATCGACAACCGCAGCACCTGAGCCAGCGCCGTCTAAATATACAACTGCTGTTTTTCCTGTCGGGATTGTGACGTTCGCGCCTGAGCCTTGAGAGATAGCAATCGATTGAGATCCAGAGGTTGCGTTCTCAATATACATGACTCGGGACAGAGTGTTAGGTGCAATAGTACAAGTTCTGGTTGCCGTTAAATTGCCAGCAGATGTAATCTTAAAGTACATTGCTCTAGCTGGATCTGAAGCTCCATCGGCAACGGTTGTGGTTGCGTCCGCATCTGAGCCGAATACTTGTTGAGTCCCGTAGCCTAGAGCCTCGCCAATTAACTCAAGGTTAGTATTGGTGGAAGTTCCCCAAGTTCCGGCTTCGTCTCCAGTGGAGATCTCTTTCAGCCTAAGATCATTTACATAAGTTGCCATTTAAGCTACCTCTTGCCAATTTGGTGATTGAGTTATTGATATAGGAGTCCAATTTGGTGATTGAGTTATTGATATAGGAGTCCATCGAGGATCTTGGTTAGGAACTATTTCGTTCCAAATTAAAACCGTGCCGACTTTTGCTTCACAAGAAACTCCAGCAACCAAAACGTTAGCATCAGCAGTAGTAGTAACACTACCGACTGAAGTCGTCGCAGAAACCCCCGAAACGCTAAGGTTGGCATCCGCTGACGCAGAAACCGTGCCGATTGTTCCAGTACACGATACGCCTGTAGGAGATACATTTGCCTTCCCTGTAACTGTAACACTGCCGGTTGAACCGGATGCAGCAACTCCTGAGACAGAAACTTCTGCGTTTGCAGAGACCGTAACGCTGCCAAGCGTACTTGTTCCGGAAACTCCGGTGACTGAAGTATTCGCATCAGCCGTAACGGAGACGGAGCCAGCCGCGCTAGCCCCAGCCACCCCTGTCGCAGAAACCTCTGCTTCTGCAATAACTGTAACCGAGCCAAGGGAAGATGTCCCAGAAACCCCAGTAACAGAAACTTCCGCATCCGCAGAAACGGTAACAGAACCAAGCTGAGAAGTTCCGGCAGCAAGAGGTAAACCCTCTCCCCAGCCGCCACTACCCCAGCCTTGATTGGAGCTGTTCCATCCTTGAAATATAACAGTGACATCGGCCACTTAATATTCTACGCAATTCTTATGATGGCGTTGCTTGCATCTGCTGTGGGGAAGGTGATAGTAAAATCGCCAGCAGTAGATATTTTGTCTGCGCCAAAATCCAATATACAAACACTAGGATCTCCAGAAGCGGCCTCATTAAAGATCATTGCCCCTCTTGCTGTTACGGAAACTGAACTGAACGTAAGATCGTTAAAATCTGTGAGTCCAGTAGTCCCGGAACTTGTTGGCGTTACACTTGTCAGAAACTCTCCTTTTGCAGTGTAACCAGTTCCGCTTGATTCCCCGGAAGTTGTGTAAGCAGTTGTTGCTGCGCCCAGAGATGCAGAGCTTGTATACAAGGCCAGCTTGAACACATCACTTGCTGCAGTAAAATTGTGCTTTGCTTCTAATAGCTCTTTTTTAAATGACGTACACATTGCCTGAGAAATGGCCATTATAAACTCCTTATTATGTCTGCTATTTCTGAATAGCCTTTAGATTCTAGTTCAGCAATCATTGTTGTTTTGTTGCTGTTGATTGCCTCTTTCATATAAAAAGAAATTACTTCTTTTATTTGGCTCTTGAAGACTTCAGCTTGTTCAGAAATAAGAGGATGGCTTTTATCGCCTACCGATATTATAGTGCTTGTTGCCCTATCAGCCCAGTGCTCTACAGAAAGACCTCCATTGCTGGTTGTTATAACATTAACAGAGCCAACGTTGCCTACTGACATTTCAAACATTATCTAGCCGCCCTTACAGCGCCGGATCTATAACTGTCTGTTGTGCTATAGCCTTCTCCAAGAGATTTAAGATTCTCCAAGGCTTCCATGTATCTAGTATTATATACCTGCATAAGCTCAGGATTTCCTTTCATAAACGTATAAGCCTCGACAAGACAGCCGTAAAGCAAACTGCTTTCTGCGTTTGTTCCAAGCCAGCTAGTGCCGTCTGCAGTTGTGGTTATGGAGTCTGGCTTATAAAAGTAATGAAGCTCTATAACATAATTACTCTGAGGGGTTGGCCCGACAATAAAGCTGGTGTCAGAAAACAAGCCGTAATACTTTGGCACTCCTTGAGAAGAAGAATCTGGATAAGCTTCCCTAATAAAATTTACGTCTTTAAATAACAAAAATTCATAACCGTCATTGTCAAGCGCAAAAGAGTACGGGGCTAAAAAATCATTAGGGAGAGCTACATACTGATTCCCCCCTGAGGTTATACCTACGGAGTTTTTTCTAAAGTCGGGAAGCTGAACAGATTTTAAAATCCTATCCTCTGCCTGCGTAATAATTACAGACAAATTATTAACAAACGTTGTCTCGCTATTTTGAGTATAGTCCTGAATAGCCTGCTTAAGTGTTGTAAATGTCCAAGCCATTAGGTCACCACCGTTACGTTGCCTATTTCACCTGTAATATCTAAGCCAACAGTTCTGCTTCCTAAAGCTGTTACGCCGCCCCCAACGGGGTTAAATGAAAAAACTTGGCGACTCTCTTCTAGGGATTGATCTGGCCTAGGATTTCTTAAGGCCTGCGGATCATCTACACGAACTTTTCCCAGCTGAAGCTGAGGTTGATCTTGATCTACAACGTCTTTGCCAACAAGCAACCCTGTGGGTCTCTGATTAACAATTTGTTGAACCAAGTCTTTCTTGGGATATCTAAACCCAGTCCTATCGCAAAATCCAAACGCATATTTTCCGCTAGCGTAACTCAAAATTTATATCCTCCGGGAGAGATGAACAAAGAAGCTTTTTCTCTAGCCGCATCGGAGGCTAAGTCCCACTGCTCTTGATATTCTCCTTTAAGCAGTCCCGCCCTATCTGCCGCTTCTGGATATTTAATTGACAAGTTATAAGCTAAACCTGCAACAAAACAAGGGAGGTATCTAGCAGGGATGTCCATGTTATTACTTGCGGGCTTTCCTGCATCCTCAATACGCTCCATATAATAATAACCAAACGTATACGTCTCTTGCCCATCAGGAGTTGGCCAGAGATTTACTGTAATTCCTTCAGGTGTTCTTTGAATGTAATACTCCAAAGGCTTTGCCTGAGTAAGCTTATTAGACAAATGAGAGTATTGGCTTATTGATATTCTAGACATGCTTTGATCAAACTGACTCTGAGTGTCCCCTGAATCTGTTCTAAGAAAAGCCTCTACAATATCAAATATTTTTCCATTCAGAGTATAGGAATTAGTTCCTTGAGTTAAAGCTTGGGTGCCAAAGTTTACTGTCCAAAGATTTAACCCTCGGTTCTGCCATTCAAGCATAAGCAGATCAATGCTTCTTCTCGCAGTCTTGTAGTCATAACCGCTTCTAAGCTCCAGACCAGCTCTTTCAAAAGCCTCTTCTATAGCCTCACCAAGATCTAGGTTGAATGAAAATGATGCGCTAGTAGCCATTATACAAATCGGCCTCTAGTCTTTCCTTTAATAGCTTTACCGTCGATAGGTCTTGATCTAGTTCTACCTCCAGATCTCATCACCGCTTTTGAAGCTCCGTCTATAGCTTTTTTTAGCTTTGCTTCTTCAGCTAACTTGGCATCTTCTGCAAGCTTTTCTCTTGCATCTCGTTTCTTATCCTGCCTTTTAGTTAGCAGATGCGGAATAATGCCTGCATGTTTTATCAATCCTTCGCCGCTAAGCAAGGACGCTACCGGAGAAACATCTGATAATTTTAAGCCCATTGATTACCTCCAAAATTTTACTTACGCGACTTTGCGCCTGAACATTTCCAACGCTTGCGAGACAAGTTATTAGGCGTGTTGGGGTCATCTTGCTTCTTTTTAGGTAAACGTTTCTTGATGCCCAAGCTTCTTGCACAGTAGCTATCACCTTTAGAAGTGCCCGGCTTAACTCTAGGGCCACCACCTTTTGCTTTACCTGCCTGACCGTAGCTAACCTTCTTACCAGTAGAGGTTACTTTAACTTTCGCCTTCCCTTTCGCTGGTTTTCTAGCAGCCATTATCTATGCCTCGCAGTCTTCTTGGCTATTTTCTTTGGCTGCTTTGAATGCTGCTTACCTTTCTTTGTATCCGATCTCTTCTTTTTAGAAGTTGCCGAATACTCTTTGTCGGTCAAAGCCTTCCTAGCTTTTTTCGGAAGATACCGTTCACCTGTAGCCTTCTTGCCTTGAGTTGAAGGCTTTCCAGACTTGGTTCCCCATTCTTCCTTAGTCCACTTCTTAAGGCTTTTTTGTGACTTCTTTAGCGCCATCAGTCTTTATATCCGCCGCCAGCATCCTTGTATCGTTTAGCAAGCATTTGAGCTTTTCTTGCCGACCATTGGCCACTGCTTCCACCTTTAGATCCGGCCTTAATTTGGCTAAACAGTCTTTTTCTTAAAGCTGGCTTTGTATAATTGCCAGCCTCATTTACTTTAGACTTAGTTTTTTTCTTAGGTGCAGGTTTTTTCCTTGCAGCCATTAGCCGTAACTCTTGCTTACCTGCATAACGATGTTATAAACATCACCGCTGCCTGCGCCTACCGTGGTAAACGAAATATCACCAGTCTTTCCTGATCCGGAGTTATTAGGTATACCTGTAAACCCTGTAAAGTCCAAAGTATCTGACCAGTCGGACTGAAGCTGCCAAGCAAGAACATCAGTCGTTGCGTCAAAAAATATCTTTACGCCCATGCCAATAGTAACGTAATAGATCTGCTGGATCGTTACGGAGGTGCAAGCAGCGTTAGTCATAGGGTCTGGTGAAAGAGCAGATGCATCTATCTTTACGACAGCTGATTCTCCATTTCCATCAGAAACATTAGTAAATCTAAAAATAGCGGTCTTGCCGTCATCTTGAATAGTTTGCGTAGCTACTGCATCAGCCATTGCGTCCTCCAATAAAGGGAGCAAAGCTCCCTATACAATTAAGAAAGGTTATTGTTTTGGATGTAAAGGACAGTAGCTGTAGCTGCTCCAGTAGAACCGTCTTCAGTGCCGGCAACAAAGTCAGCATAAACATAGATGTCAGTTGTGCCAACGTCCGTAGCTTCCGTATCAAGAGTGCCGCGAGTAGTGGCCAATGCCTTGACATTAGTTGCAGATATAAACGCATCTCCGTCAGCAGAGGTTCCTACTGCCACTGTAGCAGTGCCGGAATCATTGTTGACTGTCGTAACGTTTAAAATAACGTCTACAATTTGAGAGTTTGCTGGAATAACAGCAACTTGCTGGTTCAAAGCGTCTGCGCCAATGATATCTAGAACAGCTGATTGAGCCATAACAACAGATCCTACGTTTGCAACGTTAGTTCCAACTGTAGATCCAGTGGTGTCCTTGAGGGTTCCGGCTTTAATTGGGCCAGAAAAAGTAGTAGTTCCCATGTGATTTCTCCTGTCTTGGGATTGTCAGTGTTTCACATGAAACATCTGTCAGGAAATATTATAACAAAAAGGGGGCTAATGCCCCCCTTAAGTTTAACTTGAGCCGGGAGACCCGTAAACTCCAAGTGGATCAGAAACTCCGAAAGAGTAACGTTCACGCGCTTTGTAGCGCACGTTACCTGTATCAAAGTCACCGTCCATAGAGGTTTCGAGTGCGGTTCGTTCAAAGTGCTTCATACCATTAGGGATGTCCGTAATGATAAAGAAAGCATTGCTATCAGTCAGATAGTGGTTAACGCTGTAACCTTCTGGGATTGCGCCCATGTTACGGATGGCGTTAATGTCATTGTCTGCCGTACCAACTCGCTGAGTCGTTTCCAACAGACGATCTGCTGTAAACATCAAAGCGGGTGGAACAATCAAACTACGAGGACGCGCAGCAATTAACAAGCCTCTTTCATCGGTGAAGGCTGCAATATCAATAATTGCATTTTCCAAAGATGTTTCGTTGAGGTCAGCAGCCGTCACAGGACGGTTGTTGTTTTTGCCGCCACTAACCAATGGATGGCCATCGCCACCAGTAACTCCATCACCAGATGCAGTGAACAGGTTTACACCGTCACCAGACTGGTAGCTATTGGAGAAGCCATTGTTAAGAGGGAATACCGACTTAACTTGCTTAGTGTATGCCATAGCGCGGGCAAGAGCTTTGGTATAACGAGCAGACAATGAGTCATACAAGTTATCTTCCATAGCTTCTTCAGTAATACTGAAGCCCATCGCAATTGTCTCGTGGTTATAACGAGCAGTGAAAGACTCTTGTGCAGCGTCATAACTGATGGCAGAACCTTCAGCTTTGACTGGTGCAGCAGCGAATCCAGACAGTTTTACTTCTTCTTCAAAAGAACGATCAGAGCTTTCAGTCTCATAAATGAGAGTGTGCTCGTCTTCGTATTTTTCATACTCCAAACCAAATAAGGCATTAAGCCCCGGCAGGAGTTCTTTAAGCATTTGCGCTCTTGAAATAGCCATTACTTAATTCTCCTTATACGCCAAGCTTGGTTTCGTAAGCGTGACTTAAAGGCAGATAGGTCACAATACAGTCCGTGAAGGCGTCGCCTACAGCACTGGTTGGGCCATCTACGAAGTCAACGATACGCAGTGGAAGTGTATTAGTCGTTGCAATAGAACCGCCATCTAAGGCGTTTCGGCTTCGACCGATTGAGGTTGATCCAGCAGTACTAACTGCTGATACGTTATTGCCCAATCCAGTTTGAGCGATTGCTTCGTCGCCCTGCATGCGGAACAGTAACTTAGGATCATCAACAACATAAGCAACAATATCCGAAGCAGCAGTTGAAGCTGGGAAGTATTGAGCAAATGTTTTCTGGTTGGTGTTAGGGTCTGTGTAAGCACAACCTACAAAGATTCCAACGGTGCCAGCAACAACAGAAGTTGTTACAGCGGCTTTTTCAACAGTGCCGGCGGCAACTAGTTTTACGAAATCGCCGTAAAAGATAGCTGTACCATAACCACTTGCGATTTTGATGTGACGAACTTTGCCCGTAAACGAGCCGCTCGCACTCAAAGTATCAACTGGTTCGGCACCCATAGGGGTTGCAGTAGTAGCCATTATTGGCCTCCTTACTAATTAGAAGCCTCCCTTTGGGGGATTAACTTCTGCCAAATGTTGTTCTCGTATTTCGCTCAGGTTTCATAAGCGGCATACGAGGGTCATTTTCACGCAAGAAGTTATTATCAACAGATTCCATTTGATTTGCTGCAACTTTTTCAAAGTGTCTGGTTCGTGATTTGATCTTCTCCGCAGGAGCTTTACAAAGTAACAAACCGCCAACTTCAACGTTGCCTACAAATCTTGAGTTCAAGTCTGACTGAAGCTCTAGCTCTGGATGATCTTCTGCCTTTACAGGAATCCAACCTTCTCTCATTGATCTAGAAACATTCGTATTATCAGCTTGACCTAGGATGCTAGTCCGAATCCAACGGAACGTCCAACCATCCTGCTCTCTGGGCGTAGGCAAAATTGATGCCGGAACCCAACTGTCATCTTGTCGATAGTGTTCTTCTTTTCGCGTGTCGCTTTCTCTAGGGGTGCGCTCAGTTGCCATTACCATTTCTCCTTTAGAGCATTTCGGCGTGTCGGGCATATTGTTCATTTGTTAACCCAAGTCTCTTGGCGAGGGCTACTTGGGTGGCCGTTAACCGTACTTTGCGCGGTTTGGAACCATTATTCCTTGCGGAAGATGCCACCACCGTCGAGGCTCGATTAGTTGTCACGGTCGCGCTACGGCTATTTGTATCGCTTGAATCCAACCAATCGTAATCTGGAAATGCTGATCTTACCTTGGTGTCTATATAATCAAAATACTCTTTTGATCTTACGTCAACCCCTGATCGAACAGCCTGCGTGTGCGCTCCATACGCCAACGCAGTCATATCTTCATGGCCTTCGGCCATAAACCAATTATTCTTTTGAGCCCATTGCTCTGCCTCTGGTGTAACTTGAGGTTGAACTTGCTGCTGTGCAGCTACATTCTGAGCAGCTCTTCTTGCAATATCTTGTTGATAAGCCTGCTGCTGGTAAGCCTGAGCATTTTGAGACTGGGTATTTAAATTATTTCTATACCTTTCAATCTCAGCTATCTCAGATTGAGCCTTAAGCATTTGCTCTTGAGTATTTACTACGGCATCCGTATCGCCTTCTTCGTAGGCTTTTCGGTATCCGTCCTTTGCTTGTGCAAGGTGTAGTTGGGCTCTTTCTCTAATCTGCTCAACTAAAGCAGCTTCACCTCTGCTTATTAAAGACTCTTGTTCTTGAGCTTTACTAGCATACTGCTGAGCAACTTTAACAGCTTCCTCTCGCATTCTTTCTGCGGATTCTCGCTGTCGGCGCTCCTCATGATAATCAAACTTAAGCTTGTTAAGCCTTTTCTGAACTTTGTCAGAATAGTCGCCAAGCTCTTCGTCATCATCTCCAGAGGACTGTGAAGCTTTCGCGGGTCTCCTGTCTTCTTGCGGACGGTCATCAATAACTTCAAACTCGTACTCGCTAGACTCAGAGCCCGTTTCAGCTTTCTTGTTTTTTCCGTGCGTAGTCTTTATGCCGAAAAATTTTTCTTCTGCGCTGTGGGTATAATCTTCTTCAGAGTTTTGATCATCTACTAATTCGCTCATGCTTTAACAATCCCCCTTGGATCTTCAACAACAGCTTCAACGCTATCGTCATTAATCAACCTAAACTCTTTACCGTGAACCTTGAATCGAGTGCCTGAGTAAGACCTCATGATGATCCAATCGCCATCTTCGCAAAAAGCGCCGGAAGGAAATCTGTTAGCATCTGCATAACAATCTGGCCCCATTTTAAGAACCATACCACAGATAGAACCAAGCTCTTCTTCTTGAATAGTTTTCTTGGATTTAATAATCCCGCCGTCATATTCTGAATCGGGATCTGGGAGCGCAATCAAAATCTTATAGCCTTTAGGCTCTGGAAGTTGGTTTGCGTTTCGAGACTCTTCAGTCTCTACTGGTTGAGCAGCTTCGCTCATATTTTCTCCTTTGCATCAGGATAACGCCTGAAGTCGCCTGCACTAGGGAAACGCCTAGAGTCGTTATTGCGCTTTCTCGTATCGAGCTTTAGCGTCCAAGATTTCTCGCTCCGATTGAGCCAAACCTTGAATTACACCGCAGCACTTAGTGTACTCTGGGTAATCTTTACATCCGCCACCAATCATGTGATCGCTAATGTCATTCATTTGATCTCTAACATTTGACCTTAAATAGTCAAATATGTCCACTTCTTTTGTCATTTATTTCCCATAATATCTTTTGCAACTTGTACACCAAGTTTTGCGCCAGCTAGCTGATCTTCTACGGCTATTCGTGCTGACTCCAGTTCTTCCTTAGAGTTTGTTTCAGCTATCTTAGCTCCAAGCTTTGCTGTCTCTAGCCGTTCTTGCTGATCCAATCGCTCTTTATCAATCTCGGATTTCATTGCAAGCTTCTGCATATCTAGCTGTATCTTAGCCATTTCAGCTTGGGCTCGCTGCTGAACTTCTTGTTGTTTAATCTGAAGCTCTTGTTGTCGCATTTGAATAATGGGATCTTGAGCTTGCTTTTGAGCTTGCTGGGCTTGTTGTTCTTTTGCTGCCTTACCTGTTATCTGTGCCGCAGCAGGGGCCACTAACCTAGATATTCTATATTCAATGTCTTCAGGCAAAGATTCGTTTGGAGTTGGAAGCTCTACACCAAGTTCTTTTTCTATTTCTTGTCTGTACTTGAACGCTAAATGCTCCTGTACATGCGCCGACATTTCAGCCATTGCCTTCTTCGCGTTAGGGCTTTTGCCCATAATCTCCATAACCTGAGGGTTTTCAGTCAAGCTCATGTGAGTCTGAATGTGAGCCTCGTGATCTTGGTAGATAAACGCTTTAAGAGGTTTGCCGTTAATAATATCCATATTTTCGCTAACTGGATCGGTAGGCTTCATGTCTTTTTCTGTGGGCACAATCTTATCTGCGTCTTGAATACCTAGGATATCTAGCATTTGACGGTGCAATAACGGCATATCGTACATTTCAGGGGCTTGAGCCGCCAGTTGTAGGGCCGCTTGATACTGCATAATCCTTTGAGCCATCGTTCCTGCGTTAGGATCGCTAACAGGTATGATGTCTACGCGGTCATCGAAGTCTTCAGAAACTAAATCATCGCCATCAGGGAGGTATGGGTACTTTTCTGGGCCAAAATCACGCACAAGTGCGCTTAATATTCTCAATTCAACGCGCATAGAAGCGTGTAATCGGGCCTGAATAGCACTCATTACCTTCATTGACCGCTCAAGTATGGCCAATGTAGTTCCAACAGGGGCTTCTGCGTTCATATCAGCAGCTTTTACGTCCGCTGCAGACGCAAACCGCCTACCTTCCTCTACAATATCCCCCATTAACTGGTATAAAACGTTGCTTGGCTCTTTGTAGGGCAGGAAGCTGATGTTTTCTGCAATAGACCCACCCGGAACATCCACATCTCGGAACTCTCCGGGCATAATTGGCGTATCGTCGCCCTTAATCCTTAATCCTCTGGCCTTAAGTCCTCCGGGGAGGTTAGATAAAGTGCCTGCGTCTACCAATTGGCGAAGTAATGATGTGGCTGACTTAGCTAAACCGCCAATCATATGAATTAAACCAAACCCGTAGAACCCTAATCCGGGAATGTACTGATAATGAACAAAATGCTCTCGCTTAGTTTTTAAATTGTCGTCTTCATACCAGTTCCGGCGTATAGATAAAATTTCCCTAGACCCTAAGTCGATAGAAACAACATAGGGCAAAGCTATACCTGTAGGCTCTCCGCCTTCTTCATCTTCAAATCCTGCAAGATCTAGGTTTACCTGTATCTCTAATATGGTGTGTCTCGAATCAAGGTCGTAACTCGCGCTATCGCCGGTTAACTTGTTGTATTTTTCTTCTATTGGGTCGACATTATTAGAAGGTGCCCCAAGTTCTATGTCTTTATAGAAGCCTGAAACCTGAAGCTTGCGGATTTCATTAGAAGTCCGCTTCATTATGTGAGTAGCTCTTTCACATGTTGTTAGATCAGATGCTCCATAGCTAACAACGAAGTCTTCCGCAGGAACAAACATGCTGCAAGGTCTGCCCATGCTAGGGTCGTAGTAGATTTTTCTAAAGGCACTGCCAGCTAACGGCAAAGAAAACAGCATCTTCTCTGTTTCAGATCGATACTCCGTCATCTTCTCAGTAAGAAGGTAGTTTAAATAGTTTTGAACTCTGTGAGCTTGCTTCTCTTTATCATCAGTCAAGCTTCCTACAACAGATGTTTTTACAGGGCCGCTTGCTGGAAAAAGTTCTTGTATCGCTTGAGACTGAAATTTAATTACAGCCTCAGACAACAATGGATGAAAGACTCCGCAAGCACCGTCCCACGGCGTTGTTCTATCTTCGTTTTTTAATCCAAGAAGATCTAGGCCGTCAACGTAAGCTCTTTCCCAGTCTGCACGACTCTCCTTATCAGATTTAAACTGTCCGACAAGATCAGATGCCATTACATTTAGTTCTGAATCGTTAACAAGCTCAGCAAGATTAGCGTCATGAGGAAGCATTCCTAGCGATGCTAGAGTGCTTGCGTCAGGATCAAAATCCAGAATGACTCCGCCATCTTCTGTCTCAATAGAAACAGCCTCAGGATTTTCTATTTCAATCTCAATATCCCCTCCTTCCCCTACTAAAGGATTGGAGCGAAGAGTTCTATCGATAGCCATTAGCCATTCTTTCCGAAAGGCTGAGGCCTTGCTGCGCCAGATCCGCGAGCTATTGTTTTAGCCCCGGTTTTACCACCTTTGGCCATAGCTACACCACCAACAGGCATACCTTTAGTGGTATCAATGCCTCCAGTCCTACCGCCCCTAAAATAACCTTTAGTTGTCGGAACTTCTCGGCCAGCACTCATCTTACCAACGCCATCAGCAGCAAAGAAAGGAACCTCTTTACCCTGCTTGTTAGTGGTCATTTTTAATTTGCCACCACTAGACATTTTGTTGATCTTACCTCCGACCATATAATTCTTGGTTTTTTTAGTTTTTTTCATTTAATCCTCACTGTACAGGTTGTTAAAAACCCGCTCTGTGTCATGAACATACTCTACATCATCTTTCGAGTTGTAGGTTTTTTGATTAGGCCTAAAGTCTGGAGCGCCAACTCCAGTTTCAAACCAAGCTGGATGCGTAACTCTAACCCTATTGTTAGGTAACGCCACAATATTTCCCGTGTACTCTCCGGCATCAAGCAACTCCAGCACATGGCTTTGTTTGTGCTGCGCTGGATCATCCGCTACTTCATTATCGGTATAGTCTACCGTAAAATAATACTTTGCGGGATAAAACTCACCGTCCACTTTAGCCATCCAAGGCGCAGGGCTTGCTCTTTCTATCTGATAAACTGCATGGGTGTGAGACATACAATCCCAAGGCTGTGCTGCCCATACAGGTAATTCTTTAGGCCACTCCTCAAAAGGAGTGTCGCCTACCAAAGCGGTGATTGGCATCCTAGCCCACATTGCCCCGCCATGAACATTCTGCTGCTCTTCGTCATCGTAAGTTTCAGCGCCAGTAAAAATAACTTGAAAGCTTAAGCATCTCTTCGGCATGGTTGTAACAGCCACGACCATTGCATGCAAAAATTCTCCATGATACTTCTGATTGTTATGGGTGTATTCTTTGCGAACCCAGCATTTAAAGTAGGGTATGTTGCTTTGTAAAAACGCCATTAGTAGTAGTTAGCCTTCTTTGGGTAAAACGGTTCGTCTTCCTCGTCACTGTTTAGCTTTAGGAATCCACCCTGTCTAAACCTAAGCAATGCCTGAGTAGAGGAGTCAACGAGATCGTCATGCTCCCCTGATGGGAATGCTGCAAACTCTTCAATTACTTCTTCTGCAAACCTTAGTTCAGGTGCCCAAACAATGCCGGACGCAAAAAGATCCGACACAGCGTTTACCCTAGAAATTTTATCGTTGCCTCTGGACGGGGTGTACTCGGAAACCGGAATACCCATTGCCCTTAATTCAAATATTAACGGCGTTCCTGCAGCCTTTGCTTCTACGATAAAAGCATCAGGTTGCCAATCAACCCACATTTCATAAGCTGTTTTCTTCAGTTCTGGAAACTCTAGCCTTTCTTTGTGCGCATCAAGAAGAATAATATTTGGCTGTTCAATACCAGACCCGTCCGGATGATAGAACACTCCCCACGTTGTACATGCAGAGAAGTCGGCTCTTTGTGTTTTAAGAAACGCGGTATCCCAAGATTGAATAATAAACTCGCACATTGGCGGCTTATCCCTTTCCCAAGTTTTCCACCACTCCCTTTTAACCAACGCGCCCTCTTCTGACGTAGGGTTTTGTTGATACTGAGCGTTCCATTTTGGAGCGGGTAGTTCGTTTCTTAAAGCTTCCAGCTCATCTTTAGGCCAGAACTCAGGCCAAAGGGGTTCGTCTGAAGGCATTAAAGCCGGGAACTCTATAAGCTCCCATTCATCCGATCCCACTCTTTGCAAAGATGACTTAAGAATTTGCCCAGTTAAGTCCCGCTTATGCCAACGAGTCATAACAAGAATAATAGATCCTCCGGGTTGGAGGCGCTGTCGAGGCCCAGAAGTATACCAGTCGTATACACGGTCAAAGACGGAAGGGTCAGAGCTTTGACCTTCTTGCTCGCTATGAGGGTCGTCGATAACAAGAAGATCCGCGCCTTTACCGGTGACGGCACCCCCAACACCGATAGCGAAATATTCACCACCTTTGTTGGTACTCCAGCGACCAGCGGCCTTGGAGTCAGACCTCAACAGCACATTTGGAAATATGGACTTGTAGTCATCACTGTCTACAAGGTTTCTAACTTTACGCCCAAACCCAACAGATAACTCTGCAGTGTGAGCGGATTGAATTATTTTCTTCTCAGGGTAGTTACCCAAGAACCATGCTGGAAGAAGGAACGATGCAAACTCAGACTTGGTATGCCTTGGTGGCATATTCACTATAAGCCTTTTAAGCTCACCGCTAGCAACTCTTTCAAAGGCATCGGCCATAATCTTATGATGCCGACCTTCGATAAAAGCCGGCCAAACCTTATTGACGAAACCCATAAAGGTCTGTCTAGCCTTTTCTTTTTTCTCAGCATCTTCCAGCTCTTCCAAAAGAATAAGAATCTCTTCTTGATCCTTAGCTGGTAGCTGATCAATGTTCTTTAAAAGGTCTGGATCTATTCGATCTTCGATAGCCATACTTAAAACTTAGCCCTCTACTTAGTCTTAGTTGCCTACTTATACTTAGTAGGCTACTTACTAGCAGACTTCTAAGATAATGATTCCTGAGTGTCGTTCCCTTCAAGGGAAACGACCTAGACTACTTTGTTAAGTAGCCTACTTAGTACACAGTTGTCACTTTGATTCTACCATATTGCCCCCCCTTGACAGACAAGTCAAACAACGAAGTCAAAAATTTGAAAAATATTTTTGGGGCATGGGACTCCTTGCTTAAAGTTGAAAACAAAAGGGGTGACAAAATATATGTGACATGCTTTCTACCAGAAAAAAAGGTAATTATTTGAGCGTATCACTATGTAGTATTGTATGCGGGTACGGCCCGCGCTAGGGGGGGGTGGGGGTAGGTGTGTATGGGCCCGATCCTGCACAGAAAAAGGCCCATCGACCTCCGATCAATGCAGGTCGTCGTCATCCTTCCGAGCATGGGTCGAATCAACTCCCTCCCAGCTCAGGCCAGCCAATCTCTGGGCCAGCTCAGCGGCCACCTCTGATGCATCCCGCTCTTTGGTCGTGACGTTGATCTCTGAGGTGAACAGTCCGGCAGCTTTACCGAGCAGCTCAGCCGCTCTCAGCTTGGTTGAGTCCGTCGGCTCTGCGGAATCCATCCAACCGCGCAGCTTGCTCAAAACTTTGTCCCTGTCGGAGAGGGCAGAAGCTGCAACAGCGCGCTCTCTAGCAGCGATTAGCGTATCCACCCTTGACCTTATCTCAACCTGCCCCATTAGCCTTGACGCTAGCGTGTGAATGCTTGCAGCCGTGGTTGAGTCCGAAGGCTCGTATGCCTCCCTGTATGCGTCTGCTTGGGTCATCCCTGACGCTACACATCGACAGAAGTGCAACTGTTTCGGGGTCATGTCTCTAGCTGCCATGTCTATTCATCCTTCAGTGATTGATTACCGGATTCTACCGGACGGACTTCTCCCTGCACAGAAAGGTATGACCTGTCAACGTTGACATGCGACATGCTTTGTGCCTTGCGATTTAAATATTTATCACTTAATGCTTGACAGCCATTAGACGCATTCTGAGCCCCTCTAAGACGTTTTGGCCCTACCCCTACTCATTGGTCAAGTAATGACAGAAAACGCCTTACAGAGAAGACGCCTTATATATCAATGACTTATGACACACCTAAAGTCTTGCTTCTACTTATGCAAAAAAACAACTCAAGTGGCTAGGGCTGAATCCGGATAATGCCCCCGACTAATATCCTCTACGGTCTCATCAGTGACTGCGGGCTGGAGTAAAGACCCCCCAATATATCGACCCCGACCAATCGATCCGTACACAGTTGTCATTGGTCATCCAATGGGTGTTGCATGTCACTTGTCATTAGTCTATTGTTCAGTTTCGTTTCAGTTATATCCAGAATCGAACAGCGACACCGGCGACGAGGAGCCCAGCGATACCGCTAAATCCTGCAGGGCAAGAGCCCTCCCCCAATGAAGCGAACCACCGTACTGCAAGTGGTCGACGGTAAGACCGGAGCTGAGGGGATCTGAACGGCACAGGATAATGTCGGCGGGGCGGAGGTCACTCAATGCTCGCATATGTCTACACCTGACGCTGGTGTACTGACGAGACCCAGCAGGTCGAAACATATCTAGGAGATATCAACATGATCATTCAATTGTGCCTTATCGGTTTCGGTGTCTGCCTCGGAGGCGGTGCTGTTGCCATTTACTTGATTCGCCGGATCAAGGCTGACGAGAGATTCCTTATTGCCTTTCTTCGTGAGCTGAGAGAAATCAATCCTTATCACTTGGAGATAGCATTCGAGAGAGTAGAGGGGGCGAAATCATGAGCAACTGGCACAGCGACTACATCCGAGACTGCAAGCAGCGCAGTAATCACTCATTGCGGTACGTCATCGAAGACTGCCGTCAGGCTCTAGCTGCAATGCCTGATAACCCCAAGGCCGGACAGTATCAGGATGAAATCCTCTACTGCTTCTCTGAACTCAAGCGCCGAGAGCATCGCCCACACTGATGAGGCTGATTGGATACCAGCCGAAACCCTTCGGGGTATGTGGAATCCACCACAATTACTAGGAGTAATAAACCATGCAATATTCAAACATTGCGACCGTGTCACTCAACCAAGCGGCCACCATTGTCGAGTCGCTTATTCCTCACAAGGTACGCCCCGTGTTTCTCTGGGGTGCATTCGGTGTGGGCAAATCATCTATTGTGCAATCAATCGTTGCGTCTCTCTCTGAGCAGACTGGCAAGCAGTGGGGTCTCATCGATGTTCGAGCGTCCCAGCTTGACGCTGTCGATACCCGAGGTATCCCTGACCTTGTCGACGGGCGCACTGCGTTTGCTTTGCCCGACTGGTTGCCGCGTGTTGATCGTGATGGCGAGCAGGGGATCCTGTTCACTGACGAGCTGCTGCTCGGGTCTGCCTCAGTGCAGGCATCGCTCTACCAGCTGATCAATGACCGACAGCTTGGCGACTACGTTCTGCCCGAGGGCTGGAGAATCATCGCCGCGTCTAACAGGTCATGCGATGGTGCCGGCGTTCATGGCCGACAGGACGCTGCCCTCATGACTCGATTCAGCGTGCAGCTTAACGTGGTGCCTGACGTTGACGAGTGGGTCAACTTTGCAGGATCGGCTGGGTATGCGCCTGAGGTGATCGCTTTCATCGCTAACCGTGGCAAGCCAGTACTCAAGGGCAACGGCTCAATCGATCAGGCTGGACTGCTCCATGAATACCCAGAGGGTGGCATACCCAAGGGTTTTACTGCCGCTGCTACACCTCGCGGTTGGGAGTCTGTCTCTGCCGTTCTGCAAGCTGGACTGCCCAAATCCTTGGAACACGCAGCCATTGAAGGTGCAGTGGGTAAAGGAGCTGCCGCTGAGTTCGTTGGATTCTTACAGATTGTCCGCAACCTACCTGATGCCGGTCACATCCTGCGTGATCCTCATTCAGTCAGTGTGCCTGATGACCGAGAGCTGGCGACTAAGTACGCCATCGCCACGATACTGGCTCAGCGTTGCGACAATCGAAACATCGATAACGCTGTCAGCTATTTGAGGCGCATTGATGAGGAGCTGCTCGCGGTGTTTTTCCTCATCGCCACCAATCGTGATAAAGATCTCAAGGCCTCATCAGCCTATGTTCAATTCAAAATTGACACTCAACGTGTCGCAATCTAGGAGAGCCAACATGGATAAGATTCAAAACAATGCGTTACTGGTCAAGGTTACTTGCACCAAGTGGAACAACACGGTCACCGACAAGCGCATCAGTGATGAGGTCACCGTCGACAAGAATGCTGACGATGGATTCATTCGCGTTAGCAAGCGCCTCGCCAAGGTTGCCGTGGTCAAGGAGCTCAATAAGCTGATCGGCCAAGTCGGCAACTCGATCATCCGCAAATGGTGTGTGCCTTGGGAGGATGGCGTCCACCTGATCACTGTCGACAATCTCGACAACTTTGAGCGTGACCTTCGCGCCAAGGCTGACAAGCTTGACGAGCTGAAGATTGAGCTGCGACGAGAATGGCCGGACATTGTCAGAGATGACCAGCTCAGGCTCGGGTCTGCGTTCAACGCCTCCGATTATCCCGAGGTCGAGGCGATTGTCGGCAAGTACTCAATCAACTACTTGCTGCGCCAGCTGCCTAGTGGCGACGACATCCGCGTCAATCTACCCAATGAGCGGGTCAAGGCCATACGCGCCGAGGTTGAACGTGATGTCAACGACCGCATCGAGGCCGGCATGAAGTCTGTCCATGAGCGTGTAAGTAAGGTGCTCAACAGCTTTATCGATGGACTGGATCGACACGGCACCAAGGGTGACGGTCAACAGCGAGCCTCGAAGTTCAGCGACTCAACGGTTACTGCTATTGAGGAGTTGGCCGAGACCCTGCCCAACATCAACTTAACAGGCGACCCAGCTCTCACTGCCGTATCGAATGACCTTATCCTGCGGATGAGAGACCTTGATCCTCAGAAGCTGCGAGATGACCCTGAAGAGCGCAAGAATGCGGCAGACACTGCCCGCGACATCGCTTCCAAATTAACTGGATTTTTTGACTAGGAGATATCTATGAACGTGCAAATAGCTAAGGCGCGACAGCGCATGATTGCAGACCACCCATTCTATGCCTGCCTGCTGTATCGCTTGCGGCTTGTCGAGGATGCTGCCAACACGCCGACAATGGCCACTGATGGCAAGAGCATTTTCTTCAACCCTGCTTGGGTCGATAAGCTGACCGTGCCTGAGGTTGCCGGTGTGCTCGCTCACGAATGCGCTCATATCGGATACGGGCACCACCTGAGGAAGGATGGTCGTGATCACAAGCTGTGGAATCAAGCCTGTGACTACGCCATCAATGAGGGTCTGATCAAGGCTGGGTTCACCCTTCCAGATGACGGACTGTTCAATCCCAAGTATCGAGACTGGGCAGCTGAGCGGATCTATTCCGACATCAACAGGCCTCAGCAGGACGATGACAAGCAAGACGGCAAGGGTGCTGGTGAAGGCGACTCCTCATCTGATCAAGGCCAAGACAGCGATAGCGACAGCGAAGGCGCACAGGCTGACTCTGGCGTACCTTGGGGTGAGGTTCTAGACGGTGTTGACGAGGACGGCGAGCTGCTCGACGAGTCCGGCAAAGCTGAGGAGCAACGGTCTGTTGCAGCTGCAGTCAATCAAGCCGCTCAGGCTGAGCGTAAAGCTGGTAAGGGTTCGCTCGGTCAGGCTAGGGACATGATCGATTCGCTGAAGGGTGACTCTCAACCTTGGAATGAGATCCTGAGAGATGCTCTGCGCGATAGCGTGGTTACTGATCAGACCTACGCCCGACCCAATCGCAGGCTGCTGTCTCGCGGACTCGTGTTGCCTTCAAACGTGACTGAGCCAACTGGCGAGCTTGTCATTGCAGTTGATACCTCTTGCTCATTGGATGATCACGAGCTATCGATCATCAGCCATCATATCGATGACATCGTGGATGACATCAAGCCGACAAAGACATACGTTGTCTACTGCGACTTTACAATCAACCACGTTGACGAGTTCGACAGGGGCGATGACATCGTACTCAAGATGCACGGAGGCGGAGGCACTGCCTTCAATCCACCATTCAACTGGTGCGAGCACAATGATGTGAGCCCTAATGCTCTGGTCTACTTCACGGATGGAATGGCTGAGGTTGGCCCTAGTGCTTATCACGGCAACGAGTTCACGGTGCCTGACTACCCAGTCTTTTGGCTAAGCAACTATGCTGATCCAGAGTTCTTGGGATGCGAAGAGTTTGGCGAGATCATCAAGATCTAAATCAAGTGGGGGCTACGGCCCCCGAGGAGAAATGAAATGAGTTTATATCAGAACAAGATGGTGCAACTAGAGCAGCTACAGCTGCTCATTGACTGCCTAATCGATACGGTAGAACGAACGACAGATCTTGACTCTGTCTACAACAACAAAGACGGCACCTCTATCTCATGGGGAGAGGTCAAATTTATCAGGGAGGGTATCAATTCTAAGGATTTTCCCGCCGCGTCCTTATATGAATTTATGGAGATGTCTGACGCGCTAGTTGATATTCTGCTTGAGCGTGACAACGTCAAGCTGAAGTATGAGTACGACGACAAGTTTGACAACTGGCATTTGAATTCAGAAAGCCAGAGCGATTTTGAAGACTACAATGAAGAAGCCGAGGGCATACTGTACGAAATCGGAATAAGGATAAAGACATGAAGCGTTCAATACTCAAGACCATCGGGGTTCTAGCAATAGCCGGAGTTGTTATGTGGCTGGGTGAGCAAGACTACCGGCATGAACTGGCAATGGAAAAGCAATACCGCGAGATGGTATGCGCGGGTCACTGGCCGGACTACTGGCAAACCAATCCAACGTGTGAGGATAATCGATGAATATTTTAAACCCAATTGTTGTCAGCTTTATTGATGAGTTTGGCCAAGAAGTTTTTGACGAGAGCATAAAACACATAGGCCACCTGATCGAAGACGGTCAGATTGACGATGCAGTCTCTGGATTACTGAGCTTTGGCATGAGCGACGATGAGATAGATTCATTCGTAGAGATGCACGGTCGTGAGGTCTCTTAAGCCGGCTTGTGTTAAGTTATAAGGGCCAGCACTCCTAGCCGGTGGGCAGCGCACTGGAAAGCTTGATCGTTGGCTGGCACCCTTCATATTCTCGATCAGGCACAGCTGCACTACTATTGCAAACCCTCACATGATGTGAGATATTCCGTGCTGAGAGGCCACACACTCTCAACCTTCCGCACCGACTAACCCCTGCTCCGAAAGGAGTGGGGGTTTTTTATTGGCCGTTCAATAGCTATG